>WNFB01005561.1_pt1 | contig 14416 bp, 15 predicted proteins | sample 5400501 | NCBI WGS metagenome assembly WNFB01 (sample SAMN13153341, study PRJNA577476) | soil metagenome | isolation source: 200 cm saprolite under Douglas fir tree site 2 hole 1 | place: USA:California | collected 2015-04-18
GCGCTGGCGGTCCTCATCGGCACGCCGATCGGCATCCTGGCCGGCACCTACATGGCCGAATACGGCCGCCACGACCGGCTCACCTCGGTGGTGCGCTTCATCAACGACATCCTGCTGAGCGCGCCGTCGATCGTGGTCGGGCTCTTCATCTACGAGGTGATGGTGGCCCCGATGGGACACTTCTCCGGAATCGCCGGGGCGGTGGCGCTGGCGGTGATCGTGATCCCGGTGGTGGTGCGAACCACCGAGGACATGCTGGTCCTGGTGCCGAAGGAGCTGCGCGAGGCCGCGACCGCGCTCGGCCTGCCGCGCGCCGTCGTGATCGCCAAGGTGTGCTACCGCGCCGCCCAGGCCGGCATGGTGACCGGCGTGCTGCTGGCCGTCGCCCGCATCAGCGGGGAGACCGCGCCGCTCCTCTTCACCGCGCTCAACAACCAGTTCTGGAGCACCGACCTCAACGCCCCGATGGCGAGCCTGCCGGCCGTCATCTTCCAGTTCGCGCTCTCGCCCTACAAGGAATGGCAACAGCTCGCCTGGACCGGGGCGCTGATCATCACCTTCACCGTGCTCGCGCTCAGCATCGGCGCGCGCGCCCTGTCGGCTTCGAGCAAACAGTCATGAACGTCCCCTCGGTCGCCGTTCCCGCTGTCTCCCACGTGTCGGCCGGCACGGCCGGCCTGACCGACAAGATTTCGATCCGGTCGCTCAATTTCTATTACGGCGCGAGCAAGGCGCTGAAGGACATCGGCCTCGCGCTCTACCAGGGCAGGGTGACGGCCTTCATCGGCCCGTCCGGCTGCGGGAAATCCACGCTGCTGCGGGTCCTCAACCGCATGTACGATCTCTACCCCAACCAGCGCGCCGAGGGCGAGGTCCTGTTCGACGGCGAGGACATCCTCTCGCCCAAGCAGGACCTCAACCTGCTGCGCGCGCGCATCGGCATGGTGTTCCAGAAGCCGACGCCGTTTCCGATGTCGATCTACGAGAACATCGCCTTCGGGATCCGGCTCTACGAACGGCTGCCGCGGGCCGAGCTCGATGCGCGGGTCGAGACCTCGCTGCGGCGCGCCGCGCTCTGGGATGAGGTGAAGGACAAGCTCGCGGCCAACGGCCTGAGCCTCTCCGGCGGCCAGCAGCAGCGGCTCTGCATCGCCCGCACCGTCGCCATCAGGCCCGAGGTGATCCTGCTCGACGAGCCGTGCTCGGCGCTCGATCCGATCTCGACCGCCAAGATCGAGGAGCTGATCGACGAGCTCAAGGACGACTATACGATCGTGATCGTCACCCACAACATGCAGCAGGCCGCGCGCGTTTCCGACTTCACCGCCTTCATGTATCTGGGCGAGCTGATCGAGTTCGACACCACGAGCAAGATGTTCACCGCGCCCACCGACCGCCGCACCCAGGATTACATCACCGGCCGCTTCGGCTAGATCGCCCGGCCGGCTATCGAGGACGACGCAGATGGCAGTCATGCCCGAACATACCGCCAAGGCCTTCGACGTCGATTTGCAGGAGCTCACCCGCATGGTGGCGGAGATGGGCGGCCTCGCCGAGAAGCAGGTCGCGGATTCGGTCGATGCGCTGGCGCGGCGGGACACCGACAGCGCGCAGGAGATCGCGGCCGCGGATCCCCGCATCGACGCGCTGCAGCAGGAGATCGAGGAGAAAGCCGTGCTGACGATCGCGCGACGCCAGCCGATGGCGGTCGATCTGCGCGAGATCGTCGGCGCGCTGCGCGTCTCCAACGACCTCGAGCGGATCGGCGACCTCGCCAAGAACATCGCCAAGCGCGTGCTGGCGCTCGACGGCGAGTTCCACCCCGGCAAGCTGATTCGCGGGGTCGAGCACATGGGCTCTCTCGTTCTCGCCCAGCTCAAGGAGGTGCTCGACAGCTACGCCAGCCATGATCTCAAGAAGGCGCTCGCGGTATGGAACGGCGACGAGGAGGTGGACGCCATGTGCACCTCGCTGTTCCGCGAGCTGCTCACCTACATGATGGAAGACCCGCGCAATATCACGTTCTGCATCCATCTCATGTTCTGCGCCAAGAACATCGAGCGCATGGGCGATCATGCGACCAACATCGCCGAAACCGTCTATTACATGGTCGAGGGCCATTCGATCACCGACCAGCGGCCGAAGGGCGACACCACCAGATTTGCCGCCCTTGCCGCCGACAAATGATCGCGGGACGCCGAGCCGATGAAGGCGCACATCCTGATCGTTGAAGACGAGGAAGCGCTAGCACTGCTGTTGCGCTACAATCTCGAGGCGGAAGGCTACGCCGTGGAGACCGCCGCGCGCGGCGACGAGGCCGACTTGCTGCTCAAGGAGCGCAAGCCCGATCTCGTCATCCTCGACTGGATGCTGCCGGGTGTCTCCGGCATCGAGCTCTGCCGGCGGCTGCGGACCCGCCCGGAGACCAAGCAATTGCCGATCATCATGCTGACCGCGCGCGGCGAGGAGAGCGAGCGCGTGCGCGGGCTCGCCACCGGCGCCGACGACTACGTCGTCAAGCCGTTCTCGGTTCCGGAATTGAACGCGCGCGTACGCGCGCTGCTGCGCCGCGCGCTGCCCGAGCGGCTCGCCGACGTGCTGTCGTTCGGCGACCTCGAGGTCGACCGCGAGAAGAAGCGCGTGTCACGCGGCGGACGCGCGGTCGATCTCGGGCCGACCGAATATCGCCTGCTCGAGTTCCTGATGGAGCGGCCGGGCCGCGTGTTCTCCCGCGAGCAGCTGCTCAACGGGGTCTGGGGCAGCGAAATCTACATCGACGAGCGCACCGTCGACGTCCACGTCGGCCGCCTGCGCAAGGCGCTCAATCGCGGCCACGACGTCGATCCGATCCGCACCGTGCGCGGCGCCGGCTACGCGCTCGACGACCGCTTCGGCAAGACGGCGTAGCAACAGCGGAAGGGCTAGCGTAGGTTGGGTCGAGCGAAGCGAGACCCAACGCGCTGCAGCGCTTTTGCTCGGAGATGTTGGGTCTCGCATGAGCTCGACCCAACCTACGGATTTCTCGGGCGCGTCCTACCCCCGAAACGGCCGCCGGTCGCGGCGCGTGTTGGGCGGCTGATAGGCGACCCGCGAGTGATAGGCGCAGTAGGGCAGGCTGGTCAGGGTCTGGCCGCCGCAGAAGAAGAAATCGGCGCTGCCGGGATCGCCGATCGGCCAGCGGCAGGTTTCCTCGGTGAGCTCGAGCAGGCTGCGACGCTGGCCGAGCGGGATGATGTTGTCGATCAATTCCGGTTCCGGCTCGGCGTCGAACTCGTAGGCGTGGGCGAGCGCGGTGTTGCCGCGCACCGACGGGCGGGAGACCCGCAGCATTTGCGAATGGGCGCGCGGCTTGCGCGGCCGCGGCGCGGCCGAGGACGGCGACTTGGCGCGGCCCGACAGCCCGAGCCGGTGCACCTTGCCGATCACCGCATTGCGGGTGATGCCGCCAAGCTCTGCGGCAATTTGACTCGCCGACAATCCCTCGGCCCACCGCCTCTTCAGGATCTCGACGCGCTCGTCCGTCCAGGTCATGCCTCACCTCGGAAGTCGCCGCGGCGGAGAAGTCCGGGCAGAATCCGACTACGGGTCTGGGCAACGGCTTGTTGGCCCGACGCAGACTCCCGCTACCGATTTACGCTTGAACTGGTCCGCCGCACGAAATGTCGTATTCGACAATCGAAAAACTACAATATGGCGAGAGTCGGGCGCAAGAGTCCGCCGGCCACACGTCCACATGTTCCGGCCGAGCAGGCCGGCGCAATCCACACTTATCTGCACCGATGTGGAGCGTTAACCTTTGTGGCCGGCGTGCGCCTGGTCCGGGATCATGTTGACACCGGTGCATGCCGCAATAGAATACCTTGACCGTGCCGCCCCGGAGAGGCGGCACATTTCGTTTTGCGCTATTCTCGTTGCAGCACATGAGCGGGGCTCAGACATCGCACCTGCTGCCGACCTACGCGCGCGTCGATCTTGCATTCGAGCGCGGCGAGGGCGCCTGGCTCGTCGCCACTAACGGCGAGCGCTACCTCGATTTCACCTCGGGGGTGGCGGTGAACGCGCTCGGGCACGGCCATCCGCACCTCGTCGAGGCGATCACCGCGCAGGCCAGGAAAGTCTGGCACGTCTCCAATCTCTACCGCATCCCCGAGAGCGAGCGGCTGGCCGACCGGCTGTGCGCGGCGAGCTTCGCGGACGTGGTGTTCTTCGGCAATTCCGGCGCCGAGGCCATGGAATTGGCGATCAAGATGGCGCGCAAATACCAGTCGGCGAGCGGCAAGCCGGAACGCTACCGCATGATCACCTTCGACGGCGCCTTCCACGGCCGCACGCTCGCGACGCTCGCGGCCGGCGGCCAGAAGAAATATCTCGACGGCTTCGGTCCCGTGGTCGAGGGCTTCGACCAGCTGCCGTTCGCCGACCTCGCGGCGACCAGGCGGGCGATCGGGCCCGAGACCGCGGCGATCCTGATCGAGCCGATCATGGGCGAGGGCGGCGTGCGGGTGGTGCCGCCCGAGTTCCTGCGGGCGCTGCGGCGGCTGTGCGACGAGAACGGGCTGCTCCTGGTGTTCGACGAGGTGCAGACCGGCGTCGGACGCACCGGCGAGCTGTTCGGCTACCAGCGCTGCGGCGTCATCCCCGACGTCATGGCGCTGGCCAAGGCGTTGGGCGGCGGGTTTCCGCTCGGCGCCTGCCTCGCCACCGCCGAAGCCGCGAAGGGCATGACCGTCGGCACCCACGGCTCGACCTTCGGCGGCAACCCGCTCGCCATGGCGGCCGGCAACGCGCTGCTCGACGTCGTGCTCGAAGACGGCTTCCTCGCGCGCGTGCGCCGCACCGCCCTGCTGCTCAAGCAAAGGCTCGCCGAGATCAAGGACCGCTATCCGACGGTGGTCGCCGAATTGCGCGGCGAGGGGCTGCTGGTCGGGCTGCGCGCGGTGGTGCCGAGCGCCGAGCTCGTCGACGAGCTGCGCGCGGAGAAAATGATCACGGTCGCGGCCGGCGACAACGTGGTACGGCTGCTGCCGCCGCTGACGGTGAGCGAGGAGGAAGTGGCGGAAGCGGTCCGGCGCCTCGACCGCGCCTGCGCGCGCATCGCGCAGGCGCATCCCCGGTCGCAGGAGCAGGAGGCCGCCGGATGAGCGGCATCCGCCACTTCGTCGACCTCATCGACATCCCGCCGCCCGTGCTGCGCGGGATCATCGAGGCGAGCCGAACCATGAAGCAGCGGCGCCAGCGCGGCGGCAAGCCGCTCGACGGCCGGACGCTGGCGATGATCTTCGACAAGCCGTCGACCCGCACCCGCGTCTCCTTCGACGTCGCCATGCACCAGCTCGGCGGCGAATCCATCATGCTCACCGGCCAGGAGATGCAGCTCGGCCGCGGCGAGACCATTGCCGACACCGCCCGGGTTCTTTCCCGTTACGTCGACGTCATCATGATCCGCACGCTCGATCACGACGTGCTCACCGAGTTTGCCCGGCACGCGACCGTGCCGGTCATCAACGGTCTCACCCGCCGCTCGCATCCCTGCCAGGTGCTCGCCGACGTCATGACCTTCGAGGAGCATCGCGGGCCGATCCGCGGCCGGACCGTCGCCTGGACCGGCGACGCCAACAACGTGCTCGCCTCGTGGATGCACGCCGCCGAGCGCTTCGATTTCCGCCTGCGGGTCGCTACCCCGCCCGAGCTCGCCCCCAAGACGTGGCTGATCGATTGGATCAAGGGCTCGGGCGCCGCGATCGAGCTCGGCAGCGATCCGGACGAGGCGGTCAGCGGCTGCGACTGCGTGGTGACCGACACCTGGGTCTCGATGGGGGACAAGGACGGCCAGCGCCGCCACAACCTCCTCAAGCACTACCAGGTCAATGCCCGGCTGATGGCGCGGGCGAGCCCCGGCGCGATCTTCATGCATTGCCTGCCCGCCCACCGCGGCGAGGAGGTTACCGACGAGGTGATCGACGGGCCGCAATCGGTGGTGTTCGACGAGGCCGAGAACCGGCTGCACGCGCAAAAGGGCATCTTGACCTGGTGCCTGGACGCCCGGTAACGCTCGATGCGTATCCTCCTCGCCGCAGTGGTCGGAGCCAATTTCGTTCAAGTCGCCGAAGGCCAGCCGTTGAATCTGCGCTACGGCCAAGCTTATTCGTCGGCGCACAGCATCTTTTCCCTGCCGGTCTCGGTGGCCGAACGCGAGGGCTTGTTCGTTCGCGAAGGGCTCAATGTGCAGGTCATCGTGCCCATCCCGGGCGGCTCCGACAAGATGATCGCCGCCCTGCACGACGATTGGGTCGATGTGACCCATGTCGCCACGCCGTTCCTCGTTCGCGCCGCGCTGGCGGGCTCCGACGCGGTGGCGATCGCCGCCGAGTTCAAGAATCCGATCTACAGTCTGATCGCGAAACCCGAGTTCAACGGTGTTGCCGACCTCAAGGGAAAACTCGTGGGCCTCGCCGACGAGGCAGGCTCGATCTCGATCTCCATGCGCAAGCTCTTGGCGATCCATGGAGTTCAGCGAGGGGACTTCGGTGTGAAGGTCATGGAGGGAACGCCGACGCGGTGGGGGTGCCTGCGCCGCGGCGAGTGCGATGCGGTCGTGCTCGGGCAGCCGCAGGATTTGCAGGCCATCGAGCAGGGTTATCGGCTGCTCGGCCTTTCCAACGAGGCGGTGCCGGATTTTCTTTACACCGTCACGGCAGCGCGGCGATCCTGGGCGCAGACCCACAAGGGCGAGGTCACGCGCTACGTCCGTGCCATGGCCGCCGCCTTCGGGTTCATCCGCGATCCGAAGAACCGCGATCGCGTGATCAAGGTCATCACCGAAACCACCGGTTCGTCGGAATCCATCGCCGCCCGGACGCTCGAGCTGTTTTTCGAGCCCGAGCGCGGCGTGCTTCCCGAGCGCGCCGAGATTGATCTCAAGGGATTGGAACTGGTGATCGCGATGATGGGCGAAGGGGGTGCGCTCAAGGCGCCGCTGCCGCAGGCGGAACGCTTTGTCGACCTGCAGTATTTGCGCGCCGCCGGCGTGCAGTAACCCGATGGCCGGATTGCGAAAGGCCTGTAGGCAACCTGATATCGGGCCGCCGATTGAAAGTCGCCCTTGAACGGTTCAACATAGTTCGGACGCCACAAGCAGGGGCCTTTGGCATCAAACGAAAGATAGAGAGATAAGCCGCTTGCGGCCCGGCCGCACGCGTCAAACTCAGCGGCCACGTGGGGAGGTAGCATGATCTTTTGGACTACGCTGCTCATCGTTCATGGACTATTGGCGGTCACCTTGCTCGGGGCGATCACGCACCAGGCGGTCGCGCTGTGGTTGCCCGTGCGCGCCAAAGCGGGATCCTTCGTGGCGCGCTTTCGCGCGGTGCCCGGCACGTCATACGTCGGGGCCATCATCGTCCTCTACCTGCTCACCTTCGTGATGGGCGCGTGGATCTACACGCAATACCGGTTCACCGCCCGGCTCGCGCTCGAGCAGTTGCGCTTCTTCAAGACGGTCGGCGTGTTCGAGATGAAGGAGCACTTGGCGACCATCGGTTTGATCCTGCTGCCAGCCTACTGGGCGTTCTGGCGGCGGCCGTTGTCCGAGGACTACGCCGCGGCGCGCCGGCAGGTGACGCTGTTCCTCGCCATTCTGGTCTGGGCGAATTTCCTGATCGGCCACATCGCCAACAACGCGCGCGGATTCGGCTCATGATGTCGTCGGACAAGGCCGCGGTGTTCACCATCACGTTCGGCGTCGCCTGCGCCGTCCTCTACGTGATCTGCACGGAAGTGAACCTGCCTCTGCTCACCTATCATCCGGTGATCGGCGAGCTCGACCCGCTGTGGACGCCGGAAAAAAGGGGGCCGGTGATGTATTGGTACGGGTGGATGCTGACCTCCCTGATCGGCGCATCGGCCCTGGCGTTTGCCGCCACCGCCGTGCCGGAACGGTGGCTGCAGCGGGCAATCCTGGTGGGCGCTTTCGCCGCGGTGTCCTACCTGATCCTCTACACGCTCGCGCTCTTCGTCTACGACCGCGCGAGCATCGAGCTCGCCTTGCTGCAGTCGCGATGGCTGTCGGCGGTCATCGCGGTGGCGGCGGCGGCGCTCCTCGGCTGCCTGGCGCCCGCCGGATGGAGCGAGCGGCTGTGGCCCGGCTGGGTCTGGGTCGTTCCCGTGGGTGCGCTCGCGGTGCTCGGCTATTATCTTTCGCCCTACTTTACGCATTGACGCGGTTGGCCGTAGGTTGGCGACCGGCAGGTCCGACGCGAACGGGAGGGACTCGAATGACATTCGGCAGCCGGCGCAGCGGATGGATTCTGGTCCTCGCCGTCACTTGCGCCACGTCGATCGCCGCCTGGGCGGGCGGCGCCGGGTTCGGGGACGACGACGACGACAGCGCCGAGACCGGCCCCTCCTATTTCGGGTTCGTCAGGGACGGCAACGGCGCCACGGTTCCCGACGCGAAGGTGACCGTGGCGGTCAAGAACCGCGGCAGCGTCATCACCCGCACCGACGCGCTCGGCACCTACAAGGTGCCGGGCTTCGGCACCGACATCGACCCCAAGGACGTCGAGATTTCCTGCGACAAGCAGGGCTACAAGCAGGCGCGCGTCGTGCGGCGCTCCTCGCCGAGCACCGATCCCAAGATTCCGATCGAGACCGAATGCACCCTGCAGCGCATTTAGGAGCATTTTCAGGAAAAAGCCTGCCCCGGACTCCGATCCGGGGTGGGAACCGGTTTTCCGTCCGAAAATGCGACCACGCAAAAAGACCGGAGCGCATTCAGTTTCCGTCGAAACTGAATGCGCGGCGGCAGCGCGATTACTTGGGCTGGAAGTCCTGATTGGGGAATGGCGAGGCGTCCGGCGCCTTGATCACGATGAAGGCGTGGTCGGTGGTGGCGTGGCAGGCGTTGCATCCCTGCGTCAGCTGGCCATAGGCCTCGTCGAACTGGCGGGGAACGCGGAGCTTGATCGCAAAATCGAGGAGCGTGATCGGCTGGGTCATGGCGGCATCGGCGAGGTCCGGGACCGGCAATCCCTTCCAGCGGGGAACCGCGCGCGAGACGACCGCAAAGCCCTGCCTGAGCTCCTTCAAGGCATAGGCCGCGAGCGGCCAGTTCTCCGCCTTGCCGGCGAACCCGAGCTTGGCGTGGCGCGGCTGGATGAGCATGCTCATGAGCGCGCTCATCTGCGGATTGAACGGCGCCGGCTCGGCGTTGGGGTCGCCGAACGGGCTCTCGGCGGCGCCGTGGTCCGAGAGCACGGTCATGACGGCGAGTGCGGTAAATCCGGCAAGCGCGGCGACGGCAGTCAGGCGACCGGCCATGAATGCACCTCCCTGCGTTCTTCCTTCGGAGCTCCGCGGCGACGCCGCGATATTATCGCCTGCGCGCGCCGATTGGGATACGGTTTTCCCACTCGGCCGGGGACGTGGCATTTCGACCGCCCCGACACCGGTTCCCACCTCGCCGCAAAACCCTGTATCCTGACGCCCGGAGCCATCCCGGCGCTCCGAGCGCGGTTCGATTGGAGCGGTTGAATGCAACGGTGCGGCGTGTGCTTGGCGGCCGCGGTGCTCAGTGCGGCGACGCTCGCGCCGGCCGGGGCCGAGACCATCGCCACCTTCACCCGCAACCCGGCCAATCCCATCCTGCGCGGCGTGCGCATCGGCAGCGAGATCGCCGCCAACGCCCTCGACGCGCGGGTCGTCCATTTCATCCCGCGAAGCGAGGCGGCCCCGGAGCAGCTCGGCCTCGTCGACGAGGTGATCCGCAACAAGCCCGATGCGATCGTGCTCGCGCCGTTCGATCCCGAGGCCATGGTCCCCGCGGTCGACAAGCTCGACGCCGCCGGCATACCCGTGACCAACGTCAACGAGCGGCTCGCCGGCGGCCGCACCGTCGCCTATGTCGGGACCGACGACTATCAGCTCGCGCTCGCCACCGCGCGCCACCTCATCGATGCGATGGGCAGGAAGGGCAACGTCGTGATCCTCGAAGGGCCGGAGACGCTGCCGACCAGCATCGCGCGGGTGAAGGCCTACAAGGACGTGCTCAAGGATTTTCCCGAGGTGAAGCTCCTCGCCTCGAAAACGGCGAATTACGCGCGCACGCCGGCGGTCCAGGTCATGAAAAGCTGGCTGCGCCTCTACCCGCAGATCGACGGCGTGCTCGCGGCCAACGATCCGATGGCGATCGGCGCCATCGAGTCGCTCAAGGCCGCCAACAAAAAGGCGCTGGTCGTGGGGATCAATGCGAGCCGGGAGGTGATCGAGTTCGTCAAGTCGGGCGATCTTCTCGGCAGCGGCGATTACAACGGCTTCGAGCAGGGATGCCTTGCCGCCGAGATCGCGATCCGCAACCTGCGCCGGCAGCCGACCCCGAAGGAGATCAACCTGAAGGCGGTCGTGATGGATAAGACCAATTACCAGGACTACGAGACGCCGATGGAGCGGAGGAGCTGTCCGACCGTGGACGGCGTCGCCGCCCGTTCCGGCCGCATGTGAAGAAAGGGACAGGGGGATGCAACGACGCATGTTCTTGACGCTGTCGGCGGCGGCCGCGGCGAGCGCGGTCCTTCGGCTTCCGGCGCGCGCGGCGGTGCCGAAGCCCTACAGCTGGGATGCCACGCCGCCGATGAGCGACGGCGCGGCCTTCGTGCGATGGATGCAGGAGAACCGCGGCGAGGACCCGCGCTACCTGCACGCGCGCTTCGAGCGCTTTCAGAACATGGTCGGGCACGTCGACCTCTGGAACCCGCGCGACAAGCGGGCGTTCCTGCTGACGCCGCGCGAGGAGTTCTGCCGGCCGGAAAGCCGCGGCGTGATCTACGACGTCAACTATCACGACATCGGTTTCGGCGTGACCATCACCGGACCGCGCGTCGTGGGACGCATGACGAGCTCGATCGAGCTCAAGATGGGCGAGAAGGTGCTGGAGATCGGCACCGGCTCCGGCTACCAGTCGTCCTATCTCTCGAACCTGACCGACAAGGTGTGGACGATCGAGATCATCAAGCCGTTGGCCGAGCGCACCCGCGGCGTCTACGATGCCCTGATCGAGCGCGGCTACTCCGAATACAAGGCGATCAACGCCAAGAACGCGGACGGCTACTACGGCTGGGAGGAGGCGGCGCCGTTCGACAAGATCATCGTCACCTGCGGCATCGACCACATTCCGCCGCCGCTGCTGCAGCAGCTCAAGACCGGCGGCATCATGGTGATCCCGATCGGGCCGCCGGGGGCGCAGCATATCCTCAAGGTCGTCAAGGACGCACCAAGCTCGACGGCGACGCAGTCAAGGGGACGCACTTTCAGCGCTGACGCTCCCGGCGCTGAGGTTCCTTTCGTCGAGCGGAAGCGTGATCGGATTCCCGGTTGCCATCGAATGCTCGATCGCCAGCGTTGCTTCCAGCGTCGCGCGAGCCTGCTGCGGCGTCGCCAGGACGCAAGGCTTGCCCATGGCCAGGTGATCGAGCCAGGCGCGCGTCTCGTTGCGATCGGGCCCCAGAATTCCCGCAGCGCCCAGTCGCCCGAGCTGGTTTTGGTCGAGCTCCCGCATTGCCGAAAGCTACACGCAAATGATCGCACGAGACCAGCCGGTCGTGACGGCGGTGATTCGAATTTCCCATTGATGATATGTTCCGCCGGCAACGGTGCAGACGGTCGGTTCGATCGAACGCAATTTTCGGGAACAGTAGCCCATGCCGCAGCAAAAGAGCGACGTCGTCGCCGCGCCGACCGAGCCGCGGTTCTCTCAGCTTGCGATCGGTGAGTTGAACGACGTGCAGCGGCGCGTGGCCGAGCGAATCATGCAGGTGTCCAGCGCCGGCTTGGGCGGCCCATACAGCATTCTGCTTCGCAGCCCCGTTCTGGCCGAGCGCTATCTCGGCATGACCGACTATCTGCGCTTCGAGACCTCGCTGCCCCGTCGCCTGAACGAGCTTGCGATCCTGATCGAGGCGCGCCTGTGGGACGCGCAGTACGAATGGTGGGCGCACTATCCGATCGCGCTGCGCGAAGGCGTGCCGCAGGCCGTGGCCGACGACATCCGGGACGGTCGGCGGCCGACCTCCATGCAACCCGACGAAGAGGTCGTCTACGACGTCTGCATCGAGCTCTTGCGCGACAGGAATCTCACCGACGCGACCTTCAAGCGGGCCAAGGACACGCTCGGCGAGCAACCGACGATCGACTTGATCGCGGTCGCCGGCTTCTACGTGATGGTTTCATCGGTGCTGATCGCGGGCCGCGTCGGGGTTCCGGACGGCAGCACGCCGCCGCTGCCGGTCCTGGTCAAAAAATAGCGTCGCCAATTTTTCGGGAACTTCCGTGGCACGGCGCGTCGGTTCCCTTCCGACGCCAAATTTCTGAAATTTGCGGCGTCCTCCCCCACTTTCGCGCCCGCCCGCGCATCGCTTTCGCGTCGAAGCGATTGGCGACGGAAATCGAAGGGGAGGGGGTCAAAATCTCGACCGTCGCCTCTATATCTTGTCTCATGCACGAAACCCAAATTCCGACACGCGCGCCGGCGGAGAGATCCGCAGACGACACCATCCTGCCGTTCCAGGTCGAGGCGCTCGACCTGCGCGGGCGCGTGGTCCGCTTCGGGCCCGCCATCGATGCCATTCTTTCGCGCCATCGCTATCCGGCGCCCGTCGCCAAGCTGTTGGGCGAGGGCATCGTGCTCACGGTGCTGCTCGGCTCGACGCTGAAGTTCGAAGGCCGCTTCATCCTGCAGACGCAGAGCGACGGCCCGGTGCGGATGCTGGTCATCGACTACACCACGCCCGGCAAGGTGCGCGGCTGCGCCCGCTTCGATGCCGACCGGGTGGCCGCCGCGGTCGCTGCCGGCGCCGCCGATCCCGGCGCGCTGCTCGGCCATGGCCATTTGGCCATGACCATCGACCAGGGCCCGGACACCGCCCGCTACCAGGGCATCGTCGCGCTCGAGGGCAAGGATCTCGAGCATGCCGCGCACGAGTATTTTCTCCGCTCCGAGCAGATCCCGACCCGCGTGCGCCTCGCCGTGGCCGAGGAAGTGCGGGCGGGGGCGGACGGCGCCCGGCATCGGTGGCGCGCCGGCGGGTTCCTGCTGCAGTTCCTGCCGCGGGCGCCGGAGCGGGCGCGCCAGCCCGACCTCGATCCCGGCGACGTGCCGGAGGGGGTCGAGGTCGAGGTGACGCCGGAGGACGATGCCTGGGTCGAGGGGCGCTCGCTCGTCGCCACCGTCGAGGACGTCGAGCTGCTCGATCCGGAGGTCTCGGCCGAGCAGCTGCTCTACCGGCTGTTCCACGAGCGCGGGGTACGGGTGTTCCGCAGCCGGGACTTGCACGCGCAGTGCTCGTGCTCGCGGGCGGGGGTCGAACGGATGCTGCGCAGCTTTTCGAAGGACGACCGCGACCACATGGTCGAGAACGGCAAGATCACGGTGACCTGCGAGTTCTGCAACGCGACCTACGTGTTCGAGCCGGGCGAGGTCGGCGAGCCGACGTGAGGGCCGTAGGATGGTTGCGTCAGGAGAGCAGGAGGGGTGAATGATCGTCAACACGAGCTGAAACCTCTGGTAGCGATCCAGTGGGTTCGATGCCCACCCGGCAAAGGCCAGCCAGCCGGCCGGAAGCAAGCCTTGCACGTGTGCGGCAACGTCCGCGTGAAGCGTATGGCAGCAGGTGCCGAAGCTGCGTGTTAGCCCCGAAATCAGACATTGCCGAAGCCTTCGCCGTCCATCCAGCGGGGGCAGCATCGACGTGACCGGTATGGCAAGGGCACGTTGGTTCGACCGGGGTCCCGGAGCGGAGCAAAGGCACAGGAAGGATCGCCTGAAGACCTGAGAGATCCCATTCGCGTCCACGTGAGAGAATCGGAGCTTGGGGCAGCCGGTACAATCAAAGCCCCCGGCCTGGAAGGGACCTCCGACCTTCCGGGAGCGCCACGGCGAACACGAATGAGGAGGGATCGCGTGGGCTGCGGGCGCGAACCAATGAGCGACCGTAGATGCGCGAGTGGGAAGTCGTAGCGCCTTCATAGTACCGCTGAGAGCGGGGAACTGGGCTTGCCAGGACCCGAACGAGGGAAGGGAGGCGCCGTGCGGAGAGAACCGTTGGGTGGGAAACACGGGAGGGGGCATGGACCCCACGAACCTGTCCACGAAACGACAACGGATAGCCGAACTGGCGAGGAAGAAGCCGGGAACAGCGCTGTTCCTGCTGCACCACGTCATCGACCTGGAATGGATGCAGGGGGCCTACGAGCTCACCCGCAAGGATGGTGCAACCGGCATCGACGGTGTGACGGCGGCGGAGTACGAGGCGAACCTGGCGGCCAATCTCACGGACCTCCTCGATCGCATCAAGTCCGGCCGCTACAAGGCACCGCCGGTGCGCCGGACATACATCCCCAAGGCGGACGGCACGCAACGGCCGCT
>WNFB01006168.1_pt1 | contig 14415 bp, 15 predicted proteins | sample 5400501 | NCBI WGS metagenome assembly WNFB01 (sample SAMN13153341, study PRJNA577476) | soil metagenome | isolation source: 200 cm saprolite under Douglas fir tree site 2 hole 1 | place: USA:California | collected 2015-04-18
ATGGAAGACCTCGAGGACCCCTGTCAACTTTCCATGCGCGATCAGAGGCACCGCGCCGTATGACCGGAAGCCCTCTCGCGCGAACAGCGAGCGCCGGCGAAATTGGGTGAAGGCCCCGAGTGCGGTGACTGTCTCGATGCGTTGGCCGAGCATGGCACGGCCGGGGAGATTCTCGTCGACGGGCAGGCGGTAGTCCGGGATTGACGTCGATTGGAATCCCGTACTCGCGACCAGCCCGAGCGTCGCATCCTTCTCGTCGAGCATGAGAATGTCCGCGGCATCGACGCCCAGCCCGGCCGCAACCTGGTCGAGGATTACGCGCAGCGTCAGACGAAGGTCCGGGCTTTCGGTGATGGCCAGGCCCACATTGCGCAGCGCGGACAGTCGCTCCAAACGGCTAACTGCATCAACGTAAAGCTGCGCGTTCTCCGCGGCCAGGCCAGCTCGGTCGGCGATCGCTTGCAGCCAGCGGACATCGTGTTCCGTCAGTGGATTCGACGACCGCCGTTCGAAGACGCCAAGTGTACCCACGGTTGCTCCCCTGGCCCTCATCGGCACCACCAGCACGCCCAGGTATCTGACGGGTGTGCTCACTGGCGGCTGGTTATTGCTGAGGTATTCACGGACGTCGTCCCTGAGCATGGCCACGAACTCGTCGTAGGGCACGCTTGGTATGAGTACCGGCTCGCCCGTTTCGATCACCTGAGTAGCTATGGTGAACGTCGGCGAGCTCGGCGAGAGGTGCATATCCTCGATATAGCGCGCGACCAATGGATCCGCATCGTTCGCCGCCACCACTCGCACGGTGCGCGGATCTTTGTTCATTAGGGAGGCCACCCACGTCCCTGACCGAAGCCTGCTCAGGGTGCCAGTCACGGTCGTGAGAATGGCTTCGGGATCGAGCCTGGCGCTGGCAAGTTGGGTAGTGACCTCGGCGAGCGCGTCGTCCCCATAGCGGGCGCGTGCAAGTCGTGAATCCATCAGGATCTTGCTGACATCGGTCAAGGTGGCCACGACGCCTGCGACATCGCCGCCGCGGCCAATCACCGGCATCGCGTCAACCTGGATCCATAATTCCGACCCGTCGGGACGGTTGCAGCGGTTCACGACGCGGAGTTGAGGCTGTGCTGTCCGGATCGCTGCCAGCGCGGGGTGGAGGTCTTCGAGATCCGGCCAGCCCGGCGTGTCAGTGCGATGCCACCCGGCATCGACCGCCAGGGAACCGACCATGTCTTGCTCGGAGGCAAAGCCGAGCATCTCGACCGCGGCGTGGTTGGCTCGCGTAACTCGGCCCTGATCGTCGTAGGCGACCATCGCGCCGGGGAGATCGTCGAATCCGGGGACCGACGTCAGGCTGAAGCTGTCGGTCACGATCGAAAGCCCGACTTAAGAGTGGATGACGTAAAGCGATTGGTTAAGGCGCACTGAACTCTGCAAGCATAAGTCACCGCCTCGCGAATCCTTCTCGTCTGGATCGGTCAAGGTTCAAAGCCGCGCGAAGTGATGGCTTCGCCGCGGCAAGCACACTCAGGTGTAACTTCAGAATCGACGTGAATCCGTCGCCGGCGGACGATGTCTATCTGGACGAACCTTGGCTACTCCTGCGCTGGGATCATGAGCACCGGTGCGTATTCGCAGAGTGGAAGGCCTTCGCAACCAGCATGGAGTTCCAAGGGGCCCTGACGAAGGCGCTTGAGGTGGGCCGAGAGAAGAACGCCCTGAGCTTCGTCAACGACACCAGAAAGCTCGAGCTGGTCAGCGACGAGGATCAGCGGTGGATTCGGTACACCTGGGCTCCGCTGGCAATCAAGGCCGGCATCAAGAGGATCGCTGTCGTGATGGCGCCGCACGGGTTGAGCAAGATGGCAATCGAGGAGATGTTCAAGGGGCGGCGCAACACGGGCGATCAGCTGCAATCGCGCACGTTCGACTCGGTGGCGGACGCAATGAATTGGGTGGCGGAGCCTTAGGCGGGCCCAGGCTCGCGCCCAGCCGTGCCCGCGTGCGCATACATAAAGGTTGTGGTTTCGGGGCGAGGAGCCGTTTCTGGGCATGAACTGCCCTGGGTTTGATGGAGGCTGCATTCTTTGGGAGGATGTAGTCCATGTCAGCATCGAAGCAGCAAACGCCGAAGCACGGATCGGGACACCAACACCCAGCTGAGCTGAGAGAGCGAGCGGTGCGGATGGTCCAAGAGACCATGAAGGAGACTGGCGAGCGTCACGGTGTGGTGACACGAATCGCGGTGCAGCTTGGACTCGGCTCGGAGACTCTGCGTCACTGGGTCAAGCAAGCCGAGATAAACGCCGGTGAGCGGCCGGGGATCACGACCAAGGACCAGCAGCGCATCGCTGAACTGGAGAAGGAGGGTCGCGAGCTCCGGCGAGCCAACGAGATCCTCAAGGTGGCGTCGGCTTTCTTCGCGCGGGAGCTCGACCCGCGACTGCCGAAGTAGTGAAGTTCATCAACGCCTTTAGGGACAGGTGGGGAGTCGAGCCGATCTGCCAGACGCTGGAGGTCGCCCCATCCACTTATTACGCGGCACTGAAGCGGCCGCCTTCAGCGCGTCAGGTGCGCGACGGGGAACTGAAACCGGAGATCGAGCGGGTGCACCGCCAGAACTTCGACGTTTACGGGGTCGAGAAGATGTGGCGGCAGCTGGCTCGGGAGTCGGTGGCGGTGGGGCGAGATCGGGTGGCCCGCCTGATGGCCGAACTGAACTTGTTTGGGGTGGTTCGGGGCAAGACCCAACGGACCACCATCCCGGCCGCAACCGAGGCCCGGCCGGCGGATCTGGTCGAGCGGGTCTTCCAAGCAGTGGCGCCCAACCGGCTCTGGGTCGCCGACCTGACATACGTGTCCACCTGGGCGGGCACGGTCTATAGCTCTTTCGTGATTGACGTCTTCAGCCGCCGCATCGTCGGTTGGCGGGTCTCCTCGACTCTCCGCGCCGAACTGGCGCTGGACGCTTTGGAGATGGCGATCTGGAATCGAGGGTCACGAGCGCTCAAGGGTTTGGTTCATCACTCCGACCGCGGCGTTCAGTACCTAGCTATCCGCTACACAGAGCGTCTGGCCGATGCCGGGGCGGTTCGCTCGGTCGGGTCGCGTGGCGATAGTTATGACAACGCTCTGGCCGAATCGGTGGTCGGATTATTCAAGACAGAACTCATTCGCATGAAAGGGCCGTGGAGAACACTCGAGCAGGTGGAGCTGGCCACCGCGCAATGGGTCGACTGGTACAACCAACGCCGTCTCCACAGCTCTATCGGCAACTTGCCGCCAGCAGAGTACGAGGCGGACTACTATGCAGAGCGCGACGGGTCCGCTGTCGCGTGAAACCCAACCGCGGAGTCTCCAGAAAACCCAGGGCGATTCAGAACTCGAGTCTGCAATTCCTGGCGCCTGAGTCCACTAGACGACACCAATTGCACACCGGTTGAACACCGATTCAGTCCGCGGGCCTGATGGGCTTATGTCTTTCTAAACCACGAGCGACATAGAGGGTCTCCAACACCGGTCCCGGTCGCGACCCGCGCGCATTCCTGGCTCCGTTGAACGCTCAACTAAGATCGCTCTGAATGAGCCTTCTCCGAGACGTAATACAGGACAACGCCACTTGGGTGCTTGGTCTGGTAGCGCAAGTGGCTGTGGCGCTGGCATTTGTTTACGGCGGCCCTCAATGGATCGTGATTGGCTTGCCGCGGGCCGCGGACTATCCTCCTCGTCGACTTGCGCGAGTCGGCCATCTCTCTCCAAGGGAAACATGAGCTTTAGTCCGGACCGGCGGTGGTGGTGGGACGGGCGCCAGTGGACGCCGGCCGTATCCCAAGACGGGCTGTGGCGTTGGGACGGCACGGCTTGGATCGCGGCTTCCGCCACTGGCGCCGGGCCTGGCTGGCTGCGTGCGGTGTTCGGCTTCGGACCTATCCTCGGTGGGCTTGTGACCGCGGGCCTCTTCTTTTTCGCCACTCGAGACCTCACGTACTCGCTTCAACGCGCAGCAATCACGTGGGTCGGGCTCGCAGTGGTCCGGCTGCTCGATCCTCTGCTGGCGCCGTTGTGGAGGCTCCTCGGCAAGGTTCCCGGGATCCTTCGGCTTGCGATCACGATTGCCGTGCTGGCCTGGTACTCGCTCAACCTTGGCCCGGCCTCGTACAGCCGTTTGGCCCCGCAGTTCGGGGCTGTCGAACACTTCCAGCCGGACCTGTACATCTCGATCGCGGTGGCGTATGTCCTGCTCCGCCCCAGCCGGGGCGGCTACGCGAGGCGAGCGTGAGCTCCCAGGTACTGGGTCGTCCCGCCCTTCGCTCCTCGGTCGTGCTCCTGGGTGCCGCGGCGGGACTGTCGTCGGGTGCGGCGTTGGTCGCGACCATCTTGCTGGGCTGGTCCCTCGCGGTTGGATTCGTGTTCATCGCGGTCCCGGCCCTGGTCGCTGTTGGCGCGGTCTCTGCCACTGCGCGACGCGACGAGCAGACACTGTTTCTCGCGCGTCTTCGGTTCGGGGCCATCGCCGGCATCCTGGGGACGGCGGGCTACGACGGGATCCGCGCCGCGCTGCAGCAGGTGGGGCTGGCGGGCGGCATACCCTTTGCCGCCATCCCGCTGTTCGGCACCGGCCTGACCGGACTTTCGCCGCATGATCCGGTCGCCATCGCGGCAGGCTGGGCGTTCCATGCTGTCAACGGCATCGGGTTTGCGATCGCCTACACGCTGGTGGCCGCCGGGCGGCCGTGGTACTGGGGCATGGTTTATGCCCTGTTCCTCGAGGCCATGATGGTCACCCTGTATCCGGGGTGGCTGCATATGGGGCTGACGACCGACTTCCTGACGCTGAGCGTGAGCGGCCACTTCGTTTACGGGGCCGTGCTGGGCTCGATCGCGCAGAGGACGCCATGAGGGTTCTGAGGGTCGTACTTGTCGCGGCGGGCCTGGTCTTGGTCGCCGCGCTTGGGAGTGCCACGCTGGCGGTGGCAAGCGACTGCGGCAACAGGATCCACACCATCCAGGACATCAATGACACCAACAACATCAGCGACTGCTTGCAGACCGGGGCGGCGTACAGCGCCACGATCGGTGCGGTGGTCGCGGGGGTCGGGGTGGTGATCGCGGTCGTCGGCCTTCCCGGCGGGCGCGGTCCAGCTCCACCGGCCACACCGGTCCAGCCCCAGCCGCCCCAGCCTCAGACCCCAGAACCTCAGCCCGAGGATCGGAAGCCGCGTGATCCCGACCAATCGCACCCGCCCGACCCGTGCGCCGACCGGGTAACCCGCGTCGAGGTCACCGGCGCATCATCACGAATCCTCTTCTCAGGGGTGCAGACGCTGCGGGACCAGGTCGTGTACTTCAACCGGGAGTGGGAGAACGCCCGCCAGGCGGGATTTTGGAGCGCGGCGTACGACATCGCGACCATGGCCGGGCCGATTCTGGCGAAGCCCGTCGCCAAGGCGTTCGGCAAGGTAATCGTCGAGGAGGTCCTCAAGGACACCATCAAGGCGAGGGTGACGGAGGCCGCGCTCAAGTCTCTGGAAGGCACGCTCGGCAAGGACCTCCTCAACCACCTTTCAGAGCAAGGCATCGACTGGAAGGACCCGGCGGCCGTCGCCAAGCTGGCCCGTTCCACCAAGGAGGAGATCACCCGGGTCCAGATGGCGAAGGCCGTCAAGGGATGGGCGATCAGAGGGAAGGACCTCGCCTTCGACCCGGCCTACGAGTCGGTGAAGCACCTGGTCGAGGAGTCGGTGGCAGGTCCGATCACAGAGGTCATTCCCCAGATGGCGACCCTCCTCTCCATCGGCTACGGCACGTTCGAGTCCCACGAGCGGATGGAGGCGATCAACGCCATCGTGAACCAAGTAGAGGACCACCTCACGCGCCTAGAGGAGCACTGGGAGGATGCCGTCAACGAGCTCGAGCTCGCTACCGCGGCGCTCGTACACTGCCGGCAGCTCCAGGTCGAACGGGTGGAACCCTCGTGACCGACCTCCGCTGGGGCTCGCCCTCCGACGCGGGAGGTGCCGCGGCCCGCTTCGGGCTGGCGGACGCCCGCTTCCGAGGCGGAGATGGGGGCTGGTGGCGGCTCGCTGAGGGCACCTGGGAGACGTACGACGGTGGTGGCTGGCGCGCGGCGCGGCCTCCAGATCGCTTGGAGGGAGCGGCCGATATTGTGGCCGCACCTAGGCGTTCCACCGTGGAACGAGCCGAATCCGGCGGCCCGCGCGACTCGAGCTTTCCGAAGTTCATCGAGCGGTCGGTCGTGGATGTCAGTGGTGCTTACCGAGCCGGCCAGATCAGCAGCGGCGCGGCCGAGGCGCTGCTGCTTGGACTGTATGCGGTCGATCGCGACGGCGGGGTCTGGACGGTCGGAGCCCGCACGATGACATGGCACCGTTTTCGGGGCGGGCGCTGGTCGGCGGAAAGCGAACCGCCGCAGCCGGCCGAGCTCGTCGACGCCTCGGCTGCCGCCAAGGGCGAGGTCCCGGACGCCGTCATGTCCGCGCTCGCCGCTTTCCTGGGCGCGGGCGACCTCATCCCGGAGACGGTCGCGGTCGCATGGGATCCGCCGGCCGAAACAGCGGTGCAGGTGGCGTGGCGGGCAACCCACCGCGTGCCGCCCAGCGGGCTGAGTGTCTGGGAAACCCCGAACGCCGCCGCGCAGCCGTTCGGCTCGCTGGCGGCCGGGTTCGAGGTCGAGCTGGTCGAACGCGCCGGAGCCTGGGCCCGCGTCACCCGACCGGGTGGTTGGTCGGGTTGGGTCGACGGGCGGCTGCTGTCCAGCATCCAGTAGGACGGTTACCCTGCGGTTAGGGCCACCAAGCCTCCAACGAGTTCCTTGAGGCTTGGCAGCGCGTCCGTTCGTGCGGAGAACGGAGCTGCTTGGCGAAGACCGCGATGTCATCCAGAGCCCAGCCAAATGGCTAATGGACCGTTGGGTTGTGGTGGCGGTCCCAGAGTGCTGCTGCTACCGGTAGCAAGCACATATCCGCTTGCCTAGGAGGCGTGGTCTGGCTTGGCGCCTTTAGGCTCCGCCTGCACTCTCAGAAGCAGCGACCTTGCTCAGCGGGTCGACTCCCCTCTCGATGAAGGTCCAAGTCAACTCAAGGTCCAGCACGTTGACGTAGCCGTGGACGACGATGTTCCGAAAGCCACGAATCCCTCTCCAATCCACATCCTTGTGCCGTCCCTTGAGCGCATCGGACAGCTGTGTCGCGGACTCCGCCATCGTCTGCAATCGCCAAAGCAAAGCGCTCTGAAGTAATGGTTCATTCAAGAATGCCTCACGGCCTCTAATGCGCCATTCGGAAATGAGGGGCGCCGACTCAGCGATGTGCTCCAGATGTCGACGATCCTCTGGAGTCAGAGGGGGACGGCCTCGCGTAGCGCTCGTTGCGATTCGGCGCCCCTAAGGGATTTGGCAGTCACAACATGAACGCGCTTGCCGATCAACTCCGAGACTTCATCGAGGAAACCTCCGACGGAGAGGATCGATTGTCCAGGCTCAACCTGCACGAGGAAGTCGACGTCGCTGTCCGGCGTTGCATCGCCGCGCGCGACCGAGCCGAACACGCGCACGCTATCAATCCCCCGCCGACGGGCGATTGCATTGATCCTTGGTCGGAAGGTACGGAGTTCCTCTAGCGTCATTGGATCTGATTTTGACAGGCTAGCCCACAGTGGCGGTAGGGTCGCGCCGTACAGCAACGCCGGCGATAAACCATGGCAAAGGGCGGTACTCTACGGCACTCAGCGAATTCGGACCGCCATTTCTGAACGGGGAGCAGGGATCTGTTAACCGCAAGGTTCAGGGTTCGAATTCCTGGTCCGGAGCCAATTCCGGAGCCAATTGTAAATTCCGTCTCGCGCGGAGAGCGTGAGCACCTCGCGCCTGGCCTTTTGGAAGACATTCAGCTCTGGATGATTGGTAAATACGGGGACAAGGCGTCTGAAGTAAACCCGGATCAGTTCCTTCCGTTCCTTGGCAACATGACGCGAAGGGAATGGTTCGGACTCGTCCGTTACTGGGATCGTTGGGAGCCGGGAAAATGGACTGGCAAGCGCGAGGAGTCGTGATCTGATTCCAGCCTGTGGTATCGGGCCACCGGGCTCCCACATCGTTCTTGGCAGCATCGCAGTTCAGTGGCCGACTGGACGTACTGGAGGCTCGAATCATTTATGCGCCCGTGGGAACGTTGATGCCTATGACTGCCTGCAGCTTTTTTCGGCAAGCCACTCCCCAAGGCTCGGTCTTGATAGACCCGGCGGCCTACTACCTGTCCAGCCGTCCCGCTTGACCCAAGGCAAGATCCCCCTTGTGGGGTCCGTTCGCCGATAGTATTGTCGGCGAGTGACTGGCGCCGGCTCGGCTGGGCGGGGCTTGCGGGCGGGCGCGGCTGCGTCGTTCGAACGAAACACCAACAACGACGCTGAGCCGCTACTAGCGGTCGAGGATCTCACCATCCGCTTCGGGGGCATCGTCGCACTCGACCGGGTCAGTTTCGATGTTCCCGAGGGCAGCATCCTCGGCTTGATCGGACCCAACGGCGCCGGCAAGACGACGTTCTTCAACATCATCACTCGCCTCTACCGCGCCGACTCAGGCGATGTGCGCTTCCAAGGCAGAAGCTTGTTGCGAGTACCTGCCCATGAGATCGTGAGCCTCGGCATCGCGCGCACTTTCCAGAATGTAGAACTCTGCACGCGGATGAGCGTGCTGGACAACGTCTTGCTGGGCTGCCACAACAAGCTTGCCACCAACCCGGCGAACTTCCTTCTGGCCGGCCTCGGCTGGCCCGGACTCAACGGCGCTGAGCGGGGGGCCGTCGCTGAGGCTGAGGAGATGCTGGAGTTCGTCGGGCTGTCCGGCTTCGGCAGTCGCGTTGTGCAAGGTCTCCCCTTTGGCGTGCTTAAGGCGGTCGAGCTGGCCCGAGCCTTGGTCGCCAAGCCCCGCTTGCTGCTGCTCGACGAGCCCGCCGGAGGTCTCAATGCCACCGAGGTCGCGGAGCTTGGTCGGCTTATCAAGCGTATCAACCAGGAGTTGAAGCTGACTGTCCTTGTCGTCGAGCACCACATGAACCTGGTCATGGCCATCTCCGACAAGGTCGTCGTCCTCGACTTCGGTTGCAAGATCGCAGAAGGTACGGCTCGCGAGGTACAGGCGGATAAGGCAGTCATCGAGGCTTACCTCGGGGCCGACGAGGACGACTGAATGGCCCTGCTCGAGCTGCAGGACGTGGTCGCTACGTATGGCTCGAGGCGGGCTCTGCACGGCGTTTCAATGAACGTCGAGGAGGGCTCGATCGTGGCCATGCTCGGTGCCAACGGAGCCGGCAAGACCACAACTCTCCGAGCAATAACGAGTCTCGTCAAGGTCCAGGGTGCGATCAGTTTCGACGGTCACCGCATTACCGGCCTGCCGACAGAAGAGATCGCGCGGCTGGGCATCGCGCATGTACCGGAGGGTCGCGGCACAATGTCCCAGCTGTCGGTCCTTGAGAACCTACAGATGGGGGCCTGCCTACGGCGCGACCCGAAGGCGGTGCGGCAGGACCTCGATCGTGTGTACGCCTACTTCCCCTGGATGAAAAGCCGCCTCGCGCAGCCGGCGGCCCTGCTCAGCGGCGGCGAACAGCAGATGCTCGCTATCGCCCGGGCGGCGATGATGCGGCCTCGGCTGCTGCTCCTCGATGAGCCGTCTTTGGGTCTTGCGCCGATTGTCGTCAAAGGAATCTTCAAGATCATCGAGGCGATCAACTCCGAACAAGGAGTGACGATCGTGCTGGTCGAACAAAACGCGCGCATCGCGCTCAAGGTCGCGGGCAGCGCGTACGTGCTCGAAGTGGGCGTGGTAGTTGTTTCGGGTCTGGCACGGGAGCTGGCTCAAGACGAGTCGGTGCGGAAGTCATACCTTGGGTACTGAAGTATTCCTCTCGGCCAATCCGGTCGAGGGTCTTGAGCAGCAGATCGTCTTCGGGATCGCCACTGGGAGCATCTACGCCAGCCTGGCTCTGGCGCTGGTTCTGATCTACCGGGCCATGGAGGCGATCAACTTCGCACAGGGCGAGATGGCGACCTTCAGCACCTTCATCGCCTGGACGCTGATGGCGACTTTTCACATGTCTTTCTGGATCGCTTTCCCGCTGGTGGTAGTCCTCTCGTTCGTAGGTGGTGTCGCTCTCGAACGTGTCGTGATAAGGCCGGTCGAGCGCGCGCCCATCCTGACCACGATCCTCGTCACGCTCGGGCTCTTCTCGATCTTTAATGGTCTTTCGGGTCTTATCTGGGGTTACACCATCCGCACCTTCCCGTCGCCCTTCCCCGTCACCCCGATCTCGTTGGGTGGGGTGGGCATAGGCTTCCAGGACCTCGGTCTTATCGGCGTCTCGCTCGTGCTGCTCTTCTTGATCTATCTCTTCTTTTCACGCACGAAGCTCGGCTTGATGATGCGGGCGGCTTCTCTCTACCCCCAGTCCAGCCGTCTGGTCGGGGTCCGCGTGGGCTGGATGCTGGCACTGGGTTGGGGCCTTTCGGCGGCGGTTGGAGCGGTGTCCGGGATGATGGTCGCTCCCGTACTCTCGCTCGACCCCAACCTCATGCAGTCTGTGCTGCTATTCGCCTTCACGGCGGCCGTCCTCGGGGGTATCGAGAATCCTTTAGGAGCGGTGATCGGCGGCATCGTGGTGGGGGTGCTGCTGGCGCTGGTGGGCACCTACATCCCACACGCAGAGGACCTGCGCCTCGTTTTCGGCGCGCTCTCGCTCTTTCTCCTACTGGTGGCGGCGATGGCGCCCCTATATGTCTTGGGCCGGTTCCCGACTCTCGAGTGGGCTTACGTCTGGGCTCTTTTGATCGGGATGATAGGCGTCAACATTCTGACCGGGTACTGCGGCCAGATCTCGCTCGGCAACAGCGCTTTCATGGCTATCGGCGGCTATGCAACCGCAATCCTCACTTACAGGGTCGGCTGGAACTACCTTCTTACCATTCCGGTCGCGGGCGTCCTGGCGAGCGTGGGCGGCGTCATGCTCGGCATCCCGGCACTAAAGCTGCGAGGCATCTACCTGGCCACCGCGACTTTCGCCCTCGCCATTTCTGCGCCGTCTGTGATCCGCCACTTCGACCAGCTGAGCGGTGGCAGTCAGGGAATCTCCATCCCGCCCGCCGAGGACCCGTTCGGACTGGTCGGCTCCCAGTCGCTGACCAGCGAGCAGTGGCTCTACTACATGGCGTTGGTGCTGGCCGTGGTGCTCTTCTTGTTCTCGCGGGCCCTGCTCAGATCACATGTTGGCCGGGCCTTCCGGGCTATCCGTGACAGCGAGACTGCGGCTGTCGCCAACGGAGTCAGCCTCACTTTCTACAAGACTTTGGCCTTTGCCATCAGCGCCTTCTACGCCGGTGTAGCCGGCAGCCTGTACACGATCAACACCGCCTACGTCAGCCCTGACTCGTTCGATGTGGGACTCTCCCTGGCGTTGGTGGTGGGCACCGTCATCGGGGGTCTGGGGACCGGGATCGGACCGATCTTGGGCGCAGTGTTCACGGTCTGGAGCCCGGTCTACACCCAGATCTTGTTCAAGGCCAGACCCGACATCGCTTTCGGGGTCCTGCTGATCCTGGTCATGTACACAATGCCTTTGGGGATTGCCGGAGGTGTCTACAGGCTCTGGGCCTGGTATCAGCGCCAGCGGGCGGCCGGGCGCCCGAAGTCGGGCGACGGAACCATCATGGTTGAGAAAGCCGCTTCCTCGCGGTCAGCGTCTGGGCCCGGAATCTAGCTCCCGGACGCCTCGCGATCCTCTCTTTGCGCCTTCGCCTTGGTCGCGCCTCGCCACTCTCGGGCCAGGCGGGTCCCTCGCGTGACCAGGACGAGCATGTCGACCAACTCTTCCACATTGGGGTAGCGCCCGCTGAGGTGACCGAGCGCCAGGGCCTCCGTGGCCGCGATGTGGATGTCCGCGATCATCTCCAGCCGGCGGCGCTCGTCCACTGTTCGCGCGGGGTAGCCCCGATCCACGAGCTCGCCGACGATGTCGCCACGGGTGTTGCCTGCCAGCTTGCGGCTTGACTCACCCAGCGGCGACACGGAGTTGTGGCGGACGCGCAAGGCTAGCCTGAACACGCGAGGGTTGGCGGCCAGGATCTCCAGCGGCGTGCGGAACTGCTCGCGTAGCCTCTCCTCGTTCCCCGGAGCCTCCAACGCCTGTTGGCGCCGCTCCCGCAGACCCTCGCGCAGGTCGTCGAACAGCTCGTCAGCGAGCGGCCGGAGAAGATCATTCAGATTCCGAAAGTGTTCGTAGAAGGTCGCTCCTCCAACGCCTGCTTTGGTGGCGACGGCTTTAGCTGAGAGGCGACTCTCATTGCCGGCCAAGATCATCTGCCGCGCGGCCTCCAGGAGGCGAGCACGGGTCCGGCGCTTGGCCTCTTGCCGCGTCAGCCGGGTGGGCAGCGCCATTTTCCTCGGCACTGTGTGAACAGTATCAACTCCACGGCTGAACTTGGATCTTGCAAGACGATTTCGCCGAGAGTAGTATCGGCCAGTTCGCGGTGTCCTGGAGGAGGTGGCAAATGACGAATCGTCCAAGTCGCTTATCAACCCTGGCGATCGCCGCCGCAGGGCTTCTCGTGGGTATGGCCTGTGGCATCACCCAGGGCCAGAACACGCCGACCAAGAACGACCCCGGGATCACCGGCGACTCGATCACGATCGGGACGACGACGCCGCTGAGCGGGCCGGCTTCTTTCTACGCGCCCGTAAGCAAGGGAGCCAACGCGTACTACCAGTACATCAACGACCACGGCGGCATCAACGGCCGAAAGATCAAGTACGTCGTTTACGACGACGCCTATGATCCGGCGAAGGCGGTGCCGTTGACGCACCAGCTCGTGGATCAGGACCAGGTTTTCGCCGTGGTCGGCCAGCTGGGCACCCCGATCAACACCGCGACCCGGCCCTACCTGAACCAGCAGAAGGTGCCGCACATCTTCGTCGCCACGGGCGCCACCAAGTGGGGCGCCGAGTACAAGGACTTCCCGTGGACGATCGGGCTCCAGCCGGACTACCAGTCTGAGGCCAAGGTCTACGCCAAGGACATCATCAAGAACCATGCCAACGCCAAGATCGGCATCCTTTATCAGAACGATGACTTCGGAAAGGACTACGTAAAAGGGCTCACCGACGGCCTGGGCTCCAACGCCGGCTGGATCATTGCCAGCCAGAGCTACGAATCGTCCTCAGTCGAGGTGTCGTCGCAGATTGCGGCGCTCAAGGACAAGGGGGTCGACCTGCTCCTAATCGCGGCCATCCCGACGCAGGGAATCAGCGCCATGAAAACGGTGGCTCGGCTCAACTGGAAGCCGACCATCTACATCACCAACGTCCTCTCCTCGACGATCAACACCAACGCGGTGATCGCTGCCGGCGGCGGCGCCACGATCAATGGAATGACGACCACGTTCTACGGCAAGGACGTCAACGACCCGCGCTGGGCCAATGATCCGGTGATCGCGATGTACAAAAGCGTTTTGAGCCAGTACTGCACGCCCCAGCCATGCAACCCGCTCGACGCAACGTATGCATCTGGCATGGGCGCCGCCTGGCTGGTCGTCCGCATATTGACGAACCTCGGTCGCGACGGCGTCACCCGGGCCGGGCTGATGAACGCGGTCCGCAACATGAACGTCAAGGCCTGCCCGGACCCGAACCCCAGCACGGTCGACAAGCTGCCGACCGGGACGTGTGATCCATGGCTTTTCCCTGGTCTCGCCATCAAGACCGGAGGCGACAACCAGTGGCCGATCACGCAGCTGGCCCCGGGGCACTTCAACACGTCACGTAAGAACTGGGACATCGACTACAGCACGATCATCGCGGCTCGCTAGGCTTGCCGGACTCGGGTCGTGTCCCGGCCCGAGTCCGGACCTCCCAAGACGGGCGGACCGGCAACGCTAACCTACGGCAGGTGATCGATCTTCAGGCCCTCCTGGCTCCTTGTTCGATTGCCCTTGTAGGCGCTTCGGAAGGTTCCTCCTGGTCGCAGGCGTTGGTCGCCAACTTTGCCAGTGTTGGGTTCCAGGGACGGTTTCATCTGGTTCATCCGCGCCACTCCCAGCTGTTCGGTCTGCCTTGCCACAGTTCTGTGAGCGCCATCCCGGATCAGGTCGACTGCGCCTACGTGATGACAGGCACCGTGGCCGCTTCCGACGTGGTGGAGGACTGCGGGCTCAAGGGCGTGCGCAGCATGGTCATGCTCACCGCGGGCTTCAAGGAGGTCGGCGCCGAGGGCGAAGAGCGAGAGCGGGCCCTCGTCGAGCGCTGCCGCGACCTGGGGATCACCGTGCTCGGCCCGAACTGCCTTGGCTTCGTCAACTACCGCGAAAGGATCCCGGCTTACGGGCTGCTGCTATCGGGGCCGCTGATCG
>WNFB01008173.1_pt1 | contig 14413 bp, 15 predicted proteins | sample 5400501 | NCBI WGS metagenome assembly WNFB01 (sample SAMN13153341, study PRJNA577476) | soil metagenome | isolation source: 200 cm saprolite under Douglas fir tree site 2 hole 1 | place: USA:California | collected 2015-04-18
GACGAACTTCGGCTAAGTACGCGGGGCTGCTCTTCGGCATCACGTTTACTTCGTTCCTGGTCACGTTCGCCTTTTCGTACTTCTGCGGCTTCATGACACGCGGATTTGCTCTCGTCGCTGAGAACCCGACGGCGGACGTGTGGGTCATGGACCCTGCGGTTGAGTCCGCTGAACAGACGACGAACCTGCCTGATTCGGCACTCGCTCGGGTCCGGAGTGTTGAGGGCGTGCTGTCAGCAGTGCCGCTGGCCTTGGGTACGTCGGAAGCACGCTTTCCAAACGGAAGATTTCAGCCGTTCCAAATAATATGCGCGGACGACGCCACGCTGTTCGGGGTGCCCGCTCTGAAGAATGGTGCGTCACCGACGGTGCTTCACGCTACGGACGCGGTGATCGTCGATCCGGGTGGCACCGTCGGCAAGCTAGGAACACCTGTCTTGAAGGCTGATCAATGGCCCTATGGAGAGCCGCACCTTAGTGCACCAACGCGGGAACTGACCGTAGGCGACGAGCTGCTGATTAACGATCACCGCGTTGTTGTAACGGCCCGATCGGACGCTCTCCCGCGGTATCCGCCGCGACCGCTGCTCTATACTACGTTCTCCAACTGCGGCCGCATCCTGCTGCCGGAGCGGCACCTGCTGACGTTCGTGCTTGCAACTGCTGCGCCGGGTGTCTCTCCACGCGAACTAGCCACACGCATACATGCCCGGACCGGCCTTAAGGCACGTTCCTCGGATGACTTTAAGGCCGATACAGTCCGCTGGTTTCTAATCAACTCTGAAGATGTTGGTGATATCGCCGCGATGCTCTCGCTGGCCATGTCTGTGGGTTTCGGTGTAACGGGCGTAATGCTCTACATGTTTACAACTGAGAGCCTGAAACAATACGCGGTGCTCAAGGCCATGGGCGCGACCTCTAAACTGCTTCTGGCGATGATCTTAGTGCAGGCGGGGCTTTGCGCGCTTCTAGGTACCGGCCTAGGGTTGGGCATGTGCGGAATTATTGGCCAGATTGCGGTGACGGAGGCGGACTACCCATTCCGCATGATGTGGTTCACTCCAGTGGCGGCGGTCGTGATGGTCATGTTGGTGAGCATTGTAGCTGCGGCGATTAGTGCCCGGCCGGTGCTCAAGCTGGAGCCCGGCGTGGTCTTCGCGGGACGCTAGACCTCCGGCACGACTGGTTTTTCTGAGGGCTGCATTTCTTGCTTCGTTGAATGGAGATGACCTCTATGTATGCGATACGAAAAGGAATCGCTTCCCTCTCCGGAGTCATCTTTTTGGCAGGCTGTGCTGTACAGCGGTACCGGCCAGCTCCTATCGTTGCCAGCACCACAGCTTCAGGGTTCGAATCGCGGAGTCTTGCCGATCCCGGCCTCCAGTCTTTCGAGGAACAGAACCTGGGTCACCCAGTGTCTCCATGGCCGCTCAAGACTTGGGATTTACAAACCCTGTCGCTCGCAGCTTTGTATTTCAATCCCGCACTCGAAGTGGCTCGGGCCCGCGTTGCGGGAACGGAAGCAGCTTTGGTCACGGCGGGCGCTCGCCCAAATCCCTCTCTGAGCGTTGCACCAGGCATTCCGACTCCGTATTTGTTGACTTTGGATTTTGCCTTTCCAATAGAGACTGCGGGCAAGCGTGGGCATCGCATCCAAGTCGCGCGTAATCTCCATCAAGCTGCGCGATTCGATCTCGCGGATTCAGCATGGACGATCCACAGCGGAGTTCGTGCCGCACTGCTGAATTACCTTCTCGCCTCTCGAAATTTGGAATTGTTTCGCTCCGAGGAAAAGGTTCGCGAGGACCAAGTAAATATTCTGGAACAAATATTCTCTGTAGGCGAGATACCAAGGCAAAACGTCGACTTGGCGCGAATCGACCTCTCAAAGACACACCTGGCTATCGATGTTGCTGAGGGCCAAGTCAGGGAGACCAAAGCAGCTCTGGCGGCCGCTGTTGGCCTTCCAGTGGCCGCTCTTGAGTCTGCGGATTTCGCGTGGCCTAACATTGACACGCCGCCAAGTGTAGAGTCCCTTTCGCCAGGAGAGATCCAGCGCTACGCGGTCTTGAATCGGCTGGACCTTCGGCGCTCTCTTGAGCAATATGCGGCTGCGGAAGCCGACTTACAGGTAGAGATCGCCAAACAATATCCCGATATAAATATCGGGCCGGGGTACACGTATGAGGAAAAACATAGTTTCTTTACCGTCGGCTTCTCGACCACTGTCCCTCTCTTCAATCGAAACCAGGGACCCATCGCTGAGGCTGAGGCTCGGCGCAAGGAAACGGCGGCCACGTTCCTCGAAAGACAGGCGCAAGTCATCGCAAGAAGTGAGCGGGCGCTCGCCGTTTACACAGCAGCCTTGAAGGAACTGGCCGAGGCCGAATCCCTGCGCAAACTTCAAGAGACTCAATTGCAAATCATGCAGCTGGCAATCCGCGCCGGCGCCGACAACCGACTGAGTCTTGATACCATCGAAATCCAAAGTTGGATTTTAGCCCGAGCGCAGCTTGACGCACTGGCACGCGCTCAGAGGGCGCTCGGCGAATTGGAAGACGCCGTCCAGCGCCCTCTTGATCCCGGTGGGATGTTCACCATCACCCCCGAGTCACCATCTCTGATCAGACCGCCCAAGGATCTGAAACGATGAACCCAACCGCAGAGCTACGACGGGCAGGTCCCATAGGCAGTGGTGTGAATAGAATGCATCTGAGTTCGATAGGAGTTTTCAAAATCATGGCGATTCCCCGGATCACGAGCGGTTTCCGGTTCGTTGTCTGTGCTGTGCTCATCTGTACCGCTTTAGTTTATGACCCAAGGCCCGCGTTCGCTCAGACGACCGACTCATCAGTAGAACTGACGCAAGAAGCGGAACCGCGCTCTGGCACGCCTCAATTTCCACACCAGCCCTGGGAAAATCAACAACCATCATGCGCGCAAGAGGCGGCCACAAATGGAGGGTGCAGTGTCCACGGGTTTTTCCACGACACCTGGAGTGAAACTTTGCAATTCGGGTATGGACTGAAAGGTGTTCCTCGAAGCGCTGTTCGTCCCAGCAATTTGAAATGGGAGCTGCCAATCCTGGCAGCCACCGGAGTAATGATTGCAAAAGTAGACCGGCCCGCTGACAATCGCATTCAATCCATATCCTTACAACAAACGGCAGGGCAGTGGTCAAACATTGGCCTCGGCTTGGAGATTGGATCGGCCGCTCTCATATATGGCATTGGGTGTGGGAAACACCATCCCTATTTACGCGATACTGGATTCAAAGCACTCGCTGCGATAGGAGCGGCCGGCACGGTAGACTTGGCTCTCAAGCTCGCGTTCGACCGAGAATTTCCTTTCAAACCAGGCAGTACAGGCAAGTTCTGGGGTGGCGGCAGGGCGTTTCCGTCCGGACACTCAGCCACAAGCTTCGCATTTGCGGCCGTGGTCGCTCACCGATATCCCAAGAATAAATGGGTCAAGTGGGGAGCGTATGCGCTTGCAACGGGAGTCAGCCTCTCGCGCTATCCTGCGAAAAAGCATTACCCGTCGGACATCCTCATAGGCGCAACTTTGGGATACGTAACGGGGACTTATTTGGCGAAACATTGATGCCAGGCAAAAGGGGAGATCGGACTTCAAAATGGACCACTCGACACACAATGATCACGGACAAAAGTCCGACCCACACGCCGGTCATAGGATGTCAGACATTCACGGGAGCCACGACCGTCACGCCGGACACTCCGTTGCCATGTTTCGCGACAAGTTCTGGCTGAGTTTCGCCCTCACAATTCCCGTCGTATTTTGGTCAACCGACGTTCAACACTGGCTCGGTTACACTGCGCCTTCCTTCCCTGGCTCGAAGTTTATCCCCGCCATCCTCGGAACAGCCGTCTTCGTTTATGGCGGCCTAGTTTTTATCCGCGGGGCATGGGGCGAACTTGCCGACCATAAGCCCGGCATGATGACACTCATCAGCCTGGCGATCACAGTTGCTTTTGGAACTTCGCTCGCGGCGACGTTTGGCCTCTTCGAGATTGACGTTTGGTGGGAACTCGCGTCTCTGATTACGATCATGGTCCTCGGCCACTGGCTGGAAATGCGCGCCATTTCCCAGGCGCGTGGCGCGCTCAATGCACTCGCCGCCTTGCTCCCGGACACCGCTGAACGCGTAACAGGTGCAGACACTCAAACTGTTCCACTCTCTGAGTTGCGCGTTAGCGACATCGTTCTTGTCCGGCCAGGAGCCCGCGTTCCGGCAGATGGCATCGTCGTTGAGGGCACTGCCGATGTTGACGAGTCCATGATCACTGGCGAGTCCAAAACGGTACCGAAGGCGGCAGGTACCAGAGTTATTGCGGGAACAGTTGCCAGTGGCGGAGGCCTTCGCGTCCGCATTACGGCAATCGGGGACCAGACCGCGCTCTCCGGAATCATGCGGCTCGTCGCCACTGCCCAGGCTTCCAGCTCTCGCACGCAAGCTCTTGCCGACCGTGCAGCCGCGATTCTTTTTTACGTGGCAGTCGTGTCTGGCGCAATTACTTTCGCCTACTGGTGGTTCTCAGGCGACAAAGAACACGCCCTGATTAGAACCGCAACGGTCCTCATCATTGCTTGCCCACATGCCCTTGGACTGGCGATTCCGCTGGTAGTCGCAATCTCGACATCGCTAGGGACTCAAAACGGTCTCCTCGTTAAGGACAGACTCGCACTCGAACGTGCCCGCAATTTGGATATGGTCATTTTCGACACGACCGGAACCCTGACCCGCGGCTCCCCCGCAGTGTCGGGAGTCGCGGTTGCACCTGGCACTACCGAGGACGATTTAATTGCGCGTGCTGCCGCTGTCGAATCCAGCTCCGAACACCCACTCGCTAAAGCAATCGTCACCGAAGCCAAGCGCCGAAGCGTGGTCCAATTGTCAGCTACGAAATTCGGGGCGCTGCCTGGTCGAGGAGCGAAGGCCTTCGTGGAAGGCAAGAGTGTCGAGATCGGCGGACCGCGCCTGTTAACCGAGGCCAAGGTAACGGTGCCACCAGAAGTTGAAAAACTTACAAGCACATGGGCATCAGAGTCGAAAATAACTACGCCTGTGCTTGGCTGGCTTGAGGATTCGGTAGTTGAGCCATTTTCATAAGGTTTCGCGGGCCGAAGGCCCTAAAAGGACAGATGGGAAGACTGTTCTCTATGTCGTCGCTGAAGGCCAACTGCTCGGAGCTTTTTCCGTTGAAGATGAGATTCGACCCGAATCTAGTGAAGCCGTCACCGAGCTTCATCGGCTTGGTATCCGCGTCGCGATGATCACCGGAGATTCGAAGACGGTTGCCGATTCGGTCGCCCGGCGAATCGGTATCGATGAGGTCGGAGCCGAGGTACTCCCCGCTGACAAGGCTTCGGCGGTGAAACGCTTTCAGGCCGACGGCAAGAAGGTCGCAATGGTAGGCGACGGCGTGAACGACGCACCAGCGTTAGCGACCGCAGATGTAGGAATCGCAATAGGTGCGGGAACTGACGTAGCGATTGAATCTGCTGGAATAGTACTTGTGCGTAGTGATCCTCGCGACGTTGTCGGAGCAATCGAACTATCTCGCGCAACCTACGGAAAGATGATCCAAAATCTCGTTTGGGCAACCGCTTATAACTTGGTCGCCATTCCGATCGCCGGAGGTCTTGTCGTCCACTGGGGATTCGATCTCCCCATGAGTGTCGGTGCAGTTGCGATGAGCCTCTCCACTATTATTGTAGCTGCAAACGCGCAACTGCTTCGCCGACTGAAGTTGCAACGCGCGACCCTCTAATTGGAGGCTCTAGGCACGTCTAAGATCCTCTGGAGCCTGCAAAGTAGAGACTGGCTGAAATAAAAATACCGCTTGATCCCGTACTGTAGTCCGGGGATTAGACTTAGAGAGTGGATATGGAGATGAAGTCGCTGACAATCGGTCGTCTCGCTAAGCAAGCCGGAGTTAATCTGGAGACCGTTCGTTTCTACGAGCGAAGGGGCTTGCTGCCAAAGCCGCCACGGAGCGCGTCCGGTTATCGCCCGTTCCCATCGGATGCGGCGCGACGGCTGAGATTTATCAGGCGCGCTAAGGAACTCGGCTTCTCCCTTAAGGAAATCCGGGAACTGCTATCGCTCCGAGTATCACGCACCACGACCAGCAGAGACATCCGAACGCGGGCCGAGGTCAAGATTGCCGATATAGACGCCAAGATCAAAAGCCTTGAGTCCATTAAGAAGAGGCTTCGCAAGCTGACAAATGTCTGCGAAGGGTGCGTGCCGGTTGCGGAATGCCCGATTCTGGAGAGTCTTGATCGGGAGGACCGATGAACCGTACGTGGAAGCAAGGTTTGCTGGCGCTGCCAAGTGTCGGCGTCTCGATCCTTCCCAAGCTGGCTTGCCCGGCATGCTGGCCAGCCTATGCAGGATTGCTTTCATCAGTGGGTCTCGGCTTTCTCATATCAACGGTCTACCTTCTGCCGCTGACCGCTGCGTTTCTACTTCTTGCTGTGGCAGCGTTGGCGTTCAGAGCGAACAAGCGCCGGGGGTACGGTCCTTTCGCGGTTGGGCTGGTTGCAGGAAGTGCCGTGCTGTTGGGTAAGTTTGCGTGGGAGTCCAATCTCACCATGTATGGAGCACTCGGCCTACTGGTTATCGCTTCGTTGTGGAATGCGTGGCCGCTTCGCGACATCCCTGGCGAAGCAGCCTGCCCCGAATGCTAAAGAGAAGAATCTTGATGAACTCAAGGTAAAGGAGAGGAAAGAACTATGGCTTCAAAAAAGAAAATCGAAGTTTTCAGCGCAGGTTGTTCAACGTGCAAGGAAACAATTGAGGTAGTTAAGCGCCTTGCTGGGTCTTCGCACGAGGTAGTGATCCACGATATGCAGAAGTCCGAAGTAGCATCCCAAGCCAAGCGTTATGGCGTTCGCAGCGTCCCTGCCGTAGTGATTGACGGCAAACTCGCAGGATGCTGCGCAGGTCGCGGCCCGGATGAACAGATCTTGCGCTCAGCGCTCGCTGGCTGAATGTTCCAAAGCATTCGGTCAAGAGCCGAATGCTCTACCCAAACTCTGTAATTGCTTGAAGTCAAAGAGTTTTGGCTCCCCGGGGAGGATTCGAACCTCCAACATTTCGGTTAACAGCCCTGAGGCCAACTTACTCACAATTTGCCGGAGCCGATACTAATCGAAGGCAATCAGCAAGTTCCGATCAAATGGGGCTAACTCAGATTCACCTTCTCTTTTCAGTTTTCATCGTCATTCGCCCCTATTCGCCCCCATTCATCACAATTCGCATGACACTGGTATGACACCAACCTGTGTTCGCCTAGCAGCACGGCTGTATTTGAAGCTGGTCAGGCGACGGTACTCGCGATTGTCGTGCAGGCAGTAGAGATCACCCGGGAGGACAATGCGTGAGTGGCGAAATCATTTCTGATGAATTGGGGCACATTCTCATTTAGTTTATATGGGTGCCCGCTTCCGAGCCAACCTTGCCCGGCAGCTAAAGCCCTCGATATAGTAGGTGGTTGATGGCAGGCTGAGATCGGTCCTCCCTGCCTTGCACTCGACCCGTGGAGCTCATTGTCACTGTGGCGAAGACGAGCGCAGCCAAGTCGAAGGAATCAGAGAAAGGCAAGTTGCGGATCGGCGATGACTGGAATGCTATCCGTATCATCGCACTCTCGCAAAGCAATCCACTCAAGGCCATCGCGGAATTGGTCGAGAACAGCATCGATGCGCGTGCCAAGACCATTACCATCACCCGCGGCCGCGAGCAAGGCGAGCACTATCTAACGGTGAAGGACGATGGCGACGGCGTCCCGCGTGACTCGAACGGGATCCCTAACTTCAAGTACGTTGCAACTCATATCTGCGACTCGGTCAAGCGGCGCTTGAAAGCAGACGGCGCTGGAGGCGGCTTACAAGGGGAATTCGGTATCGGTCTTTTGAGCTTCTGGACTGTGGGCGGCACGCTCACGATGACTTCTTCCGGTGCCGATCAGCGGGTCTATCAGATGGTTATGAGCAAAGGGGATCCTCGTTACATCGTGAAGCTTCGACGGGTGCTCTTTGCTGAGCGGGGCACCGAGCTCAAGATCAGGCCCTTGCTCGAGGGCATCCGCGGATTGAGCGGCGAAAAGATCCAGTGGTATCTGGCCTCGGAGCTGCGCGACCGTATTCGCAATACGCAAGTTCGTGTAACGGTGATCGATAAGCTCGCGCGCAAGCAGCACCAGGTCGAGCCGCGACAGTTCGAAGGCCGCTTGCTCCACCAACTGCCGACGGTTCGCTCGTCATTCGGCGAAGCGTATGCCGAACTGTATCTCACGGAACCGGCTGAGGACTGGCGAATAGCCCTTACCAGAGATGGCACGCGGGTGATAGCGGATATCGGAACGTTGCCCGGTTTGGAGCGCCCGCCGTGGAGTTCTCGCTACCTTCAGGGCCTGATCGACGTGCCCTACCTTAACCTCACGCCTGGCACGCGCTCCGGGATCGTCCACGATGAACGCTATGGGGCCTTCGTGAAAGCTCTAGTACCGCTGGAAGCACATCTCAATGGCCTTATCGAGGCCCAGCGACGCGCGGAGGAAGAACAGGCAAACCGGGAGTCCCTACGTGCCATTCAGCGTGCGTTTCGAGAGGCCATGCTGGTCTTGCCGCGCGAGGAATACGACTGGTTTGACATCCAGTCACGCTCGCCGCAAGTGACGGGTGCCGAAGGGCCACCGGAGCGAGGCGTGGAGGCCTCAGGTGCGGAGGAAGAGGGGGGCGTTCCGCAACCGAGCGGAAGCGGATCCACACAGCGCCAATTCTTCGACTATGCTGGGCCTTTGCACACCGTCGTGATTTCGCCAGCGTCAAGCACATTGGCAGTGAGCCAAAGCCGGCGCCTTCGCGCGCTGCCCCGGGATCGCTCGCGCCGGCGGGTCGAGCAGGACTTGACATTTACCTGGGAGATCGTCGAAGGGGGTGGCACGCTCTCGTCCACGTCTGATCAAGAAGTGAGCTTCGAGGCTCCTTCGTTGCCAGTTCTCGTGCGTTTGTCCGTCGCCGTCTCACAGCGAGACTTGCGCTGCAGTGCCGAGGCACTGATCACAGTCACCGACAGCCTTGATGTGGCTATCGGCCCAGCTGTCGTCAATGCGCGCGGCTTACCGGGCTACACCTTTGAACGAGTTGGCGGGGAACTGTGGCGCTCTCGATTCGATGCTGAGCGCAACCTGATCGTCGTGAATAACGGGCATCGCGATTTTGTTTTCGCCACGCGCAGTCGCGCGCTCCTGCTGCGTTATCTTGTGCGGCTCTATGTTAAGGAGTTGGTGCTTAAGAACTTTGCTGGTCAGTCGGCCGAACAAGTGGCGGAGCGCATGATTGAGCTCTCGCTGTATGTCGAAGAGAAATTGAAGTCCATGTGAAGGGTGGTGCTCTAGGCATTGTATGACAAAGAACTTCAGTTGAGAGAAGCGTACAACATGATTCCCAATGCCTCAATTTCTGTGGAACGTCGTTTGAAAGTGGCGTGGACCGCCCGCAATAGCAGAGTCCCATCGAATTCGTAAGCCGCGACAACAGCATGAGATCAAAATAATCAACAGACCGAGAACCGTGATCGCCTCTAGTTTTTCTGCCACAACCGTTTCTCGGGAATACGCAAGTAATTTCGGAGCTGCAAATTCCAGCAGCACCGGATACTCAATCTCAGCCGCATGAGGCACGATCACATCCCCCAATCCGATGTCGATCTGCAGAGTGACCCGCGCATTTGAAACCAATGCAAGTAGGCGAACGCGAGCTCCCTCGTATTCCGCGTCTTCCTTGATCTTTTGTATTTCGAGCGTCTCCACCCTGAATTCAACTCCATCCGGTTCAACCCTGGCAAATCTCCTGAACAGCCAACCGGAGGTATTCAAGATCATTGCTTGTTTGACCCAACAGATCGATGTCCATCGTAGGCCGCGACTGCGGAGCTCGCCAAGCCGTCAGCAAGAGAGCACCTTTCAGAACAAATGCATTACGAAACTTTGATTTCGACAGCCGATACAGAAATCTCTCCATGACATAGTACTGGAGAAGTTCTTGAAAAGGCCTGCCCTGCTCACGCGCCTGATTCAGCAGGCGCGTCGCCTACGTCGAGTCGGCCACGGCTCTTTGCATAGCAGTCTTCGAATCTCTTGCAAAACGCTTCTGCAGGGTTCTCGCAAGAGGATATCCAAGACGAGCCATGAAATTCGGTCGCGAGAATGCATAGAGGTCATACCATACCGATTGGTCACTGGAATGAAACTCGACTGTAAAACGCTCTTCACCTTGTTCCTCGTGTTCGAGCAACGTTCCGTAGGCAAATCCGAATTCTTCATGCGCCCCATGTTCTTGAATTACGTACACGATCCTGCAGGGATTAAGGGACCAGAATCCGAGATGTGATATGAGGATGGCTACCGTAGTACCTTCTTCTATGGAAGCATCGGGCCAGCAGAGTTCAACCCAAGGCATGTCAAACATCTTCCATTGCCGGACGGCATTTGCAGCCCGATGAAAGACCTCATATCCTCTCCCGAGCTCGACGCGGTAGTGGTCAACGACGTAGCCATTCGGAGGAAGCCTTTGAGATGCCCCTACATGCGGGTAGGAGAGCTGCTGATTGCGAGCAGAGGATAGAAACGTACGGATCCAATCTGTAGAGGGTCTGTTCAAGAAGAACATGAGTTTGCGGTGTGCCAGAACCGATGGCAACCGTTCAGTATCGCAGGAAATTGTGCGAATGTGCCTCTCTCACGCCCGGCCATTGTGGACTATGAGGTCTATCCCAAGGCTTTTGTACGGAGCTGATGAAAATTATCACTTCGTCGTTTCAACGCTTACAGTTGATAGCTTTGCGTTCGGATCCGCGGGCAAAAGTAGCCTTTACCCAAGTCAGTATCGCGATCAGTAGTACGTTTTTTTATGACGGCGCACGCCATTACCGATGCGCCGTCGGCACACGGATACTAAAAATAGAGCGACGGCATCGAACGGACTGAAGAGATCAAGATATTTTCTTGACCTTCGCCACGTGAATCAATTTTCGCAAGGCCGTATTGACGGATCGCTCGTCAGGGAAATGCTCAGCCACGTCCGGTGACAAGAGCACGAGATTGGTCCCTGCTTGATAACGCGTGGTGTACTTGCCGCGGATGCTGTCCTTCAACTTGGACAGGTCGTACTCTCGACGTAGGTCGTCAGTTAGTTTCCGTCTCTCAGTTCTCTTCTTCATAATGTTTTCGCTCGCGCAGCGTCGTCTTGCGGGCGCTGATAATTCTGATGTTCTCGCCGCGGTCGGAATGGGCCACAATCAAAACCCGGCCGGCCCTCGACATCCCGATGGTGATGAACCTCTCTTCCGAGATCGAATGATCCGGGTCATGAAAGGTCACTGCCAACGGATCGCCAAAAACTGTAGCGGCCTCGTGGAATGAAACCCTGTGCTTCCGCCTATTCTGCGTTGCTTTGCCCGGGTCCCATTCAAAATTCACTGTCTCATTTTATCCCGCCGCTGCCAACCACACAACGACTCCGCACGAGTGCGCAACTGTTCATTCTATCTCTGCTTAACCGCCGAAACATACGAATTGCTGCCTTTCAACTTCTTAACGGCTTGCGCTCCCGAGTTTAGCAACCCTTCGGCTCCCAACCGAAGGGTTGGCGGTTGGCGCATTTCGCGCCCCATTTTTCGCAAAATCCTGGGCATTTACGCAAATTTGACCGGCTCGACAGCTCGAGAAGGCAAAAAATGTATTACGTTTATATGACAGCGGGACAAGAAGAGAACAGCGCTGCCTGTAAGTGACTGAAGAAGGAAGATTTGGCTCCCCGGGCTAGATTCGAACTAGCAACCCTTCGGTTAACAGCCGAATGCTCTACCGTTGAGCTACCGGGGAACTGTCAAACGCCTTTATTTTCACTCACTCTCATTCTATTACATCAAGCAGATTCCTGCCATGACCTGTCGGTTGTGCGCCGAATGCTCTCCAGCGTTGAGCTAGCGCGGATGCTCCGTGTTTTGTGATCATTAAGCAGCGCTTTGAAGCGAGGGGAGCGGGGACATTGGGGACATGGTTGCTGCGGACCAGTGTAGTGAGGCCGCGTTCGCGCAGAGCCTTCTGATTCAGAACTTCGGCACTTTTCTCCGCTTGGCCTTCTCCAATTCCTCTTTGCCTAGTCTGGCATCGGCATTGGACAGATAGGCTTGGTACGCATCCTGCGTTTGCCGCTGCAAACGTGATCCCAAACAATGAGGACGATGCGACGTACATACGTTTGATCTTGACCGTTTGCGCCGCCGAGCTGGGCACTGACATCAATCTGGAAATCGCAAGTGTCGGCCGTCGCGTACGTTTCATCAGCATCGTTCCCGCAGCGAATTAAGCCTAGGCAAAAGCACTTTCGCGCTCCTCGATCCTTCGAGGCACGCTTTTTTTTTGTTTTGGTCTCGTCTATCGGGGACCGCCCTGTGGCGCAAGCGTGCCGATCGCACAGCTCGCAGTCTTCGGCGCATACGTAAGCACGTTTTGCGTTGCTCCCGTCACCACGCGACCAGCAATCGCGGCATTTCCCGATCCTGTAAGTGTTCCGTTTGACTGGAGCGCTAACGTGAAGGGAGAGGTGCCGTTCTTGATGTTGATCAAGATTTGGTTGGGTGCATTTTCCACGGTGTAGGGTTGTTTCACGTGCGCCGCTCCGCAATCGAGAACGACGGCATCCGCGGCAAATTCAAGAGCGAGCCCGCCTTGGCCGAGGTATCTGCCTGACATTCGCAGTCCGTCTGGGCCCACGGGCATGGTGTTCATCATGAGAGTTAGCCCAGCCATGAGCTGGCTCTTTTCCTCCGGAGCGGGCGGCCCTATGGTCAGCGTGCTGATTGTGCAACGCTCGGTCTTGTCTGCATAAATTGGCTCCCAAGTCCAATAGCCGCCGGCCACCGGGATGTTGTCTTGATAATGCTGCATCCATATTTTCCGGGTGCCTGTGATGATTTGACCCTTCACGTCCACCGCTCCGGGACCAGAAAGGCTTCGATCACTTCCCATCGAAACAATAAACTGGCTCGGATCGTTTTTGAATGTGATCAAGAGCTGGTTGGACTGCTTGCTGATCGTGTAGGGGAGGCCGACGGGCACCAACTTGCCGCAACCATTTAGGGTCGCGCTTCCCGGCCCGAAGCTCAGCCAGAGCCCCCCAGATTGATGAAACACTCCGTTGAGGTAGACGCCAGCGGGCTCCGACGACATGACGGCGCCGATTGAGCCGGCATCGAGACCGACCAGATCCGTCAACCCGGTCCAGAATCCTTTGCCAACGCATTCGAGTTCGCTGCCACCAAGTTCCATGCAGCGGCGCGCGGCCAGCGTTCCGGGATCATTCCTGATAAAGGGGGAGCCGCTATTTGCGCCATTGGCTGCCTGTTGGCTGGCTCGCGTTTCTTCGTCCTTATGAGCTTGAAGCGCCTGAAGCCATGTCTTGTCCGCGCTTGCGCGTTGCTGCAGAAATGCCGTGGAAAAGAGCTTTGAGCGCATCTCTCGATCCAGGGATGAATCCATCAGTTCATAGTGGCCCTGCAAGTGGGTGAGTGCATCAGCTTCTGCCGCGGTGTGCGTCTTCTTGTAGCCCTGTTCCAATTCATACGCGGCCAAGCTGTATTTGCCGGCGATTTTCTGCTCGTCGGGGGTGAGATCGTAGCGGTTAGCCGCCAGTCGGAAGGAACTAATGACCGACGTCAAGTTGTTAAACACGGCTATCTGTCGCGCGAGCGTGTCCGTCGAATCCTTGCCCTGAATTTCTCGTTTAACGAAATCCACCGCCGGCATTTCGTTGAGATAGGGCGGATTGAAACTTCTGCCCGGTTCGGCCATCGTTCGCGGAAACTGGCTCGTCGCTTGTGCCGCTTGCGTCCTGCAGGACTTCGCGGCGGCCGCGACCTTTTCCTTGGGAGCTAAGCCCTGAAACGCAAGCTTGCCTTTCTGCTCGAGTTTGAATTCGCAGTACTCCTGCCCGTTTTGCTGCGCGCAACGAACTACAGTCACGGTCATATCGTCGTTGCACTGATACGAAGAATTCGGCTTCAGGGAGTCGGACTGTTGCGCCTCGGCCACTAGCAGTGATTGCATAAGGCCCAAAGTCATCACCGCAGTGATTCTTGCTTTCATGCTCGCCTCACTTCAGCGCTTCGGCTCGGCCTGTTCGATTGTTGGATCTCGTCCCATGCGCGAGCATCTTACTTCTTTTGAGTCAGGCGGCTGAGGAAGCCATTCGGTGGACCATTCAAAGCGCCATCGTCGTCAATCGTGAAGGCGGTTTTGTCTCCGTTGCAGTTTAGCGTGAGTGTCTTGCCGCTTTGCGTGTAGGTGCACGCGTTGGAGACAGGCCCCGTCGAGACGTA
>WNFB01003203.1_pt1 | contig 14404 bp, 10 predicted proteins | sample 5400501 | NCBI WGS metagenome assembly WNFB01 (sample SAMN13153341, study PRJNA577476) | soil metagenome | isolation source: 200 cm saprolite under Douglas fir tree site 2 hole 1 | place: USA:California | collected 2015-04-18
CCGACCTCTACTTCACGTCGAACCTCGGGTCCAACCGGCTCTACCTGAACAGAGGCAATTACCACTTCGAGGATGTCACCGCCCGCGCCGGCGTGGCCGATTCCGAGGGTTGGAAGACCGGCGTGACGATGGCCGACGTGAACGGCGACGGCTACGTCGACATCTACGTCTCCGGCGTCGATTACCTCACGATGCACGGGCGCAACGTGCTATTCATTAATAATGGCGACGGCACCTTCACGGACCGGACGAAGGACTACGGCCTCGACCACGTCGGCTATGGCACCCAGGCGCTGTTCTTCGACTACGACGGCGACGGCGATCTGGACATGTACATGCTGAATCACTCCGTGCACGCCGAGCGGGCGCGCAGCATGCATCCGCAGCGCGTGCCGCGTCACCCGCGGGCGGGGGATCGGTTGTATCGGAACGACGGCGGGCACTTCGTCGACGTGACTGAGAAGGCCCACATCTACGGCGGCGTCGAGGGATACGGTCTGGGCGTGGTGGCGAGTGACCTGGACGGCGACGGTTGTCCGGATCTCTACGTCGCGAATGACTTCCAGGAAGACGACTTTCTCTACCATAACAACTGCGACGGCACGTTCACCGAGTCGATTGCCACATCCATTGGGCACACGAGCCACGCCTCGATGGGCGTCGACGCCGCCGATTTCAACAACGACGGCCGGCCCGACGTGATCGTCGCCGACATGCTTCCCGACCAGGAGAGAATCCTCAAGACGTCCGAGAACTCCGAAAGCTGGGACATCTACAACCTGAAGCTGGAGGCCGGCTACCATCCGCAGTACGCCCGCAATACGCTCCAATTGAATCGGGGCCGCAACCGTTTCAGCGAGATCGGCTACCTGGCGGGCGTGTACGCAACCGACTGGAGCTGGGCGCCGCTCTTCGCCGATCTCGACAACGACGGCTACAAAGACCTCTTCGTCACCACCGGGATCTATCGTCGCCCCAATGACCTCGACTACCTCGCCTATGTTGGCACGCCGGCAATGCAAGCGGCCCTCGCCAAGGACATGGGTGCGGTGAGTCAGGCATTGATCAGGAAGATGCCGCACGTCCCCATCGCCAACTACGCCTTCCGCAACAACGGCAACCTGACCTTCACGAACATGGCGGACGCGTGGGGCCTGGGACAGCAAGGATTTTCGAACGGCGCAGCGTATGTCGACTTGAATAACAGCGGCGCCCTGGATCTCGTCGTGAACAAGATCGACGCGCCCGCCGCGATCTATCGGAACCGGGCCCGCTCAATCAACGGCAATCACTACCTGCAGGTGGTGCTGCGCGGCGCGGGAAAGAATACGGCGGGCATCGGTGCCAAGGTCATAATCAAAGAAGGCGGCAAAGGCGGCAGCGGCGGCAAAGTGCAGATGCTGGAGCAATTCCCCACACGCGGATTCGAATCCTCAGTTGATACACGCCTGCACTTCGGGCTCGGTCGCTCGACGGAGATTGACTCGCTCACCGTGATCTGGCCCGACCGGCGCTATCAAGTCCTCACGAATGTGCCGGCCGACCGGACGCTGACGTTGTCGCAGAATGATGCAAAGGGTCGATATCACTATCCGCGCGAGCCGCTGACGCCGCCGCTCCTCGCGGACATGACCGATCGCGTCGCGCTCGATTTCAGGCACCACGAGGACGCGTTCTACGACTACCACCGGCAACCGCTGATCCCCCATCTCCTCTCGACTGAGGGGCCAGCGCTGGCCGTGGGTGACGTGAACGGCGACGGCCTCGATGACATCTACGCCGGCGGCGCCAAATGGCAGGCGGGACGTCTCCTCATTCAGAATCGAGACGGCACGTTCCGGGCGAGCAAGCAGCCGGCGATCGCGGCGGATAGTCTCGCCGAAGACGTCGATGCGGTGTTTTTCGACGCGGACGGCGACGGCCATCCCGATCTCTATGTTGTGAGTGGCGGCAACGAGTTTTGGGGCGACGACGACGCGTTACAGGACCGGCTCTATCGGAACGACGGAAAAGGCAATTTCCACCGCGATCCTGGCGCCCTGCCCCGGTTCGCGGAAAGCGGCTCCTGCGTCGTGCCGGGCGACTTCAACGGCGATGGCCACGTCGATCTGTTCGTCGGCAGGCGCGCGTTGGCCCGCGGCTACGGCCTTCCTCCTCGCAGCTATCTGCTCGAGAACGACGGCACTGGGCATTTCCGCGACGTCACCCGCGAGCTCGCTCCCGGACTCGTGAACGTGGGCATGGTCACGTCAGCCGCCTGGGTGGACTACGATCACGACGGCAAGCTCGACTTGATCGTCGTAGGCGAGTGGATGCCGATCCGTGTCTTTCATCAGGAAAACGGCCACTTCGTGGACCGGACTTCCGACGTAGGGCTTGCGGGCACCGAGGGCTGGTGGAACACCATTCAAGTCGCCGACCTGAACGGTGACGGCCGGCCCGACCTCGTCCTCGGCAACCTCGGCCTCAACTCGGGCCTTCGCGCGTCGGCGGACGAACCCGCGCATCTCTACGTCGGGGACTTTTTCCAGAACGGCGCCCTCGAGCAGATTCTGACCTCGTACAAACACGGTGTCAGCTATCCGCTCGCCGGACGCGATGAGCTGCTGGAATTGCTGCCACAGCTGCGCAGCCGCTATCCCACCTACGCGTCGTTCGGCGGAGCCCGAGTCGAAGACATTTTCAGCGCCGCGGAGCTGAAGAAGGCGTTGCGGCTCGAGTCGCACACGTTCGCCAGCGCCGTGGCGCTGAACCGTGGGGGGGGACACTTCGAATTGCGGTCTCTCCCAACGGAAGCGCAGTTCGCGCCGATCTACGCGTCGGCGGTCGCCGATTTCGACGGCGATGGGCATCCGGATCTTATCGTGGCGGGCAACCTGTACGGTGTCGCCCCCGTCGACGGCCGCTACGACGCGAGCTACGGCCTGCTGTTGCATGGCGATGGCAACGGCAACTTCGCAGCGGTGGACATGGACCGCAGCGGTCTCGAGATCGACGGGCAGGCGCGGCACATGGCCCTGCTCAAGCGAGCGACTGGCGAGACGCTAATTCTCGTAGCGCGCAACAACGATCGATTACAGGTAATCCGGCCGCGGCGTTATTCCTACCCTGAAGGGTGCGCTTCAGCTTGTGATTCTAGACACTAGATGAGATAGCCCCGCTTCATCAGGTTGTGGCCGGAGGCGGCATAGCCGGCCTGGTCAGGCAAGTGCCATCCCATCGCATCGGCGAGCCGGTCGTACACGTTGAACAGCGTGCAGACCTGAATCGCGTCCTCTATCCCTTCATCTGATATACCGGCCGCGCGCAGCGGGGCGACGTCTGCCGGGCGCACGTCATCGGGCTGCAACGTCAGCTTCTCGAGGAAGCCGAGGGCGGCCCGCAACTTGGCGTCGACGGGCGCGGTGCGCCAATCCTGCAGCACCGCCTCGACCACCTTGTCGTCCTTCAGGGCCAGCGACGCGACCGCGCCGTGCGCGCCCGTTCAGAAGACGCATTGATTGAGTCGCGAGGTGAACGCCGCGAACAGCTCCCGTTCGCCAACGCTCCATTGCGACGGCCCACGCATGACGGCCTGCGTCCAGTCGCACATCGGCCGGCCCCACAATTCCGGCCGGTGCAGGATCGTCTTGACGACGTCTGGAACGCGCCGGCCGCTCACCAGGCGGATGAGCAGGAGCTTCAGCTTCTCGGGGAAGCGGTGGCGGTGCTCGACGGCGCGCAGGCGCATCAGTCCGGCTCCTCGCCGCGCAACGCAGCCATTCCTTTATCCAGTCGATACAGTGCGGCGCCGAGTGCGGCAGCGACGGTGATCTCGAACAGGGCGTCGTCGGAGTGACCGGCGCGCTCTAATTCCGCGACATCTGTGTCGGTCACGTTGTACGCGTGGCGCGCAACCTTGTCGACGTATGCCGCCAGCGGCCCGGGAAGGGTACCGCGTTGCATAGCGGCACGACGCAGCGACGCCGGCGTTTCACCGGGTGTGTCGAGGACGGCGGCCGTGAGTCGTTTGCGAAAATCGTCGTAACGCATGCCGATAATCTATTCGTCGCCGGGTTCTTGACACCCCCTGTCCCGGCGTGCCTTTTGGACGGCGTTCACCCCTCACCGTAAGGCTTAAGCCCGAGAGGATGCACATGAGGCGTTCAACTCATTTTGCCAGTGCGCTCCTGGCGATGTTGCCGCTATTGATCGCACCGTTGCATGCGCAACAAACACCCACCAGCACCATTCGCGGACGCATCACCGACTCCACTACAAGACAACCAATTTCCGGCGTGACCATCACGGTCGACGGCCGCAGCACGCTGACGCAGCCGGACGGTCGCTTCGTGATCGCCGGCGTCCCCTCCGGCGCGCATGCCGTGCGAACGCGAATTATCGGGTACGCTCCCGTCTCGCGCGATGTGACTGTGACTGAAGGACAGATAGTCGACGTCGATTTTACGATGGCACCTCAGGCGATTGGCTTGTCCGAGGTCGTCGTGGTCGGCTACGGAGAGCAGCGCGCCGGCAACATCACCGGAGCCGTGACGCAAATGGATTCGGCGGCGTTCAACCGTGGTCGCCTGATCAGTCCCGAGCAGCTCATTCAGAGCAAGATCCCCGGCGTGCAAGTTGTGGACAACAACGAGCCGGGCGGGGGAATGTCGATCCGCATCCGCGGCGCCACCTCACTCGATGCGAGCAGCGAACCGCTCTACGTGATCGACGGAGTGCCGCTGGGAATCGCGAGTGGACCGGGAGGCGGACTCTCCGCGGGTCGCAACCCACTGAACTTCATCAATCCGAACGACATTGAAACCATAACGGTACTCCGCGACGCGTCGGCGGCGGCGATTTACGGCGCGAACGCGGCGAACGGTGTCGTTCTCATTCAGACGAAGCGCGGCCATACGGGTCCGCAGTTCGAGTACAACGGTAGCACGTCCGCGTCACAGGTGACTCGGCTTCCCGACATGTTGAACGCGGCGCAATTCCGCACAGCCGTCCAGACGTACGCGACCCCGTCACAGATCAGCCAGCTCGGCGCCGCCAGCACGAACTGGTTCAACCTCGTCGACCAGACGGCGTACGGGCAGGAGCACAACGTCGCGGTCTCGGGCAGGGGTGAGACGCAGGATTGGCGCATCTCGGCGGGTTATCTGAATCAGAACGGCGTGATTCGCGGGACGACGACCGAGCGTCTGTCGCTGGGGCTGAATTTCAATCAGCTGCTGTTCGACAATAAGCTCGACATCCGCACGAGCCTGCGCGGTTCGCGTGCCGACGATCAGTTCACCCCCGGCGGCGTGCTCTCCAATGCCGCGCAGATGGGTCCGACGCAGCCAGTCTTCGACTCGTCAGCGAGCACGGGCTACTACGATTGGCCCGGAAACACCCTGACATCGGCCGATAATCCGGTTGCGATTCTTGCGATGGCCAAAGACCAGGGCCGCACCTACCGCAGCATTGGGAATCTCCAGGCCAGCTACCAGTTGCCCTATGTCGACGGCCTGAAGGCGAACATCAATCTTGGTTATGACATCGCTCAGGCGACGCGGCAGACGTTCAACCCGAGCATGCTGCACAGCCAACAGAAGACCGGCACCGGTGGCACAGACTACCGTTCGGACTTCACGCAGTCGAATACGACGCTCGAGACATACCTGAGTTATCTGGCGCCGATCCATGCGCTGCCCGGCACGATCGATATCACCGGCGGTTATTCCTTTGCGCAATCGCACGCCGAGTATCCCGCGTTTTTCGCATCGGGTCTGACGACCGACATCCTCGGCCCCAATGGCATCACCACCGCGCGGATCGTGCAGAATTTCCAGGATGTCCAAGAGAACCGGCTCATCTCCTTCTTCGGGCGCGCGAATTACAACCTCAACGATCGCTACCTCGCGTCGGTAAGCGTCCGCCGCGACGGCTCCTCGCGCTTTGGACCGGCCAATCAGTGGGGCATGTTCCCCGCGTTTTCGCTGGGCTGGCGCCTTTCGCAGGAATCGTTCATGCAGGGTCTCCACGCCCTGTCCGATCTGAAGCTGCGTGTGGGCTACGGCAAGACCGGCAACCAGTCGTTCGGGAATTACGAGCAGTTTGCGAAATACGTGCTGGGCGACGCACAGACGCAAATGCAGTTCGGCAACACCTTCGTCACCACGGTCCGCCCCGGCGCCTACAATCCGTTCATTCAATGGGAAGCGACGAACGCGTTTGACGTCGGCCTCGACTACGGCTTTGGCGGCCAGCGTGTGACCGGTACAATCGATTGGTATAACAAGCAAACAGCCGGATTGATTTTCACGGTACCTGTCTGCGCCGGCTGCGGCCTGTCGAATTTCAACCAAGAGAACATCGGCAAGATGCGCAATCGTGGCATCGAGCTCAGCCTGAACGCCGACGTACTGGATCAACGGAAGACCAGCGGCCTGAGCTGGAACGCTGCCTTTACCGCCGCGCACAACAAGAATGAAATGCTGCAGATCTACGCGTCGCAGGGTGTGACGCGAGTGCTCACCGGACTCGTTGCGGGTGGTGTGGGCACGTTCATTCAGGTGCTGCAGCCCGGCCAACCGATCAATTCGTTCTACGTACTCCAGCAGAAGTACGACTCGGCCGGGAAACCGATCCAGGGAGCGTACGTCGACCAGCCGACTGTGAAAGACACCGTCGCGTGCCCCGCCAGCCCCACGTGCGGCGGGCCTGGTCGCCTCTATCGGCCGGATGGGGTCATCAATCAGGACGACCGCCGGCCCTTCCACGACCCCGCGCCGAAGTGGATCCTCGGTCACTCCTCGTACCTGACCTACCGGAACTTCGACGTCAGCTTCACCCTGCGGGCCTACCTCGGCAACTGGGTCTATAACAACGTCGCATCGAACCTCGGGACCTACTCCGAAGTGACGCGCGCGTCGCCGTATAACCTACACGCGTCGGTATTGAAGACGGGTTTCACGACGCCTCAGTACCTCTCGGACTACTATGTTGAGGACGCCTCCTTCCTGCGTCTGGACAACATCACGGCCGGTTACTCGTTCATGTATCGCGGCCAACCGATGCGCATCGCCGGGACGGTGCAGAACGTCTTCACCATCACCGGCTACAGCGGCGTCGATCCGACCGCCGGCCTGAACGGGTTGGACAACAACATTTATCCGCGCTCCCGCACGTTCACGGGCGGGCTGAGCGTCAAGTTCTAGCGGCTACGCACACTGACTACTGGAGAAGGGACCGAACCATGAACCACCGAATTCACCAGGCGTTGTCCGTCGCCGCCGCTCTCCTGGCTTGCACCGTCGCCGCGTGCACGAACCTGACGCTGGAGCCAAAGAGCACCGCGACCGACGCCAATGTCTTCAGCGATCCCGGCGCATATGAGGCGTTCATCGCACGCGTGTATGCGGGACTCGCCGTCAGCGGGCAGCAAGGCCCGGCCGGCAACGCCGACATTCAGGGCATCGACGAAGGATTCTCGCAGTACCTGCGGCTGTTTTGGGAGCATGAGGAGCTGCCGACCGACGAGGCGATCATTGGCTGGGGCGACATCGGCCTGCCGGAGATGAACACCCAGCAGTGGGCCGTGAGTAACGGCTTCGTCGGCGCGATGTACTATCGCATCTACTTCCAGATCGGGATGGCGAATGAGTTCCTGCGCCAGACGACCGATGCCAAGCTCGCCTCGCGCGGCAACGTCGGCGCGGCGCTGAGGGCAGACATCAAGCAGTACCGCGCCGAAGCGCGGTTCCTGCGTGCGCTGAGCTATTGGCACGGCATCGACATGTTCGGGAGCATACCGCTGATCACTGAAACCGACCTGGTCGGCGTGGTGCCGCAGCCCAGCACGCGCACCAACGTCTACGACTTCATCGTCAGCGAGCTGAACGCGATTCTTCCGGACCTGCCGCCCGCAGGGCCGGGCAACTATGGTCGAGCCAGCGCGCCGGCCGCGCAGATGCTCCTGGCGCATGTGTATCTGAACGCCGGTGTTTACACGGGCACGCCCCATTACACCGAGGCGTCGACCGCGGCGCAGGCGGTGATCGCTGGTCCATACAGCCTCGACCCGAGCTATAAGCACTTGTTCCTCGCCGACAACAACACGTCGCCCGAGATCATCTTTCCCGTTATCCAGGATGGCGTACACACGCAGACGTGGGGCGGCGTGACGTTCCTCGTGCATGCGTCCTGCGGCGGCAGTATGCGCGACACGACATACGGGATTAGCGGCTGCTGGTGGGGTCTGCGTCTCAAACCTGAGGCCTTTAATCGCTACGCGGCCGGGGATACGCGTTCAGGGACTTTTTACACCAGCGGGCAGCGGGATACGATCGCCAGCGTTGGCACGTTCACCGACGGTATCGCCGCACCCAAGTTCCAGAACAAGACTTCGAGTGGCGCGCCGGGCTCGAACCCGACGCACGTCGATACCGACTTCCCGATGCTCCGCCTCGGTGACGCGTACTTGATCTACGCCGAGGCGTTCCTGCGCGGCGGCGGCGGGTCGCAACTGACGGCGCTGAATTATGTGAATGCTCTTCGGGTTCGCGCCTATGGCGACACGACCGGACGGATCACGGCGCCGCAGCTGACGTTGGATTTCATCCTGGATGAACGCGGCCGCGAGCTGTTGTGGGAAGGCCACCGTCGCACCGATCTCATTCGCTTCGGGAAGTTCACCGGCGGCTCGTACCTCTGGGCGTGGAAGGGCGGCGTCCAGGCGGGGACGGCAACAAATTCGTATTTGGATCTGTATCCGATCCCGAGCAACGAGCTCATCGCCAACCCGAAGCTGAAGCAGAATCCGGGCTACTAAGCTCGGAGCGCAAGATGTTTGCAGGACATCGTCACGCCGCAACCGCGTTCGTCGTTCTCGCGGTTGCGGCGTGCGGCAATTCGCTCCCGTCGCCTCCCGGCGGCAATCCCCCACCGCCGCGTCCCTCGCTTGCCCCGACGTACCGGCCGAGCGGGTACATGGCCGCGGGCGACGTGTTCGTGCACCTCTTCGAGTGGAAGTGGACCGATATCGCCACCGAGTGCGAGACCGTCCTCGGCCCCGCCGGATTCAAAGCGGTGCAGGTCTCGCCCCCCGAGGAGCACAGCATCGTCCCGGCCCACGACTGGAGCGAACGCTACCAGCCGGTCAGCTACAGCGTCGCGCGGAGCCGCTCGGGGACGGGGACCGAATTCACCGACATGGTCAATCGCTGCAAGACGGCGGGCGTCGACATCATCGTCGATGCCGTGATCAATCACATGACCAACTACCCGAGCCCCGGTGTCGGCAGCAACGGCACCGCCTACACGAAGTACGACTATCCGGGCCTCTACGCGCCGAGCGATTTCCATCCGCCGTGTACGGTGAACAACTATCAGGACGCGGCCAATGTGCAGGACTGCGAGCTGTTCTCGCTGCCCGATTTGAATACGGGGCTCGCCACCGTGCGCCAGAAGATCGCCGACTATCTTCTCATGCTCGCGCGCGTCGGTGTCGCGGGATTTCGTATCGACGCCGCGAAGCACATTCAGCAGGTCCAGCTCGACGACATCCTGAGCCTGGTCAATAACACACTTGTCGGCGAAGGCAAACCGCGACCGTACTTTTTCCTGGAAGTCGCGGGGGGTGCCGGCGAGGCGCTATCACCGCCCGATTACTTTGGCGAGGGTTACAGCTCAGGGGGCGCGGCCGACATCACCGAGTTCACGTTCGTCGGCGTCGGCAACAAATTCCGGCAGCTGAACGGCGAGCACATCTCCCAGCTCAATCCCAACGGCACGCCCGGCAATCAATTCTCCGCGGCCGCGTGGGGTCTCATGCCGTCCGACAAGGCCGTCGTATTTCTTCAGAACCATGACACGCAGCACAACTGCGGCATCAGCTATCGCGACGGTAACGTCTTTCGCATCGCCAACGTCTGGATGCTCGCCCAGCCATACGGCTATCCCTCCATCCTGTCGAGCTACGCGTTCGACTGTCCGGCAGGGAATTCGATGGGCCCACCGTCCGATATGAACGGATGGACGGTCAACGTCACCTGCGCGTCGAGCCTCGAGACGGCGACGATCGGCCAGTGGGTCTGCGAGCACCGCGACCCGTCGATCCTCAAGATGGTGAGCTTTCGTCATGTGGTCGCAGGGACCGACATCAATCAGTGGTGGGACGACGGCGCGAACGCGATCGCGTTTTCCCGCGGCGACAAAGGCTTCGTCGCCATCAACGGCGGTTCGAACACGCTCGACACCACGGTGCCTACAGGAATGGCGGCTGGAACCTATCGTGACCTCTTGAGCGGCAATCTCATGCTCATAGATCCTAGCGGCGCCATCCACGTCACCCTTACCGCCAGGTCGGCGATTGCCATTGATGCCGCGACACGTCAGTAGAGCGTCGCTCGCCTTGCTCGCCGCATGCCTGGGTGGCCCGTCCGCGCCCAAAAGTACTGGCAGGGCGCAACTGTTCGTGGGCGGCGACATCTCAGCGCTGGAGCGGATCGAGCAGGCGGGCGGCGTGTTCCGAGACAGCAGCCAGCCGGGTGATGCCATCGCGATCCTCCGCACGCACGGCGCCAACGGATTTCGCCTGCGGATATTCGTGCATCCGAACGGCTCCGAGGTTCAGGTGAACGACCTCGCCTACACCTTGCATATGGCGAAGCGCGTCAAGACTGCCGGCGCAAAGCTTCTGCTCGACTTCCACTACTCGGACACGTGGGCCGATCCAGGCCGCCAGACTACGCCGGCGGCCTGGGCGAAGCTGGGGTTCGACTCGCTCGCACGAGCGGTCGAGACCTACACGGCGGACGTTATCGCGCAGCTGAAACAGGAGGGAGCGCTGCCCGATATCGTCCAGGTGGGGAACGAGATCGACCACGGCATGCTGTGGCCCACGGGAGCGATCGGCGTTGCGGGCACAGATACACTGCTTGAATGGGAGCACTTCACGGGATTGCTCAAGGCCGGCATCCGCGGCGTGCGGGCCACGCTTGCGCCGGGCGACTCCGTCCGCATCATGCTCCACTACTCCGGCGGCGGGAATGCCGCCGGGACGCGATGGTTCTTCGATCACATGAATCGACACGGCGTGCCCTACGACCTGATTGGCCTGAGCTACTATCCGTGGTGGCATGGCACTCTGGGGGACCTACGTGCGAACCTCGCCGCCACAGCCGCGAGATATGGCGTGGACATCATGGTCGTCGAGACGGCATATCCATGGCGGACAGGCGGGTGGGAAGGCTTTGCGACCAACACCGCTCCGATGACTTGGCCAATCTCGCGCGCGGGTCAGGCGATGTTCATGGGCGACGTCCGGGCCGCGGTCGTGGGGACACCTAATGGACGCGGTGCGGGCGTGGTATGGTGGTATCCCGAGGCGATCCCAGTAGCGGGGTTGTACGTCTGGGCCGGCGGGTCTCTGGCGCTCTTCGACTCGACGGGAAACGCGCTTCAGGCCATTGCCGTCATGAGCGCCCGATGATTACGATCTTTTCCTCTTAATTCTAGGTGGAATCATTCGCTCGGCGCCTCACCGATTTCACGGCCAGGCCGAGCATCACCGCTCCGAACACCAAGAGCACGAGGCCCCACCAGAGGTTTACATTGATTCCGAGCGATCGCTCGTAAATCGCCTGATCTGACGCGAGCCCGTACAATGTGAGCAGCGCCCCAACGATTGTGAACATCCCGCCGATCGGGAACCGCACATCCAGTCTCATCGCATCACCAGAAAATCACGTTGAGGATCGTGGAAACAACCAACACGAGTACGGCCAGAATTACGGGTCGCTTGTACCACGGCAAATAATCTTCCTTCAGGCGCGGCGTCAGGGAGTGCACCAGGCCAACCAACTCCTCGTCCGTCTTGTTGCGGGTCGTGAGCAACGAAATCACCAGCGTCGCTACGAAACAGCCGGTCCAGGCGAACAGCGCGGTCCAGAAATTCAGCGCCATCTCGCTCGGATAAGTGTGCAGCACCGCGCCGAGGAAGCCGCCCTTGATCCCGGGCACTGCGCCGCGGGATATGGTGAGTCCGTAGTGCAGCGCAGCGGTCACGGTCCCCGTCAGCAGGCCATAGAACGCGCCGTGTCCGGTCGTCCGCTTCCAGAACATCCCCAGCAGGAACGTCGCGAACAGCGGTCCGTTCACGAATGAGAACACGAGTTGCAGCATGTCGAGGATGTTGTTGAAGCGCGTGGCGCCGTAGGCCGCCAGCACGCTGGCGAGGATGCCGAACACGGTGGCCGCGTGACCGACACGCAGATAATGCCCGTCGGATTGACCGGGACGGATGTAGGACTGATAGATGTCGTACGTCCAGACCGTGTTGAACGCCGTCACGTTGCCGGCCATGCCTGACATGAAGGACGCCATCAGCGCGGTGAGTCCCAATCCGAGCACGCCGGACGGCATGTAATGCGCGAGCATCATCGGGATAGCGAGGTTGTAGTTCGGCTGGCCATCGCTGCCGATTGGCAGGAATCCCCCACGCGACGCGTGCAGGCCGATCGCCAGCATGCCCGGCAGAATCACGAGCAGCGGCATGAACATCTTCGGAATCGCCGCGATGAGCGGCGTCCGGCGCGCGGCCGTCATCGAGCCGACAGCCATCGCACGCTGCACGACCAGGAAGTCCGTGCACCAGTAGCCGAACGACAGCGCGAACCCCAGGCCCATCACCAGGCCAAACCACTCGATCCCCATCGGATTGTGACTCGGCGCATCCATGTAGCGCCAGGAGTGTGACCACGCCCCCGGCGCGAAGCCCGCGTTCGTCGCGACCGTGGCGAGTCGGGCCGTCAAGCCACTCCACCCACCGACGTCCTTGAGGCCCAGCAACACCAGCGGCAGAAAACCGAGCACGATGAGGAAGAACTGCAGCACCTCGTTGTAGATCGCCGACGTGAGACCGCCGAGGAAGATGTAGACGAGGACGATCACCGCCGAGAGCATGATGCTCGCGTGGAAGCTCCAGCCGATCACGAGCTCGAACAGCTTGGCGAGCGCGTACATCGAAATGCCGGACGAAAAGATCGTCATGATCGCGAACGTGATCGCGTTCAGTCCGCGCGTCTTCTCGTCGAAGCGCAGCTTGAGATACTCGGGGACGGAGCGCGCCCGCGAGCCGTAGTAGAACGGCATCATGAACAGCCCGACGAACACCATGGCGGGCATCGCGCCGACCCAATAGAAGTGGCTCGTCATGATGCCGTACTTGGCACCCGACGCGGCCATCCCGATGACTTCCTGGGCGCCCAGGTTGGCGGAGATAAACGCCAGCCCCGCGATCCACGCCGGAATCGACCGTCCCGACAGGAAGAAGTCGTCGCTACTTCTGATGACCCGCCGCAGCGCCCATCCGATGCCCAGCACGAACACGAAATAGATGATGAGAATCGTGTAGTCGATCGTGCCGAGCTGGATGTGCTGCACGACTTAGTGCGAGCCCTTGGTCTTGATGACGATCACTCCATTTGCGCCGCGCACGCCCCAGATCGCCGTTTGCGAGGGATCCTTGAGCGCCTCGATGGACTCGATGTCCTGCGGATTGAGCCAGCTCAACGTGCCGCTCACTCCCTCAACGGGGACGCCGTCCACCACAATGAGCGGCGCCTGCCCCGAGAAAAACGAGGTTGCGCCTTGCATGCGCACTGTGATGCCGCCGTTCGGCGCGCGCGACACGATCACTCCCGCGATCCGGCCCACCAGCATCTGTTCGAGTGTCTTGGAGTTCTCACGCGCCGGATCGTCGGATCGCACGATCGAGGCTGAAGGCGTGGGCAGTGGGGGCGCCGGTGGCGGCGGGGGATTCGGCGCCGGCTCAGTGCGGCTCGCGCCTGAGTGTGCGCATCCAACGACGAGTGTGGCGATGAGAGCGATGGACCATTTCATGGGGACCTCCCAAGCTCGAAGATGTAAGCACGTCGGGGAGCGAGCGCGGGGAGCGCCCCCCCCGCCCCTCCCGTTCGCGCGCGCAGGCGATAGCCGTGCGGCACCGCGATTCCACCGGCGGGTGTAGTGCCGAGGTTCGCTGCCACCAACACTGCGCGCGTACTGTCCCGCCGGACGTATGCCAATACTGATTCCTTGCCGGTCTCTACGGGTACCAACTCGCCGTCTCTCAACGCCGCGTTCGCCGCCCGCATGTGCATCAACCGGCGGTAGAGACTCAGCAGCGACGCCGTGTCACGGCTCTCGGCGGCCACGTTGGCCGTGAACGAATCCGGTTGGAGCGCCTCCCACGGCTTGCCACGCGTGAATCCAGCGGCCGGCGCCCGTTCCCATTGCATCGGAGTCCGCAGGCGCTCGTCCGGTTTGTCCCCCGTCATACCGATCTCTTCGCCGTAATACACGAACGGCACGCCGGGCAGCGTGAGCAGAATCGTGGCGGCGAGCTTGGCGCCGGCGACGTCGTTGCCGAGCA
>WNFB01003208.1_pt1 | contig 14392 bp, 12 predicted proteins | sample 5400501 | NCBI WGS metagenome assembly WNFB01 (sample SAMN13153341, study PRJNA577476) | soil metagenome | isolation source: 200 cm saprolite under Douglas fir tree site 2 hole 1 | place: USA:California | collected 2015-04-18
GGAATATGGCGGAAACACGCCGGAAGCGGTTCGCAGCGCGCGCGTCATCCTCTGGAAGGGCTATTGCTCTGTGCACCAGCGCTTCACGCCGCAGCAGGTCGCGCGCGTCCGCCGCGAGCATCCCGGCATTCGCGTCATCGCGCATCCCGAATGCCGCTTTGAGGTCGCCCAGGCCGCCGATCAAATCGGCTCGACCGAGGGCATCATCAAAGCCATCCAGGCTTCTCCCGCCGGCACCGAGTGGGCCGTCGGCACGGAAATTCATCTCGTCAACCGCCTCCGCAAGGAATTGGAGGACCACAGAGTCATCTCGCTCGATCCCAGCGTCTGCGTCTGCACCACCATGTTCCGCATCACCCCACAGCATCTCCTCTGGGCGCTCGAAAACCTTGGCGAAGGCAACGTCGTGAACCGCATCTCCGTCGATGAGCGCACTCGCCATCACGCGCGCATTGCTCTCGACCGCATGCTGAGTTTGCGCTAGCATCAAGTAGGACAGGCTTTTTACCCTCAGCTTTGCGAAAGTCAGTCTGTCCTCCGAGCGGTTTCTTGTCCCCAGAACGGAAACACGATGGCAGACGAAGACGACGAGCAGGAACAGGACGAAACCCCGGAACCGCCGCAGCGCCTATTTACGCTGACCGAAGCGGAGCGCACCCGCCACGAACTCGAACCCTTTCTCGTTGAGGCTATGGATTCTCGCAAGAAACTCTCTGGTCTGGAAAACGAACTCGCGGCGGTCTCCGCGCGCATCATGATGATGGGAGGCGTGCTCGTCCCCTACGAAAAACTCGCTGCGGTCCGCATGGAGCACCAGCAGCTTGCCGAAACGCTCAAGTCCGCCCTCAATCGCATCCTCGAAACCGGATGCCTCATCAAGGACCTCGACGTCGGCCTCCTTGATTTTCCCGCCGTCATCAATCAGCAGGACGTTTATCTCTGCTGGAAGCTTGGCGAGGACCGCATCCGCTTTTACCATCGCCAGGACGAAGGATTCGCAAGCCGCAGGCCGCTCGACCCACGCGACCTCGGCCCCGGCGACACCGTCCAGTAATTATTATGTAGCGGCCGGTCTTCCGCGTTTTTGGCTTCCCGGCCCTGCCGGGAAGCCCGGAGCTTTCTTTCCGGTGTTATCCTGAGCGAAGCGACCGAAGGTTTCGGCCCTGCCGGAAAGGACCTAAGGGTAAAAAGACGCGGGAGTGGATCCGCAAGAGTTGGGGTCAAGAGTGGGGCGAGAAAGGCCCCGCTCAGGAGCGTCGCAAATGACCGGACTCGTGATAGTGCTGCTCGTGGTCGTCGGGTTCTTCTGGATGTTCAACCGCAGCATCAAAGCCGGCTACGGTAAGTTCCTGTTCTGGCTGCTGTGGATGATCGCTGGGATCTGCTCCTTACTTGCCTTGCCTCAATCCGCGCGGCCAGTTGCTCAGGTGCTTGTCTGGCTGTGGATGGCCGGTGTGCTGGGCCTGCCGGTGTATTGGTTTCTCCGCTCCGCGCGGAAGCATCGCCCCGCAGCTCCACCACCACCTCCCGTGTCTGCGGAATTGCAACCTATCCTCGACGAGAAAGGAAAGCAAGTCTTCCCATGAGGTTCCTCGTCTGGTGCGGGTGCGTGACGGTGTGTCTCAGCGGTCTCGATCCGCAGTTTTATTCAGTTTGTATAGGGGCGAGCTTCAGCTCGCCCTCCTTCTCGCTTGAAAGGGATAGCGCTTGTCGTCAAATTCCAAAAACCGCCTGAAAGATTCCGCCAGCCCGTACTTGCGCTCCGCCGCGCACCAGCCTATCGGCTGGCATGAGTGGGGCGACGCCGCTTTCGAACGCGCGAAATCCGAGGACAAGCCCATCCTTCTCGATATCGGCGCGGTCTGGTGCCACTGGTGCCACGTCATCGACCGCGAAAGCTACGAGAACGCCGAAATCGCGAAAATCATCAACGAACACTTTGTCGCTGTAAAGGTGGATCGCGACGAGCGCCCCGACGTTGACTCCCGCTACCAATCCGCGATCAGCTCCATCTCCGGCCAGGGCGGCTGGCCGCTCACAGGTTTTCTGCTCTCCGATGGCAAACCGTTTTTTGGCGGCACCTATTTCCCGCCTGAAGACCAGATGGGCCGCCCGGGATTCCGCCGCGTTCTTCTCGCCGTCGCCGATTCCTACCGCAACAAACGCGCCGAGCTCGAGCGCGCTGCCAACTCCCTCGCCGACGCCGTTTCGCAATCCGAAGTCTTCACCGGCGCCCGCGCCGATTTCGATCTCGGCGTCGTCGACGCGCAGATCAGGTCCATCACCCAGCTTTTCGACATCAAGAACGGCGGCTTCGGCCGCGCTCCTAAATTTCCGCACTCTTCGGCCATTGATCTCGTTCTCGAGCGCTACCAGCAAGCCAAGGAAAAACATCTCCTGGCCATGGCCGAGACCACGCTCGAAAAAATGGCCCGCGGCGGCGTCTACGACCAGCTTGCGGGCGGCTTCCATCGCTACTCCGTCGATGAACGCTGGCTCGTTCCGCACTTCGAAAAAATGAGCTACGACAACTCGGAGCTGTTGCGAAATTACTTGCACGGCTGGCAGGCCACGCAGAATCCTTTTCTTCGCGAGACCGCTGAGGACATCATTGGTTGGATCAACGAAATTCTCTCCGATCAGCAAAACGGTGGCTTCTATGCCAGCCAGGACGCCGATTACTCCCTTGACGACGACGGCGACTACTTCACCTGGACACTCGATGAAGTCCGCGCCGCTCTCACGCCGGAAGAATCACGCGTCATCGAGCTCTACTACGACGTAGAGCCTCATGGCGAAATGCACCACAATCCGGCGAAGAATGTTCTGTGGGTCGCGCGCGAAGCCGGTGACATCGCGAAACAGCTTGGCCTTGACGAAGTTACCGTCCGCCTCACCGGCGCCAAAGCCAAAGGGAAGATGCTCGCTGCGCGCAAGCCGCGTCCCACACCTTTCATCGACAAGACCATGTACGTGAGTTGGAACGCGATGTTCCTCTCGGCCTATCTCGATGCCGCTCGCGTTCTGAGCGGCTCGCTCGGCGCAAGCTGTCGCGCCTTCGCTCTAAAAACGCTCGACCGCATGCTGAAAGAAGTCTGGAGCGAAACCCGTGGGTTCGGCCACCGCATCGGTGGCCCCGCCCTAGAAGGTTCGCTCGACGATCAAGTCTTCAGCGTTCTCGCGTTGCTCGACGCCTACGAAACCACGCTCGATCCTCAATATTTCTCCGCCGCGCAAAAAACCATGGACCTCGCCATCGATCGCTACGGGGACGCGGAAGGCGGCGGCTTCTTCGATCGTCCCTCCGACGCTTTACCCATGGGTGGCCTCGACGTCCGCCGCAAGCCCTTTCAGGATTCCCCGACGCCCGGCGCGAATTCCGTCGCCGCTATTGCCTTGATTCGAATGCACGCTTTCACCGGCGACGACCGCTACAACGCTTTCGCGCAAAAAACTCTCGAAGCCTTCGCCGGCGTCGCCCCCCAATACGGTCTCTTCGCCGCCACCTACGGCCTCGCCGCCACGCTCTTCGCAAATCATCCGCTGCAAGTCATCATCACCGGCGATTCGAACGATCCCACCGCGCAAGCCCTCGAAGCCGCCGCCCACCGCGTCTTCCGTTTCGGCAAATCCGTCCTCCGTTTCAGTTCCGATAACGGCGTCTTCTTGAACAATTTGTCCGGCGCGCTTAAGGAAACGGTGCCTCATCTCTCGGCCGACAAACCCCACGCCGTCGTCTGCTCCGGCCAAACCTGTCTCCCCCCAACCAGCGATCCCGAACAACTCATCGCCCTCCTCGAAAACGGCATCGCTGGCGCCGCCATTTCCTAGCCGATTCGACTACGTCTTTGTAGGGGCCGCCTACCGAGGCGGCCCGCAGCAACCACGACCGTGTGTCGCACACCGCGACTTGAATTCCGCGCACATAAAAAGCGGGCACGATGCTCGCGCACCGCGCCCGCCAATTCGTGGGACTCCGGCTTTTCCTTTACTTCCTCAACTTCCTTTACCTCCCCTACATCTACTTCTTCGGTCTGGACTCCGGCGGCACCATTCCATTGGTCCGGTAATACACCACCATCTGTCCGTAGTGTTCACCGGAGTGCTCGATCAACCCGTATGCCAAGTCGTAAAGCCGATTCAAATGCGGCCCGCCGTCGTTCACGCTTTCATTCAATCCTTTGTCGCCTTTCGCCTTGATCACGTCCGCGCCGTCCTGCACACATTTCTTCACGAACGCCACGATCTCCACCTTGGTCTTCAAATTGTCGCGCTTCGGGTCGTCCGGGTACCGTGGCTTCTGCCCCTGCGCGGCATCCGTGAAGTAATACATGGACGCCGACACATGCAGCAACTGCGCTACAAACGTCCTCGAATCGGGATTTGGCTTGTAGTCGTACTTGTCCTCGGGCAAATCCTCCGCGATGATGATCAATTTTCGCCCGATGTCGTTCCACTGTTCGAGCACCGCTTGCGACGGGCTCGGCGCCGGCTTCGGCGGTTCTTTCTTCGCCGCATCCTGCGCCACTACCGGCAGTACGGCCAACCCCGTCGCCAGAGCCAACCCCGCCACCCACTTTAGCTTCTTCATTTTCTCCCTCCTCCGTTTCGCCCGGAAACCGGACGTTCTCTCCTTCAGACGCACCGCTCTGCCAGGCGTTTCCCACGACCAGCACTGACCTGAACTGCGGTACCTGGCCTTCCGCGGGGGTTCATCTTACGCAGTATAATCGCCCTCGTCATGCCATATTCCCAACCCCCGCATGGTAAGCTTGTATTTTGCGCTTGGGGGCGCCGTCACCGTGAATTGGGGCTTTCTGCTGCTTCGCATCGCCATCGTTTTGAGCATTTTGACGCTGCTCTATTTCTCGCAGCGTTTCTGGTACCGCGCTCTTTGGCGCGTCACATCGCGTTGGGGTCGGGTACCCCTCCGAAGCGGCGCCCGGCTGGCCTACATTGTTCTTCTCCTGCTGGTCATCGTTACCATGGCTCAGGGCTTGGCCTTCGGCCGAGGAGGCTTCGCCCGCCAGAGCTCCGCCATGACCGTGATCACCGGCCTCTGGTTTTTCAGCGCCCTGTTTGCGTACTTCGCAGTCAAGACGGTTCACGGGCTGGAACGCCTCTGGCGAAGGCTGCACGCCGCTACGGCGAAAAAGATCATCACCCAGCAAACTGCCGCACAGTCTGCATCAGCCTCTGCTGAGACAGTTGCAGATCCGGGCCGCCGTTACTTTTTCCGGGTCGCCACGGCGGCCGCCGGCGCCGCTCCTTTCCTCACCACCATGTACGGCTTCGCAGCGGAGCGCCTCAACTACCAGGTCCGCCGCGTCGAGGTTCCCTTGCCCAATTTGCCGCCCGCTCTCGACGGCATGCAGATCGTGCAAATCAGTGACATTCACCTCAGCGGCTACATGTCCCGCGCCCAGGTGCGCCGCGCCGTGGATATGGCCAACGATCTCGGCGCCGATCTCGCTGTCGTCACCGGCGATCTCATCACCGGCTCGGGCGATCCCATCGCCGAATGCGTCGATGAAATTCGCCGTCTGCACGCTCCTCTCGGCATCTGGGGCTGCAACGGCAACCACGAAATCTACGCGCGCGCGGAAGACGAGGCCGCTTATCTCTATGCGCAGGCCGGCATGAAAATGCTCCGCCACGAAAACGCACAGATTACTTTCAAGGGCGCCTCGTTCAATCTCATCGGCGTCGATTACCAGCGCGAACGCACGCCCCGCGGCCAGCGGCAGCAGACTCTCGCCCGCGTGGAGCCGCTCGTCCGCCGCGATATGCCCAACATTCTCCTCTCGCACAATCCCAATACCTTTAATCGCGCCGCGGAGCTCGGCATCGAGCTTTCTCTCGCCGGTCATACCCACGGCGGACAGATCCAGGTCGAAATCCTCGACCATCGCCTGAGCCCCGCGCGCTTCATCACCGACTACATCGCCGGCCTTTACCAGCGCCCGCTCTCCGCTCCCAATGAACGCGCTGCTTCGGACCCTTCCGCCTCCCCGTCGTTCAGCCCCTCGCTGCTCGCCTCGCCCTCGTCTCCCATGGCGCATCTCTACGTGAATCGCGGCTTGGGTACCGTCGGCGCTCCGGTCCGCTTAGGCGTCCCTCCCGAAATCAGCCTCATCGTCCTCCGCACCACCTAGCTGGTTTTTTATCGGCTGGCTGTGGCCGGCTCCACTCCATTCGAATCGGGGAATAAATCCCTCCAATGTTCGGTATCCCTTTCGGCTCAGGAATTCAGATTCCTGGAACTTGACTGCACGCTCCACCGCACCACCTGGCGCAAGTTCCTTATTTTCAAGCGCCGCGCATCTACAGTCACGGCGGCCAATCTTGGTATCCGGCGTGCTCCCGGACACCATGAGTCCTGCCAGGTGGAGTCTCGTTTGCGGGCACGTGGGACGTGTTTCGCTGCGAAAATCTCGCTCTGGAGGAATTCTACAATGCAGTTCACAATGAAGTTCTCGAAGGTCCTTGCGGCCTTCGCGCTTTCGCTCTTTCTTCTTCCCGCGTTAGCCTTCGCGCAATACACGCGCACCGATCTCGTTACCCATTTGGGCGTGGGCGGCACCCTGGCAGATCCGAACTTGGTCAATGGCTGGGGTCTCACTCGCTCCAGCGGCAGTCCCTTCTGGGTCAGCGACAACTTTACTGGCAAGTCCACTCTCTACAACGGCGCCGGCCAAAGGTTTCCGGTCGGCTCGCCCTTAGTGGTTACCATTCCTCCCGCTCCCGTGCCGGGAAGCACCGCCACGGGCATGCCCACCGGCGACGTCTTTAACATCACGCTCGGAAATCCCATGCCTTCGTTTCTCGTTTCAAAAGGCGGCACAACCGCCCCCGCCGCCTTCCTATTTGATACGCTGGATGGCACCATTAGTGGTTGGAACCCCACTGTGGATCCCACCAATGCCGTCATCGCCGTTGACCGGTCGAGCTTTGGCACCGTCTACACCGGCCTGGCCATCACCAGCGACTCCTCGGGTGACTTTCTTTATGCCGCCGACAATGGCCCCAACAGCCGCATCGATGTTTTCGACAAGAACTTCAAGTTGGTGAACTCTTTTACCGATCCGGAAATTAAGGGCGGATTTGCTCCTTACGGCATTCAAAACATCGGGGGCAAGCTCTGGGTGACCTTCGGTGGCAACAAATCCGCCGCCGGTTTCGTGGTCGAGTTTGATACCGCAGGCAACGTGCTCCTGCGCATCACCGGCCCTCTGCATTCGCCGTGGGGTCTGGCGATGGCCCCGGCTAATTTCGGCCAGTTCAGCAACACTTTGCTGGTCGCCAACAACGTTCCCGATGGCCGCATCAACGCTTTCGATCCCGTTTCCGGCGCGTTCCTCGGCACACTGCGCGATGCCAACGGCCAGGCCATCGTCATCAACCAGGTCTGGGCCATCCAATTCGGCAACGGCGGCAGGGGCGGCCAGCCCAACGAGCTGTTCTTTACCGCCGGTCCGAACAACTACGCTGACGGCTTGTTTGGCAAGATTACGGCCAACCCATAGTCCGGTCGGCCGCAATCCGAGTAAGCAGGCGCGGCGGCTTCGCGCGGAGCATGCCGTAGCAGCGGCGGGGGTGCCAGCATAGCTTGAGGTCTGTCCGTGCGCTCTCGCCTCCCGTGTTTCTGTATGCTTGCATTTGCCCGCGGCATTCTTGACAGAGCGAAGAAGTGCTAAAATTCCCCGCACTTCTAACCGCTCATCATGCTGATCAACGAAAAAAACTACTGGCTCGAGACGGTGATCGCGCCGCCAGCGCAAGCGGCGCGCGACTTGCCGGACAGCATTGACGTCGCCGTTGTCGGCGCCGGTTTCTGCGGTCTTTCCGCTGCGCGAACACTCGCGAAGCGCGGCGTGAGCGTTGCCGTGCTCGAAGCGGAAACTTTCGGTTGGGGCGCCAGCTCGCGCAATGGCGGTATGGTCCTCACCGGCATGAAGCTGCCGGTGCCGGCGCTCATCAAACGCTACGGCGGGGAAACCGTGCGCAAAATGTATGCCGCTTCGCTCGATTCCATTGATGGCGTCGAGCAAATCGTACGCGAAGAAAACATCGGCTGCAACTTCTCCCGCTGCGGCCACCTGGAAGTGGCCTGCAAACAAACGCACTTCGATGACTACAAAGAATCCGCCGCGCTCGTCAAGCGCGAATTCCACCACGAATTGCGCATCATTCCGAAAAGCGAGCTGCGCGCTGAAATCGGCTCGGACATTTATTTCGGCGGCATGGTGGACGAAACCAGCGCGGGCCTGAATCCCGCGCGCTATGTTGCCGGACTCGCGCATGCCGCGCAGCGCGTCGGCGCGTGCCTCTACGATCACGCGCGCGTTACAGCTATCGAGTCGGAGAGAAACAACGGCGCGCGCAAATTCCGCGTGCAAACTTCAAAAGGCGCCATCACCGCGCGCGAAATAATTCTCGCCAGCGGCGCTTATACGACCGAAGCCACCCCCGGGTTACGAAAAAAAATCATTCCCATCGGCTCCTACATCATCGCCACCGAAATCCTGCCCCTTGATCTCGCTCGTGAACTCAGCCCGCGCAACCGTATGATCTACGACTCCAAGCATTTTCTCTACTACTACCGCCTCACGCCGGACAATCGCATGCTCTTCGGAGGCCGCGCCGCCTTCTTTCCTGAAACCGAAAACACCGTGCGCCAGAGCGCGGAAATTCTCCGCCGCGGCATGCTCCACGTTTACCCGCAACTGCGCGGCGTCAAAGTCGAATTCGTCTGGGGCGGCACGCTCGATTTCACTCTGGACGTCATGCCGCACGCGGGAAGAATTGACAACATGTACTTTGCTGCGGGCTTCGCGGGCCACGGCGTCGCCGCCGCCACCTGGTTCGGCGCGAAACTCGCCGGCCTCATCTGCGGCGATCCCAACGACCTTCCCTTTGACGGCATCAAGTTTCCCGCCGCTCCACTTGGCCTGCGCAGCGGCCACACCTGGGCGCTTCCTCTCGCCGGTGCCTATTACAAAGTTCTCGATTGGATCACATAGGGACAGTCTCGAACGCCCTTCATTGCGAACGAAGCGCGCCTTCCTTCTCCTTACCTCCTTACTTCCCTACTTCCTTACTTCCTTACATCTTTACCTCCTTACTTCCTCTTTTCATCATCTTCATTCCGCCATACATCACCGGCCCCAGCAGCACCGGCACCGGCCCCCACTTTCGCGCAAACGGATCGCTCCCCGCCAGCGCCACCACGCTCATCACCAGCGGCGCGGCCACCACGTAAAGCAGCCCGGCGCGGCCCCACGGGATACGGAAAGGCCGCTTCAACTCGGGAGATTTTTTGCGCAGCTTCCACGCCGCCAGCACGGTCAGAATCGTTACCCCAATGCGCAGCCACACGTACACGGTCAGAAGCTGCACCATCGTCTTCTGCGCCAGCAACCCATAAATGATGCAAGACGCGATGATGGCGATCCACGGCGTGCCATAGCGCGGGTGGCGCGCGGACAGCGCCGCGGGCAGGTAGCCGTCCTCAGCCATCGTCGAGGGCATGCGCGTGCTCGTCAGCACCGTGGCGTTTAGCAGCGAAACATTGCCGATCATCGCCGCCAGCGTCATCGAGAAACCTAGCCAGGGCCCCCCAATCAACGCCGCCGCGTCGGAAAAATATCCGGTGTGCCACTTCTGCCAGTCTCCCAGAGCAGCGAGCGAAAGCATGGTCGGCAGAAAGTACGTCGCCATCGAAAGCGGCACCACTACCGCGAGCGCCCGCGGGTAATTCCGCTGCGGGTTTTCCACTTCTTCCGCGACGCTCGAAACTTGCTCGTAACCCGAGTACAGCCATAATCCCAGCGCCAGGCCTACTCCGAAAACTTGAAATGGCGGAACGTGCGGAGGCAGGAGCGGTGTAAATGGATTGTGATGACAATGAAACGCCGCGATCCCGCACAGCGCCACCACCGGCAGCAGGATGAGCGTCTCCAGCACCGTCGCTACCGCGCCCACCGCGTGGATACCCCGCACGTTGATGTACCCGATCAGCGCCACCAATGCCACCGAAACCGCGTAATGCTTCCAGCCCACAATCGCAGGGAAGAAGAACGTCAGATAGTCTGTAAACAACACGGCATACGCGGCTACCAGAAGAAACGACGCGCTCCAGTTCCACCACCCTGCCAGAAATCCCCAGAAGTCGCCGAACCCGGCGCGCACCCAGCGGTAGAATCCGCCCTCCACCGGAATTGCCGTCGTTAATTCCGCCGCCACCAGCGACACCGGAATGCACCAGAAAAACGGGATGAACAAGTGATAGAGCAGCGTCACCCCGGGCCCGCTCGTCGTGACCATGTCTTCCAGCCCAAACGGCCCGCCCGTCGCGTACGCGAACATCACGAACACCAGCGGCAGTAGGGTGGCTTTGCGGATTTCGCTCCGCTTCTTTCCTCCTTTGCCCGCTTCGATCGGATTCGTAGTCAGGATTTCCTCGGAGGGTCCCCGTGCTTGCCCGGCACAGGGTATCGCATTCCACTTTGCATCTGTAGCCCTTTCCGGCAAGAATGAGAAGAGCCTCGCACACAGGCTATCCAGCTTCGCGAAACGGTAAAAACACCAAGCCATGGCCGCCCCTGTCAATCCTCCAACCCAGGCAAACAAACCGACGCGCACTCAAGCCGCTGCCAGCAACACCGCGCGGAACAGCGTGATAAGGCACCGGCGAGCGGCACGCAGTAAGAATCGGCAGGCGTGTATAATCCTGCCTCGATATGAGCGATTCGAAAAGGCCGCAGGCGATGCCAGCGGGTGCGGAGCGCGAGCAGCAGATTTATGCGCTCGGGCTCAGCGGCGGAAAACCGTGCGTTCCCGTGCCGCTGAATTTGCTGGAGCAAAAGGCGAAGGAAATTCTTGTGCCGCGGGCGTACGACTATGTGGCGGGCGGGGCGGGCGGCGAAGACACCATGCGCGCCAATCGCGAAGCCTTTTATCGGTGGCGGATCGTGCCCCGGATGCTGCGCGATGTTTCGAAGCGAGACTTGAGCGTGGAGCTGCTTGGCGCGCGATTGCCCGCCCCGGTTCTTCTGGGGCCGGTCGGCGTGCAGGAAATTGTGCATAACGACGCGGACGTGGCGAGCGCGCGGGCCGCGGCGTCGCTGGGACTGCCGTTTGTGCTGAGCACGGTGTCGAGCCGCTCGATGGAGGAAGTTGCGCAATCGGCGGCGAAGGTAGCGGGGTCGCCGCGGTGGTTCCAGTTGTATTGGGGGAAGAATCCGGAGCTGACGGCCAGCATGGTGCAGCGCGCGGAACGCGCGGGATATTCCGCGCTGGTCGTGACGCTGGATACTCATTCGCTGGGCTGGCGCGAGCGCGACCTGCACCATGGCTCATTGCCATTCATGCTGGGGCAAGGGCTGGCGAATTATTTCAGCGATCCGGTTTTTCGCGGGCTGCTGGCGGAGACGCCGGAGCAAAATCCCGCGGCGGCGATTCAACTGTGGGGTAGTTTGTTTTCGAACGCCGCGCTCACCTGGAAGGACATCGCATTTTTGCGGCAGCACACGCGTGTTCCGATCATCCTCAAGGGAATTCTGCATGCGAATGATGCGGCGCGGGCGCAGGATGCCGGCGTGGACGCGCTCATCGTTTCGAACCACGGTGGGCGGCAGGTGGATGGCAGCGTCGGCGCGCTGGATGCGCTGCCGGGTGTGGTGCGCGAAGTGAACAGCCGCGTTCCCGTTCTGTTCGACAGCGGGATACGCCGCGGCGCAGATGTTTTCAAGGCGCTCGCGCTCGGCGCGCGCGCCGTGCTGCTTGGCCGGCTCTACATGTGGGGCCTGGCGGTGGCGGGTGAAGAAGGGGTGCGGGATGTTTTGCTGAATCTGGCTGCTGACCTGGACTTGACGATGGCGCTCAGCGGTTACACGTGCTGCCGCGAACTGGACGCTTCCGCGCTGTGCAGGCGTGATTCGGCTTAGCCGCTGAGCCAGGCCCGGCTCTAGTCTGTTCAGCGCGAAGTTGCCGCCTCCATCCGCAGGTGCCATAATTCGAATTCAAGCTGCCGGTTCGGGGTTCGCGACGATTGTTTCTGCCGCGAAGCGTCGGCCGAGGTTTCTGAGGGGGTTCTATGGGACTGCGCGATAGCTGGATTGAAAAACGGGAAGCGGCGGCGGCCGGGGCGAACGGAAACGGAAACGTTTCGCAGATGCATCTGGCGCGGCAGAGCGTCATCAGCGAGGAGATGGAGTATGTCGCGAAGCGCGAAAAGCTGGAGCCGGAGCTGATTCGCAGCGAAGTGGCGCGCGGGCGGATGATTATTCCCGCGAACGTGAATCACCGCAACCTGGAACCGATGGCCATCGGCATTGCGAGCAAGTGCAAGATCAACGCGAATATCGGTAACTCCTCCACCAGCTCAAACATTGACGAGGAATTGAAGAAGCTGCATCACGCCGTGCACTATGGCGCGGATACGGTGATGGACCTTTCCACCGGCGGGGACATCCCCGTGATTCGCAAGGCGATTATTGACGCGTCGCCGGTGCCCGTGGGAACCGTGCCGGTGTATGAGGCGATTTCGCGGGTGCGCCGGCCGGAGGATCTGACGCTCGGGCTGATGCTGGAAGTGATCGAGGAGCAGGCCGAGCAGGGCGTGGATTACATGACTATTCACGCCGGCGTTTTGCGAGAGCATGTGCCGCTGGTGCGCAAGCGCATTACCGGGATTGTGAGCCGCGGCGGGTCGCTGATGGCGCACTGGATGGAGCATCACAAAAAACAGAATTTCCTGTACGAGAACATCGAAGAGATTTGCAAGATTTTCCAGAAGCACGACGTGAGCTTTTCGTTTGGCGATGGCTTGCGGCCGGGGTGCATTGCGGATGCCAGCGACGAGGCGCAATTCGCGGAGTTGAAGGCGCTGGGCGAGCTAACGAAGAAGGCTTGGGAACACGACGTTCAGGTGATGATCGAGGGGCCGGGGCATGTGCCCCTGGACAAGATCAAGGAGCAGGTAGACCTCGAGATGGAGTGGTGCCACGAAGCGCCGTTCTACACGCTGGGGCCGTTGGTAATCGACATCGCGCCGGGGTACGACCATATCACCAGCGCGATTGGGGCGGCGATGATCGGCTGGCACGGCGCGTCGATGCTTTGCTACGTTACGCCGAAAGAGCACTTGGGATTACCAAATGCTGAAGACGTGAAGCAGGGCGTGATTGCTTACAAGATTGCGGCGCATGCCGCGGACGTGGCACGGCACCGGCCGGGCGCGCGCGACCGCGATGACGCGTTGAGTTATGCGCGATTTCTCTTTGACTGGAATAAACAGTTTGAGCTTTCGCTCGACCCGCCGACCGCGAAAGCCATGCACGACGAAAATTTGCCGGATGATTTTTACAAAGAGGCCAAGTTCTGCTCCATGTGCGGACCGAAATTCTGCTCGATGAACATCACCCAAATGGCGGAAGCGGAAGGTGGCCACGACCAGGCGGAGCGCAAACAGAAGTTTGTCGAGCTGCTGGCCAAAGTCCAAGGCGCCTAACGGCGTTGATGGAAATGCGCGATGGGAATGTTTGACGTAAAAGTGAAATTGGCAAATCTGGCCGCACCCGACCGGACCGAAGATGTCTCGTTAATGGTGGATACCGGAGCCACTTTGTCATGGATACCGCGGGAAATCCTTCAAAAGCTTGGCGTGACAGCATTCTCTCGGCTGCCGTTTTCACTCGCGGACGGCCGCGTGCTAGAACGCGACACTACGGCGGTCTTATTTACCATTGATGGAAGAAAAGCTCCTGTGCCAGTTGCTTTCGGGGAGCCAGGTGAAGAGGCAGTCCTTGGCGCGACGGCTCTCGAAGTTTTGGGCTTTGTGGTGGACCCAGTCGCAAAGAAACTGATTGCGCGCAACCTGCTCGCCCTCTGAAATGCCTTTGGATTCGAGAGATTTTCTTCGCGAGGAATTTGACCGCTGGGCGGAGGCGGGGCGCGGCGAGGGGATGGAGCAGGATCACCTGCCCATCACGCTGCCGGTGTTGGAGAAAATGCGGCTGGCGCCAACGGACAACGTTCTGGACGTCGGCTGCGGAGCGGGCTGGCTGTCGCGGCGGCTGGCGAAATTGGTGCCCGAGGGGCGCGTTGTCGGGATGGACATTTCGGACGAAATGATCCGCCACGCGCGGCGCGCCAGCGTGGACTTCGATAACTTGATGTTCGTCGCGGGAGAAGTTACCCAAATCCCCTGGCAGCCAAATTTCTTCTCTCACGCGATTTCCGTGGAATCTTCGTATTACTGGCCCGACCCTGCGGCGGGAATCAAAGATATTTTTCGGATTCTCAGAGAAGGCGGCTCGGCGTGGATCCTGATCAACTATTACCGCGACAATCCGCACTGCCACCAGTGGGGAAGTCTTCTGGCGGTGCC
>WNFB01004898.1_pt1 | contig 14392 bp, 11 predicted proteins | sample 5400501 | NCBI WGS metagenome assembly WNFB01 (sample SAMN13153341, study PRJNA577476) | soil metagenome | isolation source: 200 cm saprolite under Douglas fir tree site 2 hole 1 | place: USA:California | collected 2015-04-18
CAATGCGGTAGAAGGATTGTGGGTCAACACGCTGACGGCTTGGCGTTGAGCCGGAGACCAGTGTCTTGGCCTTGGGCATGACGTGCTCGGACCACATTAAGAAATAAAGAAACTGCTCATCCACATCATCGCGTGGTACGAGAGGCACCCATTCAGTTGAACCGAGTTTCCGGTTGGGTGTGTAATTACCAACTCGCCATACTTTTTCGACGCGCGGATTGAGTTTCCCAAACAAAACAGTCCCCGCATCAAGCAAGAGTTTCGAGCTTCCGATCTCGCTTCCCCTCGCCAGCGCTGGACTTTTGCCTTCTTGATAAGCGGGGATGCTGTAATATTCGAACGTCTCTTGTGCGTATCTCACGGGATTGATTGTGCTGGGTCGCCGCGCATTGAATTCGCTCAACCGTTGAACTCGCCACGATATTGGAAAAGAATTCGAGGACAACTTCTTGATGCTCATACCTTCACGCCCAAGCGTTTGAAGATTTCAAGCAGGGCTGCATCGGTTTCCGTTGCTTCCGAAGTTAGCACGTCGAGTTCATCGACGATTTCTGCAAGCAGCCGATATTCTTCGCCTATGCCGGTGTGGATGTAGCGACTCGGTGAGATGTTGAAGTCGTTCTTGGCGATCTCGTCCTTTTCGACGGATCGGCTGAACCTGTCTTGCTCTTTCCAATGCTGAAAGGTTTCGACTATGCGGCGGATACTCTCTTCCGGGAGATAGTTCTTCGGATCGCCCTTGGTGAAGTCACGGCTGGCGTTGATGAGAAAGAGCTTGCCCTTCCGTTCTCGTGGCTTGGCTTTGTTAAAGAACAGAATGATGCCCGGAGCGGTCGTGTTGTAGAAGAGGTTCTCCGGAAGATAGATAACGCATTCAATCAAGTCTTGCTCGACGAACCAGCGGCGCACGGATTTTTCCTTGTTCGTATTGGCGTTACCTGAACCACGAGACGCCGCGCCGGTGTCCAGCACAATGGCCGCGCGGCCTTTGTCGTTCAAACTTGCCAGCACGATCTGCACCCACCCCCAGTCTGCCTTTCGGCCGGGAAAGCCCGCACCTTTGGGAAAACGATCTAGTTCGTCGGCGTCGTAGTCTTTTTCGGAACTTCGGATTTTTGAAGGTGTCGCCGATTTCGATCTCGCCTTCCATGTCGTGGATGATCATGTTCATATTCGCCATGGCCCAGGTTTCGGCGATGTACTCCTGGCCGTAGAGCTTGAGCGGGGCGTAGTTCTTCTTGGAACGCAGGCTCATTTTCTCATCGAGCGCCAATTCGCACTTGATCAGCAAACCCGCCGAGCCGCAGCAGGGGTCGTAGATTTCCATACCCGGCTCGGGAGCCATGATCCGCGCCATGACCATGCCCACTTCGGCCGGCGTGTAGAACTCGCCTGCGCTGGAGACGCTGCCTTCGGCAAACTTTCTGATCAGATATTCATAGCTGCGCCCGATGATGTCCGGCTCGACATCGGCCAAGCCTAGCCGCTTTTCGCTGATGCGCTCGATAAGATTGCTGAGCCGGTCGTCGGCCAGGTCGCGCACGCCGTGGGTGGTGGCATTGAAATCCACACGGTCGATGATTCCTTTCAGCAACGGGTTTTCGTCGGCGATGGCGCGGAGATGAGTCGTGATCTGCTCGCCGATTTTGTCGGCGAGCTTGCGGATAATCGACCAGACCGGTTCTTCAGGGTTATCTGGTTTAAGAGGCAGGTAGAAGCGGACGAGTTTCTTGTCGTGCTTGACGAGTTTGAACGCTTTGGCCCGCGAGCCGACTTCCTTGGCAATGCGGTTCAACTCGTCATCGAACACATCGCACAGCCGCTTTGTAAAAATAAGCGGCAGGATGTAGTCCTTGTACTTCGGCGCATCCTTCGCGCCGCGAATCGAACAGGCGGCGTCCCAGATCCACGATTCCAATGATTTGTCAGTGCCGTTCGTCTGCGCCATCGTGCCGTCGGAGCCTATCGAATGTGCAGCGACAGGCTACTTGGCAAGGTCGATGAAGTCAACGTGTCGCGGGCCGAAAGGGCGGAGGGGACTAAAGGGGTATGGAGTAGGGCCAGATCAGAGCGCAGCCGGCTACGCAGGCTCCTCAAATAGGCAGGTGTTCTCACCCACCCAACCCCAGGTGCATTTCCATTTCACACCCACCTGGCCCTGAGCCGGCCAATGCCAGGGATTCGGGGTCAGACGTGACCATTGACTTATTGGAGCCCGTCGCCTCGCTTGGAGAGGTGGAGGGCTCGGCAGTCAGACTAACCGGAGAAACCAAAGAGACCAGATGAACCAGATAGACCAAGAACGAGTTGGTCACAGTCGAAGCGATCTCTTCACGTCTTCGATTGGGATCTCGCGCCATGCGCCGGACGGGAGATCTTCCAGTTTGAAGGGACCGTATTGAATGCGCCTGAGCCTGGTCACTTCATGCCCCAGCGCCTTGAACAGTCTTCGGATTTCACGGTTTTTCCCCTGGGTCAGGACCACTTCCAGGTGTGATTCGCGTCCGGAATTCTTCTGAATCTTCACGGTGTGGCACTGGAGGCGCTCGCCACCATCGACCACTCCGACTACGGCCTCTGTGGCTTGTGCCTCAGTGAATTCTCCTCGCACGGTGACCAGGTAGGTCCTCATTACTTTATGGGCCGGATCGGTGAGAAAGCTCGACAATGCCGAATCGTTGGTAAGCAGAAGGAGACCACTGGTCGCCTGATCGAGTCTTACGGCCCTGTTCGTCACTGTGCGTCGTGATGACCCCTTTGGGTTTATGAAAGAGGAAAAATCGTTTGACCGAGTCTTGAATCGGTTGGTCATCGATCGAGACAGAATCTTTCGGCCATAAGACCCACGTGGCCGGATCGCGTATGACACGACCATTGATGCGGACTCGCCCTGCACGGACCCATACCTGGCTCGTTCCACGGGAGGCAATGCCAAACTTCGAGAGCAGTCGATCCACTGTTAGACGTTTAGACGTGGGGGCTTTATGTGCCATCCTGAACCATTTCCAGCCGTCGATGCTACTCGCTGAAGGCTGATCGCAATGAATTAGCAGGCTACGGAAAAACTACTGTGGCACGCCAGAACCTCACTGACCTGCACGTCTGGAACAACGGGAGAACACCACGCAGGATGCTCAAAAAGTCCGTCCAGCAAGGCCGCAGCGAGCGAAGAGGCGAGGCGTACGCTTCGGTACGTTGAGCCTCTGAGGGATGCGAGAACGAAGCTGGCGGGCTTTTTCAGCATCCTGCTAGAGGAGTCCGCGCTTCTGGAGGTAGTCTTTGTCAATGACGGGGGCGGGTTTGGCAGGAAGCTGTCCCCGTTCCTGCAGCAAGCGTTCGACGTATTTCCCGATCAGGTCTGATTCGAGATTGACCTGATCGCCGACTTGCTTGAGGCCCAGGGTGGTGACCTTCGCAGTGTGCGGAATAATCGAGACGGAGAAACCACGATCTGTCACCTGGTTGATCGTCAAGCTGATGCCGTCAACGGTGACGGACCCTTTCACGATGCAGTGGCGCAGGATCTCCGGCGGGGCTTCGATCGTGAACAGGATGGCGTTCCCATCCTGTTGGCGATTGCGAACCGTGCCGATGCCGTCCACGTGACCAGCCACGAGATGCCCCCCGAGCCGTTCGTTGAGCTTCATCGCCCGTTCCAGATTTAGCGGTGCGCCAGCAGTAAGCTGCCCGAGGGTGGTCACGGACAGGGTTTCGGGAGAGACCTCCACGGAAAAGTTGTGCTCAGCCTTGTTCACCACGGTCAGACAGGTGCCGTTGACGCTGATGCTGTCCCCGATCTTGAGGTCGCCCATCACCGCTGAGGCCAGAATCGCCATCCTCGTTCCGGCGAGGGTCTTGTCGATCGAGATGATGGCGCCCAATTCTTCGACGATGCCTGTGAACATAACAGGATATTGAAAAAGGCTCCCTTCTCACCCGCCCAACCCCTGCGCGCCAAGACGCGCCTTGCCACGGGCTTCGTTCTCGCTTCTCGCCTAGTCTCGACGTACTAAAAGACAGTACGCCTCGGCTAGCCGCTCGCTGCGGCCTTGCCGGAGGCCATTTTGAATATCCTGGAGAAGCTCAAACACGGAGCCTATTCCCCTTTCTGGCTGAACATTTGCCGAACTAAATAGACAACCATCACGAGCAGCACGAGCACGCCGATGCCGGCCAGCGCGCCAATGACGATATTCTCTGTCGAGGTGGGGTTCATCACCGGCCCATTATATAGCACCAGCCCGCATTATTCATGACGGTTCGTTGCGAAATCTGGCAGGCGCGCGCGGCAAGCGCGAAGGGCGAGACTCGCGTGACGTGTGATCCTGTCCCTGCCAGTCGCGCTTTTCCCGCCAGTCTCGCTCGTCTCGCGCGAGCCAGGCATCCGCGATTGCAGCAGAAACGCTCATGAATAATGCGGGCAAGGCTACGTCCGTCTCATTGTCATCCAGAACACCACCGCCGCGACGAGTTGCAGACCGGCGATGATGGCAAAGGCGTTGGCATAGTTCAGGTGCGCGATCAGAATCCCTGCCAGAAGCGGCCCGCTGGCATGGCCGATGTCTCCGATCGTCCCTTGCATGCCCATTCCCGCCCCGAGCGTCTTGAACTCGGAACTGTCCGCGACCAGCGCGGACGACGAGGAGGAGACGACGGCTTCGCCAAATCCGAAGCCCGCCGAGAGCAGCAATAACAGCCACAACATCGACACCTGAGGGATACAGACGAAGGTCGCCGCGCAGATCACGAGGCCGATGACGATGAGCGGCTGACGCCCTACGCTATCAGACACCCGGCCCATAATTGGCTTGGAGACGAGCGACGTGAGGGCCTGGACCGTAAACAGCAGCCCGACTTCTCCCGGATTCAATCCTGCCGAGACACCATAGAGCGGGAGGAAGGCCATCAAGGCCCCGTTCGCAATCATCTTGGCTGCGTCGGTCGAGCTGGTAATGAGGACCTTGCGATTCTTGGCTACCACCGTGAAGCCCTTCCACATCTCCGCCATCAGCGGGGCCATCCCCTTCTCTTGAATACGCGGGGGAGGCGGTGTGAGGTGCAGGCTATAGAAGATGGCAATGGCGATGCAGCCGAAAATGCCGGCCGTCACGAAGGCCGCGGGAAATCCCGACGCGTAGATCAGATAGCCGCCGATGAACGGCCCGAGCAACGCACCGGATTGCGTCGAGGCTGTGTAGGTGCCAAGCGCGGCGCCTCGCCGTTCTCGATAGAGATCGGCCACGGTCGCCAATGCACTCGGCGCGAAGATGGCGGTGGCCAGCCCATGGAAAAAGCGTAAGGCGGTCAGTACATCGAGATCTGTCACCCAGGGGTACAGAAACGGCGGAAGCCCGAACGCCACCACGCCGATCTGAAGCAGGAACCGCCGACCGTAGATATCGGACAGCGCGCCGGACGGCAGCTTGAGGAACACCCCGGTAAGGGTGGAAACCGACACGATCAGCCCGATCCGTTCGGGACTGGCCCCTAGGGATTCTGCGAACAGCGCCAACACCGGCATCCGGACCATGTTGTAGCTGATAAAGCAGAACACGCCGACGGTGCAGAGCAACGTGAAGCTGCGTGACGTCGTCATGGTGAAATCGTCCTGGATTGGGTCGTGCTGCTGGGATGCGGCAGATTCTCCAGCGCGTATTTCAAGAAGGCGACGTCCTCATCCGGTAAGGCAGGTGGGTCTATGGCTTCAAACAGAACACGGTCGGGATGTTGCCGCATGAGGTGACTCAATCGATTGACAGTTTCCACCCCTTTGCCCAACTTTCGTGTCACGGTCCCCCCGATAAGCGGGCGCAACAAGGAGACCAATCCTGAGAGGATACGATTGTCCAACTTAGTGTAGGAGACCATGGTACTGTCCATCGCTTCCATCCCATTGGCGTCCTTCACAGAATTCATCCTCAGAAACACGACCGCCTTTCCAGTCATGTGCGGTAGCAACCGGCTGTCGTGCGATCCTTCGAGATAGTAAATCCGGGAGGTGCGGTCCTGGTAGACAAGTTGCACGATCCCCTCAGTCCCCTCGCCATCGTGGCCCCAGAAGCGGCCTGGGCCTCTCGCCTCCGATTTATACAAACCAAGGTCCAGGCGATTGATCAAGGCCGCTGCCAGAGGCGGACGATCCAGCAGGTTACGATACAGCGATTCTGGCAAACCGGTTCGGATTGGGCCGACCTTGTCGGCTGTAGTGTAGTTCCCGACAATCGCTTGCAACCGGCAGGCCCAGTCGGGATCGACCTTTTCAATCGGAAAGGCTACCCCTGCATGCTGGGATGACAATGAGCAGGTCTCCGATCGGGCCTGGCTTGAGTGGATGGTCGTACTCAGCCCGATCACGACGATCAAAGTCAGCGAGCCAGCCCTTCGCGAACACAACGATCTGGGGATCATCACGGCTGCTTTCGAACCTGGATGGGGAGATGTATGGGAAAGAGTTGCCGGGAATCTTGTCGCAGGCGCGCCTGCCGCAGCAAGATCTCAAGCGACGGAGTCACGAGACCTTCGAAGGATACCTGCCCATTGGTGAGCACGACGAGCGGTTTGGAAGAGTCGATGAGTTGTTCGTTCAGGAAGAGGCTGTAGCGTTGGACCCGGTCGGCTTGGACTTCAATGCGATTCGGCGCCACGATGGAGGCGTCCAGTCTCGCATATTCTCGCCGCGTGATCAGGTCGTCTCGCTTGCTTATCAGATCTTCGGAGAACGCGGCAATGGGATCGGTCGCATCGATGCGCACCCATTCAAACGGTTGAAAGTGACTCGCGTCACGCACCACCGTCACGCTCGTCGGCAAGGGATTGCGCCGTTGGGCGTTGAGCCAGGTCACCAGCTCAGGCAATTCCTCTCTGGGGAAGTAGTGCCCGCCCGCCATGGGATGCTCGCGATCATGTTCTCGATAGACAAAGGGATAGCCCAGCCTGGTCAATTCTTTCGTAATGGTGCGGCTGAGTTCCACCGGCATCACCTGATCCTTGGCTCCGTGAATGATGTAGATCGGCGTGGAGCGCAGGTTAGCCAGGAACGGCATCAGCACGTCGTCGAGGCCACTGGCCATGGGAGCAATGCCGGCGAACTGGGGCGCATGGTGCATGCCGATCACCCAGGCGCCGATCCCGCCGTTGGACATGCCGGTGAGAAAGATCCGGTCAGGATCGATGTGGTAACGCCGTTGCACGGAACGAATCGTCGCCAGCACCAGCTCCTCCGCGCCTCTCGTAAACCAGACGCCCATTGGGGTAGTCGGACAGGCCAAGACATAGTCCTCCCCCAATCGAGTCTGCCATCGTTCCAGGTAGACCTCACCGGTAAATCCCGCGCCATGCAGGCAGACGACCAGTCCATAGCCCTTCGCCGGCTGATAGGTCAGGGGAACGGAGAGCGCCAGATGATAGGCACGTCCCTGCACATCGACTCGCTCGTCGGGAATGGTTCCGATCGGCTGCGGGGCATAGTCCCGCTCGGTTTGAATGATCCGTATCACCTGGTCGATCGTGACAGTTGGATCAGACAGCATTGCCTGAAGAGTACGAGCTGCCTCGTCCGTATCCGTGCTGTCCAGGTAGCGGAAGACCTGCGTCTTTATCTCAGAAGAGGGGACTACAGCGGCCGCATCTATTTCACAATCGGCGAATCCCGCAAGCATCACGACAAGGACGCCGGAGAGGAGCCTGCGCTTCACAGATCTCCTTCCACGACCAAGTCTTTCCCGATGCGGCGAACCGTGACGTGGCACAATGTCAGTGCCTGGGCCAAGCGCTTCGGGCTACGGTCGCCGATCACAGACTTGGCATCCTGCCCTCCCATAAGAGTAGGAGCAAGATAGAGCACGACGTGATTGACCAGTTTTGCTCGTAACGCTGCGGCATTGACGGTGCTGCCTCCCTCGATGAGCACGGAAGTGATCCCGCGCTTGCCCAGCATCGTCAACAGGGCTGGAAACGAGACACGCCCGTTCTTCATCGAAAGGGACACGACCTCCACCCCTGCCCGTTCAAATGGACGGCGGCGTAACCGGGATGCACGACTTGTGGTCACGATCAACGTCTTCGCTCGGTCCTGCTTGGCACAGACCGTCGCCGTCGGTGGCGTCCTGAGTCGGCTATCGAGCACGACACGCAACGGCTGCCGCGGTGCCAGCTTGAGTGGGCGATCGGACAGTCGAGCCGTCAGCGTGGGATTGTCCTTGAGCACGGTGCCGACCCCGACGACCACCGCATCCACCTGACTCCGGAGTCGATGCGCGTCTTGGCGCGCGCGCGGACCCGTAATCCATCGAGACTCCCCCTTCGCCGTAGCCACCTTTCCATCCAACGTCATCCCGGCTTTCAGGATCACGTAGGGTCGGCCGGTCATCACCCAGTGGAGATAGGTGCGATTCAGCTGTGCAGCTTCTTCTTGTGCGACCGCCGTCGTCACCGTGATCCCGGCCCGACGCAAGGCAGCAATCCCTCGACCTTTGACTGAGGAATTGGGGTCGGCCATCGCTACCACCACCTGTCGCACACCCGATTGAATGACTGTCGGCACGCACGGTGGGGTTCGCTTGAGGAGGTGGCAACAGGGTTCGAGCGTGACGTAAAGCGTCGCGCCATTGGCGCGTGGCCCCGCTTGCTTGAGCGCAAGAATTTCTGCGTGAGGTTGCCCTGGACCGTGGTGATACCCGCGGCCCATGATACGGCCATTCTTGACCACGAGGGCGCCGACCATGGGATTCGGGCTGGTCTTGCCCCGGCCCTTCGCCGCGAGACGAAGCGCCAGGGTCATGAAGTGGCGGTGCGGTGTGGCGGCGGTCACCGTTTCTTGCGCGTGACGCGCGATCGGCTGCGAGGCCGCGGAACCGACTTCGTCTTCGTGGTCTTCATCGTTGCCTTCTTCGCCTTTGCACGCGTCCCTGAAACCTTGCGCATGGGGCGGGAACTGCTCGATCCGACTTCCGTCAAGGCCCCATGGGCCGCCGCAAGCCGCGCAATGGGGACACGATAGGGCGAGCAGCTCACGTAGTCCAATCCGAGTTCATGGCAGAACTCAACCGAACTGGGATCGCCGCCGTGCTCACCGCAGATGCCGAGCTTAATTGCAGGACGGGTTTTCCGACCTCCCGCGATGGCCTGCTTCATCAAGGCCCCCACCCCTTCTCGATCAAGCACCGCGAAGGGATCTGCTTCCAGAATGTTGGCGGTTCGATAAAAATCGATGAACTTCGCCGCATCGTCGCGGGAGAAACCAAACGTGGTTTGGGTGAGGTCGTTCGTCCCGAATGAAAAGAACTCCGCCTCTGTCGCGATTCGATCCGCCGTCACGGCGGCACGGGGCAGTTCGATCATGGTGCCCACGAGGTAAGAGAACTTCACGTTGTACCGCTTCATCGTCTCCTGCGCCACCTCGCGGACCAAATCTTTCTGCGCCTTCATTTCCGAGACCATTCCCACTAGCGGAATCATGATCTCCGGGACGATCTTCTTCCCTTCCTTGGCCAGTTCGCACGCAGCCTCCATGATGGCCCGCGCCTGCATGCGGGTAATCTCCGGCATCGTAATCCCGAGTCGGCACCCGCGTAACCCGAGCATGGGATTGAACTCGTGGAGTTCCTCGACGCGGGCCAGCAACCGACGCTTTTCTTCGAGCCTGGCTCCGTCGCGCCCAGTCAGCTCCAGCTGTGCAATCTCCACCATCAAGTCTTCACGCTTCGGCAGAAATTCGTGCAACGGCGGATCGAGCAGACGAATGGTGACCGGATAGCCCGCCATCTCGCGATAGAGCCCGATGAAATCCTTTTTTTGCAGCGGCAGGAGCTGATCGAGAAACTTTTCCCGCTCTTCTTTGGTCCGCGCCAAGATCATCTTCTGCATAATCGGGATGCGATCCTCGGCGAAGAACATATGCTCCGTACGACAGAGTCCAATCCCTTCAGCACCGAAGCCACGCGCGATTTTTGCTTGATCCGGTACGTCCGCATTGGCGCGGACGCGAAGCGTCCGCACGCGGTCGGCCCATGACAGAATCACCGCGAAGCGCTGGTACTTGTCCGACTTCTTCCCATCCAACTTGCCCTGGATGACTTGAATGATTTCAGATTCGACGACGGGAAGGTCCCCCTCGTACACATTGCCGGTCGAACCGTTGATCGAAAGATAATCTCCCTCACGAAACACTTTGGCCCCGATGCGAACGGACTGGCCGTCCAGCACTTCCACCGCATCGCAGCCGGCCACGCAGACCTTGCCCATTTGCCGGGCGACCACCGCAGCATGAGATGTCATCCCGCCACGGGCCGTCAAGAATCCTGCCGCGGCGTTCATCCCATGAATATCGTCCGGGCTCGTTTCCTGTCTGACCAACACCACGCGAGTACCAGCCGCTTTCATCGTCACGGCCCGATCGGGAGTGAGGGCAATCTTCCCGGCTGCCGCGCCAGGACCGGCTGGGAGCCCTTTCCCCAGGGGATTGGACTTCGACTCTTCTTTCGTGTCGAAAATCGGATAGAGATATTGCGCCAATTGCTCCGGTCCGATCCGCCGCACCGCTTCCTGCTTCGAGATGAGGCCTTCTCTGACCATGTCGACCGCAATCTTCACGGCGGCAATACCGGTCCGTTTGCCGACCCGGGTTTGCAGCATGTAGAGCTTGCCCTCTTGGATCGTAAATTCCAAATCGAGCATATCCCGGTAATGTTTTTCGAGCTTCTTGTAGGTGTGCTCCAGTTCCTTGTAGGCCTCCGGCACATTCTTGGCGAGCGCATTCACCGGAAGCGGAGTCCTGATGCCGGCCACGACATCCTCGCCTTGGGCATTCATCAAACATTCGCCGAAAAAACTCTTGTCGCCGGAGGCAGGATCGCGCGTGAACGCCACACCAGTGCCGCTCGTTTCCCCCATGTTGCCGAACACCATCGCCACCACATTGATGGCCGTGCCCCACGAGTCGGGAATCCCGTAGAGGCGCCGATAGGTGACGGCCCGCGCGCCGAACCAGGAGGAAAAGACGGCGTTGACGGCCAAGCGAAGCTGTTCGAGCGGCTCATCGGGGAACTCTTTCTTGGTCTCTTCCTTAATGAGTGCCTTAAAGTTGGCGACCAATTCCCGAAGGTGCCGCGCATCGAAATGGGTCTCGTGTGTCACGCCCACCTCGGCCTTCTTCTGCTTGAGGATCGCTTCGAAATGTTCGCGCGGCACGCCCATGACGATGCTGCCGTACATGGACACAAATCGCCGATAGCTGTCCTGGGCAAAACGATCGTTGCGTGTTTTTGCCGCCAGCCCCTCGACTGTCTTGGTCGTCAGACCGACATTCAGCACCGTGTCCATCATGCCCGGCATCGAGGCCCGGGCGCCGGACCGGACCGAGACCAGCAACGGCCGCTCAGGATCGCCGAACCCCATGCCCATCGACCGCTCGACCCGCTTGAGCGATTTCAACGCGGCGTCCCACATGCCGGTAGGATACTGTTTCCCGTTCTTGTAATATTCGGCGCAGGCCTCGGTGGAAATCGTGAAGCCGGGCGGAACCGAGATGCCGAGATTCGTCATTTCGGCAAGTCCGGCCCCCTTCCCGCCGAGGAGCTCTTTCATGTTGGAGGTCCCTTCGGCCAAGCCGTCACCAAAGTAGTACACGTATTTCTTTGCCACGCTGCCCTCTCCTTCGCGTTGACTTCAGTTCAATTCAATGGACGAGTGATGCCCCGTGGCTGGCGGCGGATTCGAGACGCAGCCGATACCGGCCGACCAGATACCACTTCGCCACCAGCCCAAACGCAATGACTGCCACGACAGCCAGCACCAATATCAGCAACCGATAGTCGGCGTGACCCCCCTGATCCACATAATACTGCCCGTCAGGCCCATGCCGAAGCTTGATCTCCCGTTGAATCTGATGAGTCTTGCCGGACGGATCGGATAGATTGATCCACTCCGAGCAGAGAGGTACCGGGTCCGCCGCTCCCGTAACGGACTGCCAGCCGAGCCGGAGACAAATATCCTGTTTGGAGTTGAATACATCGGGAGTCGTTACCAGTTCATCGAGGTTAATCCCACTGGCCCATAACCCAACCAAAACGATCGCGTTGCAAAGAATTATCATGGCGAGAGACACGCCGATGGTGAACCGACGGACTTTCCTCGCCCGACGTTGATCGTCTGACAATGATTGATCCATCCCCACACCCGATCGTGTTGTCTCACTCAGTAGGTGGTCTGGATGAGTCCCCTATTGCGCGCGTTCAACGAGGCCCTTCACACACGCATCAATCGACCACTGCCTCTTGAGTGCTGTTTCCCGCACTCTTTTGCCTCTCCCCCGGAATGGCACCCGTGCTGGTCTCAATGCGGCCGTCGAGCGAGGCCCGTCCTCGGGCGCGCGCTCCGGGAGCAGGAGACCAGCATGGGTGTCGTTCCATGCTCTACCCCCCTTGTACCACAATCTGCGAAAAGTCCGCGAACGACATGAAGAAATCGTCCACTTTCTTAAGGAGCGACAGCCGGTTGCTCCGGACCGCCGGATCCTCGGCATTTACCATCACGGCTTCGAAAAAAGCGTCGATGGCTGGTTTGAGTTCGACCAACAGGTCGATTGCATTGTCATATGCATACCCATATTGCCCCGCATACATTTGCTGGAGCGTCTGCGACATCCTTGTCCCACGTTCCAGTATGGCAGTATGGAGACTTCCTTCCGAAGGATGCTGGAACCGTTGGGGATCTACCGGCATAGGATTCCATGTTCCCTTTTCTTTTTCGACCAACCGGTGCGCCCGCTTGAAGCCAACGATCAACGAATCGAATTCAGGTTTCACAGTCATACTTTGCAGCGCATCCATTTTTTTCAGAAGATTTTGAAGCTCGAACGAATGCCGGTCAGTGACCTTAAGGACAGCATTCATTACGTCATCTCGCAAGTTACAAATAGTCCTGCCATAATGACGAACTCGTTCAAAAAGAAACTCGACTAGCCGCCGCTGGGCATCGCCACTTTGCACAGGGTCCGCCTTAAAACCAGATTTCTCCACGATTGTCCGCGCATTCTCTACCGCTTGTCCAAGATCCAGCATGATTGCCCCTACACCTTCTAAAAGAATGCGGACAATAGCCGTGGCATGGCGGCGCAACGCGTATGGATCTTCAGAACCAGTCGGTACAATCCCAACATAAAAAAAAGCCGCGAGTGAATCCAGCCGATCAGCCAGAGATAGCACTCGGCCTTCGGCCGTTTCTGGCAACTCCCCTTCGATCGACCGGGGGAGATATTGATCCCTGATGGCCTGACTCACTTCACGGGACTCTCCATCATGCTTCGCATATTCCCCACCCATGATGCCCTGGAGTTCAGGAAACTCACCGACAATCCCTGTCAGAAGATCTGCCTTACAAATTTTTGCAGCCCGTTGGCATTCCGATAAATCGGGGGAACTAATGGGGTGTCCCACGATATTACGGATATTTTCGACAATCCTCTCTATCAGTTCGCTAACCCGTCCCTGCTTCTGAGCCATGGTCCCGAGCTTTTGGTGGAACGTGACACCGGCAAGCTTCGTCACACGTTCCTCGAGCTTGACCTTCCGGTCTTCGTCAAAAAAGAACTTCGCATCGGCCAGACGCGCAGCCAGTACTCGCTCGTTGCCTTCGCGAATCAATCCCATATCTTTTGCTCGATTGTTCGTCACAGCGATGAAATGGGGAACGAGCTTCCCGGTCTCTTTGTGCTTCAAAGAGAAGAACCCCTGATGTTCTTTCATGGAGGTAATCAAGATCTCTTGCGGCATCTCCAGGTAGGCCGGCTTGAAGGATCCGATAATGGCATTGGGGCATTCGGTCGTATAGACCGCCTGATCCAACAAGTCTCCGTCCACATTCAACGTGAAGCCGGTCTTCTTGCACAATGTCGCGATCTGTTCTTCGATCATGTGGCGGCGGCGCTGCTGATCCGGAATGACCCCTTGATGTTCAAGCCCCTTCAGATAGGACTCATAGTCTCGAACCGCAATCCCCTTCGCACTCCCTAACACGCGATGGCCTTCCGTTCGGTTACCGGCAGTAATCCCCGCGACTTCGATGGGAAGCGTGGTCCCTCCGTACAGCGCCACCAGCCACCGTACCGGTCGAGCGAAACGCACGCCGGTGCTATTCCACTTCATCGCTTTCGGAAAAGTGATTTTCGCGATCAACTGCGGGAAGAATGCCTCCAGGACTACGTTGGCAGGCCGCCCCTGTTCCTGCTTCACCGCAAAGAGATACTCCCCCTTCGGAGTCCGGCGAATCTGCAGATCTTGGACGGCAACTCCTTGCCCTGTGGCAAATCCCGTCGCCGCTCTGGTCGGCTGGCCGGCCTGATCGAATGCTACCGCTTTGGAAGGCCCCATCGCTTCCTTCACCATAGAGCTTTGCT
>WNFB01003209.1_pt1 | contig 14391 bp, 12 predicted proteins | sample 5400501 | NCBI WGS metagenome assembly WNFB01 (sample SAMN13153341, study PRJNA577476) | soil metagenome | isolation source: 200 cm saprolite under Douglas fir tree site 2 hole 1 | place: USA:California | collected 2015-04-18
TGGGCACCGACATTCGCCGGCCTGGTCCTGGCGGGGTGCCTTCGCGGTTCATGTACAAGCACCCGGACCTGGGCCCCAACTTCTTCACACGCTTCTACAGCGAGAGCGGCATCACTCTCAGCTCCGATCAGCGCCAGATGATCGACTGGCTGGCCGAGGGCCGCTACGCCCTGGGCCTGTTCATGTCCGACATCGACGTGCAACGAGCGGCCGAGCAGAGCTTGCCCGTGGCCACGATGCCGTCGGATCGGTTCAAAGAAGGCGCCGCCATTGGCCCGGCTTACGGGGCTGTGGGCATCGTCGATCGAGCGCCGCATCCCAACGCCGCCAAACTGTACGTCAACTGGTTGCTGTCGGCCGAAGGCCAGACCGCCTGGCAGCGTGAAGTCAAAGGCCCATCGTTGAGGACGGACATCTCCAAAGACGGTCTTCCCTCACACCAGGTTCCGAAGCCGGGTGGCAGCTACGTGAACGCCGGAACGGAAGAATACGCCCGGCTCACGCCATCCGCCATCCGCGACCTCATCAGTCAGGCCCTCGAGAAGGCAGGCCAGCAGTAAAGTCGGTGGCCGAGACGGCAGAGGCCGTCAGGCTGTTTCCAGCGTGGCGCTTGCCGCGGCTCAGCGGTCCCCAGCTGGCCATGGTCCTGCTGCTCGCCGGACTTGGCTTCTACATCCTGTATCCACCCTTCCTGATCCTGGTCAACAGCTTCAACACAGCCCGGATCGGGCAGCCCGCCGTCTACAGCCTGCACGCCTGGCAGGAGGCCTGGCGCACTCCTGGGCTGTTTCAGTCGCTGTGGAATACGTTATGGCTGGCCTTCTGGTATCAGCTGATCTCGTTTCCGGTATCCATTCTCCTGGCCTGGCTCCTGGCTCGGACCAACATCCCGGGCGCACGGAAGCTGGAGCTCATGTTCTGGCTGTCCTTCTTCATCCCCGCGCTGTCCACCACCCTTGGCTGGATGCTGCTGCTCGATCCGAGGACGGGACTGATCAATCAGATCCTGGTCGGCGGCCTGGACCTGGCGCGGGGGCCGTTCAATGTCTACTCCTTCTGGGGCATCGTGTGGGTGCACCTCATGTCGCATGAGCTGTCGTTCAAGGTGATGCTGCTCACGCCCGCGTTCCGCAACATGGATGGCGCGCTCGAGGAATCCAGCCGGATGGCAGGCGCCGGCCAGTTGCGCACCTTGCTGCGGGTCACACTGCCCGTGCTCACGCCAGCGCTGGTGATTGTGTTCATGCTGGGCCTGGTGCGACTGTTCGAATCGTTCGAGATCGAGCTGCTGCTGGGGGTGCCGTTCAAATTCTTCGTGTACTCAACCAAGATCCTGGACCTGGTCCGCGATGAGCCGCCACACACTGCTCAGGCCACGGCGCTGGGCAGCGTGACGCTCCTGCTGCTGCTGATCGTGGCGCCGCTGCAGCGCTGGCTGACCACCCGCCGCTCCTTTACCACGGTCACCGGTCGCATGAGGCCGTCGGTGATCGATCTGGGACGCGGGCGCTGGCCCGTGTTCGCGTTGGTGCTGCTGCTGGGGGCCATGCTGGTGCTGGTGCCGATCTTCTCGGTTGTGGCGGCCAGCTTCATGACGCGCTTCGGCTTCTTCAACTTGGCTCACCCATGGACGCTGGCTCATTGGACCCAGGCGCTGCACGATTCGGTATTCGTACGGTCGGTACGCAACACCTTGACGATCGCGTTGACGGTGGCCACCGTCGGCCCGCTGCTGTTCTCGATCGTCGCCTACATGATCGTGCGGGCTCGCGTCTGGGGCCGGGGCGCGCTCGACTTGATCGTGTGGGCGCCGAGCGTCATGCCCGGCGCCCTGGCCGGCCTGGGGCTGCTGTGGATGTTCCTCGGGACGCCGGTGTTCAATCCGTTCTACGGCACCCTATTTCTGCTGATCATCGCCTCGATGATGGGCGGCGTCACGTTCGCCACGCAGACCCTCAAGGCGACGCTGCTGCAGCTGGGGCATGAGCTAGAGGAAGCCTCGCGCACGTCGGGCGCCAGCTGGCTGCTGGCCTATTTCCGGATCATCCTGCCGCTGCTGGCGCCGACGCTGATTGTGGTCGCCACGCTCAAGTTCCTGTTCGCCGCCAACGACACCTCGCGGGTTATTCTGCTGGCCACCTCCGACACGCGAACGCTGTCGCTGCTCACGCTCGACTACGTGCGTGAAGGGCTGCGAGAGTCGGCGGCCGTAACCACGGTGATCATCACTTCGCTCACGGTCGCGGTGGCCCTGGTGGCGCGGCGGCTTGGCTTCAACATGGGTATCCGAGCGTGAAGCTGCGGCTGGGCATCGCCGGCCTTGGCCGAGCCGCCACCTCGATGCTCCCCAGCCTCACGGCGCACCCCGGTGTGACGCTGACCGCCGCCGCCGACCCGCGCCCGGAGGCGCGAGCGGCCTTCGCCGCCGAGTTCCAGGCCGAAGTGTTCGAATCGGTCGAGGACCTGTGCCGCAGCCCAAAGGTAGACGCGCTGTACATTGCCACGCCACACCAGTTCCATCGAGAACATGTGCTGCTGGCCGCCGGCTATGGCAAGCACGCCATCATCGAGAAGCCAATGGCCTTGACCGTCGAGGACTGCGAGGCGATGAACGCCGCCGTGAAGCGCAGCGGCACCCGGCTGGTGGTGGGACACACCCACAGCTTCGATCCACCGATCCTTAAGATGCGCGAGCTCATCGAGCAGGGGTTGCTCGGGCCAGTGCGCATGATCAACAGCTGGAACTTCACCGATTTCCTGTACCGGCCGCGGCGGCCGGAAGAGCTGGACACGTCGTTGGGCGGCGGCATCATTTTCAACCAAGTGCCGCACCAAGTAGACACGGTGCGGCTGCTGGGCGGCGGGCTGTGCCGCAACGTCCGAGCCATGACGGGAGTCTGGGATCGCGCACGCCCTACCGAGGGCGCTCACGCCACGTACCTGGAGTTCGAAGACGGCACGGTGGCGACCATCGTCTACAGCGGCTACGACCATTTCGACAGCGACGAATTCAACGAATGGGTGGGTGAAGGCGGTGGCCGAAAGAGCGCAGGGCGGCACGGCCAGGCCCGCAAGGCGCTGGCCGTTCTGGCCGGTCAGAACGAGGCAGCGGCTAAGGCCGCGACCGGTTACGGTGGAACGCGACAGCGCACCCACCCCGATTCGGACGAGCGCGGGCATCCACATTTCGGGACCACCGTCGTCAGCTGCGAGCGCGGCGACATGCGGCCTTCGCCGCGTGGCGTGCTGGTCTACGCGGACGATCGCAAGTACGAGGTCGAGGTGCCGCTGGGTCGCGCCATCCCGGACAAGGGCAAGGTCATCGATGAGCTGTATGAGGCCGTAGCGCACGATCGGCCCGTCGTCCACGATGGCCGCTGGGGCGAGGCCACGCTCGAGGTGTGCTTGGCCATTCTCCAGTCGAGCCGCGAGCGCCGCAAGATCGCGCTGCACCATCAGGTCCCCTCTCCCGCCGCGGCGGGAGAGGGGCGCACTACCATTACATACGCATGCTGACGCCCGAAGACAATGAGCTCCTAACCAGAATCGGGCCTGACACGCCTATGGGCGCGGTGCTGCGCCACTACTGGCAGCCGGCGCTCCTTTCTTCTGAGCTGCCCGACCCCGACGGCGCACCCCTCCGGCTGCGGCTGCTGGGCGAGGACCTCGTCGCATTCCGCGACACCTCGGGACGAGTCGGTCTGCTGGCCGCCAACTGCTCGCATCGCGGCGCGCCGCTGTGTTACGGCCGCAACGAAGAGGAGGGCCTGCGCTGCGTCTATCACGGATGGAAATACGACGTTCACGGCAAGTGCGTGGACATGCCCAACGAGCCGCCCGCGAGCAACTTCAAGGACAAGGTTCAACACACGGCCTATCTCTGCATCGAGCGTGCCGGCGTGGTTTGGACCTATCTCGGGCCGTTCAGCCCGCCCCCGCCGCTGCCTCACCTGGAATGGATCGATCTCCCGCCCGATCATTATCTGATCGCCAAGCGGGTGCAGTACTGCAACTGGGTGCAAGCGCTGGAGGGCGATATCGACCAAAGCCACGTGTCCTTCGCCCACCGCCGCTTGGACGGCGGCAGCACCGGAGGCCGCCGCGAAGTCGATCGCATACGGGCAGCAGATACACACCCGCGGTTCGAAGTCCTCGATACCGATTACGGCGTGGTGATCGGCGCCGGGCGGGAAGCCGACGCCGCCAGCTCCTACTGGCGCGTCACTCAGTTTCTGATGCCCTTTTGGACCATGACCGGGCCGTATGGCGAGAATCCCACCCGCCAGTCGCGCGCCTGGCTGCCAATGGACGACGACATGACCGTGACCTTCGCCGTTACGTTCCATCCCTTGCGGCCGTTGACCGATAACGAGGTAGCACGGATGCGGGCGGGCAGCGGCGCCGGCTATGTTGGCGAGGGCAATTTCCTGCCGCCGACGAGCGAGCCGGCCGGGGCCTGGCGGCCGAAAGCCCGCCGCGAGAATGACTACTTCTGGACCCGAGAGCTGCAGCGGACGAGGTTCTACTCGGGGTTTCCCGATTTTTGGACCCAGGATGCCGCCATGCAGGAGGGCATGGGGCGCGTCTATGACCGCGGCAAGGAGCACCTCGGTACCAGCGACCTGGGGATCATCCGCGTCCGGCAGCGGCTGCTGCAAGCAGCCAAGGCGCTCCGCGATCGCCGGGCCACACCGCCGGCAGCCGACCATCCCGAGCTGTACCAGGTGCGCGCCGCGGCCGTGCTGCTGCCCAACGGGGTGCCCTGGTTCGAGGCAACCGACGAGCAGCGGCGAGTAATCCCGGGAGTCAATCAGGCCGGGGTATGAGGAAGGAACGATGCTCAGCGAAGAACTGAACCAAAAGATGACTAGGGTCGGGCCGGGCACGCCGGCCGGCAATCTGCTGCGGCGCTACTGGTGGCCGGTGGCGGCCAGCGCCGAGCTCGCTTCCCGGCCCACCAAGAAGGTGCGGCTGCTGGGCGAGGATCTGGTGCTGTTCCGCGATGCTTCCGGCAACATGGGCCTGATCGCCGAGCGCTGTCCCCATCGCCGAGTTTCGCTGGTCTACGGCATACCGGAGCCCGACGGCATCCGCTGCCCGTACCATGGCTGGCTCATGGATCGGCAGGGCAACTGCCTGGAACAGCCGGCCGAGCCGCCCGAAAGCAACTTCAAGGACAAAGTCAAGGTGCCCGCGTACCAGGTCCAAGAGCTGGGCGGGCTGATCTTCGGCTATCTTGGGCCCGAGCCGGCGCCGCTGCTGCCCCGCTACGACGAGTTCGTGTGGGACAACGCCGTGCGTGAGATTGGTGCTGCGGTCATTCCCTGCAACTGGCTGCAGATCATGGAAAACTCCCTCGACGGTACCCACGTCGAGTGGCTCCACGGCTATTACGGCAACCACGTGCGCCGGCTGCAGGCCGAGGAGCAGGGCGAGCCATTCAAGCCCCGGCCCGTTCGCCACCACAAGAAGATCGGCTTCGACCTGTTCGATTACGGGATCGTCAAGCGCCGCATCGAGGAGGGGGGCTCTGAGGAGGACGACGATTGGAAGATCGGCCACGCGTTGGTATTCCCTTGCATCCTGGCCAACCCGACTATGCAGATCCGCGTGCCCATGGACGACACCCACACCTGGCACCTGTGGTACACGGCCACCAAAGTCAACCTGCCGGCGCCGGTGCAAGCGCACGTGCCCTTCTACAACATTCCCTGGCAGACCGAAGACGGCGAGTTCATCACCAATTTCGTCGACGGCCAGGACATCTTGAGCTGGGTTACGCAGGGTGAGATCGCGGAGCGGCACCTGGAGCGCCTAGGAGCGTCCGACGCGGGCATCATCCTTTACCGCCAGGTGCTCAAAGATCAGATCGAGCGCGTCGAGCGCGACGAGGACCCGCTGGGCGTCATTCGCGACCCCGCCAACAACCAAATCATCGAGCTGCCGCGCGAGCGGGTGCACCATGGCGAGCGCCGAGACGTGCAGTTCGCCGGTGATGGCCGGCTCCGCGTTGGAGCCCGCCCCAACGCGCCCGAGTACGTCGACGCCATGCGGGAGCTGCGCCGCCAGGCGAGCGAGGCTGGAGCCGAGTTGATGTACGAGCCGCCACCGATCCTGGTCGACTCCGAGCGCACCGTCACGGCCGACCTGGCCTGACGCCTTTGTCATTCCGAGCGCAGCGAGGAATCCGTGCTGGTGCTGCGGATGTCTCACTTCGTTCGACATGACAAAGGAGAAAGTCCTCCGTTTCGGGGTCGCCGGCATCGGCGCCGCTGAATACGAGATCCAAGCCGTGCTGCGGCATCCTGGCTTCAGGCTGGCTGCGCTGGCCGACATTGAGCAGGAAATCCTAACCTCTGCCTGCCAGCGTTATGGAGCGCCGGGCTTTGCCAGCGTGGAAGCGCTCTGCCACAGCGGGCTGATCGACGCCGTCTACATCGGCACGCCCACCCACCTCCACACCGAGCATGCTCTCATGGGCATCGAAGCCGGCCTGCATGTCATCGTCGCCAAGCCGATGGCGCTCAGCCTCGAAGACGCTGAGCGCATGACCCAAGCCGCCGACCGCAAGGGCGTGCAGCTCATGGTCGGCCACACGCAAGCGTTCGAGCCGCCGGTGTTGAGGATGCGCGAGATTATCGAGTCCGGCGAGCTCGGCTCGCTGGGCATGATCAACGGCTGGTACTACACCGATTGGATCTACCGCGGCCGCAAGCCGGAGGAGCTGGTGACCGAGAAGGGCGGCGGCGTTGTGTATCGCCAAGGAGCCCATCATTTCGACATCGCGCGGCTCCTTGGCGGAGGGCTTGTCGGCAGCGTCCGGGCCATGACCGGCCGCTGGGACGTCCGTCGGCGTACTGAAGGCGCCTACGCTGCGTTTCTGCACTTCGAGAGCGGCGCAGCCGCCACGGTTGTGTTCAATGGCTACGACCACTTTCGTTCGACCGAGCTCGGCTTTCCGATCAGCGAAGGCGGCCTCGAGGTCCACCACGAAGCCTACGGTCAAGCGCGGGCCTCCGTCGCTGCTGCCAGTCCCGAGGGCGAGTTGACGCTCAAGCGGGCCCGCCGCCGGCGAGAGCCCGGCGAGCGGCATCAGTCGTTCTATGGCGTCACCGTCGTGAGCTGTGAGCGCGGTGATATCCGCCAGTCGCCCGACGGGCTGCTGATCTACGGCGACGACGGCTCGCGGGAGGTGCCACTGCCGCCAGGCCTGACCGGCCGCGACGTGATGCTGGAGGAGCTGCACCAGGCGGTCACCACCGGCACGCCCGCGCCGCACAATGGCCGTTGGGGCAAGGCGACCCTCGAAGTCTCATTAGCCGTGCTGCAGTCTGCGCGAGAACGGCAAGAGATCGCGCTGTCGCACCAGGTTCCTTATAGGCCGGCGGCCTCCAGCAGCTTACGCTGATAGCGCCACTCGGAGGACTCGACGTCCCCACCTCTCGGCTGGCGCCCCCGACCTGAAGACCATCGCCGGCGGTGGTCCTCGAGGTCCGGCACCGGCCGCGGGCCGCCGATCGCGTAGGCCATGTAGTTCAGCCGCGCTAGCTCGAACACTCGCAGGCTGATGATCGTGGCGTCCTCGACGCTCGCTCCGGCCGTCGTCATCCCATGGCCGCGGAGCAGGCAGGCTCGACGATCGCCCATCACGCGCATGAAGTCGGCGCCCAGCTCGTCGTCAATGATCGTCAGCGTTCGAGGATATGTCGGGATCCCCTCTTCGAGCAGCCGCAGGGCAGCCTGCCCGTCGTAGGCGCCATACATCGGCACCAGCGGCTTCTCGCAGGCGGTGAGCACCACCACCGCCTCCGGATGGCTGTGGATGACGCTCATCACCTCCGGCCGCGCGCGAAACACCGCCAGGTGCATGGCCGTTTCCCGCGGCGGCTCCAGCCCCTCCGGCGCATCCACGACTGAGCCGTCCAGGCGGATGGTGATGATGTCGCGCTCGGCGGCGAACTCCAGCGCCTCCTCGTCGGGTCCTTTGGCCTTGATCAGCACCTGGTCGGTGCCCGGGATGCGCGCGCTCACGTGGCCGAAAGAGCCCTTGGTGACGGCCTGATGGCCGAGGATGCGGCACGACAGGGCCACTTTCTCGCGCAGCTTAGCGATTTCGCTGCTCATCGCGCTTTAGAGCGCGTCATATGAGCGCAGCTGGTCCTCGGTCAAGGGGTTTCCGTAGATCTCGTTTCGCACGCGGAGGTGTTGGGCCATGATGGCCATCAGCGCGCGCGCCGCTATCTCCAGGTCCTGCTCGCTGTTCACGCGCTCCTGCACGAAGCGTTGAACCTGCTCGGGCCCATGCCCCATCTCATCGGTCGCGATCTCGCCCATCGCCGCCGCGAAGCGCCTCTGAAACTCGTCGCCGGAGAGCCGGCTGGCCTCGACGAAGGCCGCCCCGCCGCCGCCTTCCGAGATCTTGACCACGCCCTTCCAGATCGGCTGCGGCGTGCCTTCCATCTGCTCGCGCGTGACATCCACCATGCGGGCTGCCTCGGGCAGATGCGGGTTGTGGAGATAGTAGTCGTCGACGGTCTCGTCCCAGAAGGCGTTGACCTCGTATTTGCGCAGCTCTTCGGCAGTCAGCTTGCGGCCAGCCAGCCACTCGGCGATATCGGCCAGCAACGCGTGATGCTTGATCTCGTCGGCGCATTGCTCCAGCATGTGATACAGCTCCCAGCGGCCAACGCCACGCTCCAAGTCCGCGCCCATTTGAGCCACCTTGGGCAGCCAGTGGGCGATCTGGACCTCGCGGCCTATCTGCCGCAGCACCACCTCCAGATATTCCTCGTTGGTCCGCGGCGTTGAGAAGAACTTGCGAACTACCGCGCCCTCGCCCGCGGTGTAGCGCTCCAGGATGCCGCGCAGCACTTCTTGAGCACGCTCCCGCGGGGATTTGACCTCGACTGCCATCATTGGCCTCCCATCATTTGAGGATGCTCGCGTAGAAGTCGCGGATCTTCAGGCGCTCCTGGACCTGGAACTTGTACTCGTAAGTATCCACATAGCTTACGCCCGGCTTGGGCAGCAGCTCCGGCTCCAGCCAGTCGACGGCGACGTCGTTGCGCACAGGCGCCTGTGCGATGGCCCGGCCATACGCCGCCATGCCTTCCTTGCTCGCAATCCAGTTAACGAAAACGCGCGCCGCGTTGGGGTGCGGCGCATGGTCGAACAGACAGACCAGCCCAAAGCCGCCGCTGACAGCCTCCTTTACGTCGGACAGGCGCGGACGCGCGAACGTGAGCCCGGCCTTGATATGCGGCTCGAGAAAGCTCTGGGAGGCCGCAAGTCCAATCGGATAGCTGGCGTGAGCCAGCCAATCCGCCACTTGTTGGTTCTCGCGTGACAGCGCCACCTTATGGTCTCGGTAGAGCGTGGTGACGAAATCCTTGCCCTTGCTGACGTACAACGCCGCCCCAACGATCGCTCCGCCGCCGTTGATGCTGGGGTCGTGCGCCGCGATCTTGCCCGCCCACTTCGGGTCGAGGAGAGACTCCGCGGTTGGCACATCGGCGGGAGAAACAGCCTGCAGATTGATGGTGATTGTGGTCGTAATGGTGTTGAATAGCTGAAGCACCAATTGGCCTTCCGGGTCGCGGAACCAGGGCTGGCCCGTCTTCCAAAGCGACCCATCAGCCACCTCAGCCAGCAGCAGCGCAGGCTTGATCGGTTCCAACAGGCCTTTGGGGTAGAATGTGCCGAAAGTCGTATCGCCGCCCGCCAGCATCACGTCGACGTTGTACTGACCAGCCACCCGCTCCCGCTCGATGCGCGCGCTGACGTCGCCTGGATTGCCGCCGATGTATTCGACCTCGATGCCGAACCGGTCTTTGAAGCCGGTGGTAATGACTTGCCTGGCGCGCGGGTCGGGCGACCCGGCCACGACGACCTTACCCTCGCGCTTGCCGGCGGCAACCAGATCGTCCCAGCTGCCTGACTTGGCCTCCGCACTGCCTTTGGCGCTTGCCGGGCCGGATCCTGAGGATGCCCCACCGCAGGCCGACAAAGCCAGCCCAAGAAGGGCCAACCCGCTGCTTCGCAGCATCGACCGGCGGCTGATCTCGACCCGATTCGTTATGTCCAGTGGCACGCCCTAGCCGCCGCCCTGCTTGACCGGCATGAGCACTGGCTCGAGGCCGCGCAACCGGCATTCGCGGTAGAACTCCTCGCGGATCTCCGGGTCTTCGTGGTCGTATTTAACCAGCTCGGTCTTATGTGCTTCCGGTCCGCCTTCGCCAGCGCCGTACTTCGAGAAGCCGCCGCCCCTGAAAGCAAATTGTCGCAGCGGCTCGGGATTGGGGTTCCTGTGCTGGTGGTACACCAGTCACCTGGCGGCGATTCATCCTGACGGCGCTAGGCCTAGGCAGGTTGCCAGTAAGCGAAGGCGAGACCGGTGACGGAGTGGTAAGCGGGTATGTAGTCCACGACCTTGGCCCTCACGCCGGCAAAGGCCCCGGCGACGGCGAGCCACGAGCGGATCTCGCCGGTACCGCCGCTGAGCGTCGCTGACTCGAAACCGAACAGATGCTCGAGCGGCGGCAGGTCGGCGTCTGCCAGTCGATCCAGGAACCAATGGTCTAGCGGCTCGTCGATCCAGCCAGCGCGCGGGCCCCTGGGATCATGAGAGAGCCCGCCTGAGCCAAGGATGGCAATGCGCTCGGGCCGGCTGGCGAGGATCTCCGACAGCGCCTGCCCCAATTCCAGGCATCGCTTCGCGCTGGGGAGCGGCGGATGATAGGCGTTCACGAACATGATCACTGTCGGGATGTGTCGTTCGGCCACCCCCAGCACGTTGGAGGGCCGCATGAACGCGTGGCCCAGGCCCGCGGCTGGGCGGCCCATCGGACAAAGCTCCTCTAGATAGGCGAAGTCGAAGCCTCGGGCAACCAGACTAGCCAGGAGCGAGCGCGACAGCTCGGCATCGCACTTGAGCGTGATGTGGCCTTGGTCCAGCGGCTGACCTAGAAGGCCCAGGTTGGTCGTACCGGCGACCTCCTCGCCTACAAACAGTGCAAAGGCCGGCACGAACGCTTTCGAGAACACCTCCGTCTGATCGTCGCCCACGATGATCAGGGCGTCGGGCTGGTAGGCCTCCAGCTGAGCGCGGAGGGTGGCGAAGTTACGCTGGATGCGATCAACGTAGCCCGCCAGCACCTCGCCAGTCTCTAGCTGCAACGCGGGAGGCTGCGGCACGCCAGGCGTCAGCACCTGGTGCAGTTTGGGCCAATCCTCAGCCTTGGCGAACATCGACGGCGCATGTGACGTTGCTAAACCCAGGCCCAGCGGCATGGCGCTCATGCTATCATCCGCCGGGCTCAGTGGACGTGCTCCGTTTAGGCTTTGCCGGGCTTGGCGAAGCGGCCACCCTTGTACTGCCCGAGATCAAGCAGCTGCCCTACATCCGTGTGACCGCCGCGGCCGATGTGCGGGCGCCGGCGTTGGAACGCTTCGAGTCGGAGTTCAAGGGCGAGACCTTCCGCACCGTGGAGGAGCTGTGCGCCAGTCGGAACGTGGACGCCATCTACGTGGCCACTCCGCACGAGCTGCACCCTGAGCACACTATGTTAGCCCTCGAGAGCGGCAAGCACGTGATCGTCGAAAAGCCTATGGCCCTGTGCGTGGCAGACGCGGAGAAGATGAATCAGACCGCTGAGCGTTGTGGCGTGAAGCTGCTGTGCGGGCACACCAAGAGCTTCGACCCGCCCATCCGTAAGATGCGTTCGCTCATCCGTGAGGGGCGTATCGGCAGGCTGCGGATGATCAATACCTGGAACTACAACGACTTCATGGTTCGGCCCTATCCGGATCGGGAGATGGAGGTGAGCCGGGGCGTAGTCCTCAACCAGGGCCCACACCAGGTGGACATCGTGCGACTGCTCGGTGGGGGCATGGTGCGCAGCGTTCGGGCCATGACCGGCACCTGGGATGAGACCCGGCCTGAGGGCGCGTACAGCTGCTACCTTGAATTCGAGGACGGCGCGCCGGCCACGATCATCTTCAGCAGCTATGGCTACTTCGACACCGCAGAGCTGACCTGGTGGCTCGGGGAGGCAAGCTATCCCGGCCGCAACCAGGACTCGCGGCGGGCGTTCAACCGCATTCGCGGGCCCGGTCTCGAGCGGCGGCTGGAGGAGCTCAAGGAGGGCGTGCGTTACGGCGAGCGGCGACCGGAGGGCGGCCCGTCAGCCCACGGCTGGGGCTCGAGCGACTTCAGCCACGCCAAAGGCCATCAGCGCTTCTATGGTCTAACGATCGTCAGCGGCGACAAAGGCGAGATGCGCCAGTCCCAAGATGGCATCCTGCTGTATGGAGACGAGTCCGTGGAAGAGATCCCCGTGGGCGAGGGGCTGTTCGGGCGGCAAGCCGAGGTCACCGAACTGTACAACGCCGTAGTCCACGGCCGGCACATGTTCCACGATGGTCGTTGGGGCGAGGCCACGCTAGAGGTGTGCTTGGGCATGCTGCAATCGGCCGCGGAACGAAAGGAGATCATGATGAGCCACCAGGTGCCGGTTGGCGACTAGTTCCCTCTCCCTCTGGGAGAGGGCTAGGGAGAGGGTCTGCCTAATGCTCCTAGCCGGGGTTCTGGCTGCCTGTGGAGCAGGCGCTCCAGCCAGCCAACCGACGTCAGCCAAGGCGTCCCAAGCCTCGCCGGCGGCGAGCGGCGCATGGGAGCAGCTGCTCGCTGAGGCCCGCAAGGAAGGGACGGCCGTAACCATCGCGCCGCCCTTCCCGGCGCTGCGCCAAGCCTATACGGAGCAGTTCAAAAAGGACACCGGCATCGAGCTCGAATACCTGGGACTACCGACCAATGAGGGCTCCGCACGCGCCGAGCGTGAGGCCATCGCCGGTAAACCATCCATGGATGTGCTGGTAGGTGGCGGCAGTGAAGTGCTGACGCTGGTGCCCAAGGGGCTCCTCCAACCGATTGCCCCGATGCTGGCCATGCCCGAGGTTGCAGACCGGTCCAAGTGGCAGGATGGCAAGCTGATGTACATGGACAAGGAGCAGCAGTTCATGCTGCGCACAGCGTCCACTGTCTACGGCGGGCTGCTCGTAAACACCAAGCTGGTCCCCCAAGGGAGCATCGGCTCGTGGAATGACCTGCTCAAGCCGGAATGGCAGGGCAAGATCATCTCCTTTAATCCGCGCTCCCCCGGCCCAGGAGCCGGCGAGGCCAGCAACCTGCTCTCCCGGCTGGGAGCCGACTACGTCAGCAAGCTCTACCTCGGCCAGAAAATCGCCTACAGCTCGGACGAGCGGGCGGTGGTCGAGGGCGTGGCGCGCGGCACGTATGCCATGGCTCTGGCCTCTGCATTTCAATTTGTCGAGCAGCTCAAGAAAGAGGGCTTTCCGCTCGACATGATCTTTCCCGAGGGTGCGCCCGGCTACCTGTCAGGCGGCTACAGCGTGGTCAAGGTGCCCAAGGGCGCTCCACATCCCAAAGCGGGAGCGGTATTCGTCAACTGGTTTGCCGGACGCGCCGCGCAAGAGATGTACAGCAAGATCGTGCTGGAGGCCAGCCGCCGCGTAGACGTCGACAAAAGCGTGGTTCCCGGTTACATCCAGCCCAAACCGGGTGTGGACTACCTCGACCAGTACAGTTTCGAGTGGTACACCGGCAGCCGCAAGGAGGCGCTGGACAAAGTAGCAGAAATCTTAGGGCGTTAGGAGCCAAGTCGTGGCTTACTTCCGTGACCTCCGAGGTTTCCTGGACGATCTCGAGTCCAGGGGCATGCTTTATCGGTTCAAGGAGCCGATCGACAAGGATCGCGAGCTCCTGCCTCTGATGCGGGTGCAGCTGCGCGGCCTGCCCGATGCCGATCGCAAGGTGCTGCTGTTCGAGGATGTCCGTTCGGCCGCGGGCCAGCGCTACGACATGCGCGTGGTTGGCGGCGTTTACGGCCTGACCGAAGAGGTCGTGGCGCTTGGCATGGGCTGCGCTTCGACGAGCGAGATGCTCGAGCGCTGGCACCTCGCGCTGGAGCGGCCCCTCCCCCCCAAGCTGGTGGACAGCGGCCCCGCGCACGAGGTGGTTCACCTCGGCGAGGAGCTGCAGAACTTGGGTCTCGACGAGATTCCGGTTCCGCTGGAGGATCCCGGATTCAGCCAGGTGATCCGCACCGGGCTGCCTATGATTACGCGCGATCCCGAGACCGGCATCACCAACGTGGGCACCTACAACGGCTTCCTACGAGATCGCACGCGGCTCGTGGCCGCCATCGGCGGGGGCCACGACGCGATGCGCTACCACTGGCAGGCTGCCCGGCGCCGGCACGAGGACATGCCGCTGGCGATCGTCATCGGGGCCACGCCAAATGTGATGCTGGTCGGCTCGGCGCCCATTCCGTACGGGATCGATGAGCTGGGCGTGGCGGGCGCCATGGTCGG
>WNFB01007699.1_pt1 | contig 14391 bp, 12 predicted proteins | sample 5400501 | NCBI WGS metagenome assembly WNFB01 (sample SAMN13153341, study PRJNA577476) | soil metagenome | isolation source: 200 cm saprolite under Douglas fir tree site 2 hole 1 | place: USA:California | collected 2015-04-18
CCGGGACCAATCTGGTTCGCATTGTGGTTGAAAAAGATGGCGAGAAAGCTGCCGATGTTTGGCAAGACGATGGGTCCTCCATCGAGCATCTTCGCGTGTCGAACATCGACAAGATGATGGCGTTTGATTGCGGGTTTTTTGAGCTCAGGTAGGGCGGTTGAGGTTAATCGCCCCTACCTACTAGCCATCGTGGCATATCTTTGTTTAGTTAGGCGTCATGGCTTCCGCGCCTGAATTTCAACACACGCTGACGAAAGCCGCCGGCTTCAGCGGGACATCGCTGCACACCGGCGAGAAAGTTTCGTTAAAGCTGCATCCGGCGCCGGCCGATCACGGAATTAAATTTAAGCGTAAGGATTTACCGGACGAGCCAACAATCGATGCCAAGATCGACAATCTCAAAATGGTCGAACGCGCGACGACGATCGGTGAGGGATCGATGCGCGTGCACACGGTCGAACATGTGCTGGCCGCGCTGTCAGCGATGGGCGTGGACAACGCGATCGTGGAAATGGATGCGAACGAACCACCGATCGGCGATGGTAGCGCGAAAGCATATGTCGATGTAATCAAACGCGCGGGCGTGTCGGCGCAGGAGGCGCCGCGGAAATTTTTCCACGTTCGAGAACCGATCAGCATCGAGACGAAAACCGGCGCGATGCTGATTCTCTTGCCCAACGACAACGGCTTCCGGGTCTCATGCACGCAAGCCGGGCCGAACAATCGTTTCACGCAATTTTTGTCGACCGATATCATGCCGGAACTTTTTGAGCGCGAGATCGCGCCGGCGCGGACGTTTGTTTACTACGAAGACGTCGAGCCGCTGATTGAGAAAAATCTGATCAAGGGCGGCAGCCTCGAGAACGCGGTCGTCGTGCGCGGCGACGCAGTCCTAAGCAAAGAGCCACTGCGTTTCCAGGACGAATTCGTCAGGCATAAGATTCTCGATATTGTCGGCGACCTTGCGCTCGTCGGTTGCCGAATTCGCGGCCATCTCATTGCGGTGAAACCCGGGCACGCGGCCAATGCAGAATTAGCTCGCGCCATCGCCAAGGAGCAATCGCGTCGCAACGCGCTTGCGCTGCCGCGCGTGGTACCGAAAGGCGACGGCGGGCTCGACAGCGAAGAGATCATGCAAATTTTGCCGCATCGTTATCCTTTTTTGATGGTCGATCGGATCATCAGCTTCGATGAAAGCGGAACAAAATGCGTCGGCATGAAATCGGTCACAATCAACGAACCGTTTTTTCAGGGACATTTTCCCGGTCATCCGGTGATGCCCGGCGTGATGCAGGTGGAAGCGATGGCGCAGGTCGCAAGCTTGTTGCTATTCAAGCTCGCAAGAACGAGCAGCCGCATCGGTTATTTCATGAGCGCAGACGACGTGAAGTTTCGCAAACCGGTGATGCCAGGCGACACGATGTTCATCCACGCCGAGCTGACGAAGGCGCGCGGCGAACGGTTGGCGAAAGCCAAGTGCCATTGCGTAGTGAACGACGCGGTCGTTTCCGAAGGCGAATTGATGTTCACGTTTCTCGATAGATGAGCGACGTGCAGATTCATCCGACGGCGATTGTCGATCCTGGCGCGGAAATCGGTTCAGGAACGATCGTCGGCCCGTACTGTGTGATCGGCGCAAATGTCGTGATCGGCGCAAATTGCTGGCTGCAACATCATGTTACGCTGCAGGGACCGATGCGAGCCGGTGCGAAGAATAAATTTTACGCCTACTGCTCGATCGGTCAGCAAACACAGGATCTGAAATACGCGGGCGAGCCGACGTATCTGGAAATCAGCGACGAAAATACGTTTCGCGAGTTCGTCACCGTGAATCGGAGCACCACCAGCGACGGCAAGACCCGAGTGGGGAGTCGCGGAAATTTTCTGGCCTACAGCCACATCGGCCACGATTGCGCGGTTGGAAACGAGGTGGTCTTTTCCAACAACGGAACACTCGCGGGGCATGTGCAGGTTGGAGACAACGCGGTCATGGGCGGCCTGACCGCGGTCCATCAATTTTGCCGTATCGGTCGTTTCGCCATCACCGGCGGTTGCTCGAAGATCGTCCAGGACATTCCCCCGTTCATGATCGCGGACGGGAATCCGGCGGAAATTCGCGGCGTTAATCTCGTTGGTTTGGAACGGAAAAATTTTCCGCCCGAAAACGTCAAATGGATCAAAGAGGCGTTTCGCCTGATCTACCGCTCTAAATATAATACCGCCCAAGCGCTAGAGGCGGTCCGGAAGGAACTGCCGCAGAGCGAAGAGGTCCGCGAGATTGTTGCGTTCATCGAAAAAACCGAACGCGGGATCATTCGCTAGGCGCTCTTTGTCATCCTGAGCTTAAGCGAAGGATCTCACCTACTGAGCTAACGTCACGCTAAGGAAACAGTGTGATCCATCAGCTTTTGAAAGATTCCTCGGTCTGCTTGGAATGACCCAAAGCGAACCGAGGGGAATTCTTTATTAGGCAGATAACCGATCAGCGGGAACGTGGCGTCGGTCTCGGTGTCGGCGTTGTTGATACCCCACGCAATTCCTGTTCGAGGTTTCTTAGTAACGGAGCCGCCGGAGCATCACTCGCCACTCGCAGCGTGCTCCGCAATAAATCAATCCCGCGTTTCGGCTTCTTCAGTTTGCTCCAAGCGTCCGCCTCCTCGATCACGACCTGCAGAATGTCGTCGCGATTGGAATAACAGGTGCGCGCTTCGCCGAAGTAGCTCGTGGCCGCAGCTAAATTTCCATCGCCGATCTCCATCAGTCCAAGATCTTCAAGCATCGGACAATTGTGCGCGCGCGATGCGGCCTGCCGCGCCAGAGAACGATATTGCGCCGATGCGCTCGAAAAATTCTGCACCGCGAAATCGTGGTACATTTTCCAAGAGTCCTTTTTTGAAGAATCGGCCGCGGTTTCAATCTGCAACCATGACGCGTACGGGCGATATAATGGATCGCCGACCATCACCGACATCCAGGAGAGAACTTCGATCGATGAATACGCGCTCTCAGCAAAAGTGAAACCGTTGAGCAAGCGATCGTTGAAAATATTCAGATGCGCCGTGAGTCGGAGATAGGGCTCGTAAACATTACCGAGACTGGCCGCAGCGCCCCGCGAGAGGAGAGGCGCTACCCAGTTCGCATTCGGATCGTGCAAAGTCATCGCGCTAAAAGAGTGGATGTGGACTGCGATTGCGCCCGGTGAAAAACGAAACTCCGGTTGTGCAAAAGGTCCCGCGGCCTTCTCCGTGCGCCATCCGTAATAAAGAGCGCAATCGGTCATCGGATAACCATCCGGAAAAACTGCAGGGGAATTATCGTAAACGACAGGCACACCGACTTTGTGCAGCTGTACCGGAATTTCCGCGAGCCATTGGTCGCCAACCGCGTAACCGGCCGCGGTCTCGCGTGCCCCGTCGACGTAGGCGCGGCCCCGTAATCCCCTTTTTTCGGTAGCGATCGAATCGACAATCATTCGGCGCACGGTTTCGGCCTTTGGCGCATCAAGCCGGCAGACCAGTAATAGAACGGGATTATCGACGTCGCCGATTGTCTTGAAGCTCTGGAAATATGGATTCCGCAGCGGACCGGAAATTTGCCGCGAAAATAAACCAAGACTTGCCAGCTCCGAGTCGACCGACGCTTCGTTGCGGCTGCTAACAGGGCCGCCGGCCGATTGATCACCCGGGTATGGACCCTCCCTTGGTTTGATTTTCAGCGGCACGCCTTTGATCACCGCGACAAAACGAATTGAAGTCGTCATCACGGCCGTTTGTTGCTCGGACGTTTCCCGAACCGTCCACCATTTTCGGGTTTTGAAAGCCTCGCGCAGCGGCCCGGCGATGTTTGCATCGTATTCCTCACGGGTGATTTCTTCGTCCGTCGAGCAAGTCAGGCCGACGATGTGATCGGAGGCGATGCCGCGGTGCTGCGCGTAGAATCTTGCCAGCTCGGGCGAATCGAGGGCTGCCTTGTTGTAAACGACAATGGTCGATGCGGCGAGTGGTTGCTCAGCGCGAAGATCGATCACGAGCATGAGCACGATCCCGAGAACGAGGGATGATCGACACCGCCTCATCGAGAAATTGAGCTTTCGGAGTTGAAAGTTGGGTGGCGAGTGTTTGAAATCTTCAAGAGCGCCGCACTCTCAACTCTCAACCCTCAACTCTCAACCTCTGCATGCCTGCCGTCCTCAATCTGCTTCGAATCAAAAACCTCGCGCTCGTGGAAGAACTGGAGTGGCAGATTGCGCCTGGGTTCACCGCCATCACGGGTGAGACCGGCGCAGGCAAATCGATCATCATCGGCGCGCTCCAGCTTTTACTTGGCGAACGCGCGGACAAATCGCTCATCCGCACCGGCGCCGACACTTGCACAGCGGAAGCGGTTTTTACCGGCAAAGAATTGCAGAAGCTGAATCCGCAATTGGTCGAAGCGGGCGTCGAACCGTCCACCGATGATCTTATTATTAAGCGAACACTTTCCGCCGCGGGCAACAATCGTCAGTTCATTAACGGCTCGCCCACGACATTGTCGATCTTGAAAAACGTCGGCGACGCGTTGGTCGATCTTCACGGCCCGCACGATCACCAGTCGCTACTGTCGCCGGACAAGCAGCTCGACCTACTCGACTCGTTTGCGCGAGCCGAAGAGCAGGTCGAGGAATACCGAAAGCATTTCAGACAATTAGAGACGCTGGCGGCCGAACACACAGCGCTCAATACGGCGGAAACCGCGCGCGAACAGGAGCTCGATCTCCTTCGTCATCAAGTCACTGAAATTGATTCGGCAAACCTCGCCGCCGACGAGGAAGACGAAATCGAGAAGCGCTACAAATTGAGCAGCAGCAGCAAGCGCTTGATTGAATTGGCCAGCGCCGCGGCGAACAAACTTTCCGAGGCGGACGAATCGGTCCTCTCGCAGCTCGCAGAGACGCAGCGCTTGTTGCGCGAGTTGGAAAAGATCGACATCTCGACCGCAGAACTTTCTTCCGAACATGCGGCGGCGGTCGTGCAGCTGTCCGAAATTGCACGATCACTCTCCGATTACGCTGAAAAGCTCGATCTCGACCCGGAGCAACTCGCGGCGCTCGAGCAGCGCGTTTCCCTTTTCGAAACATTAAAACGGAAATACGGTGGCTCGATTGCGGAAGTGATTGAGTTCGGTCGACGCGCAGCCGAACGAATGCAGAAAATCGAAGGGCGTGACGCGGAACTGGAGCGGCTTACGAAAGAAATCGAAAAAGTTCGCGACCAAATGAATCGCGCGGGTGACGCGCTGCGCAAACTGCGCGCGAAAGCGGCCCCGAAACTTTCCGAAACGATTCGTAAGAATCTTGCCGATCTTGGATTCCGGCAATCAGAATTCGAAGCAAAACTTAGCGCGCTGGACGAACCGCGCGCGAGCGGTTTCGATTCGGTCGAGCTGCTTTTCTCGCCGAATCCCGGCGAACCGTTAAAACCGTTGCGCGCGATCGCTTCGAGCGGCGAAATTTCGCGGCTCATGCTCGCGATCAAATCCGCGCTCGCTGCTCATGACGCGATTCCTCTTCTCGTGTTCGACGAGATCGATACCAACGTCGGCGGCGAGATCGCGCATGCAGTCGGGGCAAAGATGCAAACGCTCGGACGAGAACATCAGCTGATTTGTATCACCCACCTCGCGCCAGTCGCGGCAGCTGCTTCATCGCATTTTGTCGTGACCAAAGACGTTGTTCGCGGCCGTACGTTTTCGAATTTGCAGGAAGTCGCAGGCAAAGCGCGCCGCGAAGAAATCGCGCGCATGCTCGGAGGCAAAAGCGACTCCGCGCTCCAACTCGCTGCCAGTTTGTTGAAAGAAAAGTAGCGCTTTACGTCTTTACCGGGCCGAGTGGCAGAGCAACTTTGCCATACAGTTCGTTCAGCACCTGCGCGAGGCCGGTGTAAATCGCGGAGAAGCCGCAGAAAATTCCTTCGTAACCGGTGAAATGTTTGAAACCGGGACTCGCGTTCGTGAAATCGCCAAACGCGAGCAGAAAAAATAAAATCGCGAGCGTGGCGAAGACGATCTGCAACGCACGGTTGAGCCGCAGCGCCCCGATAAACATCACGAGGGTAAATAATCCCCACATTGCGAGATACGCCGCGATCGCGATGTCGTTCGACGCTGCGCCCCAACCGAGTTTTGTCAGGACGATCATGGTAACGAGCGAGAGCCAGAAAAGTCCGTAGGAAACAAAAGCAGTGGTGGCAAACGTGTTGCCTTTTCGCCATTCCATCATCCCGGCGATAATTTGCGCAATACCGCCGTAACAAATGCCCATCGCCAGAATCATCGCGTTGAGTTCGTAAAAACCGGCATTGTGAAGGTTGAGCAGCACCGTAGTCATGCCGAAACCGAGGAGACCCAGCGGAGCGGGATTGCCAGTAATGTCGCGGGATTCGTTCATGGCATCAGTCTGTCGAAGACAAGATCGACAATGCAATCACAAAGCGGGCTGTAGCCACGTGCCTATGGCACGTCTAAGACTGGACGTCGCACAGCGACGTGGTTACAACAGCAGGCGTGCTGAATTACATCTGGCTAGCGCTGGTATTGCTCGCGGTCGCCATCGGCGGTTGGAACGATCGGCTTAAGGATGTGACCGGCGGCGCGCTCGATGGCGCAAAAACAGCGGTGACGATCGCATTGGGATTGATCGGGATCATGGCACTGTGGCTGGGTCTCATGCGTTTGGCCGAACGCGCCGGGCTTGTGCAACGGATCGCGTACGGATTGCGACCGTTGATGCAGCGATTGTTTCCGGAAGTTCCGCCGGACCATCCCGCGATGGGTTCGATGCTGATGAACATGGCGGCGAACATGCTCGGGCTCGGTAACGCTGCGACGCCGCTCGGATTGCGCGCGATGCGCGATCTGGAATCGTTGAACCCGCGACCGGGCGTCGCTTCGAACGCGATGTGCACTTTTCTGGCGATCAACACCAGTTCGGTGCAACTCATTCCGGCAACAGCGATAGCGATTCTGGCCGCAGCCGGGTCGGCGCGACCAACGGCGATCGTCGGCACGGCATTTTTCGCGACACTTTGCGCGGCGACTGTGGCAGTGCTTTCGGCGAAATTCTTCGAGCGATTGTCGTTCTTCCGCCCAGTGACCAGCGAAGGATCGAAGAAGAAAAAAGAACCCGCGCCGCGACCGGCGTATTCGAAATCGCAGTCCGCCGATAAATTTGCGTTCGATGATGAATCGCTTGGCCAACCGCCGCTTTCACGTCCAGCGCCGTGGGGATTGATCGCGCTCGTGCTGCTCACGGTCTTTTTTGTGATGCTTTTTCTGCGCATGGTGATGCCGGATCTGTTTCGACTCCCGATGCCAACTGAACCAACGTTGCAGAATCCTTTCGCGAGAATGGTTAACGCATTGTCGATCCTGGCGATTCCGTTTCTGCTCAGCTTTTTCCCGGTCTACGCCGCCGCGCGCGGGATCAAGGTTTACGACGAATTCGTGGAAGGCGCGAAAGAAGCGTTCAACGTCATCTTGCGAATCATCCCGTTCCTGGTGACGATGCTGGTAGCGATTGGAATGTTCAAAGGCGCGGGCGGAATCGATCTATTGACGAAACTGCTTAGCCCAATCCTGACTCCGTTGCATTTTCCCACTGATCTCGTGCCGCTAGCTTTGATGCGGCCGTTGAGCGGAAGCGCCACGCTGGCGCTTTTGACCGACGTCGTGCACCGGCTCGGCCCGGACAACATTATCAGTCTGATGGCGGCGACGATTTATGGGAGCACTGAGACGACTTTCTATGTCGCGGCTGTTTATTTCGGATCGGTCGGGATCAAGCAGACGCGTCACGCAATTCCAGCCGGATTGCTGGCTGATCTGACCGGAGTCATTGCGTCGGTAGTAATTTTGCCGCGCGGTGCTGTAAAGGCATCTGCCGCCAGAGACAATGCCAGTCCGGATCGGACCGGCAGCTACAACAACGACAACCACTTAGATCGACATTTACACCGTCGAAATCATTTTTCCCTACCATTGCGCGCGCGAACTCTTTATCGTCCAATTTTTTCAAGATGATCCGGCGCGATTACTTGGTTATCGGAAGCGGCATCGGCGGCGCGTGCGCGTGCGAAGGCGTTCGTAAGTACGACAAGCGCGGCACGATTACGATTGTCGGCGCGGAGATCATGCCGCCGTACAATCGCTGGTTGCTGTCAAAAGATTTTCTGCGCGAAAAAACGCCGCCGTTTAAAAAACTCGCGCATTACGATCAGCGCTGGTTCGTTTCGCACAAAATCGAAACCCGCTTCGCCACCATCGTAAAGCAATTCAATATCGAGCGGCGTTTGGCCGTGCTCGGGAACGGCGAAAGCATTGAGTTCAACAAAGCATGTTTGGCGATGGGGAGCCGCCCGGTGCGACCGCCAGTCGCCGGTGTGAATCTCGGGAACGTAATTTATCTGCGCTCGGTGCGTGATGCACTCGCGTTGCGCGAAATGGCGGACGTGGAAAAAACCGTAATGGTAATCGGTGGTGGCCTGCTCGCGTGCGAAACCGCCGCGAGTCTGCGAATGATGAAATTGAAAGTGAGCATGATGCATCGCAATGCTTATCTCCTAAATCGTTACCTTGATTCCCAAACAGGGCCATGGCTGACCGATTATTATGCGAAGCACGGCGTCACCATGCTGGTTGGCGAAAGCCTGAACGGTTTCGAAGGCAAGACGGTTCTGCGAAATATCCAGACGAAAAGTGGGAACCGCTTCCCGGCTGGATTGGCCGTGGTCGCTTGCGGCGCCGAACCCAACCTTGATCTTGTACGCAACACACCGCTCTCAGGACCACATGGTTCGGCGGTGACGGATTATCTCGAAACAGAAGAAAAAGGAATTTTTGCTGTCGGCGATCTCGCATTTTATCCGGACCGGATCATGGGCGGCGTGCGCCGGCAAACGCATTGGGAGAACGCGCGCGTGCAGGGCCTTGTCGCCGGCGCAAACATGACCGGGAAAAAACGAATTCGTTACGAACAAATCCCCTATTTCTGGACCGAAATGTTCGATTTGCGGCTGCACTTTGTCGGAGATTTCAGCGTGCAGCCGACTCGCGTCGATCTGCGCGGCACCTACGCGAAGAAAAAGTTTCTGGCGCGCTATTATCAAGGCGACAAGCTGCGCGCGATCCTGCTTTGCAATCAGACCGATCGCGAAGTGGAATTGGCCAAGAAAGAATTGCGGCACGCCCTGGGAAAATAGCGCGCGGTCCCTGTCTCAATCGAATCCGGCTGGAATTTCCAGCTGGGTGTTGCCGACCCGAACAAGTTTCCAGTCCCACGGCTTGTGAGATACCTGACGCCATTGCAGTTCAAATGGCGTCGTTAGTGAGTTAACGCGCTCCTTCAGAACTGCGACCAACTCCGCGTCATCGCTGTCGATTGCAATTCTTCCAAGCCAGAGACCGACTCCATTATCGATGCTGCAGTTCGCATCGATGACCTGCAGACGAAGATGACGGCCGTAGCCAAACACCAAACGCATTCGTTCGAGAACAAGTGCGCGATCGTTGCCCCATTGATCGGCATATTCCGCCCCAATCAAGTCGGCGACGCCGGCCCAGTTTTTTTGTTCGATTTTGTAAAAAAGACTCTCGGTGTGCCGGTCGATTTGGCGCTGCGGTTGCCACAGCCAGACGCAATACAAACCGATCGTAAGAGTACGCGCATGAGTCACTTTAGCGCCCGTTGTGATGTTCCGCCATTGTCCGCGGGTCAGGTAAAATCGCGCGTAAACATTGTGGAAAAAAATAATTGCGATTGACGCACAACGCCCCCATGGGGCATGAACCGTGCTGGTAAATGTGCTTGCTTCATGCTGACGTTTGCTGCTTTCGGCGCTGCGCTTTCGGCGGTGTTACTTGGTGTGTGGTGGGCGTGCCTGAACGAAAGAAATTAGATAGCGCCGAGGCTTATGCTCGACCAAGAAGATTTGAAGTGGATCGCGGCTACTTCCACTGACCTGAATTCGATCTTGCAACAGGTCGCTCGCTATGCCGATCTCGCCCGCCGACATCGGGGCGAACATAATTACATCGATTTGCTCGGCGAACGCATTGAGCTCGCTTCCCAGACGGCGCAGTCGCTCTTTGATCGCGTGACGTCGAAAATTCTTGCCGGCGCCGCGCGGAAAACGGCCGCCGCGCGCAAAAGCGAAGCGGGTTTTGCGGTCGTGCCGCCGCCGGCCGAGACCGATGATGGGCCCCGTCGTTCCGTGCGAACTTCGCGCAAAGGCGACCAAAACGCGGATCGAGTGCCGATGCTAAACAATCAACAGCATCTGGTGATAACATAGTTCCAGCCGGCGTTAGAATTAAGAATGCGAATGGCCCCCGTGAATACATCCTCTTAATTGAAGACGAACCGGACGTTGCGGACCTGGCTTCGGAAATGTTGGCGGAAGAAGGATACCGGGTGGTGATCGCACACGACGGATTCGAGGCGCTCAAAATCTACGAAAAAATGGGTAAGCGGATCGGGCTTGTCATCCTCGATTATTTTCTGCCGGTGATCGATGGCGATGCCGTGTTTGAGGAGCTGCGCTCGATTAATCCAAAAGTGAGTGTTGTCCTCAGCAGCGGCTTCGCGGAGCAGACCGATCTTTTCGCAGGAGCGAGTGGTCACTATGCAACAAACCGTTTGTAGGGCAAGCGGTCCGCTTTCCCGCTTACTGTAGCGGCGGTCTATGACCGTCGCATTAATTCCCGCGGCGCTCATAAGAGCGCCGCTACAGAAATTTCCGCGGCAATTCCACCACACGCCGCAACAATTTCAAATAATGATCTCGCGAAATTTCAATCGCACCGAACTGTTGCAAATGCGGTGTCGTCCATTGCGTGTCGAGGAGCGCGAATTTGCGCCCGCGCAAACGTTCCACCAAGGCGACCAGCGCGATCTTTGACGCATCGGTCACGCGATGAAACATCGATTCGCCAAAGAACGCGCCACCGATCGCAACGCCGTAAAGTCCGCCCGCGAGTTTGTTTTTGGTCCACGCTTCGACCGAGTGCGCGTGGCCGAGTTCGTGCAAGCGTTCGTAACTTTCGATTATCTCGCGATTGATCCAGGTGTCCTTGCGTTTCGCGCACGCCCGAATCACGTCGCCAAAGCGATGGTCGATCTTGATCTCGAAAACTTTCTTCCGGGCGACGCGTTTCAGCGCGTGCGGGACATGGAAATTCTCCAGCGGAATGATCGCGCGCGGATCGGGCGAAAACCATGCGATTGAATCGTCTTCCATCGCCATCGGAAAAACACCAAGCCGATAGCCTTGCAGCAAAAGCTCCGAGTCGATCATCTGAAGCAGAATGCTAGACAGGATTTACAAGATGGACAGGATTTCCCAGAACCGGGGCCTCTGCTCTTTGCTTTGTAAATCCCGTTAATCCTGTCTATTTGCTTTTGATAACTTCGTTCCTAAAATGAGCGGATGAGGCCCTTGTCGATCTTGCTCCTGATCGTGTGCGCAACGCTTGCCGCGGGTTGCGCCGATCCCCTCGAACAACGAAGCGGCCAAGAAGTGGGATCTCAGCTTGAGCGCGGCGTTTCTGGTCAAGGCCAGATCGTCCCCGAACAACGAGAGCCTGGTGATCCGGCCGGCGAACACGCCGTACCGCAGACTCATCCATAGCGAATGTGAAGACTTCCGCGCCCCCGAAACATTCAAAGATCCTTATCCTCGATTTCGGCTCGCAGTACACCCAGGTCATCGCCCGCCGTGTGCGGGAGCTCCAGGTCTATTCCGAAGTCGTTCCCTTCGATCTTCCGGCGGCTGACATCAAAAAACTGAATCCGAATGGAATCATTCTCTCCGGCGGTCCGGCGAGCGTTTACGACAAAGGCGCGCCCCAAATTGATCCGGAAATCTTTTCGTTAGGCATTCCCGTCCTCGGAATTTGTTACGGATTGATGCAAATGGCGCATCATCTCGGAGGGAAAGTCGTGTTCACCGGGCGGCGCGAGTACGGCGCGGGAATGTTGCACATCACGAACGGTTCGCAGTTATTCGATGGACTCGGCAATCAACTCGACGTTTGGAACAGCCACGGCGACGAAGTGACGGCTTTGCCGAAAGGTTTTCTTGCCGCCGGCCGGACGGAGAGTTCCGATTTTGCCGCGGTGGAAGATCGACAACGGAAGCTTTACGGATTGCAATTTCATCCTGAGGTCGCGCACACGCCGCGCGGCAAAGAGATCCTGCAAAACTTCGTTTACCACATCTGCCACTGCGCGATGGACTGGACAATGGGATCGTTCATCGAAGAAGCGTGCGAGCGCGTGCGCCGGCAGGTCGGCGACGAAAAAGTGGTCCTCGGTTTAAGTGGCGGCGTCGATTCGTCAGTCACGGCCGCATTGCTCCATAAAGCGATTGGCGACCAGCTCACCTGTATTTTTGTGAACAACGGTCTCTTGCGCGCGCGTGAAGAAGAAATTGTCCAGCGCGTGTTCGGCGAAAATTTTCATGTGCGCCTGAAATATGTCGACGCCACCGAGTGTTTCTTGACTGCACTCAAAGGCGTGAGTGATCCGGAGCAGAAGCGAAAAATTATCGGCAACGAATTCATCGCCGTGTTTCAACACGCGACCGAGGAGTTGCTTGCCGAAGATCGACAAAACAAGGCGCGCAAACACGGCGGCTACAAATTTCTGGCGCAAGGGACGCTTTACCCGGACGTGATTGAGAGCATTTCGATTGGCGGCAACCCGGCGGCCGTGATCAAGAGTCATCACAACGTCGGCGGTTTGCCCGAAAAAATGCATTTCGAATTGGTGGAACCGGTGCGGCAATTGTTCAAAGACGAAGTGCGGCAGGTCGGACTGCAGCTCGGTTTGCCGAAAGAAATTGTTTATCGGCAACCGTTCCCTGGCCCTGGACTCGCTGTGCGCATTCTCGGCGACGTGACGCCCGAGCGATTGTTGATCTTGCGCGAGGCGGACATGATCGTGCAGAGCGAAATGAAAGCGAGCGATTGGTATTATCGCGTCTGGCAATCGTTCGCGGTGCTTTTGCCGGTGCGATCGGTCGGCGTGATGGGCGATCAACGCACCTACGAAAACACGGTCGTGCTTCGGATCGTCGAGAGTCAGGATGGGATGACCGCCGATTGGGTCCGGCTGCCTTACGAGTTGCTCGCCCGGATTTCCTCGCGCATCAGCAACGAAGTCAAAGGCGTCAACCGCGTCTGCTTCGACATCTCGAGCAAACCGCCGAGCACGATCGAGTGGGAGTGAAATAATTTAAGATTGCCGATTTTCGATTTTCGATTGCTAATCGGCGGCGATGAATGCCGAGCAAAAACGCATCGAGGAAAATCAATCGCCGGAGGAGCCCTGGCATTTTTGGGGACCGTACTTGGCCGAGCGCGCCTGGGGAACGGTGCGCGAGGATTACAGCGCTAACGGCGACGCGTGGAATTATTTCCCCCACGATCATGCGCGGTCGCGCGCCTATCGTTGGAACGAAGACGGCATCGGCGGAATTTCCGATCACAAAGGCCGGCTCTGTTTTGCTTTCGCGTTTTGGAACGAGCGCGATCCGTTTTTGAAAGAACGGATTTTCGGTGTCAGCGGACCGGAAGGAAATCACGGTGAAGATGTGAAGGAACTCTATTGGTACATCGACAACACGCCGTCGCACAGTTTCATGCGGATGATTTATCGCTATCCGCAACCGAGGTTTCCCTACGAAGAACTGGTCGTGCAAAGCGGCGCGCGCTCGAAAATGGAAGGCGAATTCGAAATCTGGAACACGAACGCGTTTTCGGAAAATCGCTACTTCGACATCGAGATCGAGTACGCCAAAGCGGACGCGCACGACATTTTGATTCGCGCGAGCGCAAAAAACTGTGGGCCCGAACCAGCCGCGCTGCATTTGCTACCAATGCTTTGGTTTCGCAACACCTGGAGCTGGGGCCAAAATCAACCGAAACCGACACTGCGCAAAGCCACCGACCATGGCCACGCGGCCGTCATTACGGCGAGTCATCCCGCGCTCGGGGATTACGAATTATTTTGTGAATCGGTCGCTGATCTCTTCTTCACCGAGAATAAAAGCAATTCGGAGCGACTCTGGGGAATCCCGAATCCAACGCCGTTCGTGAAAGATTCGATCAACGATCGCGTGGTCGACGGCAAGATCGACATCGTTAATTCAGCGGAACTCGGAACAAAAGCGGCCGCCCATTACAAATTCAACATTCCGGCGAATGAAACGATTTCCATCCGGTTGCGGTTATCGCGAAGAGGTAGCACTTCACCCTCACCCGCCGACTCCGTCGTCTCCCTCTCCCTGAGGGAGAGGGTTGGGGTGAGGGCGACAGATCCGTTCGCGGACTTCGATGAGATTTTTCGGAAACGACGCG
>WNFB01003211.1_pt1 | contig 14389 bp, 13 predicted proteins | sample 5400501 | NCBI WGS metagenome assembly WNFB01 (sample SAMN13153341, study PRJNA577476) | soil metagenome | isolation source: 200 cm saprolite under Douglas fir tree site 2 hole 1 | place: USA:California | collected 2015-04-18
CACCAGGAACGCCACGGCAATCGCGGGCAGACGCAAACGCTTCATGACGGCCTCCTTGCCTAGATTATACCCCTACGATTGCTGTGCGCGTCACTGTGTGGCGCATGGTATCTTGCAGCGTGACCGCTGCGCAAGCCGCGATCTTCACGTACGCCATTCTCAGTCGACTGGCGTACGTGCTATTCGTGGGAGGGGCGCTGCGGCGGGAGGAGAAGGACGGCCTCTACACTCGGCGCTTTGGCCGTGCCGAAGGGTTCCGCCGCTTCCGGCGAACCGCAGCGCTCATCATAAACCACGATGCATTGGCGTTTGTGGTGCTCTGCATCGCGACGCGCAATACGTGGCACCTGGCGCTGTCCCCAATCGCCACAGTCGCCGTCGGGTCAGGGCTGGTCATCATCGGCCTCGGCACGAAGCTCTGGGCCGCGCGCACATTGGGGATCGACGCCTACTACTGGCACAACTTCTTCGATCCCGACGCGGCGATAGGACCCGTCTCGACCGGTCCCTACCGTTTCATCTCGAGTCCGATGTACACCATCGGCTATCTACAGACCTACGGGCTGGCGCTGATTGTCCGCTCGCTCCCGGGACTCATTGCCGCCGGCTTCCTCCAGGCAACAATTCTCACGTTTCATTATTTCATCGAGAAGCCGCACTTCGAGCGGCTGCATCGCTCTAGCTGATCCCGCCCGGAATGCGTCTATTCTGACGATGATGCGACGCGTTGTCCTTCTACTGTATGTCCTTGCTGCCGGCTGCCATCGGAGTGGTGGAGCCGTTGACGACCAGGACATGGCGGCGCCGGAGCAACATCCCGACGAGCATGCGGCGATGGCTGCCGACCATGCTATGGCCGGGATGGTCACGAACGAGGACCTGCACATGCGGCTCACGCCGCAGCGGGCTCCCGCGCCAGCCGACTCGGCGCGCGCGGCCGAGGTTCTTGCGGTCATGCGACGCGAGCTCGCCAGGTATCGCGACGTGCACTTCGCGGAAGCGGACGGCTTCCGCAACTTCATCCCGGCGGGAGCTGCCCCGATACAGCACTACACGAAGCTTCGCTGGGCATTCCAGGCGCGGAACGGGCTCGATCCCGCCCGGCCGACCTCACTGCTCTATCAGCGCGCGTCGGACGGCAAGCTCACGCTCGTCGGCGCCATGTTCACGGCGCCGCCGCAAACGAGCGATGCCGAGCTTGATGCGCGGCTGCCGCTGAGCGTCGTGCACTGGCATCAGCACATCAACTGGTGCCTGCCACCCCTGGCGGACGCGCGGCGCCGCTGGCGGGAGACGAAGGACGGACAGCCGGTGTTCGGTCCGAAGTCCCCGATTGCGACCGCGGAAGCCTGTGAGGCCGTCGGCGGCCGGTTTTATCCGCGCCTGTTCGGTTGGATGGTCCATGTAATGGCGTTTTCCGAGGGCGATCCCTGGAATGCTGGCCACCACTAGCGTCGCTTGACGGTCTCGCCGGCGAGGGGTAGCACTAGGGCGACGGTCACTCATCAGAGAGGCATGAATATGCGACGAGTCGCAACGTTACTCGCGGTTGCAGGCATGGTACCGTCCCTGGCGCTGGCCCAGGGAGGAGCTGTCCGCGGCAAGATCTCCGATGCCGCGGGCGCGCCCCTCGCACGAGCCATGGTCTCGGCCGAAGGCAGTGGCCTGCGCGCGACGAGTGACGATCAAGGCCGCTACGAAATTCGCGGCCTGTCCTCCGGCGCGTACACGCTGCACGTTCGGCTGCTGGGCTACCAGCCGCGGACCGCGCGCGTCGTCGTGGACCAGACTGCCCTCACTCAAGACTTCGTGCTGACCGAGCAGCCGATCAGTCTCTCGCCGGTGGACGTGGTCGTCGGGTCGCGCGCGCGACACACCGCGGCGGAAGAGCTCGCCGTGCCGGTGGACGTCTTCCCATCGGAGGTGATTGCGCTGCAAGGAGCGACCGAGACGGGGCAGATTCTGCAATCGCTCGCGCCCTCGGTGAATTTCCCGCATCAGAGCGTCACCGACGCGACGGACATCGTGCGGCCGTTTACCTTGCGCGGCCTCTCGCCGGATCACACGCTCGTGCTCGTGAACGGTTGGCGCCGGCATCAAACGGCGCTCGTCAACACTTTCGCGTACGGCACCGGGGCAGGGTCCAGCGGTGTCGACCTGAACGCCATCCCCTCGAGCGCCATCGACCGTATCGAAGTCCTGCGCGACGGTGCCTCGGCGCAGTACGGCTCCGACGCGATCGCCGGCGTCGTGAACATGGTCCTCAAGGAAGGCCAGTTCACGCCGTTCTTGAACACGAGCGTCGGCCGCTACCATCCGAGCGACTACGCGGACGACGGCACGACCGTGAACCTGAATGGCGGGTGGGGCGTCGGGATCGGCCGTGGCTCGCTGGGGCTGTTCGGCGAGTTCCTCGACCGCCAGCCGACCAATCGCGCCTGGGCCGACATCTACGAAGACGGCGGCACGGGGAAGACCGATTCGATCGTCGACGGCCGAGTGATCGTGAAGCGGAATCCGGTCGCGCAGCCCAACCATCACTGGGGCGACGGGCTCGAGAAGGACGTCATGACGATGGCGAACGTCCGGCTGCCCTTGAACGATCGCGGCACGACCGAGCTGTACACCTTCGGCGGCTACAGCGTCCGCAAGGGCACCGGCAACGGCTACCGCCGCTGCGCGGTGGATTGCGCGAGCTTCATCCAGGCCCGCAGTTGGCCGCAGATCTATCCGTTCGGTTATCTCCCCGAGTTCGCGCCCACCGTGACCGATTATTCACTCGCGGGCGGACTGCGCGCCGCGACGAACGGCTGGTCGATCGACCTCGGCACGTCATATGGGTTCAACCGCTTCGATTACAATCTCCGCCACACATTGAACGTGTCGCTCGGCCCGTGTCTCGATCCAAAGGCTCCTTGCGCCCCAGGGCCGGACAGCATACCGGGTACGGGCGACGAGATCGCGAACAAGACCGCGTTCTTTGCGGGACGGCTGGAGCGAAGCGAGCTGCTGGTGGGCGTGAACGCGGCGAAGTCCGTGACGCTCGGGCTGCCGGCGCCGGTGAACGTGGCCGTGGGCGCGGCATTCAGGCGCGAGGGCTATCAGATCACGCGCGGCGAGCTGGCGTCTTACGTCAACGGCAAGCATCTCGGCCCCGACAGCTCGGCTGGACGTCCGTATTCCCAGGTGTTCCCCGGTTTCCGGCCGGCCGATGAATCGAATTCGCACCGCACCAACTCCGCCGTCTATGCCGATCTCGAGACGAACCTCACCGCGAAGCTCTTCGCCAACGTCGCGGGGCGGTTCGAACACTATTCGGACTTCGGCTCGCTCTTTACGGGCAAGGCCGCGTTCCGGCTGCAGCCCTCACGGCAGCTGACCCTGCGCGCGGCGGGCAGCACGGGCTTCCGCGCTCCGGGTCTCAGCCAGTCGCATTTCAGCCACGTGAATACGAACGTGATCGCCGGCAAAGTGACGGATGTGTTGATCGTCCCGGTGGCGGACAGCGCGGCTCGCCTCTTCAACTCGAAGCCATTGCGCGCGGAAAAGTCCGTGAATCTCAGCGCCGGATTCGCGTTCAGCCCCAATGACAACGTCACGTTGACCGTGGACGTGTTCCAGATCCGTATCGACCATCGGATTCTTCTGAGCGCGACCTTCGCCGACAGCGTGACCGTCGCGATCCTGACGCGGAACGGCTTCACCAACGTGAGCGGGATTCAGTACTTCACCAACGGGCTGGACACCCGCACCCGCGGGCTCGATGTGACCGGATCGCTGCGGATGACCGCCGGGACGGGCACGATCGACTGGTCGGCGGCGGTGAACTACACCAAGAACACAATCACGCGTCTCGATCCGCGTCCCGCGGTCTTCAACGGGACGCCGTCCACGGTGGGCGGGATCATCGATTCGGTGACGTACATCGGCATCACCGAAGAGCGGCCCGATTGGCGCGGTACCCTGTCGGGTGCGTATTCCATGGGGCGCGTGCACGCGCTCCTGCGCGGCTCGTACTATGGCAAGTTCTCGTCGGCGCAGCCCGGATATTGCGATCTGTGCCGCGAGCGCTACGGCTCCAAGACGCTGTTCGACGGGGAGATCGGTTATCGCTTCGCCAGCGTCGACCTGACGCTCGGCGTGCGCAATCTGTTCGATACGTATCCCGACAAGCCGAGCTCGCAGGTCATCGTGGATGCGCCGGGCACCGATCGCTCGATGGACTTCAACAACAATTTCGGCACGTTCCCCTGGGCGGCGGCATCGCCGTTCGGCTACAACGGCCGCTATTTGTACGCTCGCGCGGAAATGCGGCTCAACCAGTAGTGACACTCTTCGAGGAGGGTTTTATGGTCAGCCCCGCAAGCCGATTCCTGAGCATCGCCGCTCTTGCCGCCCTGCTGTGCGGCGCGCCGGGAATGGCGCTGGCCCAGAACGGTCGCATCAGGGGTGTGGTGCGCGACGCGCATAACGTCCCGATGTCGGGCGCCACCGTGCGGGCAACCGGTGGCACGGCTGCCGCACGCCGGACGACGACGGATGCCGACGGCGCGTACTCATTCGCCAACGTCCCGGCCGGTACGTACACCGTGTCGGCGTCGCTGCCGGGTGTGAGAACGCAGTCGCAGCAGGGCGTTCAGGTCGCGGCAGGTGCGGAGGCCGTGGTCGACTTCGTCCTGCAGGCCCTCGAGCTGGAAGCGATCACGGTGACCGCGATGAAGCGCGAAGAGCAGTTGATCAACGTGCCGCTGTCGATTGCGGCCCCCACCGAGCAGGCGTTGCGCGTGCGCGGGGTCGAAAATATCGAGCAGGTCGCCGCCAATGTCGCCGGCTTCAGCGTTCAGAACCTGGGCCCCGGCCAGAGCCAACCTGCGATCCGCGGCACCTCGGCGGGACAGATCTCACGCGACCAGCCCGGCGTGAAGGAGGAAGTGGGCGCTTATCTCGACGAGTCGGTCGTTTCCCTCTCGCTGTTCACGCCCGACCTCGATCTGTTCGATGTGGGGCGCATCGAGGTGTTGCGCGGCCCGCAAGGGACGCTGTTCGGCTCCGGCTCACTGGCCGGCACGGTGCGGTACATCAGCAATCAGCCCGAGCTCGGCACCAGCAAAGCCTTCGGCGAAGTCGGCGTTACTGCGATCGACGGCGGTGACCCGGGCAGTACCGCCAAGCTGGGGTTCAATGCGCCCGTCGGAGACAAGGCCGCGTTCCGCGTCGTGGGCTACAGTACGCGGACCGGCGGTTACATGGATGCGGTACAGCCGAACCTGCAAGTCAGCGAGAACGTCAACGGCAGCGACCGGACGGGCCTGCGCGCCGCGCTGCGGCTCGCGCCGAGCAGCCGCTTCAGTATCACGCCGCGACTCGTGTATCAGCGCGCCAAGGCTGACGGGTGGAACCGCATAGACGCCTTCAACATCCTTGCCAATCCGTATACCACTAGGCGACCGAAAGTGACACTCGGCGAGCGCCGACTGTTCACGCAGATGGAGGAACCCTATACCGATCAGTTCCTGCTCGGTGACGTGAACCTGCAGTACGATCTCGGCGGGGCCACGTTGACCGCGGTCACGTCGTACACGCACCGCAACATCCTCGTCGTTCGCGATGCGACCGCGCTGTACGCCAGCATCGTCGGCGGAAGTTTCCAACTTCCCGAGAATATCTATACGCTCGATGCGCCGCTGTACGACCACACGAATTCAATTGTGTGGACGCAAGAAGTGCGACTGGCCGGTTCGAAGGATCGGCTGCACTGGCTGGTCGGCGCATTCTACAGCAACAACACGCGCGGCTACGGGCAGGACGTGTACGTCAGAGGATTCGACACGCTCTCGGCCCCGATCTGCTGCCCGGCCATCGGGATGCCCTCTCCTCAACCCTATGGGTTCACAGCGGGCCCGCTGGCGCCGAAGGACCACCTGTTTTTCTCCGATCTCCATTACAAGTTGAAGCAGACGGCCGTCTTCGGCGAAGCGACGGTGGGCGTGACCCCGAAGCTGGACCTCACTGGCGGCGTGCGCTGGTACAACTTCGACGAGAACCGGACGCAGTTCTTCGACGGATTCTTCGTGGGCTACGTCTCTCAGCCAGGCACCACCAAAGCCAATGGGTTGGCCCCCCGTTTCATCGCCAGTTACAAAGCGTCCGATGTGTTGACGTTCAATGCACAGGCGTCGCGCGGCTTCCGGCTCGGGGGGATCAACGACCCGCTCAACAAACCAATCTGTTCTCCTCAGGACACGATCACGTTCGGCGGGAGAAACTCCTGGAAGGACGAGACGGTGTGGAACTACGAAGCGGGGATGAAGTCTCGGTTGTGGGACGGCCGTGGCTCGGTGAACCTTTCCGCATTCTACATGGCCATCAAGGACCTGCAGCTGAACTTGACGGCAGGCACATGCTCGTCGCGCCTGGTGTTCAACGTGCCGAAGGCGAGGAGTCAGGGGCTCGAGTTTGAGGTCACGGCGTCTCCCACTGAGCATTGGGATCTTTCATTCTCGGCCGGTCTCAATGACGCGAAACTCCAGTCTACAGTGACGACCACATCTGGTGGCGTAACCACAGTCGTCGGCGGCGTGAAGGCGGGCAATCGTCTTCCCAGCGTCCCGCGCGTCCAGAGCAGCGGCGCGGTCACGTATTGGTTGCCGGCCGGCGGCGGCGCCTCGCGCGTTTCCGTGAGCGGCAGTTACCAGTATGTCGGCTCGCGGTACACGCAGATCGATGATCTCACGCCGGGCATCGGGACCGTGAACATCAACTCGTTCGGGCAGACGATCGGCGGACCGCTGACGCAGAATACGTTCACATTCGATCCGCTACTGCCGGCCTACACTCTCCTGAATCTCCGTGTCGGGTTGACGCGGTCCAGCTGGGATGCGGCAGTGTTCGTTAACAACGTGACGGACGAGCGGGCATTGCTGGCGTTGGACCGCGAGCGTGGGCTGCGCGCGCGGGTGGGGTATCTGACCAATCAGCCGCGGACGTTAGGGGTCTCGCTCCGCTACAATTATTGAGATCTCCGAAACACAACCGCCGGACGGCAGCACGCCGCCCGGCGGTTTAGTTTTTTGGTCGATCCAACTTTACATCCGCGAACCCATCCCCGCGCCGGCTCCCATCCCGGCTCCCATGCCGGCACCTTCCGTGTAGAATTTCGCGCCTACGACACTCGCAAGAACGTACGCGACGAGCATCCCAACTATCTGCATGATCATCAGATTGCGTGGGAAGAGGCTCATCGGCCACATGTACAGGCTCCCGAGGACACCGGCCAGGAACCACAGTGCGATTGCCGATTTCGCGGCCGTTCCCGGACCGGCTCCAAACCGTGGCCGGACAGCCGCGTACATCCACACGAGGAAGACGCCCGAGATCAGATCGAGCGCGACGAACCACGGGATTTGCGCGGTCGTCATGGCCGGTTTGCTGAGCGCCGTCATGGCCGCGGTCATCTGGTCTTTCAGGATGATGTTGTACAACACGAAATCGACCGCCACGAGGACGACACCAGCGATCAGCCCACACGTCAGGACCTTCTGCATGTTGATCTTCCCCATCGAGCACCCCCTCGAGAGAGAGGACAGCGTCGGACTGGAGCCAACCTGCCGCCGCCACGGTAGGGGCTCGGAGGGGAATCGTCAAGTCACAGCACATTCAGGACCGCGATCAGCCCACCCATGCCGTCCGGAATCGTGGCGACGCCACCGGGCACAACCCATTCCTTTCCATCGACGACCAGGTTGAAGTAATAGGTGCCGGGCGGGAGGCGCAGTGCCGCTTCCCAGATATCCTCGCCCAATGCGTGCAGCGGTTCGGGCGTCCACGCGTTCCAGTTGCCGGCGATTGCGACCGACTGGGCCGCGGGCATCCGGAAGCGCACCACGACGGTGTCGACCCCCCCACCGCGATGCGCGGCCACCAGGGGCTGCAGCACTGGCTGCGCCGGTGTGGCACGCGCCATCGTCGCGCGCCGCGCGGCGAATACTCGAATCCCCCCGGCGACGAAACCCGCGCGCGGCAGTCCCTGGAACGGATCGCGCAGGTAATTGCCGCCCGACGCTTCGACCGCCAGGGAGGGGGTAAGGAAGTACTGCAGCGAGGCACTCGCCGCTCCCGTCGATCCGTAGACGCTGCTGAACCGACCGCTCAGCCAGAGCGAGCCTACAGTCCTGGCACGGTCGAACGATACCCCTCCGACGACGTCGGTATACCAGGCGCCAAGGAATCGCGTCGCTTCAGTGGTGAGCGAGAGCTGTGTCGGTGATGCGCCGGGCTGCCACCACGCACGGCCCCGAACGCGCAGCGCGCCCACGCCCGGCTCCTGTTGAATCACACCAGTGACAAATCCCGCACCTACTGCGATGCCATTCCCCAGAACTTCGAGCAATGCGCTTCCGGATCCGGCCGCGACTCCATCAGACCGCGTACTGGCCGCGAATGTAGCACCAACAGCGGGGCGCAGGCCTTTGGGACGTCGGGACAGCGTGGCCCAGATGTCGGCTCGAGCCTGGCCCGCCCACACGCCGCCCTCGAGCAGCGACACCGCTGCGCCGCCGCCGAGATAGGTGGAAGGTGTGAGCCGCTGTGCGGCGGGAGAGACGGTCAGAGCGCTGAGGCTCGAGCCCCCGGTGTAGCGAACGCTGCCGGCGCCGACGCCAAGTGAGGCGTTGCGTTGTGCAGACAGGGCGAACGGCAGAAGCGTGAGCCGTGCCGCAAAAGAAACCGGTCCCATGCGCATGGGACCGGTAAGATACAGGCGACTCGAGAACTCTCTACTCTAGGGGCGTCGCGGGTTGTTGTCGCGCCCCTGCCCCCCCTGACCCGCGTGGTCGGGTCGATGCGAAGGAGACGCCGGTACGGCCGGCGTCGCGGGCGTGGCGGGAATGGCGCGAGTCGCGGGACCGCCATCGGGATTGGGAACGGCTCGAGTGGCCGGCGTCGCCCGAACCGCGTGCGTTGCAGGCGTCACCGGACGGTTGTCGAGGCCGACAGCCTCACCACGCACATGCGTGGCGCGCCGGGCCATGTTCGCGGCCACCTTCGCTTTGGCGATATCCGACGCGTGCTCATTCGGGGCCGCCACCTTGGGGGTCTGCGCCGCGAGTAACGTGGGCACGAGCAATGCGGGACCGAGTATGAAGATTCGCTTCAACATGCTACCTCCGAGTTGGATGGGAACCGCGCAGCGCGCGCTCGGCGCGTGCCAGCTCTCTCGCCATGTCCCGCAGCAGCGTCCAGGGGCTGTGCTTCCCCGTATAGCTCGCCGCCGCAAACCACAACTGCGCGAATGCGTCGCGTACGACGCGCTCGGCCGACACGGCATCCGTCACGATGCCATAGGCCTGCGCGTATAGGGAGCTGCGATGCCGGCGCTCGAGTTCGATCAGCGCCGTGGAGTCCCGCTGCGCCAGACGTCTCATCAAGACGGCGTCAGCGACGAGGGGGGCTTGAGGCTCTAGCATCGTGGACATAGCCTCGTAAAGATTCCGGCTGGGCCGTGAAGGTAACGCAGGTCAAGATGGAACGAAGCCCGCATCGTTACCAATCCTTTGCGGGGCCACTCTTTAGCGGAGGAATTGGGTGCGCCCTGAAACCGAGGCGGCGGACGGTGATATCGTTCGGGCGGTGCTGGCAGGGGATCGCGAGCGCTACGCGCAGCTGGTCGAACGGTATCGCGACCGGTACGCGCGCTATGCCACGCGGATGGTGGGGTCAGCGGACGCCGCCGAAGATGCCCTGCAAGACGCGTTCGTGCGCGCCTATGATCAACTGGCACAGTGTAAGGATCCCGACAAATTCGTCGGCTGGTTCTTCCTTATCCTGCGCAATCGCTGTTTCGCCGAGCGGCACCGCAGCCGCACGGAGGCGTCGCTGGAAGCTGCCGAGAGCGTCGCCGCGGCGGATCGCACGGACGGCGGTGCGGAAGCGGCAGAGCGGCGCCGCGCGCTGCAGCTCGCGTTGCTCGCGCTGACGCCGGAACAGCGCGAGGTGTTTGTCCTGAAGCATTTCGAAGGGTTGTCGTACCGCGAAATCGCGGAGCGCTTGAGTACGTCGGTGGCGTCACTGAAGATGCGAATGCATCGCGCATACGACACACTGCGCGAGGAATTGAGAGATCACACATGAGCGGTCGTGACTTCCATCCCTTGGTGAAGCAGCTGCTGGATGGCGACATCACACTCGCCGACCTGCCTACCGAGCTGCGCGCGGAGGGCGAAGACGCGCTGCGCCTGCTCGCGGCCGTGGATCGCACGGACGTTTCGGTACCCGCCGTCACCTGGCGGGTGATGGCAGCGCTCGAACGGCGGCGCCGCCGGGTCTTGCCCTGGCTGCTCGCGCCCGCACTTGCGTTGGCCGCGGCGCTAATCCTCTGGATCTTGCCCGCGAAGCCCGCAACGCCCGAAGCGCTCGTGACGGTTCGCTTCGTGCTCGTCGCACCCGAGGCGCGTGAGGTGAGCCTCGCGGGCACGTTCAACCAGTGGGATGCGCACGCTACACCATTGGTCCGCACCGGTCCGACTGGCGTCTGGACCGCGACGCTCACGCTCCAGGCTGGGCAGCACCAGTACGCGTTCGTCGTCGATGGCGCGCGCTGGGTGCCGGATCCTGGCGCTCCCGCCGTCGACGACGGCTTCGGCCGCCGCAACAGCGTGCTGACACTGTGATCATCGCTCTCGTCACGCTCCCGCTGTCGCTGCTGGGCATGCAACAGCAGGGAGGTGCCGGCATCGCCGCGCGGCTGGCCGGTCGTGTGTCACCCGAGGTTGCAGCACTGGTCCTGGAGCTGGGTACCGCGGCATCCGCGCGCGGTCTTCCCGTCGATCCATTGATTCAAAAGGCAATCGAAGGCGGCGCGAAGGGGGTTCCCTCCGCGCGCGTCGCCGCGGCGGTGCGCCTGGTAGTGTTGGAGCTGGATACGGCTGCCGCGGCGCTGCGCGAAGGTGGCGTCGTGTTCGACACGCTCGTGATCGCCGCGGGCGAGTTTGCGATCACCGCGGGACTTAGCGGAAAAGACATTACCGCGCTGGCGCGCACCGGCGCGAGCGCAGCGGCGCTGACCGTGGGACTGCGTGTGGCGGGAACACTGTCGGCGATGGGCGTTCCGACGGCGGAGACCATCGGACTCATCAGTATCAAATTGCGGTCCGGCGAGCCCGCAGGCGATCTGCTGCTAGTGCCGGCGCAGGTCCAGGCGGAGGTCGCGCGCGGCGTCACGCCGGCACAAGCGGCCGCAGGCCTCGAGCGTGCAGCCGCGGCACAAGCCCGACGTGGCCCACCGCCAGGCCGCGGCACCCCTCCTCCGCACCCGCCGGCACCGCCCCATCCTTAGGTGTAGCTATTCGGCAGGTGTAGCGTACTGCGGCAGGCCGGGCCAAGTACCGTAACGGCTTAGAACCCGGTAAGATTCCCTTCCTTACTATGACGACAATCGCCTCGAATTTGGGCTTCCCCCCCCTCGGCGCCGCGCGCGAATTGAAGCGCGCTACTGAGGGCTATTGGAGCGGCAAGGTGACTCGCGCCCAGCTCCTCGGCACCGGCACCGAGCTGCGCCGCCGACACTGGCAGCTGCAGCGCGACATCGGCCTTGACCGCATCCCCGTCAACGATTTCTCGTTCTACGACCGGATGCTCGACACCTGTGCGCTGGTCGGGGCGGTGCCTCCACGATACGGCTGGAAAGGCGGTGAAGTAGACCTCGACACCTACTTCGCCATGGCGCGCGGCAGTCAGGGAAAAGGCCGCGACGTCACCGCGATGGAGATGACGAAGTGGTTCGACACCAACTACCACTACATCGTCCCTGAGCTTGAGCGCGGACAGTCGTTCCGGCTTTCCTCGCGGAAGCCGGTGAGCGAGTACCTCGAGGCCAAAGCGCTGGGCATCGACGCGACGCCTGTGCTCATCGGGCCGATCACGTTCCTGCTTCTCGCCAAGACCAGAGGGTCAGCGTTCGATCGCCTGTCGTTGCTCGACGCGCTGCTGCCGGTATATGCGGAGACGCTGGAGACCCTTGCGTCAGCGGGCGCGACGTGGGTCCAGCTCGATGAACCGATGCTGGCGCTCGATCGCAGCGAGGCGGAGCGTGCGGCCTTTCTGAAAGCGTACAAGCAGCTCGCGCAACGCGCCGGCAAGTCGCAGCTGCTGGTCGCGACATATTTCGCGGGTCTCGCCGACAATCTGAAGACCGCGCTCGCTCTGCCTGTGCAAGGGCTGCATATCGACCTGGTCCGCGCGCCGGAGCAGCTCGATCCGCTGCTCGCCGCCTGGCCGAAAGGGGGGGGCCGAGTGCTGTCGGCGGGTGTGATTGACGGCCGGAACGTGTGGCGGGCGGATCTCGAAAAACAGGCGGCGTTGCTCGAGCGTGCGGCGGCGAAGGTCGGGAAGGACCGGCTGTGGGTGGCGCCGTCCTGCTCGCTGTTGCACACGCCGCTCGACCTCGATCTCGAAACGAAGCTCGATCCGGAGCTGAAGAGCTGGCTCGCGTTCGCCAAGCAGAAACTTCAGGAAGTCGTCGCATTGTCCAAAGGCGATCGCACGGCCGCCATCGCCAGCAGCGAGGCGGCGAAGTCGCGTCGTGCCTCCAAGCGAATCAACAGCGCCACGGTGCAACGGCGCGCGGAGGCAGTCACGGAGAAAGACCGGGTACGCGGTACGCGGTACGCGGTGCGCAGGAAGTCTCAACCAGATCTGCCCCCGTATCCGACGACCACGATCGGGTCATTCCCACAGACAGCCGAAGTGCGTGCGGCTCGTCGCAAGTTGAACGACAAGGAGATCGGCGCCGAGGAGTACGAGCGCTTTATCGAGGCCCAGATCCAGAAGACCATCGCGCTCCAGGAAGAGATCGGGCTGGATGTGCTCGTGCATGGCGAGTTCGAGCGCAACGACATGGTCGAGTATTTCGGCGAACAGCTCGCCGGATTCGCGTTTACCGAGCATGGCTGGGTGCAGTCCTACGGGACTCGCTACGTGAAGCCGCCGATCATCTTCGGCGACGTCTCACGCCCGCGCCCGATGACGGTGCGCTGGAGCAAGTACGCCCAGTCTCTGACACAGCGTCCTATGAAAGGGATGCTGACCGGGCCAGTGACGATCCTGCAATGGTCGTTCGTCCGCGACGACCAGCCGCGTGCGGAAACGGCCAAACAGGTCGCGCTGGCGATTCGCGACGAGGTGATCGATTTGGAGGCCGCGGGCATCCGGGTGATTCAGATCGATGAGCCCGCCCTCCGGGAAGGACTGCCGCTGCGGCGCGCCGATTGGGCCGCCTATCTGCAGTGGGCCGTGGACGCCTTCCGCCTGGCCACCGCGGGGGTGCGGGACGGCACGCAGATTCACACGCACATGTGCTACAGCGAGTTCAACGACGTGCTGCGTGTGATCGAGCGTATGGACGCGGACGTGATCTCCATCGAGAACGCCCGCTCCGGCTCGGAGCTGCTGCAGGGATTCGAGCAGTACAAATATCCCAACGAGATCGGCCCGGGGGTGTACGACATCCACTCGCCGCGCGTGCCGTCGACCGCGGAGATCACCGGTGCTTTGAAGAGCATGGCGCGAGTGTTGGACGGCGCCCAGATCTGGGTGAATCCCGACTGCGGGCTCAAGACGCGCGGGTGGGAAGAAACCCTGGCCGCGCTCAGGAACATGGTCGCGGCCGCGCGAGAGATGCGTAATGGCGGCGGCTGACATCCGGATCACCGCCGAGCCGATCGACACCCAGCGCTGCAAGTTCGTCCTCAGCGTTCCGGTGCTGGCCGGCGGCGTACGCCGGTTCTCGACGCCCGACGAGGCGAAAGGTTCGCCGCTCGCGGAAGCGATTTTCGCCATCCCGGGTCTGGCCGTCAGCGAGCTCATCGTGTCCGGGAACATCATCACCGTCGTGAAGCAGTCACCAGCGCCGTGGCAGGCGGTGGGTCGGGCGGTCGGTGACGCCATACGATCCACGGTGACGGCGGACGTGCCGGCGGTCGCATCGGCGCCAAGACCGGCTTCCGGTGATCCATCCGCGGTCAATGACGATGCCCTATACGAGCGGGTGGCGAAGGTATTCGACGAACAGGTGAACCCGATGGTGGCGCGCCACGGCGGTCGGGTCGAGCTCATCGACGTGCAGGATGCCGTCGTGATGCTGCGCATGGGCGGCGGCTGCCAGGGCTGCGGCATGGCCGATGTCACGCTACGCCAGGGGATCGAGGGGATGCTCGCGCAGCTCGTGCCCGCGGTCCGCGGCATCGTCGACATCACCGATCATACCTCGGGCGCGAACCCCTACTTCCAGGCGTCGAAGAAATAGCACCTCGCCTTCTGCTGTTGCTGCCCACCACGACGTACCGCACCGCGGCGTTCGTGGAGGCTGCGCGGCAGATCGGTGTGGAGCTGACCG
>WNFB01003213.1_pt1 | contig 14385 bp, 11 predicted proteins | sample 5400501 | NCBI WGS metagenome assembly WNFB01 (sample SAMN13153341, study PRJNA577476) | soil metagenome | isolation source: 200 cm saprolite under Douglas fir tree site 2 hole 1 | place: USA:California | collected 2015-04-18
TCACGGCGCGACGCGCCACTTCGAGGGCGATGCGGTCGGCAATCTCCGGAAGCGGCAGGACGGCGTCCACTCCCCCGGCCTGGACTGCCGCTTGGGGCATGCCGGCGATGACGGCTGACTCGCGGTTCTGGGCGAGGCCGAGAGCGCCGGCGTCGTGCATCGCACGCAGCCCGTCGGCGCCGTCGCGACCCATCCCCGTCAGCACCACGCCAACGGCGCGCGGGCCGAACACCGCGGCCACGGAGCGGAACAGCGGATCGGCCGCCGGGCGCACGCCCCAGATGGGCGGGGACTGGTCGAGCGCGATGACGGGGCCGTCGGCGGCGGGGGTCACTCGCATATGATAATCGCCCGGCGCCACGTACGCCGTGTCGGCCACGAGTGGCGTGCCCTGGTCGGCTTCCACCACTTGCAGCGGCGACATCGAGTTGAGTCGCTCGGCGAGGCTCCGGGTGAACTTGGGCGGCATGTGCTGCACAACCAGCACAGCGATGCCTTTGCCCGTCGGGAGCCGGGGCATGAGGTCGGCGAGCGCGCGCGGGCCCCCAGTCGAGGCCGCGATGGCGACGGCCAGCTGCGCGCGGAGCCGCAGGGCGACGTCCGGCGAGTGCCGCACCGGGGCCGGGGGGCGGGCCAGCACCGATACATGGGACAGGTCGGCCGCGAGGGCCGCGCGGACGGCGGCGATCAGGCTCGGCGCCAGGCGTTGCAGCGACGCCCGGGTCCGGTCGTCCGGCTTGGCGACGATCTCGACGGCGCCTAGCTCGAGGGCGCGGATCGCCGCTGCCGTGCCGGGGCCGGCGTGGGCGCTGACCACGACGATGGGCCGGGGTTGCTCCGACATGATGTAGCCGATCGCCCCGAGGCCGTCGAGCTCGGGCATCTCGAGATCCATGGTGACGACGTCGGGCCGGTACTGGTGGACCTTGCGGACGGCGTCGAAGCCGTCGCGGGCGGTCGCGACCACGCGGAACGGCCCACCGCCGTCTTCGCCGCCCAGCACGTCGCACAGCACGCGACGCATCAGCGCGCTGTCGTCCACCACCAGGACGGTGGGTCGCGGATCAGAGGACGACGACATCGGCTCCCACGACGCGGATTTCGACCTGGCCGTCGTCGAGGTGGAAGCGCACGGTGCGGCCGCGGTCCCCCCCTACCGCCTCCGCGATGATGGGGATGGCGGCGGTGCGCAGTGCGCTGCGGGCGGCGACGACGTTGCGCTCCCCCATCTGGATGGTGCCTGGGGTCATCAGCGCGGCGAACATGCTCGCGCCGCCGGCTAGCTTGGCGACTAGGCGTCGCGGATCGGCCCCCAGCGCGCTCAGGCGATCGATGAGCAAGGGCACCGCGGTCTCGGGGAATTTGGCCGCGTTCTGGTAGTCGCGGGCGAGGCTCTTGGAGGGCAGCAGCACGTGGGCCATCGCGCCGGCGCGCGCTTGCGGGTCGTACAACATGATCGCCACGCAGGAGCCGAGGCCGAGCGTAACGAGCACGCCGCCGGCGCGGCCGGCCGCCCAGTCGGCCACCTTGACGACGGACTCCCGCACGAGCGCATCTGGAGGGGGGGGAGGCCCGCTCACGCCGGCCGCCGGTAGATGCGCTCGCGCGGATCGAGCAGCTCGAGCCGCACGCGCGCGGCGCCGAGCAAGGTTTCGACCTTCCCCAGTACGAGCAGGCCGCCGGGCCGCAGCGCCTCGGTGAACCGGGCGAACAGCCGCTCCTGGGTGGACCGATCGAAGTAGATCACGACGTTGCGGCATACGATCAAGTCGTAGGGCGGATCCGGCGGCGCGTCGCGCACCAGGTCGTGGTGCAGTACGCGGATCAGTCGTTGCAGTTCGGGGATCGCCTGCCGCAGCGGGGGGGAGGAGGGAGTGGGCCCGGGAGCCGCGCTGAAGTAGCGGCGCACCAGCGCCGGGGGCATCTCGGTAAACGCACTCTCGGGCCAGGCCGCGGCGCGGGTCTTCTCCAGGCTGGCACGGTCCACGTCGGTCGCGTCCACGCGAGCGCCTGCGAGCGCCGGCGCGGCTCCCGCCTCTGCGCCCTGCACCCCTGCAACTGCCCGTGCGGCCTCGGCGAGCACGACCGCCACCGTGTAGGGCTCTTCCCCCGAGGCGCAGCCGGCCGACCACGCCCGCACCCGGCCGGACCCCGCGTGCCACAGGGCAGGCAGGTGGGTGGCGGCGAGCGCATCCCACGTCTCGGCGTTGCGGTAGAACTTGGTGACGTTGATGGTGAGGGCATCGAGCAGCAGGTCATACTCATGGGCATCCTGGTCGAGGAGGCGTCGGTAGTCCTCGAACGTATGGACGCCGCGCGCTCGCATTCGCACGGCGATCCGCCGGCGCAGGCATTTGTCTTTGTAGGCCTCGCAGCTGAAGCCGCGGGCACGGGAGATCTGCTGAGTCAGCGCCTTGAATGCCCCGTCGTCCTGCGCTCCCGTCACGACAACGCGCTCAGAGTTTCCAGATTGGTTTTCACGAGCTCGTGCTTGGGGTTGAGCTCGAGCGCCCGGCGCCACAGCTGGGCCGCGAGCTCCCGGTCGTTCCGCTTGTAGGCGATGTTCCCGAGCTTGAAGTAGACGTCGTCGCCCAAATCGGGTGCGAGCTCGACGGCCCGGTTGTAAGCGTCCCAGGCCTCGTCGTAGCGGGCGGCCCGGTAGGACAAGTCCCCCAGGTTCTTGGCGAGCTGCGGCTGCGACGGCTCGTCTTTGAGCGCCGCCCGCACGAGCTCCTCGGCCCGCGTCAGGTCCCCCGCGAGCTCCCGCAGCACGGCGAGGTTGTTCCGCAGGATTGCGTTCCCAGGATGGGCTGCCACGGCGGCCTCGGCCAGCGTCTCGGCTTCCTCGAACTCGCCGGCTGCGGCTGCCGCGAGCGTCCGCGCCCAGTGCCAGGGCGCCGGGAGCGCGCCGGCGTACAGCTCTTTGGCGCGGTCGAGGCGCCCGGCTGCGCTCGCGAGGTCGCCGCGCTTCAGCGCCACGATGCCCCACCCCAGGTAGACGCGCGCATCGTTGCGAGCGCGGGAGGCGGCCTCGGCGTAGGCCGACTCCGCGTCCGGCAGACGCCCCAGCTGCTCGTAGGCGAACCCCAGGTTGTGGAGCACCGCGGGCCGGCTGCCGCCCTTCTCAGCGGCCAGGCGCAGCGCTTCCATCGCCTCGCGCCAGCGGGCCTGCTTGAGCGCCACGAGCCCGATGAAGAACAGCGCATTGGCGTCGCCGGCCCGCAGCTCGGCGACGCGGCGGAACTCGCGCGCCGCCTCGTCGAGCATGCCCGTCTTGAAGAAGGCGACGCCCAAGTTGCGGTGCTCCTCGACGCGGGCGTCCGTGATCTTGGCATCCTCCGCCGACGGGGTGCGGCCCGCCCGGTGGAGGAAGCCCGCAGTGATCAGCCCGTACACCGCCTTGCCGACCTCGAACTCCCCGAGCCCGGAGTCCTCGATGATCTGGTTCACATCGCGCTTGCCGTCGAGCAGCGGCAGCAGCCGCTGTTGAGTATCGGTGAGTGTCGCCTCGCTGATCGCCAGGCGATCGCGGTCGACGCTGAAGAGGATGTCGAACGAGGGAATCTTTTTCTCGATCAGACTCCACTCGTCTACGCGCCGGGCGCCCTCCAGCAGCAGCGACTCTGGGTTGATCGAGACGAGGAAGTCCTGCCGCTCGGGGCGGACGTCCGCCTCGAAATTGAACGTCCCCTGCGTCCAGGTGAACAGGTAGTAGACCGACTCTTCGATCTGCACGCGCATGTAGCGCTCGAGGTCGGGCTGGGAGATCGACCCCATCGCCACGAGGATCTCTCCCAGTTTCTTATCGCGCTCTTTGGCTTGCCGCTCGATGGCGGCGTCGAGCTGCGCCTGGACGATTTTCTCGTGCTTGACGAGGATGTCGCCCAGCCGGTCGCGCCGGTTGACGATCGAGGCGTAGCAGATGCGGCCCTTGTCGAAGTAGATGTAGCCGAAGTTGGACCGGTCGGCGATCGAGAGACAGCCGGTCTTTTGGCCCAGCGCCAGCAGCTGGAGCACGTCCGGAAGGGAGGCTTCCTTGAGCGAGCCCTTGATCGCCATCAGCGGAGCTCCTCGATGACGCGGTCGCCTGGCGCGGGCCAGTCCCACACCATCTTCTCATGGCTGCGGATCCCGCCCGCGCTCGAGACGACGATGCCGCTGGTGCGGAACCCCGAGGTGCGGCGCTTGTCGGCGGGCCCCTGCCCCTCCAACACCTCGCGCGCGAGGCCTGCTGTGACGGGCTGATCCTGCGCTGCCGCCGCGCTGGCCACCCGTTGCACCAAGCCGGTGAGGGTTCGCACCGAGTCGACCGGCCGATCCGCAAGGTAGTCGAGCAAGGCGGCGTCCGGCGCGATGCGCTGCGCGGCGCAGATGCGGGGAAGTGCGGCCCGGCGCACCTCGCGATCGGGCTCAGCCAACTCAGCCACGAGGCCCCCTTCGAGGCGCGAGACGATGCGCTCCTCTAGCCCTTCCAGCGTATTGGGGTGCTGCGGCGCCGTGAAGACGAGCTGCTTCCCCTGGGTGTGGAACAGGTCGAAGAGATTGAACAACTCCTCCTGAGTGCGGTCCTTGCCCGCGAGCAGGTGGATGTCGTCGAGCAGTAGCGCCGTGGCACGCCGGTATCGCGCGCGCCACCAGTCGACCCGATTCCCGTCGATCGCCGCGATGAGCTCGTCGATGAACGCCTGCGTGGAGAGACAGGAGACCACCGCGCCGCGCCGGGCCGCGAGTTCGAGCCCCAGCGCGTTCAGCAGATGCGTCTTCCCCAGCCCGCCGCGGCCCGTCAGGACAAGCGGGTTGTACTTGCGGCCCGGCGCGGCGATCACGGCGCGCACGGCACCCACCGCAACCTGGTTCGAGGGCCCCGTCGCGAAGTGCTCGAGCGGGAAGGCGGGCGAGGGACCGGGAGGCGGCGCCGCCCCATCGCGCACTTTGGCCGCAGCCTCCTCGGCCCGCCCCAGCCCTTCGGGGTCACGGAACACGCTCTGGCCGGCGGCCTGCGGGTCGAGCACCGCGACCTCAGCCTCCAGCGCCTTGAGACGCTCGACGTCCCCGGCGAAGGCGGCGATCGCTTCGTCCACGGCGGGCGGCGCCTCCTGTTCGAGCAGCCGCTCCAGGCGGTGCGTGCGGTAGCCCTCGCCCTCCCAGCGCAGGATCGCCTCGGCGACACGGGCCCGCCACGCCTCGACCGCCTTCCCGACCGTCACCTGCACGTCGCTCAGGAACGACGAGAACTCGTCGGCGGAGGCCGGAGGTCCCGCGCGGGTCGCGGCACTCACCGCGCTGGCAGTCCTGCCGGCCGCCGGCCGCAGGCCCAGCAGCCCACCGGCGGCCTCGGCGGTGACCGGTGCCTCGTTCACCGCCTGGTAGGCGACGAGCCGGTTCAGCGCTCCCATCAGCTCACGCACGTTGGCGAACTCCGCCCCGGCCACTCGCTCGAGCACGCCCGGCTGGAAGGTTGCGCCCCGCTCCTCGGCCTTGCGCCGCAGGATGGCGACGCGCGTCTCGTAGTCGGGGATGCCGATGTCCACAACCAGCCCGCCGGAGAAGCGCGAGATCAGCCGCTCGTCCAGGGCCGCAATCTCAGCGGGCGGCCGGTCGCTGGTGAGCACGATCTGATGGCCCGCCGCCTGCAGCGCCTCCGTGAGCCGCAGCAGCTCGCTCTGCATCTCGGCCCGGTTGGTGAGGAACTGCACGTCGTCGACCAGCAGGAGATCCACGTTCTGGAACCGGCGGCGGATGGCGTCGGCCTGGCCCGCCGCGATCGCCGCGTGGAAGGCTTCGACGTACTCGTCCAGCGTCAGGTACTCGATGTTGAGGCCCGGCGTGATCTGCTTGGCCGTGTGGCCGATCGCCATCAGCAGATGCGTCTTGCCCAGCCCGGACTCACTATAGATGAAGAGGGGGTTGTAGGCCGTGCTGGGGTTCTCCGCCACGGTACGCGCCGCGGTCACGGCCAGCCGGTTCGCGGCGCCGACTACGAACGTGGCGAAGCTGTACTTGGGGTTGAGCGCCGTCGTCACGCCGTCGTCCCCTGTGCCAGGCGTTTGAGGACGAGCTCCGAGATCCCTTTCAGCGTCTCGAAGACACCCACCCCGTGCAGCGCGTCGCCAGGGAAGCTGGGCACGCCACGAAAGTTCAGCGCGTCGTCCAGCTCGGCCGGCGTGAGGATTAGCTCACGCGGCAGGTCTTGCTTGTTGAACTGCTGCACCAGGGGCACGGTGCGGATGTCGACCCCGAGCTCGAGCAGGTTACTCTGCAGGTTCTGGAGGCTCTCCACGTTCTCGTCGAGTTGGCGCGCCTGGCTGTCAGCGACGAACACCACGCCGTCGGCGCCCTGCAGGACGAGCCGCCGGGTGGCGTTATAGTAGACCTGACCCGGCACCGTGTAGAGTTGGAACCGGGTGCTGAAGCCCGAGATCTGTCCGAGGTCGATGGGCAGGAAGTCGAAGAACAGCGTGCGGTCGGTCTGGGTCGCGAGGGAGACCATGCGCCCCCGGCGCGCCGCGGGGACCCGGCCGAAGATGTAATGCAGGTTCGTCGTCTTCCCCGAGCGCCCCGGCCCGTAGTAGACGATCTTACACGTGATCTCCCGCGTCGTAAAGTTGACCAGGGACACCCGGTTATCTCCCGAAGAGCGCGCTGAGGCTGTTGTTCAGCTCGCGCTCGAAGTCGGCCGCCAGCACCTGCTTGGGCACCCCCGCTTTGGGACTCGCCGCACGCAGGTCGTTCGCCAGTTGCTCAAAGAATAACTGCACCAGCCCGAGGGACGAAGCGTCGAGGTCGTACACGACGAGCACGACGAGCGGCCCGCGGCCGGTCGTGAGCTCCGAAAGGAAGATCCCGTGCCGTTGTCCCTGGTGGTTCAGCGCCTCGAACGGCGGGCGGCCGAGCTGGCGGGCCAACTCGGTAGTGGACGCAATAATCGCGGCGCCGAGTGCGGCCGCCGACATCACGTCCACCGCGCGCGTGAAGCCGTACTGCGCGAGCACCTGTCCCGCCGGCGTCATGAGCAGCACTAGCCGCGCCGCCGCCTCGTGCACGTAGGTCGTGAGCGGCTCGGACGTCCAGGCTTCGACGGCGTGGACGGTCATCCGATCGCCTCCGCGGCCCGCAGCAACTCCAGGCGCACCAAACCGAGGTTCACGTCCGGGGCGGCGACGGCCACGAGCAGGACGCCCGAGACCGCCGGGACCACCAGGAGCGCACCCTGCTCGCACTGGAGATGCCAGAACGCGCTTGCGCCGACGCCGGCCGCATCCATTGCCTTGCGCAGCCGGTTCGTCAGGTTCGCCGCCAAGGCAGCGACCGCCGGGCCGCGGATTCCTTCCATGAGCTGCTCGACGACGATGACGCCGTCGTCGCCGGCAACGACCATGGCGCCTCGCACGCCGCGCACGCGGGTGACGAGATCCAAGGCTTGAGTGAGGGCGGCCGCGGTCACGCCTGCCGCTCCAGCCAGTGGCGTGCGGTCTGCGCGACGCGCTGCGCCAGGATGGCCAGCCGCCCGAGCGGCACACTGCGGTCGCGCACGACAAGCAACAGGGATTCGCCGGTAGGCGGCGTGAGGTGGACGTGGCCGAGTTGCCCCTCGGCTGACAGGCCCCGCCACCGGCCGAGGTTGAGCAGCTTGGCCGTGCGCGCGGCCTCCTGCGACACGCCAGCGAGGTAGGCCGCGACCGCGTCAGTCACATCCGCGCCCGCGGGCGAGCGCAGCGCCCCGCCGAGCACCAACCCCGCCCCGTCGAGCAGCAGCAGCCCCTCCTCCGCGCCCTCGAGCCCCGCGAAGATGCGCGCCTCCTCCAGTGGCGCCGCGGCGGCGGGCGAGACTGGCGCCCCCGGCTGCCCCGGCGCCGGAGAGGAGGAGGGCGCCGGGGGAGGGCCGAGGGGGGGGGGAGGGACAGCGGAGGCGCCACCGCCGCGAATCATGGCGATCGCCTGGTCGACGGAGGGGTCGTCGGGGGCGATACGCTTGGCGGCGCGCAGATGTGACTCCGCCTGAGCCAGATCGCCGACCTTCAAGTACAGGAAGGCGATCCCCTTCAGCGCGCCGGTGTGTTCGGGCGCGATCCGCAGTGTCATGTCCCACTCATCGAAGGCATGCTCATAGTCGTGTCGGTCGGCGAGGATGCGCGCGTACAGGTCGTGCGCGTCTGCCAGGTGCGGGTGGCGCTCCAGCCCGAGCAGCGCCACACGGCGCGCGGCGTCGAGCTGGCGCTTCTGGCGCAACAGCTCTCCCAGCCGCAGAAACACCAGGCTGTGCGGGTCCTGCGCGAGCTGCGTCGAGAGCGTCCTGACCTCGTCAGCCATAGACCCTCGTGTCGCCGCCAGCCAGCACCTGTGCCGCCTCTTTGGCTCGCCGCACTTCCTCGAGCCGGGCCTGCTCCTCCTCAACCCGAGGAGCGAGTCGCTCCCACTGATTCCACTGCTCTACCGCCTCAGTGAACCGGCCGCCTGCGACCAGCGCATAGCCGAGGTTCCGGTAGGCGGCGGGTAGCAGCGGATCGAGCCGCAGCACGCGTCGCAGCTCTTCGACCGCATCCGCCGGTCGGCCGCCGGCCAGGTGGATGCGGCCGAGCAGGAGGTGCACGGTCGGATCGTGCGGCAGCAGCACGGCGGCTTGCTCCGCCGCGCCACGCGCTGTGGCGACGTCGCGTTGGCGGAGCGCATCCTCGGCCTGGGCGACAAGCAAGGCTGCTTGTGCGGCGGACGCCGCTGCTCCCCCCTCCCCCCCACCCCCACCCCCCCCTCCGCCCCCCACGGCGCCCGCTCCCCCTCCTGCCTCGCTCGCCCGGGGTCGGGTAGCGGGGTCGGTGAGGACGACGAGGCCGGCGCTCTCCAGCCCGAACATCGTTTTGGCGACGTCGAAGTCCGAGCGGCCCAACCCTGCCGCGATCGCCCGCACGTCCCGTTGTCCGTCGATTAGCGCCAGCACCTCCCACTCGGGTGGGAGCAGGTCGAGGTCCCCTTCGGAGCCGGCCGGTGCGGCGAACGCCGGCACGACGCCGAGGTGCGGGAGACGCTTTTCGATCCGCGCCCACTCGTCGATGCGGCGCGCCCCTTCCATCAGCAGCGCCTCCGTGGGGATTCGCACCGCTGATTCCGCTGGGACCTCGGTGAGCGCCCCTTCGGTGAACGAGAAATACCCCTCGTGCCACCCCATCACTTCGAAGACCACTTCTTCGATCTGGAAGCGCACTTGGCGCTGCAGCTCGCGCGGGGTAACGACGCCCAGCTCGACGAGGATCTCGCCGATGCGCCGGCGGTCGCCACCGCGCACCTGCATGTCGCGGGCGCGATCCAGGTCCGCCTCGTTGACGCGGCCCGTGCGCAGCAGCAAGCTGCCCAAGGGATGCGGGTTGCTCCTAATTTCCGCGTAAACGATGGCGCCGTCCTCGAAGTAGATCGTCCCCGCGTTGTTGCGCAGCTCCGAGGCGACGCGCAGCACGCCCGTCTTCCGGCTCAGGTCGAGGAGCTGGAAGACGTCGTGGATGCCGAGTTCGCGCAGCGGACCTTCGATGGCCATGGGCTACGCTGCGTCCGAGGCGAAGATGTGTTGGAGGTCGAGCGCCGTGCGCGCGTGCACGCGCGCGCGCTGGGCGAACGGGCTCGCGGGATCAAGCCGGGTCACCTTCTCCCACGCTTCGACCGCCTCGCCGTAGCGGTGTAGGCGCGCCAGCGCCGCGCCGGTGTGAAACAGCGCGCCCACGTGCTCGGGATCGAACTTGCAGATGCGGCGAAACGCCTCCAGCGCCGCCTCCACTCGCTTATCGTCGAGCAGCACGCGCCCCAGCAGCAACAGCGCCTCCAGATCGTAGGGGTCCTGCTCCAACATGTCGGCCAGGCGGAGGATTGCGGCGCGCAGATTGCCGGTGCGGCGCAACAGGTCCGCTAGAGCCAGTGCCGCCTCCTGAAACGTCGGCAGCGCTTCGAGGGCCTGCTCGTAGGCGGCCTGGGCTTCGCTCCAGTCCTCCTTCTCCTCGTGCAGCCGGCCCAGGTCGACCCATACCTGGACGAAGCGCCGGTCGAGCTCGAGCGCTGCGCGGTAGGCGGCCAGGGCGTCGGAGCGGTTGCCGACCCGGACGGCGACGTCGCCTTGGAGCTTGTGCAGGTCCGCGCGGCCGGGGGCCCGGGTCTGCGCTTGCTGCAGGGCGGTGAGGGCCCCGGAGGCGTCGCCCGCTTGCGCCCGGGCTTTGGCCACCGCCACCAGCGCTTCGACGTCCTCCGGCACGAGGGTGAGCAGCTCTTCGGCCAGCCCATGCGCCTCGGCCCAGCGGCCCAGCGCCAGCAGCGCTTGCACCTCGCCGAGCCGCGCGTCGCCGCGCGCACCGTCGGTCGCGCGCGCCTCGCGGTAGCGCTCCAGCGCCTCGCCGTGGAGCCCACGCTTGGCATAGATGTCGCCGAGCAGCGTCGAAGCTTCGGCGCGGTCCGCGCCGCGCTGTGTCGCGCGCACCGCCTCGGCGGTCGCGACGTCGAGCAGTCCCTTGCTCAGGTAGTCGCGGGCCAGGCTGAGCGGATCGTCACGCCCGCGTTTGCGGCCCGCGCCGGTGGTCGACCCGAGCGTCCCTCCACCTGCGGCGGGGGCCGGCGCCAGTTCCTGGAAGATATTGTCGAGCAGCCGCTGGTCGAAATTGAAGTCGGAGCCCAACGTTTCCGCCGTGACGTCCGCGGAGATCTCTGGCACCACGCCGATCGTCGCCTCTTCGAACTGGAGGTCGATGGTCAGGACGAACTTCTGCGCGACGTAGTACGGATCGAGCTCGAGGGCGCGCTTGGTGGCTCGCAGGGCGCCGTCGAAGTCGCCGAGGTTCGAGAGTGTGAAGCTCAGGTTGTAGTGAGCCCCGGCGTTGTTCGGGTCGGCCTCGACTGCGCGGACGAACGCGTTGCGCGCGTCCGCGAAGCGCTTGAGCTCGACCAGCACGATCCCGATGCCGTTCCACGCGGCCGCGGAGTCGGGCTTGTCCGACAGCACCTGGCGGTAGGCTTCGAGCGACAGCTGAAAGCGGCGTAGGTGGAAGAGGAGCAGCGCGAGGTTGAGCCGCGCGGCGACGAATTCCGCGCGCAGTCGCAGCGCCGTGCGGAACCCCTCGATAGCCTCGTCGGTGGTGCTCTGCTGGGCCAGCACCACGCCGACGTTGTTCCAGGCGAGCGCGTACTTGGCATCGACCTCGACCGCCCGGCGGTAGGAGTCGAGCGCCTCGGCCGCGCGTCCTACCTGGTGCAGCACGACGCCGCGCTCGTTCCACAGCTTCGGCGAGTCGGTGTCTTCGCGCAGTAGACTCTCGTACAGCTCGAGGGCCGCCGCGAAGTCGCGCCGCAGTAAGTGCACCTCGGCCATCGCCTGCAGTACCAGGCGGCGGTCCTCGCCGCGGTCGAGTGCGAGCCGGTACTCGCCCAGCGCCTCGACGTAGTAGCCCTTCTGGCGAAAGGCAAGGCCGAGGTTGTAGTGCGCCAGCGCGCTCCCCGTGGCGACCTCCGGTTGGGGCTGCGCGCGTAGGCGCTCCTGCTGGCTGCGGCGCTCGGCATTGTAGCGCTCGAGCGAGAGGTTGGTCTGGGCGCGCGCCAGGGGCGGATTGAGTGCCACCGCCCGTTTGGATGCCGCGCGGGCGTCCTGGTGGCGGCCCATGTCGCCGAGCACGAAGGCCATCAGGTAGTGCGCGTTGGCGTTGTCGGGGTTCAGCTCCACGGCCCGTTGCAGCGCGGTGAGCGCCGCCTCGTTGAAGCCGCGGTTGTAGAACACCTCGCCCAGGTAGAAGTGCACGACACTCGAGGTGGGCTCGAACTCCTGCGCCCGGGCGAACCACTCGGTCGCCACCTCGAGCCGCCCCCGGCTTTTCTCGGCGAGACCGATTTGGATGATGGCCGCCACGTCGCGCGCGTGCTGCGCGAGCAGCTGCTCGAACTGCTCGACGGCGTCGTCGAACTGGCCCAGGGTCCCGTAGGCGCGCCCCAGCTCCCAGCGCGCATCGCGGTCGTCGGGCGCCTGGCGCAGCCGCTCCTGCAGCTCCGCAACCCGGCGGTCATAGAAGCCGCTGCCCTGGTAGGCGATTTCGAGGTTGCGCTGCGCGACCTGCATCTTCGGGTCGAGCTCCAGCGCCCGAGAGAACTCGGTGATCGCCTCGGGCACCATGCCCTTCTGGTAGTACAGAACGCCGAGGTTGTTGTGGGCCCCGGCGTCCGAGGCATCGATCCGGCGGGCGAAGGATCGGAGGACGGCGAGGTCGCGTTCCGAGAGCGCGGGCGCCGTCACAGGTCAGGTCACGCGGATGGCGTCGAAGATGGCCTTCAGGGAAGCCAGGTCAGGGAGCAGCAGGAAGTGGCCGCGCAGCCCCTCGGTGCTGTCGATCCGGAACTCGGTCTCGACGCAGAACACGAAGTCCCGGTCGTGGCCGAAGTTCAGATACGTCGTCGTGAGCACCGCGGCGGACAGGTCCACCACGAGACTGGGGACCGACGGCAGCAACAGCATGCCCATGAAGTCTGACAGCGCGTTCATGTAGGCGCCCGACAGGATGTTCCCGGCCTCCTTCAGCGCCGATTGCTCGATGACGTCGAACGCCGTGGTCCCGCCTGGGTCGCGCCGCAGCAACATGTCGCACAAGCGTCGAGCCACGTGTTCCGGAAACAGGAGCAGCGTGCGCCCAGTGAGGTCCCCCAGCATGTGCATCAACACGGCCGCCACCACGTCCTGCGGACTGCCGAGCAGGTCGGGGACCTCCTCCAGCCGAGCGATGTTGATCTGGGGCACGCTGATCATGATGCGCCGGTTGGTCATCTGCGACAGCGCGGTCGCGGCGTGGCCGGCCCCGATGTTCGCGACCTCCCGCAACGCGTCGATCTGCAGTTCCTTCAGGTCCCGGACGTCCTCCATGCCTCCCCCGCTGCCGGCTACAGGAGCCCGCCGGCGTCCAGAATCAGCGCCGGGACTCCGTCGCCCATGATGGTCGCCCCGCTGAAGACCGGGAGCGTGCCCTGCGGTGCCTCGAACCCTTTGACTACGATCTCTTGCTGGCCAATCATCCCGTCCACGACCAGCCCGGTCCGCCGCTCGCCCATTTCCAGGACGATGACGGGCCGCCGCGCCGGCGGCGCGGTCGCCGTCACGCCCAGCAGGTCGCGCAGGTGCACGAGGGGCACCACCCGGTCGCGCAGCACCATCGCTTCGCGACCCTCGACCATGGTGAGCGGTGCGGCCCCGAGCTCCACCGTCTCCGCCACATAGCTCAGCGGGAGCGCGTAGCGCTCCGATCCGACCGCGGCGATGAGCGCCCGGACGATCGCCAGCGTCACCGGCAGGCGCAGCACGAAGACCGTCCCTTTCCCCAGTTCGGTCCGGATGTCGATCGTGCCGCCGAGCGAGCGGATCCGCGTCATCGCGACGTCGATCCCTACGCCACGCCCCGACACGTTGGTCACCGCCGCCGCGGTCGTGAACCCCGGCCGCGCGATAACCCGCAGCAGTTGATCGTCGCTCAGCGTCTCGGCGTGCGGGTCCACCAGCCCTTCGGCCTTGGCCTGCGTGAGGATGCGCGCGCGGTCGATGCCGCGCCCGTCGTCGCTGATACTGATGGCAACGCTGCTCCGCTCGCGTATGGCCGCCAACACGATTTCGCCCTCGGGTGGCTTGCCGGCACGGCGCCGCTCGGCGGGCGGCTCGATGCCGTGGTCCACCGCGTTCCGCAGCACGTGGACCAGCGGGTCGCCCAGCTCATCGAGGATCGCGCGGTCGAGCTCGATCTCCTTCCCCTCCACGCGGAACGCCACCTGCTTGCCCAGCTGCCGCGCCACGTCCCGCACCAGCCGCGGGAAGCGATCGAACACCTGCCACACCGGCGTCATCCGGGCCTGGATGATCTCGGCCTGCAAGTCGGTGGACAGCCGCGAGATCTGCAACGCCACATCGTCCACGGCTGGGTCACGCCGCTCGGCCGCGAGTTGGTTCAGCCGCCCGCGGGACGTCACCAGCTCACCGATGAGGTCCATCAACCCGTCGAGTCGTCGCAAGTCGACGCGGATGTGCCGACTGCGGCCGATCTCCCCGAGCGGGCCGACCGTCTCGGGCCGTGGCGCCCGCCCCTCCCCGCTCTTTCCGGTTCCCGCGCCCCCCCACCCCCCCGCGGGCTCCTCCGTCACAACGAGGACGCGCTCCACCTCGCCCGCGGCGAGGAGGGACGACTCGATCACGCCAGGGGCCGCGGCGCTGTCCAACTGGAAGGAGAAGTGGCCGTCGAAGTCGTCGCTCTCGATCGCCGCCTGGTGCGGAGCGAGCTGGCTGACCGCTCCCAGGGCCTGCGCTCGCTTGAGCACCAGCACGGCGCGCACGCCTTTGAGCGCCGCGTCCGCGTGCAACGTCACCTGGATCAGCTGTCCCGCCCCTGTCTTCGG
>WNFB01003214.1_pt1 | contig 14381 bp, 13 predicted proteins | sample 5400501 | NCBI WGS metagenome assembly WNFB01 (sample SAMN13153341, study PRJNA577476) | soil metagenome | isolation source: 200 cm saprolite under Douglas fir tree site 2 hole 1 | place: USA:California | collected 2015-04-18
TGATAGCGAGTGTACCAGTCGGCCCGACCCATATCGTTGGTGAGAGCAGTGAGCAACCGCGCCGTTGATGCAATGCTCAGCGAGCAGTTTTCGACAGCGTGGGATTTGATTGCGGGTATATACTTCGTGAGTACATGCTGCTGTTGCCCCGGGGGCTAGTTGGAACCGGGAGCGGGGCGCCGATTCATTTATTCATAGGCTCCGCTTTTTGACGTTGCTGACTGCCGATTTTTCGGCACTTGCGCGGTCAGCACGGGGATGAGAGTTGACGCTGCTTGGGTGTCATCTAGCTTCTCCGATGGAGGTGATTTTGTGGACTTAGTTTTGATCCGCCTTTTATTTGTTTTAATCGTTGCGGTTGCATGCTACCTGATTGAGCCCTTCGGTCTGAGCGCCAGGATCGACGCCGGGGTAGGTGTCCTGATCGGCCTGGCTGTCATTCTGTTCGAATGGCGTCTGCGTCTAATTAGCCTCAAACGCCTCATCGGAGCAGCCATCGGCAGCATCCTGGGGATCCTTGGCGCTTATCTTTTTGCGCTGGTCATCCGTACCAGCATTCCCGACGGTCACACCCAAAGTTTTCTTCAGATCATGGTCATGCTGCTGATGGCATACGTGGGATTAATCGTAGGCGCCAATAAGGGTGACCTGCTCAACCTGGCGGCGTTAGGCGGGGTTTTTGGCGGCGAAAAGCAGGGGAAAAAAAGCTACAAGATTCTGGGTACCAGCGTCATCATTGACGGCCGCATTGCCGACATTGCCGAGACCGGTTTTCTGGACGGCATTATCGTCACTCCACAATTCGTGTTGCGCGAACTGCAACTGGTGGCGGACTCAGCCGATTCGCTCAAGCGGAACCGGGGGCGGCGAGGTCTGGACATCCTGCAACGGCTTCAGAAAGTTGCTTCTCTACAGATCCAGATCGTGGAGGACGACTTCCCGACGGTCCGCGAAGTGGATTTGAAACTTATTGAGTTGGCCAAACTTTACGAAGGCAAGATTATTACTAACGACTTCAATCTCAATAAAGTCGCTCAACTGCAAGGTGTGGCCGTGCTGAACATAAATGAACTTGCAAACTCGTTGAAGCCAATCGTGCTTCCGGGCGAGAGTATGAAGGTTTTCATCCTGAAGGAAGGCAAAGAATACAACCAGGGCGTGGCCTATCTGGACGACGGCACCATGGTAGTAGTGGACAATGCACGCAAGATGATCGGCAAGACTATTGATATCTCCGTAACGTCTGTCTTGCAAACCACCGCGGGTAAGATGATTTTCGGCAAATGGGACGAGCGCAGCGCGATGCGCCAGGAGCCGACTCGGCTGGCTAACACAGTAGTGACGAGCAATGCACTATCCAACAACTCCTTGCCTTCTGAAGTGAAGAAGGCACAGCCGATGATGTTGGACCGGCCATTGGAATGAACCAAGGTGGCATCAATTTCTTAGAAGCTTGGGACTAAGGACGAGGCTGATCTACCGAGCTAACCTTGATGGTGTCGCCCTCCAAGGTTCCTGACACAACCACTCTTTCTCCCGCGAGCTTGTTTAAATAACCGTCACCGCCGCTCAGAAAGTAGATCTTGTCGCCATCCACAAGCGCAAACTTCGCACCTTTTTTGAGGCAGACCAGCGTGCAGCCCGCGGCGCTCTGGTTCATGGAGGTGTCATGCTTGGCGGTGCACATGGAGTCGGTTACTACTCCGGAGAATTTCTGGGCAGCACCTGCTTGATACTTGTCCACCGCAACGGGTTGAGAGGTCTGATCATCGGCTGAGGCGAGAGCCGCGCTGGCCCCCACGGTGGCAAGTCCGAGGCCGAGTAGCACTGCCGCGGTGGCACATAACGTGACAATTTCTAACCAGAGGCGATTTCGCGGCATTTGTGTCTCCTGTACTTAGCCTGTTCCCGCCAAGGCAAGCCTTAGTGTTGCAAGTCATGGGCCAACTTAATCTTTCGACGGCCGCTTAACTTCAAGCCTTAGCGTCGTTTGCGAACTGTCTTGTATGATGGCACCGTTGCTCGGGCTGTTGGCTAGGAAGCAATTGCACGACGCGAGGTAGATAGGGATTTTGCGGCAAGGCGCCTCCGAAACCTGGACGCGGAGAATTTTCAACTCATGAGTGCTAGCGGCCGCCGGTGAGGGCGCAAATCCTATCTTGCTTTCTCTGGGCATTCTGAGGTTGAGGTCTTTCTTATGAAGCGCGTAGCCGGAATAGGCGGCATCTTTTTCAAGGCAGACAACGCGGAGAAACTCTATAACTGGTACGAAAGGTACCTGGGCATTAAGCGTGCGCCCGACGGCTCCGGTGCGATGTTTGAGTGGCGGGAGGCAGACGACAGTCAACGGAAGGGAATGACCGTATGGGCAGTATTTCCGCGTGACACGAAATATTTCGATCCCAGCCGCAGCGGCTTCATGATCAACTACCGGGTCGACGATCTCGATGCCCTCCTCGACACGTTGAAAAAAGAAGGCGTCGAAATCGATCCGCATCGCGAAGATTACGACTACGGCCGCTTTGCCTGGATCATGGATCCAGAGGGGAACCGCGTTGAACTTTGGGAACCGCCCAAGTAAGCCTCCAATTTGAACTGCTACTGACGCAGCCGTATACTGATCGCCCTCTATGAAGGTTGTAGTCATCATCCCCGCGGCCGGTCTGGGGACGCGGATGGCTTCCGCACCCAGCGCCCGAGGAAAAAAGTCCGCTCCATCCAAGCAATTTACCGAGCTTGACGGCGTACCGATCCTCATCCATACCTTGCGCAAGTTCGCTGCCAGCCCCCAGGTTTCGGAAATTTATGTGGCCCTGCGGGAAAACGAAATCAGCAGCTTCCGGGCCCGACTGGAGAAGGAAGGCCGGAAGATTGATCAAAAGAGCATCCAATTCGTGACCGGTGGCGAGCACCGGCAGCAGTCGGTCGCGAATGCGCTTGCTGCGGTCACTGCAACACCGAAGGACGTGATACTGGTACACGACGCGGTGCGACCGTTCGTGGACCAGGAGATCATCGAGAACGTCGTCAAAGCGGCAGAAAAATATGGCGCTGCGATCGCAGGGATGCCGGCCATGGACACGGTCAAACAGGTAGAGCGCACTGCCGAGGGTGCGGTCATTACCGCCACAGTGCCTCGTGAGCGCGTGGTAATGGCGCAGACACCTCAGGGTTTTCGCTACAGCGTGATCAAGAAGGCCTTTGACGAAGCGACTGCTGACGGATTCGTCGGCACTGACGAAGCATCGCTGGTAGAGCGCTCCGGACACCAAGTCGCTGTCGTGATGGGCTCGCCGCGCAATATCAAGATCACCACGCCCGCGGATATGGAACTGGCGGAGTTCTATTTAAAGCGCTAAGCAAATTCGATTTAAGTGACTTTTGCGCGGAATCACTTCGCGTAAGGCGCAGTGACTCTTATCTTCCGAACGGAGTTACAGTGAGAATTGGCTACGGCTGGGACTCGCACGAGTTTAAATCCGGCATCCCGCTTAAGATTGGTGGCGTGATCTTGCCGCACAACAAAGGCTTGGGCGGGCATTCTGATGGAGACGTGCTCCTGCACGCCATTACCGATGCTTTGCTTGGCGCCATTGCTGCTCCTGATATTGGATCTCTTTTCTCTCCCTCGGAGCCGAAATGGAAAGGCGCCGATTCGATCATCTTTTTGCAGGAAGCTCTTAAGCGGATCGGCAATGTCGGCTACAGCCTGGTCAATTTGGACTGCACCTTGATTCTGGCCAGGCCTAAGATTGGCCCTCACGCCTCCGCAATTCGAGCTCGCATCGCCGAGTTACTGAAAGTTTCAAAGGACGTCATCGGAATAAAGGCCAAAACTCCGGAAGGTATGGGAACCGAAAATGCGGCGATTGCGCACGTGGTGGTGCTGTTAGAAAAGAACAAGCCGAAGCAGAGTCGCTCGAAATCGGACAAACCGACCACAGTGGCAGCGAAACGCTCCTAATAACTTCTATCGCAACAACACAGGGACCCATTCTCCGGCTGCGATCCGCTCACGATCGGTAGGGACCACGATGTAACAATTGGCTCGCGCTGTCGCGGCAATGTCTCCCGATCCCTGCCACCGCGCGAGTTCGACTTCGCTGCGTTCGAACTCACCGGATAGGACAGCCGGCAGAAATCGCTTGAGTCCAGTTTTTGTTTTGATCTCGGTCTTCAAGCGCGCGTGCAAGAAGACCAGGGGGCGGGGCTCCATGCCTCCCAAGGCTTCGAGCAATGGCCGGGCAAAAATCTCGAACGTCACCATCGTGGAAACGGGGTTGCCGGGCAGACCAAAGAAATATTTACCCTTCACCCGCCCAAATACGACTGGGCGTCCCGGCTGGATCTGAGCCCCCAAAAAGAAAAATTCTGCTTTCAACTCAACTAATACCTGCTCCACCAGGTCGTACTTCCCCATGGAGACGCCACCGGTTAAAAGCAACAGGTCGCTTTTGAGACCTTCTTCAACCAACTCCTTCAAGCGTCTGGGCTCATCTGGGGCAATCGGTAATAGAACCGGCTCTCCGCCTGCGTTCAGAATCTGTGCAGCCAGCGAATAACTGTTGGAATTACGAATCTGATTGGGCCTGGGCTGCCTGTTGACGTTGACCACCTCATCGCCGGTCGAAAGCACCGCCACTCGCGGTCGCGTATAAACCCGCAACTCTGATTTGCCGACCGACGCGGCAACTGCAATTGCGGCTTCGTCCAGGAGAGTGCCAGCCTCGATCAAAAGATCCTGGCGGCGCGCCTCTGCTCCCGTGGGCACAATGTTGTCGCCCGCGGCAACGGTCTTCGTTATCTCGACTCGATTACCGTGACGCGAGGTGTACTCGACCATCACAATGGCATCTGCGCCGGATGGTGCGGGTGCACCCGTCATGATGGCAACCGCCTGGCCGCACTGAAGTTTCGCCGGAAGGTCCTCCGGCATGGCTCCTGCCTTGATCTCTCCGATAACGTCAAGGGTCGTGGGCAATCCTCTTAAATCTGCGCTTCGCACCGCATAACCATCGCGCGTGGCTCGAGGAAATGGCGGAAAATCGCGGTCGGCGCGTATAGGTTCAGCCACCACACGACCCGAAGCATGCAATAGATCCACGGTTTCTGTGGTCCTGGGCGGAATGCTCACCGCACGCAAGCCGGCGGCATGCTGCTCCACCAGGTGTCGTGCTTCTTCAAAGCTGGGGATTTTCGGACTTTCAGGCACTGCAGCCATGCAGGCGATGATACGAGCAAGGGGAGAAAATTTCGAATTGTCTCTGTGATGACTTGTCAGGTTAAAGACGAGCCAGGTGGGGCTTCAACTATTGCTCGCCAGTTCCTGACCCAGTACGCTCGGATTGCTGGCGTACAACAATCCTGTTTCGAGGTCTACTGTCCCGGCGTGTACCAGCTTTGCGATCTCACTGTCGAAACGCTGCATGCCCTCGCCTTCACCGGCTTTTATCGCTTCAAGAAGAGTTTTCCCGGATTGCTCTGCATGTTCCACACATTCACGAGTTCGTGCATTGGATTTTAGGATTTCCACCGCCGGGATGCGGCCACCGCCATCCTTCATAGGGATAAGCCTTTGGGAAATTATGTAGCGGAAAGTCTTGGCGAATCGCTCACGCACCGACTGTTGATCTGCGGCAGGGAAAGCGCCAACAATCCGGTCCACCGTCTTGCACACATCGATGGTATTCAAAGTGGAAAGCACAAGATGGCCAGTTTCTGCTGCTTCGAGCACAATTTCCATGGTCTCACGATCGCGAATTTCGCCCGCTACGATTACCTTGGGAGCCTGGCGTAACGCGGCCCGCAAGGCCAAGGCAAAGTTCGGAGCGTCGCTGTGCAATTCCCGTTGGTGGATAGTCGATTTCTTGTGGTTGTGCAGAAACTCGATAGGATCTTCGACGGTAATGATGTGATAGCAATGATCGCTGTTAATTCGGTCCAGCAGGGCGGCCAGAGTTGAGGATTTGCCTCCAGCCGTAGGACCGGTCACCAGCACGATGCCGCTGCGCACATGCGCCGCATCGGCGATTTGAGGAGGCAGGCGCAGAGAGGCAAAGTCGGGTAGAACCGTGGGAATGACTCGCATCACCACTGCGCAACTCCCACGCTGGATAAAGACATTCACCCGGAAGCGGGCGAGTCCCCGCAGGCTGTACGATACATCGCAAGATCCTTGTTCGCGAAGCGTGGTGATGGCCTGCTTATTGCTGCCAATCAAGTCGGCTGCGATGCGGCGGGTGTCGTCCGCAGTAAGCAATTGCAGCCCAGGAACCTGCACGGCAAACAGTTGTTCGTGCACTTCGATTTGAGGCGGACGACCAGGCGAAAAAATAAGATCACTCACCCGTTCTGAAGCACGCAGCATTGCTCCCAGTAAAGAATGTGTATCCACGGCGCCGGAGCCGGAGAGACCCTCGAGTTCGACCGAAATCGGAGCATTGCCCGGTGCAGCCATCAAACTCCTCAGTACAGGGATTTCACCAACCAGAAGGGAGAGAATTTCAGGCCGGTCCAAACTCCTAATGTAGCGCGGGTACTGACTTCGGCGAAGCTCTGTAAGTACGTAGACCTTGGTAACAGGATAAGTTCGTTAGTAGATCAGAGGGTGGAGCAGTGGCGGCGAAAACCGAGGTATCGATTCCAGAAGAGAAAAGGAGGGCGGCCCCAGGCCGCCCGTATGTTGGTGTCCCGATGTTTTTGGGGTGGTGTGTGAAGAGGCCCGAGCTGCAAGCTAACGGCTCATAGCTTCTTTACTTCTTGGTTCCCTTTTTCTTCCCAAAATTCGTTTCCACAGTTCCGCCAATGCTGGCCAGCATCTGCTTGGCTGGGTCTGCGAATTGGCCGCTGGGCTGCAGTTCCAGATACTTCTGGAAGGCTTCGGCAGTGCCGTCTGGAGCAACCATTTTGTCGCCCTTCAGCGTGGCCTTGCCAATCATATTCACACCCTTCCAGTAGTACGCTTCTGCTTTTGTCGGATCGGCGGCAATAACCTTGTCGAATGCCTGGATGGCATCGTCCACCTTGCCGGCATTGGTGAGCACCGCGCCGGTATTGAAGTTGTACTGTGCCGCATTGGCAGGATCTGCCTGAGCGGCCTGGCCGTAAGCTTTCACCGCATCATCGATCTTGCCGGACTTGGCATAGGCCTCGGCAAGGTTGTTGTAATAGGGGCCGGTCGGTTTGATGGCGATAGCTTTGTTGTAAGCATCAATCGCCTCCTCGATGCGCTTGGTCTTTTCGGCCGGATCCGTCTGTTTGGTAGCAGACATGCGATAGTAATCCCCGAGTTTGAACCACAGCAGGTCACGCGACGGGTCCATCTGCGTGGCTTCTTTTAGAACGTTGATTGCCTGCTCGTAGTCTCCGGCCTGAGCGGCCTGTGTAGAAGCCGCCAGCTTCTCATTCAAGGCCTTCACCGTCATCTGCTCTTTTTGTGCTTTGGCTTGCTGCTCCTGAAGTTGCTTGACCTGTTCCGCACTCATTCCCTGTTTCTGTCCGGCGGTGGCCTGCTCTTTCTTCAAATCAAAGTCGAGGGTGAGTTCGTCGAGGGTGACTGTGACATTGTTAAAATGCCAAAGCTCTTTTCCGTCTTTGCTCAGCTTCACGTTGTATTTACCCGGTGTAAGGCCCAGCGAGAAATACTCGCCCTTGTTGTTGGTTTTGAGCGTGTACTTGCGTCCGGTGTCGCTGCTAAGCCACTCCACGGTGGCACCGGTAATAGGGTTGCCATCCATATCTTTGGCGATGCCCTTCACGCTGCCCGTCGCCTGCGAAAAGACTGGAGACACACACAGTCCAGCGATCAGGATCACGAGAACGGTTACTGCGAAATGTTGCTTCATTTTGGCCTCCCGGCTTCAAAACCGAATTGGGATTTCATTGGCGATTTCAAAATGTTGCAATCCGACAATTGGAAATTGAATTTGTGTACCGCTACTTCTGCCCTACGGGTTCCATATACGGGATCGGATCCACATCCCCCACTTCCTGGAATGCCCGCAACCGTAGGACGCAACTATCGCACACTCCGCAGGCACGGTCTTCGCGACTGTAACAGGACCAAGTTAAATCGAAGGGCGCGCCCAGTTCAAGGCCAAGGCGTATGATTTCAGCCTTTCGCAGGGCAATCAATGGGGTCACGATCTCAATAAGTCCTTCCTTAGTGCCCGCTTTTACGACTTCATTAAACGCCCGGTAGTATTCCGGACGGCAATCGGGATATCCCGAACTGTCCTGCTCAACTGCCCCGATAAAAACCTTTTGGGCGCCCAGCACTTCAGCCCAGCTCACGGCGACGGAGAGAAAGTGAGCGTTGCGAAAAGGCACGTAGGTAACCGGAATCTCCTGGTCTTTCTTCCCCAAGTTCTGGAGACGTCGAGTCTGGGGCTTATCGTCGGTAGATTCGGGCACGGTAATGGCGTGGTCGGTCAATGCCGAGCCGCCAATCGCACTCAGTGCTTCGTTCCGCACAACCAACCGTTGCCGAATTCCCAGACGGTCGCAAATTCCTAGAAACGACTGCCGTTCGCGCTCTTCCGTGCGCTGTCCGTAGCTGACATGCACCGCCGCGGTGTCATAGTCCTGCACGGCGAGGGCAGCACATACGGTGGAATCCATTCCCCCGCTTAGAAGCACAACCGCTCGCTGTCGTTGTTCTCTCATCAATATTAGATGCCGTGCACAGGGGCGGTCGGCAACCCGGCCATAAGTGATCTTGAACGTAGAACTTATGGCTGGTCAGCGCTGACTGCCCAAACGTAATTGATTGGCGCGTGATCGGCAAGTTCGCGCGCTGCCAGATTGCCGAGTTTCCAGGCGTACTTCAGTAAATACTCTTTAGCCGCCAAAAGTCGGTCTAACGCCATCCACAGAGCATTCCGATCGAAGGTCACTCTGCGCTTGCGGTCGATGTAATACGCCTTCCCAAGATGCTCATACCCCATCTCGCGCAGTGGTATGCGGGTCACGATATCGCAGCAATCCACGTAGCGCTGGCTGTTGACATCTTTACAAGCACCTATGAAATCGGAGTTGCCCACTCGCGGTGATCCGAACGTATAAAGCGCATTCGGGTTCTTCAGACTGGCCACAAGTGTAGCTACCGCTGCACCCAAGCTATGTCCTGTGAATAGGATTTTGCAGTCGACCCGCCCTAGAGGAGGATCGAGATCCTCCCAAATCTCTGCAAAGGCGTGAGCGAATCCACTATGCACTTTGCCGCCCTTCTGCCATGGCTCCAGCTTGAAGTCCTCGTCATAAGCGACGTCGCTGGGATCATCTTTATCAGTGCCGCGAAAAGCCAAGACAGCCAGCCTCTCATCCTTTGGTGAGTCCAGGTGTTGCGCCAGGAAGCAGTGAATCCCTTCTTCGTCCGGTTTTCCCTTGCTCTCGAAAAACTCGCAATCTGAAAATTCGATTCGCCTCAGAACATCTCGAACCCCGGCTTGATCGAAGGCAAAATTGGATTCCTGTCTTAAATACGCAAGACGTGACATCTCCGCACACAGCGCCGCTTCTGACTTTGGACGGCCGCCTGCAAAGAAATTACCGCGCTGGCTGGGATAGAAGAGGTCATCCTGCGTCGCACTATAGGGAATGCCGGAGCTCATGGCTGTCTACACACCCTTCAATGCCGGATCCCAAACAAACTTATGGATCTGGAGTCCGAGCCTTGCCGGAACGTTATCGGCAAGCATCCACTCGGCTAGCTCGCGCGGATCGAGCAGACAATGGCTGGTATCACGCGCGCCTGCTGCATCTTTGCTGAAGGCCGGCGAAAACAGGAGTGCGTTCACTCGTGACGAGAGGTTGCGCTGCGTCACGAAATCCCGCGCGAACTCATAATCGGACCGGTCGCTCAAAACGAATTTCAGCTCATCATGAGTTTCGAGCGCCTCGAGGTTGTCGAGATTGAAGGTGTCCGGCTCTCCAGAATTTGGACACTTTACATCGACGATCTTGATCACCCCTTTGGGCACCCGTGCCAGCGGGCGCTCCCCGCTAGTCTCCAGCAGCACCGTATATCCGGCTCGCAATAAGCGTTCCATCAACGGCACCACTTCGCGATCTTGCAGCATCGGTTCTCCACCGGTAATCTCAACCAGCCCGCGCCCGGGGCTCAGGTTCAGAACTTCAGTTTCCACTTCCTCCAGCGTCATGCGATGCCCACCAACGAAGGTGTATTCGCTGTCGCACCATGTGCAGCGCAGGTTACAGCCGGTAAGGCGTACGAACACGCAGGATAGACCAGCAAAAGTCGACTCGCCCTGGATCGATTTGTAAATCTCGGTGATCTGCACTGGATGGCCTGCACAATTGAATCATTGAGTCATTGAATCACCGGGTCATTGGCATGAGGCCCTATTGGCACGGTGCAAATCACTCAACGATTCAATCTCGTTTTTACTCCGAATATGTCGCCGTGGTGGTGTCCGTCTCGAAAACCGTGACATTCTTCACCCGCACGCGGCCCTGGGTCACAAGTCCAAGCTTGCGATTGGCCTCGTCGTAAAAATACTTGGCCAGGTTTTCTGCCGAAGGATTCAATTCCTTGAAAGGCTCGACGTCATTGATCATCTGATGATCGAGCCGTTCGATGACATTCTTCATCACGTCGCGCAAATCTTTGAAGTCGAGCAGCAAACCAGCCTTGTCCAATTGCTGACCGGCCAGCGTGACCCGCACCTTGTAGTTGTGGCCGTGCGGATTTTCGCACTTGCCCTTGTAATTGCGCAGGTAATGTCCTGCAGCGAACGATTCTTCCACGGTGACTTCGAACATTGATCCTCTCGGCACGCCTGCATAAATACAGGCCACGCCAATGGCGATAGCTTAATTGGATATTCTAACGCGCAAAGCCGGAAGTGGCGGTCTAGACTGCCCCGAAAAAGCGCTCGACGTCCGCCATCTCCGTCGTCCTGCGATACTCTGGCAAGCTCTCCAGGAATACGCGCCCGTAGGCCTTTTTCAGGATGCGATTATCCAGAAGCGCCAGCAGCCCGCGATCATGCAGCGACCGAATGAGTCGCCCGAAACCCTGTTTCAGGGTAATCACAGCCGCCGGAACCTGGTATTGAAAGAAGGCATTGCCGCCGTCCGCATCAATCGCCCGAACCCGCGCCGCCACCACCGGATCGCTGGGCACGGCAAAAGGGAGCCGATCGATAATCACGCAACTGAGTTGCTCGCCCTGCACATCCACGCCCTGCCAGAAAGATGATGTGCCGAATAGAACTGCATGGGGCGTCACCCGAAATTCTTCAAGCAGCACATTCTTGGGCGCATCGCCTTGCAACAGCAAGGGAAACTCGAGCTCCCCCAACAACCGGCGATACACATCGTTCATCTGGGCATAGCTGGTGAACAGCACAAATGCACGGCCACGGGTGATTTCCAGCAATCGCCGGATGCGGTCCGCCGCCCGCGCCGCGAATTGCGGAGTACGTGGATCGGGCAAGTCCGGAGGCACATATAGCATGGCCTGATTGGCATAATCGAAATGGGACTGGAGAACCACTTCACGCACATGCTCAAGCCCGAGACGACGTCGCATGTACTCGAAACATCCACCTACGGCCAGCGTAGCGGACGTCAGCACCGCACACTCGAGCTTTTCAAACACACACGCCTTGAGGATCGGCGCGACATCAATCGGCGTGGCTTGGAGGAATACATTTGACGTACCGCGCCCACGCCCGCTCCGCCGCTCAATCCAGAAAACCGTGTTACGGTCCTCGGATTCCATTATGAAACCGAGCTGCACCTGTAACTCCTGCGCCCTGCGCCCGAAATTGAATATCTCTTCTGGTTTCGACGGGAGGTTCTCGAGCTCGGAGCTTAGCCGGCCCAGCGCCTGCTGGAGTGCCAGGAATTCATCGCCATTTTCTTCCAGAAACTCGCGACGATTTTCAAACGCGAGACGTCCGTCTCCAGTCGGCAAAAGCGAAAAGAACAATTGCGAATGCTCGCGCAGGCTCTTTAGCGCACCCGACATCGAAACCGAAAGCAGTTTATTGCGTCGCAGCGAAGCATCGACATCCCGACACAGTTCGTCCACCCGCATGTTGCTGACCGATACGCCAAAGTAGCTGCCGGCTACATCCTCCAACTCATGGGCTTCGTCAAAAACGACCGCAGCCACCTCGGGCAGGATGCCGGCATCTGGTGCGTGGTCCGAGGACTGCTTAATGGCCAAGTCGGCAAAGAACAGATGATGATTGACGATGATGATGTCGCTTTCCATCGCCCGGCGATGCATTTCGGTGATGAAGCAGCGTTCCCATGAACTGCATTTCTGGCCAAGGCAGGTATCCGGGCGCGCGTCCAACTTGTGCCACAATGCGCTGGCTTCGGGCAGGGACGCCAGTTCCGCCCGGTCGCCGGTGTGCGTCACCTTTTCCCAAGCCGCAACCGCACGGTAATGTTCGATCTCCTCGAACCCACTGAGGATCGGCTGATCGGTGAGATCATAAAGTTTCTTACGGCACAGATAATTGTTGCGGCCCTTCATGTAGCAAACATTCAACTTACCTTCACGATTTGGAAATAGCGTTTGTTCAAGAAAGGGAATGTCTTTGTGAAAGAGCTGCTCCTGAAGATTCTTTGTTCCGGTCGAGATGATTACCCGCTTGCCTGAACGGATCACAGGCAGTAAGTACGCCAGTGTCTTGCCCGTCCCCGTGCCGGCCTCCACAATCAGATGACGCTTCTCCTCCAGCGCCTGCTCCACCGCCTGCGCCATCTGCAATTGCCCGCGACGGAATTCATACGCTCGATGCGTCCGCGAAAGCACTCCTCCCGGAGCGAAGAACTGATACATGGAAATATCACGCGGGCAAACGTCTCGAGTGCTTGAGTGAGCGGGCTGGGAGGTCGAGGCCACGGAGTCTCTATAATAAGCTGCCTTGAGTCAACCTTCATACAAGTCGAGTATCAGCGGCGCTGGTGACCCCACGATCGCTATCGTGGGGCGTCCGAACGTGGGTAAATCCACGTTGTTTAACAAACTTGTGGGATCGCGCCGCGCCATCGTGGGCGACGAGCCTGGCATCACCCGGGATCGCCTCTACGGGGACGCTGAGTGGCGCGGCCGCCACATGCGCGTCGTCGATACCGGGGGCATTCTTCCGGAAGACACAGACTTCATTCCATCCGAAATCTTTCGCCAGGCAAAGGTTGCTCTCAAAGAAGCCGCAGCCGTGATCATGGTCGTCGATGGACGTAGCGAACTTTCTGCGCCCGATCTCGAACTAGCGCGCCTGCTGATCCGTTCCGGCAAGCCGCTTTTCCTTGCTGTTAACAAAATGGATAGCGGTAAGCAGGAAGGATTAGCCGAAGAATTCCATCGTTTGGGCATTCGAAAGTTATTCCCCATATCCGCTGAGCATGGTCGCGGCGTAGATGACTTGCTGGATGCCGTCCTGGAGATGCTGCCGCCCGGTCCGGAGAAAACAGAGAACACCGCTGAGGTTCGCACGCTGGTTCTGGATGTGCCAGAAATTACGGCCGGAGCCGAAACTTTCGAAGGCAGTGAGATTGCGAGCGAAACCCAAGCAGCAGCGGCGCCCCGGGAAATCAGAATCGCGATCATCGGCCACCCCAACGTGGGCAAATCAACGCTGCTGAACCGTCTCACTGGTAGCTCGCGCACAATTGTGTCACCTATTCCAGGAACCACTCGCGACGCCGTGGACGAAATGATCGAGCGGAATGGCCGCAGTTTCCGTTTCATCGATACGGCCGGAATCCGCCGCAAGGGCAAGACGGAACTCATGGCCGAAAAGCTGTCAGTCGTGATGGCACGCAAACATCTCGAGGCCGCAGATATCACGCTGCTGGTCATTGATGCCACTGAAGGAGTAAGTGCGCTTGACGCTGCTATCGCCGGCTACGCCCACGAGAGTGGGCGATCAATCATCATTCTGGTTAACAAATGGGATCTGCTGACCAGTGGGCAGAGGCGGGCGGGGAGGGAATCAAAGGCAGCTCGGATGCAGGCGAGTAAGCGACCGACTGACCGCGTTGCCTATGAGCAGCGTTTGCGTCATGAGCTGAAATTTATGAGCTATGCGCCAGTCCTTTTCGTTTCTGCCGCAAGCGGCAAGGGCACGGAGAGAATCCTTCCTATGATTGAAGAAGTAGCGGCTGAGCGGCGCAAGCGCATCGGCACAGGCGAGATGAATCGCTTCGTCAAGACCGTAGACTTCGAACGCGCCGGCGTTCCCGCCCGCCAGCAGGTCAAGATCTATTACATGACACAAGCTTCGGTCGCGCCACCTACCTTCGTCCTTTTCACTGATCGCGCGGTGAAGTTACATTTCTCCTATCAGCGCTTTCTGGAAAACCAGATCCGCCGCGCCTTTGGATTTGTCGGTACGCCG
>WNFB01003219.1_pt1 | contig 14373 bp, 8 predicted proteins | sample 5400501 | NCBI WGS metagenome assembly WNFB01 (sample SAMN13153341, study PRJNA577476) | soil metagenome | isolation source: 200 cm saprolite under Douglas fir tree site 2 hole 1 | place: USA:California | collected 2015-04-18
GTAGGTCGAATCCATGCCGAAGTACGACAGACTGCCTGCCCCCAGATTCTTGCCGCGTGTGTATGGCGTGTCTGAAGCATAGTGGAGAATACCCAGCTCATACGGCAGGCGGGCAAAATTGATATTTTCGCCCGTCGGGTAGCGTGTCAGGTACTGGTCTTCATACACGGCGTCCAGGTAGGGGCCGCTCTCCATTTCCACTACCGTATAGTTGGCCCGGTAATAGAAATCCAGGTACTGGCGGTTTTGCAGGTATGTGCCCTTGGCCGAAACCGCCTTCTGGTTGTCCAGCACAGAACCATAGATCAGGTAGGGCTGCACATCCTGGGCGATAAAGCAATTGTCCAGCCAGTAGGTGTTCTGGCTGTGTTCGTCCAGCACAACATTGGTGATCATCACATCGCCAATGCTGCCATTCAGCGTGGCAGCTTTGCCCAGGATATAGATACCCCGAATCTGCGACACATTCTCCATAATCTCACGCAGCATACGATAGGCCGCCATACCTAAAGGATAATCGATATTCAGGATGATAGCCTGGCTCTGCGTTAAACTGTCCATGCCTGACATACGGCAGCGTGGATCAATTTCCATTTGTCGTAACTTGGCAAGTTCAAACACCTGGGCATCGATCTCCAGACCGTGGCGGGCTCCCACATGCCAGATGCCGCGTTCATGCTCTTCGCGGGCGCGGTCGCGTATAAATGCTTTCCCCCCAGGTGTAGTATGCATCCACTGGCGGGCCGTGAAGTACAGGAAGTTTTGCCAGTTACCGGGTACTGTACCCTGCTGCAATTTGTGGCATTCATCGGCAAGGTAGGGGTCTTGACCGCTTAAGGCATACTCGGTCAGTTCATCCTGCCGGTTCAAAACGGTGCCAGACATGAGGTTGATCAGGCTATGTGTATTGCTGGAGACAAAGTAGACGGGTTTCTCTCGTAGTCCAAGGGTGGTATCCAGCAGTTGTTCAAGTGGTGCCCACCATTTGCGCGTGGAACGCACGTAGCCCACATGTGAGCCGCCCAGCATACGCAGCAAGAAACTCTTGCGCTGCCTCCCAATCGTCAGCAGATTTTCCCACAGGCGATCACCCCAGATCAGTTCGAGCCGCCGCCAGTCATCTGGCTGAATGTGGAGGCGCTCGCGCAAGACTTTGGTGATCTCTGCGAAGACCGGCGAGCTGCGGTCCATGCGCGTTTCTAGCAACTGCATGGTGGTAGGCTCGGCATTGAGCAGGTAATACATCTTGTTCCATTCGATCTGGAAGGCTACCAGAATGGGCACAATATCATCAGTATCGCTAACACTGGCAACATACACGGCCAGTGTCTCTTTACCGTCATAGAACCACTTTCGCCGTCGAGCAGAGGCCGTCACCGCCTCCCAGCCATCAACTTGAAATCCCTGTTGTTGGAATACCTCCTCCGATTGACCCAGCAAGACCAGGTTACAATGGACAATCGAGGCCGGTAAACGCAGCACGCTGTAAATCAGAGCGGACATATCGGGATACGGTGACCGGGCTTCAGGATGCAGGCTAGAATCAATGTTATAGTGCGTCTGCACCAGTGCCTTCAGGCTGATCTCACCTGAACTGCGCAGCAGCGTGTTGTAGGTGCGAATATAGAGTTCCACGTCGCGCTTCCCTGCTTCGTGGTGTCCGTTTTCGTAAGCAAAGGACGTACTGTCCTCCTCCCCCCTGGCCTGTGTCACTCCGACGACATCCTCTGTCTCCTGTATATCATCATCTTCGTGAAGAAACTCATGGTTTTGCTGGCCATCAAACGGGTCAGGCGTGGTATGAGTATGTATTGGGGGTTTGTTTTTCCGTGACAAGTTCTTTTTCCTCTTTTCCCCTTTTGGGAATGTAGTTGTGTTTATGCTTCTTTATTTCACATAATTATACCTCGTTTGTGAAACAATGTGGTAGTTCTCCCAAAAATCGGGGTTAGCTGCCCCCGGTGCAATAGCATTGCACCGGGGGCAGCTAACCCCGATTTTTGGGAACTTATATCCTTGACAAAACTGTATCATTCGACTATAATGGTCTCATACGAAAAAGTTCGTACATACGAAACAATCCGAACGCATTGTGCGAGGTAGGGTATGAACATTCGCCATCCGGCAGGCGGAAACTTTCCAGTAGTCGAACTTGAATACGGCCTGGCCTACGAGTTCCTGATGACGCTGGTGGTCTTCTTCGAGCAAAAGGGCTATGAGTATGAACTGGACCGCTCATGGTTTGACACTGCTCGCGCCAAAGCTACGCCCGACTTGTTAGATACCATACAGTCGTTCCTTTCGGATAGTAATCACGCCTGGCATCACCTGTTTGGCCTCGTCTATGACAGTGAACCTCCCAGGGATGTGCCTGCATTCCTTGCCCACATCCGGGAAATTGAACCGCTGGAGTTGCGTTTGCACCTGATTGGATACTACCAGCGCAGTATCCGCCGTACTACCCCCCTGGATGTTATATACCGTGCGGCTGAAGGAGATGCCGAGGCACAGAGGCAGTTTCTGAAAACATCGTTCCCTGAACATGGTAACTGGCAAGAACTGCTTCACAATCTTTTCTCGATTGACGCAGAGACGACAAAAGCCACCCTTTTGGGCATCCTTGAAGCCTGGAATGAACGAGTCTTTCGCGATCTTGAGCCGCAGGTGATACCCATACTGGAACGCGATCTTGAGGCGAAACGCGCAGTGAAATCGACAATGGCACCTGAACGATTCATTGAGATGGCCACCAACGGCCTTGAGTACGTTCCAGAGCCGGGATTTCGTAAAGTGCTGCTCATCCCCAGCTATGTGATGCGTCCCTGGAATGAACTTTGCGAGTACCAGGATATGAAGATTTTCTGCTACCCGGTTGCCGATGAGCATATATCCGAGGACAGCAATACACCGCCTGTACGCCTGGTGAGACTCTACAAGGCCATCGCCGACGAGCGGCGGCTGCGTATCCTCAAAATGCTGATGACCAGAAGCTACTCGTTGCAGGAAATTGCCGACGAGTTTGGCGTTGCCAAAACCACGATGTACCATCACCTTGGCACTTTGCGCACTGCCGGTTTAGTTCGTATGCAGTCGGACGAGCATATCTATAGCCTGCGCCCAAATACCCTATCGGAGGTGTCCGAACTGCTCAACACCTACCTGAAAGGGAAATCCCAGTAACAAACGGTTATGGGGACCCGATTTATCGCGTCCCAGTTGTACTGGTAATGCCTATATTGTTGAGTTATGCGCCTTTTTACTTGAAAGGGGATAAAGATGCATCCACTATTGAATCAAGAGTTGGCAAAGCAACATATGGAGAATCTTCAGCACGAGGCCAAGATAGCTAATGCAGCGATGCATATCAACATACCCGGAGAAGTACACCATCGCTTGTTCCCCCTGAGCTTTCTGTGGCACTGGCACAACAGGACAACACTTTTGTCTGGACGACCTGTTGTACTACAACAATCAAGAGCTGAAGAAGTTAGGCTTGAAGAGATCAAACCCGCCGTCTTGACCACATTTTCTGTTATGCACGAAGTAGGGCTGGTTTCCAGGTACGATGAACAGTTCATCGAGAAATTCGTAGAAACCCTCGAACGAGAGCTCGTCCACCAATCCCACTGCAACTGTGTCTAACATTGTTTCTTGTGTGCGAGAGAAAGCAGGTGCATGGCAGGTGCTTTCTCTCGCACATAGAGTCTCGATCTAGCTTTACCTTGAGTCTTCTGACGTGTTCAATGAAAAAATGCAGCAAGTGGGCGTTTTGCTTCGCAAAACGCCCACTTGCTGCATTTTTTCATTGAACACGTCGGTTTATCATTTGGGTTTCTGCAAAACCACAATATACTGGTGGGCAATATTGGGGATAAAGGCAAAAGGATAGCCATAGGGACGCAGGCGCGTGCCTACCTGGTACCAGATAATCTCCCCTTTGGGCACAAAGCCATGCAGCTTCGCCCGCCTCGCCAGGTCAACATGCGTAAACATATATTCACTGTGTTGATAGGCATTGCGTACAATCACCACCATATACTTCTGCGGTTTTAACAGCGTGAAACAGGCCTGAAAAACATGCTCCATGGCATCTAAATAATCGTTGTAGCTCGCGAGATTCGCCAGGTCGGCGGCATCATCGGAGCGCATATCGTAGTCGGTGCGCCTGTTCGCGAATTCTTCCGCGTAGCGACCATTAGACATCGTCTGCTCAAAGTCAGATACCCCACAGCTAAAGCTGGGGGCTTGCATCTAAGCTCCACCGCAACTCTGCGTACCGCAAGCGGCGTGCAGCTTTGGCTTCATCGCTTGACACATCAGGGGTCACTGACAAGGACCCCGTACTTGCCCAGTCTTGCCGGACAAGCAGCGTTCGCAAGGTAATGTTTCTGGCACCGACCAGATCAGCATGCAGGCTGTAATGACAGGATTGACACCTGAAGAGCAACCCTTTGTTGGGCCTATTCGTAGGGCTGGTATAGCCACATCGTGGGCAGGCCTGACTGGTACAATGGGCATCGACTTTCACGGCCATACTCGAAGATCGCAAGGCTTTGTAGGCGATGTAGCCATGCAACTCAGCAAAGGCCCACCTGGATGCGTGCCTGTTCGCTTTGCGTTGCTTCTTGCTGGCCCCTTTCCCGTGCTTGCGTTTCGTGCGATCTCGAATGTGGGTCAAGTCTTCCAGTCCGATGATGCTCTGGGGATGCTTCTCCACAATCCGACGACTGATGAGGTGGTTGCAATCCTGTTTCAACCGTCTCTCTCGTCCTGCTATCGCCATCAAACGACGGGTCGCAGAGCGAGTGCCTTTGTGTTGCAAGCGTTTCGTCAGCCTCGCATAATGGTCAGCTTTGGCACGAACCTGTTTGCCAGAATAGAAGGAGGCGCCATCTTGGATGGAAGCCGTCACAGCCAGGTAGCGTTGTCCTACGTCTACCCCAACCACCCTTCTCTGGGTTTCGGCAAGCGGGTCTGCTACCTCAATCTCCAGGGACACCAGGTTTGGCAGCGCCGATGTGAGCACCATGCTGGATGAGGGCAACGTGCTTCTCATAGCCACTGTAGGACACGATCACGCGGCCTTGCAGGGTCAGGATACTGACTTGGCACTCGGTCTGGAAACTATAGTCATGTCCCACCTGATACGTCAGCGTGGGAGAGATGAACTGTGGTGGTTGGTCAAGCCCTTTGTAGCGTTTCTTGGTCATGCCTGCTTGGCGGTGTGCCGCATTCTGCTTGACCTTTGTCCACAGCGTCTTGTAGGTGCCACCGACTTGCCGTGGGATGGAGCAGGCCATCTGGGCAGGGAGCTTGTAGCGTGCTCGCAACTCGGGATACGTCCCCTCCTGCAACCGCACTTTGTTGCTCATCTTCTGGTGTTCAAAAGCGTAGCGAGACATATAGTTCAGGCCGTCACGGTACGCCAGTTGCGTGGCTCGCAAGGCGGCGAACTGTTGAGGGGTGGTAGACAGTTTGAGCTTGGCCGTGATGGTTACCTTCATGCAAGCAGTATAGCATGGGTTCATCAGATGATCAACTTGGCAGTCCTGATGAACGGTTTGCTCTGCCTGCGGCCAGCACGGCTTTCCTCCCCACGACTGAAGTCGGGGGCATCTCGCCGCGAGCTGGTGAACCATCCAGCCTATTGAGAAAGTCAAAGTTTCATCTGCCACTTTCTCATAGATAAATTGTGGCTACATCATCAAGGATCAGATATTAAGTGATTTGGACAATCTATCTGTTGAAAAAGAGAAAGGCAAAGACTCTTACAGGGATGGTATTTGGCTTCTTTTTCTGCTACTTGGCACATTAATCGGTTTATATCGAAATCAACTCACCCGCCAAAACCGTACCGTTCTGTCAGTAGAACCCGAAGCCATAATTTGTCTATCAGAGGAGAATGCTATACTGTTTACCCAATTTGTGTGACCGCGTAGAATGTAAAGAGATGATCCATCGGCTACCCACCACAACCCTATTGTTTTATCATCTGATCCAGAAGCTAATATCTGCCCATTGGGTGAAAAGGCAACACTGCTTATTCCTCCAGTATGCTCCTCCAAAATGTGCAGAAGTGCTCCATCTGCGACTCGCCAAAACCGTACCGTTTTATCATCCGATCCCGAAGCCAAAATCTGTCCATTAGGAGAAAAGGCAACGCTGTTCACTCGGTTAGTATGCCCTTTTAGAGTCTGCAAAAGTACTCCATCGGCCACTCGCCATAGCCACACCATAAACCCTGATCCCGAAGCTAGAATTTGCCGATCAGGAGAGAATGTTACACTACGAACCAAGCTTGTGTGTTCCAAAATGAGTAGAGTTTCTAAGGGTATATCATTAGTTACTTGCCAAAGCCGCACTGTTTTGTCACCTGATCCCGAAGCCAAAATCTGTCCATTGGAGGAAAATGCAAGGCTGTTTACCCGATTAGTATGCCCTTTCAGAGTCTGCAAGGCCGTTCCATCAGCCACACGCCAAAGCCGCACTGTTTTATCATCGGACCCCGAAGCCAAAATCTGTCCATTGGGAGAATAGATTACGCAATGTACTAGATCCTTATGTCCCTTGAAGACGCGCAATGGTTTCCCATCAATCGCTTGCCATAGTCGCACGGTCTCATCGTGAGACCCTGAGGCCAGTGTCAGCCCATCAGGGGAGAAGTTTACGCTGACTACAGAATCTGTATGTCCCTGTGAAGTATTCAGAAGCTCTACATTTGACAACTGCCATACAGTCTCATCCTTCGATTCTTTTCTGGATATTGTCTCATCCGATATTGTTGGTTTGTTCTTGTCGTCTAGTTGTATATTCCTGTCTTCCACTAGAGCACTTGTCATTCCAGAATGTATCTCGTCTTGCTGGACCCTGAGAACAGGCCCAGGCAGAGTTGCCTCTCTCTCTTTAGAAACATCTCCAGATTGTGCCGGAGATAGAGTTGATTCCCGATCTACATCAAATAACATGCCATTTGGAGAACGCATAAACAGAACTGGAGTACCCCATTCCAGTGTATTCGCTATCTCCAAACTGATTGCCTTCCGCGCTTCACCCACAGCCGCATCTACAGGCCAACCGTCAGCTAAGGCTTCGTAGAAGGCGTGAGACATCACAATTGCAGCTCTGTCGGTAATCTCATATTGCATTGCTAGCACAGCGGGGATACCTTGCTGAACAAGAATAGAAGCGGTGCTGGAGAAGATATCATGTTCACTACCATGCGCTCCTTTGCAGGAGTTCAGCACAACCAAGCGCAGAGAACGGTGATCGGCGAGTAGCATCCCTAAGTGCGTAGCACTCAAGTGGCGCGCTTTTCCTGCGTTATCCGTGAGAGCAATAAGCCCCTCGTCAGCCCTGGTATTAAAACCTCCATGTCCGATGAAGTGGAAGATGTGCCAAGGACCCTGCCGCATAGCCCGCTGCAAATCTTGCCAAGTATGGCCTTGTAGCCAGGTCAACTCAACCAAACCAATTGTCTTCAAGTCCTCAGTGGCTCTTTCTACTCGCAGCTTTTCACGGTCAATATCCAGATTGTCTAAGTCTTTGGGGCCAACCGCCATACCTAAGATACGGAGTGGCGGCGTTACGTACAACGGTTGAGGAGGCCGAGGCAATTCCAAATAACGCACTAGGGGAGTGTGACTGGAGAGGCATATATATTTAGCCTGACCTGAATCGTACATGAACTCCCAAGGCAGTGCCGCCATTTCTGGCGGTTGGATGCGCAATCTCAATCGCAGCCCTTTATTCTGATGGATCGATGCAAGTTTGCTAACCTCATATCGGCTGTGTACTTCCTTAGTGAAAAGCGCATCGAACAAGGCGCGGCCAAAGTTCTGTATGGTTTGCTCTCCTGGAGAAAGGGTTAGACGTCTCTTGCCCCCTGAACGCAGCAATGCATTTTGCAAGGTTAGGAGTTGATTCTCGAGTGCTAACCCCTCGAAAGGAAAGTTCATGCTTTCTCGTGCTTCCCCTGCCGCTGATTGGATAGCGACGGGGTACTTGCGCCTACTACCTAAACCAATTTCTATATCGAAATTGATATAGTCAAAGAAACTCAGCCGTTTATTCTCACTTTCCATACTAATCCTTGAGGTTAGAACAGTCTTTTGCCGAGTGGGAGATAGTGTAATATAGTCTACAGTGATATCCTGAACAAGGATATATCATTTTAATCTATTTGTGTCAAATCTGGGAAGAACTCCATCAAGATATTGTTGGCGAATTGGTTTTCCACGCTCATTTTCAGTGCGTATCAGTTCTCGCAATATGCTCGAAGTAGCAATTCGCCAACAATATCCTAAAGGATGGAGAGCCACGACCACATGGATCTTGTAAGTTTGTTAACGAAGTGCTAAAATTCGCAGGGCGACTGTAGTAAACGAGATGGGAAATTTCTGTAAGCACGGCATAGTAGTAGTCAAGCTTGTGCCAGTACAGTTCATCCCTCATTGACAAATCATTAACTTCGGACGAGGTCTTCTATGCAAGTATCGCAATCAACACATCGTCAGACATTCATTAATAATCTTACTGAAGACATCCGCCAAAGAGCGAGTGATGAAAGTTTGTCGTTTCATGCTGCAGCGGCTCACGTTCTACTCCAGTGGCTTGGATATGAGCTCGACGATGTAAATTTTGTTAATGACGGCGAGCGAGGAATTGATGCATGGTTGGCTACTGAGTCAGGAATTGATATCTTTCACATCAACACTCATGAAATGGATGCAGCCGGTAATCTGGATCTAAGTACATTTGATGAGCAAGGTGTGCATGACCTAGAGCGTGCGAAAAACTTTTTACTGCATGAAAGGGATACAAATGTTCAGAATAAAAAGCTTAAGCAACTCATATACCAATGGGACTCAGCAATTCGTAGCTACAAACTTGAGGGCTCAACGATTGCGTTACCAATAACATTACATCTGGTGATTTTAGGTGACCAGCTTACATCTCCAGCATTTGAAGAATTTCACTTATTTCAAACTTCAAACGAGACAATGCTACTAGATAATGAAGTTTCAGTTCAATTTCATGCTGTTCTTTATACTGTAAATGAGATCATTGATGGAAAATGGCGTGAAAATAACCGAAGCTGGGTTGATCTCAAAGGTCGAAAATACGAGTTTATTACTTTGCGCCCTTGGAACGAAGGCTCAATAAATGACAATGCAAATGCTATTTTCTACTGTTCAGCCATTGATCTTGTGAAGGCCTATGATGCTCTGGGCTATCAACTTTTTGAGCCGAATGTACGAGCAAATATTAAGACCTCACGTGTTAACCAAGCTATCCGTGATTCTGTCTTACATCAGCGTACAAGACGTGAGTTTCGTTTTTTGAACAATGGTGTGACTATTACATGTGACTCCTTCAAGAAACCGCACATACAGCAACAACCCTTTAAAGTTGTGCATCCAGGAATTGTCAATGGATTACAAACAGTCGTAGCATTACACTCTGCTTATTATCAGTTATCTAATTCAGAAAAAGAAGACTTTGAGAAGAACTGCTCAGTGCTAGTGCGCCTCTTAATGAATAATGCTGTAGACGATATCACTCGGGTCGTCAAAGCTACCAATAATCAAAACCCAATGAAACCTCGAAATTTAGTTTCAAACAATATGGAGCAACTGATATACGCAAGACTTTTTGCAGAGAAATTGGGATGGTTTTATGAAGCGAAAGAGGGAGCCTGGGACGCTTTTGAAAAAGATCCAAAACGATGGCGCCCTTCTTTAAATAAACAGCCGAAAGATTTTCGGGCTACCAGCCGCCGTAAAGTACGGCGTGTCGATAACGAAGATCTAGCGCAAACATGGTTAGCTTTCATCGGGTTCGCTTATGAGGCAGTAAGCGACAAAAAGGGTTTGTTTGATGACCGTTTATATCCCTTGATTTTCACCCACCGGACAATTCATCATGGTCTTGACTATGACTTTGTCTTGTCACGTGCTAAAGATGAAGCAGAGGAACAATCCCCAGATGCCAACTTAATGCTCGTATCCTATTTAACTCGTGCATTTGCAGCAGAGATGCCTCTCTCCGTCAGTCAGAACCGACAAGATGCTTGTGAACGCCTAGGAATCGATCCAAGCCGCTTAGCCAAAGCAGAACTTGATTCTCGCTTGAATGAAGATAAAAAGTTCCTCCTCAATCAAGCTTTAGGCGGCATGTCGCTACTCTTTACCGAGTTTGTGGGGTTTGTTTTCTTTCGTGCCTTTGGAGAGCATATTCATCGCTATGGACACAGAATAATTGCTAATGGGAGCTATGCGTCTCTAACTACGGAATTTGCACTTGATGCAGTGAAGGAACGTATAAGCGCAGGAACATTTGACCAATGTGATATCTTGGGAGTTCTTTGGCTTGTCTTTGTCGAGACGATTGATGATTTGCTCTACGGTGAATGGGGACGAAGTTATCGAGCAGCTCCTATTAAGTTCAGATTTATTTTTTCACGAGAGACTCGTGAACGTCTTTGCCGAGAAATTCAAAGTACTAATGAATTTATGAAGAAGCGTAGTATGAAAAAACCATGGGCAATTGGAGTGGCAGAAGGACAAGGGTTATTCGATTTTGTTAGAAGCTGCATCTTGGAGTAATTAGTTGTTAAAGAATCTACTGAAACAAGGTTATATACTTTGGCGATCAACCCCACTTTCGATAATCCTCCTAAGGCAAGGTTCAAAGAAAGCTTAAACGAATGTGACAATTGAACAACCTAATAAAATGTCATGCGGCCCTGCAAGCCATTTTAGAGCGACCTGCTTTTCCCAAACTGTCACATTGAATTGAACCATGCTTAATAAAAAAATTCATACTGATCAATTCACTATTATGGGCGGTGTAGTCCCTTGTTGAGTTCACTTTCGAGGTGAGCCCAATGTCAGCATTTCAACAACAGGAGCCAGAAACGCAATAGGATTGATTTCTGTCTATCTCAACAGTCCAGTCTAGATAGCCTTTTTAATCGCTGCCCTCAAAAATTCAATTGTAACCTGCCCTTCCACTAAAATGTGCATTTACGCCGATCCTATTTCCTCTCAGAAGTTGATTATTATCAAATGTTCTGCTTCTCGATTGTTCCGGTCTTGGAAACTTACGAGATACCTCTTATCAAATGCTTGTATCTTCAAACCCTTGTTATTGTATAGATTATAGATCGTCGAAGTCTTTTTAATAACGAGCATGAATTTTGCTTTACATTGATCTAGCAGGTAATGCGCAAGGCGCTCCTGATCGTCTCGACTAAACTTATTTTGTGTGTACGTGCTAAATTCACTATCATATGGTGGGTCAAGGAATATGAAATCTTCAGCATCCGGTCTATGCTTCTGGAGGAAATCCACAAAATCCATATTCTCTATCACGGTATTGACAAGGTATCGTTGCACTTCTGGAGACTGCATATGAGCAATCTTTCTTGCCAAGTCTTTTCTATTGTAAGAAATGCCGCCATACGGGACATTAAATTCACCATGGCTATTGTACCGAAACATTGAAGCGTATGCATTCTCTCTCACAAAGAAAAATATTGCTGTCGCAGGTCCTGACGGAATTTTATAGCCCGTAATGTTGTTGTAAATGTGTCTCAGATGTATATAGAAAGCACTTTTAAACGCACTTTCTATATTTGCTACGACATCATCACATGACAATTTTCCTCTTTTGGCCTCTAATTTCTTCATTCGGATCAATTTTCTTAAAAGGTTCTTCTTAATTTCTTGAATGAAGCTCTCAACATTTTTATCAAAAGGCCAAATAAGCACATTCTTGATTTCTATCATGTGGCAAAGAACGAATTTCTGTATATCATCTCTCAACCCGTCCGTTGAGCACTCATCTGTTGAGTACATATCGTAGAGTGTGATAAAGTCTGCCGCATAAATTTCCACTAACTCCCTTATGTGTCGCCATTTATCGAGAAGTGCATCCAACGTGTGGAAGAAATCAAAATTGTTGTCTGCAGTCATTCTATACAAGTTAATTAATTCGAAAGACTTGTCATTGATGTATTTAATCTCTGCTTGTATGGAAAAAAATACTGCTCCGCCTCCGACAAATGGCTCATAGTAGCGATGGAAGGGCGGAATCATGGGCAGGATATGCCTTAATTCTTGTTCTTTACCTCCAGCCCATTTCAATAAGGGTGATAGTCTCTCGGCCCTTAAGGTTTGTGTTTCCCCATGTGCCGGAAGACTTTGTACTCGTTGAATTATTTTGTTCATATTCACTCTTTTCGCATTTTCTGGAACGTGTCTATTATACTCTGTTATTCCTTAATTGAGTATTCTAATTTTTGCTCATGGGCTGAGGGGTATGTTGTAGTAAGCATACTTTTCGTGAAATAGAACCATTCGGCACCTGTTAGCTCATTGAGAGTATTACAGAAGACGGGCCAGAAAGCCTCCTTCTTTTCAAGCGAGGGACGAATGGCCGTTGCTTGTCTGAGGTTTGGGCGGATAGGGTCTGTATCGTCTGGAGGTTCCGGAGAGACCCAAGGCCTTGCGCCTCTCCCAGCCTCGAGAGTGTTCACTCTCAACCATGGAGCCGACGCTGGAACTGGAGCGAAAAGACTGTGGTGAAGGGAGTTGACGCAACATCCTCACCCTGTTATACTTGGACAAACGTTCAAGCAAAGGGAAGGCGTGTGAAAAAGAGTACAACGACGACGTTTCTGCTGGAATTGCCCCTGGTGGTCGACTCGAGACAAGCCAGGCAGATGCAGGCACACCTGGAGGCCGCCCGTTGCCTCTACAATACCCTGCTTGGGGAAGCCCGTACGCGCTTGCAGCAGATGCGTGCTGATCCGGCATGGCAAGCCGCCTGCACCCTTCCACGAACCCAGCCACACGAACGTCGTACAGCGTTCTCCCGCTTGCGCAAGGACTACGGCTTCTCCGAGTATGCGCTGCATGCCTTTGCCAAAGAGGCGAACTGCACCTGGATCGCCGACCACATTGATGCCGTCACCGCCCAAACCTTAGCCACCCGTGCCTATCAGGCGGTCAACCGGCTGTGCCTGGGCACAGCCAAGCACGTCCGGTTCAAGAGCCGCGGGCGCGGCCTGCACAGTGTCGAAGGCAAGCGCAACGATACAGGGATCCGCTTCGTGCTCCAGCGTCCACAGGAAGGCAGCGCGGGGCATCTGGTGTGGGGCAAGCAGCGCATCCCTGCTCTCATCGACTGGCATGATCCAGTCGTCCAGTATGGACTGAGGCACAAGATCAAGTATGTGCGTCTTGTCCGTCGAGCCGCCTCGAGTGCTCACGCCAAAGGCACTGACTCAATGGGCACCCGCTACTACGTGCAACTGATCTTAGAAGGCACGCCCTACCAGAAACCAAAGCATCGGCCAGGCAGTGACATCGTGGGGTTAGACATGGGACCTTCCACCCTTGCCATCGTCGCACGTTCGGGGGAGGCACGCCTAGTGTCGTTATGTGAGGAGCTGCAGCCGGATGTGCGCAAGAAGCGCCGGTTAGAGCGCAAAATGGAGCGGCAGCGTCGGGCCACTCATCCGCAGAACTATGATGCTAAGGGGCGAGTGATAAAGCAGGGCAAGCATCGTCTCCAGTGGCACCACAGCCGGCGCTATCTTGCCACCCGACGCCAACACGCTGCCCAGGAACGCAGGCTGGCAGCGCATCGGAAGAGCCTGCATGGCAAACTCGCGCATGAGATTGTGCGCATAGGGAAGCAGATCCATATTGAGAAGACATCGTACACGGGTTGGCAGAAGCTTTACGGCAAAAGTGTGGGACTTCGCGCTCCAGGGATGCTGGTAGAACACCTCAGACGCACAGTTGCAAAGACTGGCGGCACCCTGATCGAAGTCCCAACCTACAAGACCAAACTGTCCCAGTACTGTCATGGCTGCACCACCTACAAGAAAAAGCCGTTAGCGCAACGCTGGCATGCGTGCGCGTGTGGCATCGGGCCGGTGCAGCGGGATTTGTACTCGGCGTATTTGTTGGCTTCCTTGAACCCGGGAGAAACGATCCCCTCCATCGCCCATGATGAGTGGGAAGGTGCGGAACTGCGCCTGCGAGCCGCGATGGAGTGCTTACAACAACGTGCGAATGCGGGGGAGTCGTTCCCCCAAAGCATGGGCCTTCCCCGTGCAGGAGCGCGTCGGCTCAAAAGTCTTGGGAGCCCTCAACAAGAGCTTGCCCCCATCATCGGGAGACAAGAAGCGTTGGGCGAGGAACAAGAACCCCTGTAGCTTTAGCACGGGGAGTCTCAGGCAATGAAACTGTTCCATGTTCCATTTTGTCGTTTGGAAGTTCGTCTTTTTTCATTATTAGTATTTTTTTGCCATGTTATGCCACCAATTCGTTAAGCCCAACGTTTCTATACTGAGAGGTATTA
>WNFB01003221.1_pt1 | contig 14371 bp, 11 predicted proteins | sample 5400501 | NCBI WGS metagenome assembly WNFB01 (sample SAMN13153341, study PRJNA577476) | soil metagenome | isolation source: 200 cm saprolite under Douglas fir tree site 2 hole 1 | place: USA:California | collected 2015-04-18
CACGTCTGGGAGACGGACGGCGACCGTCCGCGCGCGGTGGCGATCGAGGTCTCGACGGATGCGGGGCCGCCGCTGCACGTCCGCGGCACCATGCTCTCTACCGTGAGCGTCCCCGTCCAGCCGGAGCGCCGCCCGTGGCGGCATCTCGCGGGCCGGCCCTGGCGCCTCATTCTCGACGAGAGCTTCACACGCTACGAGGGCGCGGGCCGGACCGGCTTCGGTATCGCGGAGCGCGCGCGCCGTTGAGCCCCCTGCCGACCGGGCTCTACGAGTTCGTGGTCGCGCCGCTGGCCCTCGCTCTCGCCTTCCTCCACGCCCGCCGCGCGCTCGGCAGCCGACGCGCCGCCGGCGAGCTCGTTGCCCTTGCCTTCTACGGCTACGCCCTGGAGCAGGCCGCCATCGTCGCGTTCGCCGCTCACGAGTACCCCGCGTGCTGGCGCGTCGCCCCGGGCGGCGTGCCGCTCGCGGTGGTGGTGGTGTGGGCGGCCGTGATCTCTTCCGCGATGGCGGTGGCCGTCCGCCGCGGGGCCGGCTCGGCGATGGCGCGGGCCGCCTCCGCCGCGCTGCTCGCGCTCGTCGTCGACCTGGCGATGGAGCCGGTGGCGGTGCGCGCCGGCCTGTGGCGGTGGACGCCCCCCGGTGCGTGGCTCGGCGTTCCCCTAGGGAACTTCGTCGGGTGGGCGGTGATCGTTAGCTCGTACACGCTCGGGGCCGAGCGATGGGCGGGATCGGGTCGCGCCTGGCTCCAGGCGGGCCGGCGCGTCGCGCTCGCCGTCGTGTCGGTGCTGGCCTTGCTGGCCGTCGGCGCGGCGTGGCGCGGCCTCGCGGCCGAGACGCTGTTCACGCCTGCGGGCGCGTGGACGCTGTGGGGCGCGATGATTCTCGGCGCCGCCTGGACGGCGCGCGGTGCAGGATCCCGCGGCGATCCCATGACGCTCGCCGGCCGGCTTGGCCACACTGGCGGGGCCCTGCCCGGTGTCGTGCTCCTCCTCGTCGCGGCGCCGCTCGTCGTGCAGGCGATCCTGTTCGCCGACCCCGCGCTCATCCTCGCCGCCGCGGTGTCTCTCAGCGTCCTTGTATTCGCGCTGCGATAAAAAACCGTAACGAAGCTGCGCAAATCGAGGAAGCGCCGTTGGAGCGCCCGCAGGGCGACCTCCTTGCCGCCCTCGAGGGATTCACTCCCGAGAGGGCGGAATCTCACTGAGGAGTCCGCCCGAGGACGCGAAGTTCAGGACGGACGCCTCCATTAGGCCATCGGCGTCCGTCCGCGTTTAGATTATTTGAACAGCTTCTTGAAGTTCACGAGGGCGCTGTCCCGGGGGGACAGCGTCTCCAGCTCCGCGCGGGCCATGCGGTGGCGGGGGCTGAGCTTCACCGCCGTCTGCATCTCCGCCAGCGCCCGGGCCCGCTGCTTCATCACCTTGTAGTACAGCCCGAACTGGTAGTGGATGTCGGCGTTGTTCGGCTCGAGGCTCAGCGCGTCGAGGAACGCACGCTCGGCCTGCTTGGCGGTGCGCGGATAGCCAGCCATCGCGATGGCCAGCCGCACGCGGTATTGCGCGACGTTGGGAGCGATGTCCACCAGCTTCTCGTAGACCCTGACCGCGTTGGCGTAGTCGGACACGGTCATGCGCACCTCCCCCTCGAGAAGCAGGTGATCCACCTGGGCGGTGCCCGCCATGGACCCGTCGGCCGGGCGCGCGTCCGCCGCCGGCGCGGGCGCCGCGGCCGGCGGCGGCGCGGGGGCGGGGGCCTGCCGGGCGAGGCGCAGCATGGCCGAGGCCCGACCCAGGATCACCTCCAGGTCGGTCCTCAGCTGGTCGTCGTCCCCCGCCGCGTCGAGCAGGCTGTGGTAGCGCTCCATCTTGTCCTCGAGGGCCTTGACGAGCTCCTCGCGCGGCGCGGTGCGGGAGACCTTCAGCCAGCCTTCACGGTCGAGGTGGGCCGAGCGCTCCAGCTCGTCGCTCAGCTCCTTGCGCATCGCGTCCCGCGACGACGGATCGGGCTGGCGCCTCAGCGACGAGAGCAGGAACGTCCCCGTCTCCATCATCACCACCGGCTGGGCGGAAGGCTCCGTCTGCGCGTCCTCGTCGAGAAGGACGCCGGAGGCGAGCAGCGCGTAGCACGCCCGGAGCCGCGGGAAGCTGAGGCCTCCCGGCTGCCAGGCCAGGCGGCGCAGCGTCACCTTGCGGCGCGCCTGCTCTAGGATGTCGCGCTCCTCGGCCGGGCAGTCCTTGACGTCGAAGGCGAAGGGGGTGACGGCGGCCAGGCTCACGCGGCGGTCGAGCGCTCCCAGGGCGGCGACGACGAGGTCCTGGCTCTTCATGAGGCGGATGCCGTCGTAGAGGACCCGGTGGATGGACAGGCTCACCATGTACTCGAGGGGGATCGCGGACGCACGCTCCTCGAAGGCGGCCACCCCCTCGCCGAACTCGAAGAGCGAAAGGACGATGCGGTCGACCTGGCGAGCCACCGAGCGTCCGACCTCGTTCTTGTCGAGGACGCCGGACTGCACGAGGGCATCGCCGAAACGGCGCTTCCGGCCTTCCTCCTTGAGGAGGGCCGAGACGCGCGTGAACTCCTCGTCGGTGATCCGGCCCAGCGCCACCAGCGCCTCTCCCAGCCGGTCCTTCTTGAGGTTGCTCGCCGCGAAGACGATGCGCCCGTGATCGAAGAACACCGTCTTGACGACCCGGCCCGACTGCACCTGCAGGTCCCCGCTGCGCCTCTCGACGGAGAGCTTGCGCAGCGTCTCGCTGATGGGGGTGACGGCGAGATCCGTGAGCATGGGCCCCCCTGATACCACGCCCGGCCAGGGGCCCACAACCGCCGGAGCGACTTCGCTCACTCGGCCGCGCGCGCGTCGACCCGGAGCTCGGCGACGCCCCAGCGCTGGGCCCCGGGACGGGTCAGCACGAGCCGGAAGGCCCGGGCGTCCACGGGAGACGTGAGGAGCAGGACCTGGCTGTGGGTCTTCCCCTCGACGCGCTGGTCGTCGAGGGCGGCACGCCCCGGGCGCGTGGACGTCTCCACGAAGTCCCGGCCGTCCGCGGACACGAGAAGCTTCAGCTCGCGCGCGGCCATGCGGCCGTTGCCGTCGATGTCCAGCTCGATGCGGTCCAGGCGCACCGGTTCCGGCAGCGTCACCTGGAGCCAATCCCCCGGCCGCTGAACGCTTTGGGTGCGCCACCAGGTGTCAACGCGGCCGTCGGCGGCCTGGGGCAGCTCGGCCGGGTTCTCCGAAGCCGATAGCCACCGTGGATCGAGGCGCAGGCGGCGCCGCCCCGGACGCAAGGAAGCGGGCACCCGCCACACGGTGATCGCCGGACCGTTCCACGGGTTCACCGGTTGGGCCTGCAGCAGCTTGTCGAGGCCGGCGACCGCCTCGGGGTCGTCGTTGTCGGTGCTCACCACGAGCTCGGCCTCCTGGATCTGCGCCCGCTGGCCGCGGCCGAGACCGTCCAGCTCCATCACTTCGACGCGGAAGGGATCCAGCCCCAGGCGCTCGACGCTGGAGACGACGAGGCCGCCCCGGCTCGCATTCGCGATCACCGCGTCCAGCGCCCGGTCGCGCGTGCTCGGCGAGGCGACGCCGCGCGCGTAGTCGAGCGAGGAGAGAAGAGGAACCGCGGTCGCGACACCGGCGATGAGCACGAAGGCTCGGCGGCGCGGCCCGGCCAGATGCTCAGCGCCCATCCCCGCGAGCAGGAAGCCCACGCTCAGCGCGGGCAGCAGGAAGCGGTCGTGCTTCACGTCCGAGGTGGCGAGCACCGCCATGGCCGTAACGGGCAGAAGCAGGAAAGGCACCCACAGCCGCCCGCTCCGCAGGGCGGGGATGAGACCCACGAGGCCGAGAAGCGCGGCGGGCAGGCCGAGCGCCTTCTGCCACGTCCCCAGATAGAAGAGGAGCATGCGTGCGTAGGACACAGGGACCAGCCCGCGCTCCTGGTAGTGGTAGCCCACCTGCGCCCTCACGCCGGCCACGAAATCGCCGGCGTGCAGGGCCGCGTACGGGCTCGCAAGGACGAAGACTCCGAGCGCAACCGCGCCCGCGAGGAGGACGCCCCGCCCGCGCGGCCCCGCGACGACCATCCGCCGCGCGAGGTACGAGGGAACGAGGAACACCGCCGTGAATTTCACCGCCCCGGCCAGGCCGAGGGCCAGCCCCGAGAGCGCGTCTGCGCCGAGGCGAGGGCCCACCCGCAGCAAGACGAGCAGCGCGACGATCGTGAAGGCCTGGAGGGCCACGTCGGGCCGGACCATGTGCGCCGTCTCCACCGCCACCGGGGAGACGGCAAGGAGGAGGGCGGCCACAAGGCCCGCGCGTGGTCCGGCCACCTTCCGTCCCAGCGTTTCGAGGAGCGCGCAGGCAGCGACGCCGAGCGCGGCGACCAGCGCGCGGGCGGCCAGGTAGGCGGAGGGGCCGGGCGGGTCGTGGGGCAGGAGGAAGACGAGCGGGTACAACATGTAGAAGAACAGGCCGGGGTACTGGTAGTAGCGGTGGTCCAGGTCCCCGCTGCGGATCATCAGCGCCACGTTGTCCAGGAAAACTGCCTCGTCGGGATGGGGCGGGTGGCGCAGCCCCCAACCGAGGCCGGCGATGCGCAGGGCGGCGGCGAGGAGCAGGACGCCGAGGAGGGCCGCCCGCCTAGCGGAGCTCACGCCACTGTTCCGCCATCTCCCGGAGGATGGCCGCGATCACCCCCAGCGACGAGAGCTTGGAAGGCCCGCGGGTGCGCGGGAAATAGTCGAGGCCGAGCTGGATCATCACCGCCCCCGCCTGGCGCGCGCGCAGCAGCAGCTCGGCATCGATGAAGCTGCCCTCGCTCTTGAGCTCGATGCGCTGGAGGAGCGACCGGCGGAAGAGCTTGAACGCGAAGTTCACGTCACGGATGCGCAGGCCGAAGAGCAGGCGGATGAGGACGTGGTAGCCGATGGTGTACAGCGCGCGGTGCAGACCCTCCGACGTGCGGTCGAACCGGTAGCCGGCGAGGAGGTCCGCCTGCTGGTACTCGAGCAGCCGCACGGCCCGAGGCAGCTGCCCGAGGTCGACCGGCAGGTCGGCGTCGGTGTAGAAGACCAGGTCCTTCGTGGCCGCGGCGTAACCGGCGCGCAGGGTGCCCCCGAGGCGGCGGTTGACGGGATTGTGGATCACCCGCACGCGCGCATCGGCGGCGGCGAGCGCGTCGGCGCGCGGCCCGGTGCCGTCGGTGGAGGCGTCGTCGACGATCACGATCTCCCAGTCCCCCCCCATCTCCTCCAGGACGGTGCGCGCGGCGGCCACCGAGCGCTCCACGTACGCCTCCTCGTTGTACATGGGGATGACGACGGAAACGGACGGAGGCATCGCGCCGGCGAGGGGCTCCGCGCTCAGGCGGAGGGGGCCTGCTCGGCGAGGGCCTGGCAGGCCTGGGCCGAGTGGGCGTCCATGTCCAGCTCGCTGTGGAAGGCGAGGCGCACCTTCCGGTTCCGCCCGACGACGTAGGTGACGCGCTGGGTCAGGCCCACGATCGGCCACCGCACGCCGTACGCGCGGATGATGCGCTCCTCGGGATCGCCCACCAGCGTGAACGGCAGGCCGAGGCTCGCCTGGAAACGGTCGCTCGTCTCCTGCCGGTCGCGCGACACGCCGATCACCTCGCAGCCCGACGCCTGGAGGTTCTCGTATTCCCGGCGGAACCCGCCGGCCTCTTTCGTTCAGCCGGGGGTGAAGGCCTTCGGGTAGAAGAACACCACCGCCGACCGCTCGTCGAGGATCTGGTAGAGCGTGCGGCCGCCCACCGGGAAGTCCGGCGCCACCTCGCCCCGCTTCAGCATGGGCCTCCACCATAGTCCCGTGCGGGGTCCGGGCGCAACCGGATAGAATTCCGCCATGCGGGCGGTCATCGTCGGCAGCGGCTCCGAGGTTCCTCCCACGGTCGTGACCAACCAGATGCTGTCCCGCATCATGGACACGAGCGACGAGTGGATCCGCGAGCGCAGCGGCGTGGAGACGCGGTACTACGTCGAGCCGGGCACCGCGACCTCCGACCTCGGCGTCGCCGCCGCCCGCCGGGCGCTGGCCGCGGCGCGCGTGGAGCCCTCGGAAGTGGACCTGGTCGTCTTCGCCACCATGACCCCCGACCATTTCTTCCCGGGGGCAGGCCCGTTGCTGCAGGCCAAGCTCGGCCTGCGCAACGTGCCCTGCTTCGACATCCGCCAGCAGTGCGTGGGGTTCCTCTACGGCCTGCAGCTGGTCGACGCGCACGTCCGAGCCGGCCTCGCCCGCACGGTCCTGCTCGTGGGCGCGGAGGTCCACAGCGGCTTCATGCCCTACTCCGCTGCCAACTGGGATTACCTCTACGGGCGCGCGGAGGTTCCTCCCACGCCCGCCGAGCACGAGTGGAACTCCCGCTTCCGCCACCTGACCGTGCTCTTCGGCGATGCCGGAGCGGCGGTCGTCGTCCGCGCGGAGGAGGACGGCGCGCGGGGCGTCATCGACCAGGTCCTCGGCACCGACGGCGCCGACTACGACAAGCTCTACGTGCCGGGCACCGGCTTCAAGCACCGGCCCTATACGAGCCCGGAGCAGTTCGCGCGCGGCGATCACATCCCGGTGATGGACGGCCGGTACGTGTTCAAGCTCGCGACCACGCGCATGGTGGAGGTCGCCCAGCAGGTGCTCGCGCGCAACCACACCCGAATCGACGACGTGTCGCTCGTGCTGATGCACCAGGCCAACCGCCGCATCAACGAGCACTGCCAGAAGATGCTGGGAATCCCGGACGAGAAGGTCATGCACAACATCCAGAAGTACGGCAACACCACCGCCGCCACCATCCCGCTCCTGTGGGACGAGGCCGCGCGGGAGGGGCGGCTGGGCAAGGGCGACCTCGTGCTGCTGGTGGCCTTCGGCGCGGGCATGAGCTGGGGCGCGACGCTCCTCCGCGCCTGACTGCCCACCCCATCTTCTCTCAGGCGGCGGTGAGCTGCGACGTGCACTGCGGGCAGCGCTTGGCCTTGACGGGGATCATGCTCGCGCAGAACGGGCATTCCTTGGGGCCCGCTCCCGGCTTCAAGATCCACCGGTTCACCTGTTGCACGAGCAGGAAGATCGCGAAGGCCACGATCAGGAAGGTGATCACCGTGTTCAGGAACAGCCCGTAGCGGATGACCGGCGCCCCGGCGGCGGTGGCCGCAGCGAGGGTGGGATAGCCGCCTCGGGACAGGTCGATGAACAGCTCGCGGAAGTCGACGTGGCCGAACAGCAGGCCGAGGGGAGGCATGAGGACGTCCTCGACGAACGAGCTCACCACCTTGCCGAACGCGGCGCCGAGGATCACGGCCACGGCGAGGTCCAGCACGTTGCCTTTGAAGGCGAACTCCCTGAACTCTTTCAGCATGGACGCCTCCGTTGAAAGTAGACTCCCATCTTACCGCGCGGGCCTTGCCTTGCCAGACCGCTCGTGATTTCCTCAAAGGACACGATGACGCGCCCCCCCGCCGCCCTCTGCCTGGCCCTCCTGCTGTGCGCGGCCGCCGCCCTCCCCGCCGTCTCCGCCGACGTCCCGACTCCCGAGGCCGTCCTCGGCTTCAGCGTCGGTGAGGACCGCAAGCTCGCCGACTGGACGCAGATCGTCGGCTACTTCCAGAAGCTGGCCGCCACCTCGCCCCGGGTGAAGGTCGAGAACGTCGGGGCCACGACCGAGGGCAACCCGTTCCTCGTGGTCACCATCACCTCCGAGGCGAACATGGCCCGCCTGGAGGAGATCCGCCGCGCCAACCTGCGCCTGGCCGATCCCCGCACCCTGAGCGAGGACGAGGCCCGCCACCTCATCGACACGGGCAAGGCGATCGTGGCCCTGAACCACGGCATCCATTCGACCGAGGTCGGCGCGTCGCAGACCTCGATGCTGACGGCCCACGCGCTGGCCACCGGTCAGGACGCCGACACCCTCGACATCCTGGACAAGACGGTCATCCTGATGCTCCCGTCCCACAACCCGGACGGCACGCAGAAGGTCGTCGAGTGGTACCGCAAGTCGCTGGGCACGCCGTGGGAAGGAGGACAGATCCCGTTCCTCTACCACAAGTACACGGGCCACGATAACAACCGCGACTGGTACATGTTCACGCAGGTCGAGACGCAGCTCACGGTGAAGCACCTCTACGACCGCTGGCGGCCGCAGGTCGTCCACGACCTCCACCAGATGGGGGCCCGCGCGGCCCGCATCTTCGCGCCTCCCTACGTGGACCCGTGGGAGCCCAACGTGGACCCCGCGCTCATCGAGGCCGTCAGCGGGATGGGCGCGCACATCGGGGCCTGTCTCACGTCCGAGCACAAGAAGGGCGTCGTGATCCACGCGCTCTACGACGCCTGGACGCCGGCCCGGGCCTATCCCCACACGCACGGCGGCGTGCGCATCCTCACCGAGTGCGCCTCCGCGAAGATGGCCACGCCGATCGAGGTGAGCTTCAAGGACCTCGAGCGGGGGATCGGTTACGACGCCAAGCAGGCGTCCTGGAACTTCCCCGCGCCCTGGCCGGGAGGGACATGGCGGCTCCGGGACATCGTGGACTACCAGCTCTCGGCCACCCGCGCGGTCCTCGCGCACGCCGCCCGCAACCGCGCCTACTGGCTGAGGACCTTCTACGAGGTGAACCGGCGCGCCGCCGGCCGCAGTGAGCCGTACGCCTTCATCGTGCCCGCCGCGCAGAAGGACCCGCTCGCCACGTCGAAGCTGCTCTGGGTGATGCGGACCGGCGGGGTCGAGGTGCACGGCGCGCGGGCGGAGTTCAAGGCCGGCGACCGGACGTACCCGGCGGGCTCCCACGTCATCCTGATGGCGCAGCCCTTCAGCGCGTTCGCCAAGATGCTCCTGGAGCGGCAGCGGTACCCGGACCTGCGACGGTGGCCGGGTGGGCCGCCGCAACGGCCGTACGACGTCACCGCCCACACGCTGCCGCTGCTCATGGGCGTGGAGGTGGTGAAGGCCGACGCTCCCTTCGTCGCCGCGCTGGAGAAGCTGGACGCGGTCCCGATCGCGCCCGGGAGCATCGAGGGGGGCCGCGGCCGCTTCTTCGCCCTCGGCCACCGGAACGCGGAGCTGGTGGCGCTCGGCCGGCTGCTGCGGGCCGGGGTGCCGGTGCGCTGGGCGACCGCGGCCTTCCTCGATCGCGGCCGGAACTTCCGCCCCGGCACGCTGCTCGTGCCCGAGAACGCGCGCCCCCGCCTCGAGCCCATGACCCGGGAGCTGGGCTTCCTGGCGACGCCGGTCAACGCCGCCGCCGGCCCGAGCCTCCTCCTGCGCAAGCCGCGGGTGGGCGTGTACCAGTCCTACGTGCCGTCCATGGACGAGGGCTGGACCCGCTTCGTGTTCGACAAGCAGGTCGGCGTCGACTACGAGACGCTCCACGACAAGGACGTCCGGGCGGGGGGCTTGCGCGAGCGTTTCGACGCGATCGTGCTCCCCGACCAGTCGCGCCGCGCGATGGTGGGGGGCAATCCTCCCGGCTCGATGCCGCCGGAGTACGTCGGCGGCCTCGGCAAGGAGGGCGTGCTGAGCCTCAAGACCTTCGTCGAGCAGGGCGGCACGCTCGTCGCCCTCGACTCCGCGTCGGAGATGCCGATCGCGGACTTCCCGCTGCCCGTGACCAACGCGCTCGCCGGCTTCAACCGCGAGGAGCGCGGGGACGAGTATGGGGGCGACCAGGGCTCCAAGGATTTCTACTGCCCCGGCGCGATCCTCGCGACGGAGGTCGAGCTGGTGACGACGAGCCCGCTCGCGCACGGGCTCGAGCCGACTCCCGTCTGGTTCGAGGACAGCCCCGCCTTCGAGACGAAGGCGGGGACGGTCCTGGCCCGATATCCCCTGACGAACCCGCTGCTGTCGGGGTGGCTGCTCGGTGACAAGTACCTCCGCGGCAAGGGCGCGCTCGTCGAGGTGCCGCTCGGCACGGGCCGCGTGGTGCTCTTCGGCTTCCGCCCGCAGTACCGCGCGCAGTCGTGGGCCACCTATGTTCCGCTGCTGAACGCGCTCTACACCTCGGCGGTGACGCCGCTCGCCCGGTGAGGCGCGTCCTCGCCGACGTGAAGAGGGTGCGCCGCAACGCCGTCCTCCTCGCGGCGTGGCTCGTCGCCGGCCCGCTGCACGGAGCGGCCCCCGTCCCCCGCCCGGACGACGTGCTCGGCTTCCGCCCGGGCGCCGACCGGAAGCTGGCCGATTACGAGACCATCGTGAAGTACTACCGCGCCCTCGACGCCGCGTCCGACCGGGTGACGGTCCGCGACATCGGGCCCACTGCCGAAGGCCGGACGATGATCGCCGCGTTCATCAGCTCCGAGGCCAACCTCAAGAAGCTCGACCATTACAAGGACATCGCCCGCCGGCTCGCCCTGGCTCGCGGGCTCGACGACACGCGGGCCCGCTCCCTCGCCGCCGAGGGGCGGGCCATCGTGTGGATCGACTCCGGCCTGCACGCGACCGAGGTGGCCCCCGCCCAGCACGCGCCCGAGCTGGCCTGGCGCGTGGCCACCGAGGAGAGCGTCGAGATGCGCCGGATCCGCGACGAGGTGATCCTCGTCCAGGTCCCGGTGATGAACCCCGACGGCCTCGACAAGGTGGTGGCCTGGTACAACCGCAACCTCGGCACGCCGTACGAGGTGGCGCCGATGGTGGAGCTGTACCACCGCTACGTCGGCCACGACAACAACCGTGACTGGTTCATGTTCAACATGCCGGAGTCGCGCAACGTGGCGAAGCTGCTCTACGAGGAGTGGTTCCCCCAGATCGTCTACAACCACCACCAGTCGGCGCCGTTCCCCGCGCGGATCTTCGTGCCCCCCTTCGACGACCCCATGAACCCCAACATCCCGGCCCCGGTGATGCGGGGCGTGGCCACGGTCGGCGACGCGATCACCTCGCGGCTGGAGAGCGAAGGCAAGGTGGGGGCGATCAGCCGCATCGGCTTCGACACCTGGTGGAACGGCGGGATGCGCACCGCCCCCTACTTCCACAACATGGTCGGCATCCTCACCGAGACCGCGCTGTGGCGCTACGCGACGCCGCACGAGTACGACCCGGCGAAGCTGCCGAAGCGGTTCCGGAACGGCGTGCCCACGGACAGCCCCACGACCTTCTACCCGAGCCCCTGGCGGGGCGGCTGGTGGCGATTGCGCGACGCGGTCGACTACATCTCGAGCGCATCGCTGGCCACCCTCGACGTCGCCGCCCGCAAGCGCGGCGACTGGCTGTACGGCATGTACCTCATGGGCCGCGACGCGATCGCCGCGGGGACGAAGGGAGATCCCTACGCCTACGTGATCCCGGCCGGCGAGGCGCAGTTCGATCCCACCGCCGCCGCCAAGCTCGTCGACATCCTGCGCACCGGAGCCGTCGAGGTCCAGCGGGCGCGGACCGGGTTCAGGGCGGGCGAGCGGACCTTCCCCGCCGGCTCGTTCGTGGTCCTGATGGCACAGCCGTTCCGTGCCTGCGCGAAGGACTTGCTCGAGACGCAGCGCTACCCCGACCGCCGGGAGGGCGCGAACGGGCCGCCGCTGCGGCCCTACGACATCACCGGCTGGACGCTGCCCGCGCAGATGGGGGTCGAGGGCTCGTGGGTGGCCCGGCCCTTCGCCGCGGCACTGGAGAGGGTGACGGCGCCCGCCACCGTCCCCGCCGCCGTGACCGGCGCCGGAGGTCTCTTCCTCGTCTCTCCGCGCGCCAACGACGCGTTCCTGCTCGCGAACAGGACATGGAAGGCGGGGGGCGAGGTGCGGCGCTCGGCCTCCGCGTTCAGCGCGGGCGGGCGCGAGTTTCCCCCGGGGGCCTTCATCCTGAAGGGCCTGGACCGCGCGGCGGCGGAAGCCGTCGCGCGGGAGAGGGGCCTTCCGGTGACCGCCGTCGACTCGACGCCGTCGGGCTCGGTGGCGCTGAAGGCTCCGCGCATCGGGCTCTACAAGTCCTGGGTCCCCAACATCGACGAGGGTTGGACACGTTGGGTGCTGGAGCAGTTCGAGTTCCCCTACCGCACGCTCGTCGATGCCGACGTGCGCAAGGGCTCGCTCCGCGAGAGCCTGGACGTCGTCGTCCTTCCCGATGCGACCGCCAAGACGATCCTCGAGGGCAATGCGCCGGGCAGCGTGCCCCCCGAGTTCACGGGTGGCATCGGCCTCGCCGGATCGGCGGCGCTCGAGGAGTTCGTCCGGGAGGGCGGCACGCTCGTGGCCCTGGACTCCGCCGCCGGCCTCCCGATCGACCTCTTCGGCCTCGGGGTACGGGACGTCCTCAAGGGCGTGCCCAACCAGGAGTACTACGCGCCCGGCGGGCTGCTGCACGTGGCCTATGACCCCAGCCACCCGCTGGCCTGGGGCATGCCGAAAGAGGGCGTGGTGTTCGTCGAGAACGGGCCCGCCTTCGAGGAGGCGGCTCTTCACAGCGAGGAGGGAGAGGAGCAGCCTCCCGCGGCCCCGACGGGCCGGCCGCAGCCGCACGTCGTCGCCCGCTTCCCCGACAAGGAGGTGCTCTACTCCGGGTGGCTGCTCGGGGAGCCGAAGATCGCGAAGAAGGCGGCCCTGGTGGAAGTGCCCGTCGGCAAGGGCCGCGTGGTGCTCTTTGGCTTCCGGCCCCAGTTCCGCGGCCAGCCCCACGCGACCTTCAAGGTGCTGTTCAACGCGCTCTTGCTCCCGTCCTCCTGAGCCTGGCAATCCCCTCTCCCTGAAAGGGAGAGGGGCAGGGGTGAGGGTCTAGCTCCCCCCTCTCCCGGCAAGGGAGAGGGGCTGGGGGTGAGGGTCAGAGCCGGCGAACAAATACAACGACTCCACTCCCCCCGACAGCGTACCCAGCAGGCGGCCGAGGAGGCCCGAGCTGTCGGCGTGGGTCAGGTCGACCGCTTCCATGAGCCCTTCGGCGAAGGCGTCGGCGTCGACCGCTGCCTCGCCCGCGCGCCCGGCCCGCTGAGCCGCGAGCACGCCCGCCGCGTTGAGGTAAGCGACCGCCACCGCCAGCTCGTCGAGGACGGGCCGGCGTCCGGTGCCGAGCGTTTGCAGCGCTGCGCGCAGGTAGTTCCAGGCCAGGCCGTGGACGTCGGGGTCGTTCGCGTCGAAGCGCGCCCGGCGAGCGGCGGCGAGATCGAGCGCGGGAAGGCCCGGACCGACGCCGTGAGCGTGGGCGAGCAGCCGAGCCAGCCGCCAGCGCAGGTCGAGGCGCAGGCCCGACGGCCGGGGGTCTTCGAGTTGTTCCCGCGCCGCGACCACGGCGAACAGGAAGCCCCGAGAGAGCAGCCGCCCGAGGGCGGAGGCGGGCCGCGCGGGGAGCGGCTGCTCGCTCTGCGCAGCATAGCGGCCGGTGATCTCGAGGTACTCGGCGAAGCGCGGCGGCGGCAGGCGCAGGACGCGGTGGCGCGAGATGTCCTCGACGTAGCGCGCCATGCGCAGCACGTTCGCCCGCAGGTCCGGCCGCCCCGGCGGCCCCGGCCGGTCGAGCATCTCCCTCAGCACCTGCCGCAGCGTGGCGAGGGCGTCGGCGGCGAGCCGGCGGCCCTGGACCAACTCGACCTCGAGGTCGCGCTCGGGATACGCGTGGCTCCACGCCTTCCGCAGCGTCGCGATCTCGCGCGGCTGCGCGTCGAGACGCGCGCCCGTGTTCCGGACGACGGTCGGGCAGCAGAAGCTCGCCGTCAGCACCGCGGCGCCTTCCGCGGGATGGAAGCGGAACGGGAACAGCCGGCACGTCAGCGGCTTGCGCTCGGCGCCCAGCTCCTCGTGGATCCGGCACCGGTTCTCGGGCGAGAGGAACCCGCAGGCGCCGTCCGTGCGCTTGCGGATGCGCGCGTAGCCTCCCGGCAGCGGGTCGAAGGGATCCGTCTCTGCCCCCTCGGGCGAGTCCTCGCGCTCGCGGTAGTAGCGCTCGGCCTTCGCCTGCCGGTACGCCTTCACCTCGCCGGGGGTGAGCGCGATGTCCCAGCCGCGGCGGCAGCAGCGGCCGCACTGCTGGCAGGTGAAGCGCTGCTCGGGATCGAGGAGTAGCGGAGGCACGACGCGTCAGTGTAACGCGGGCCTTCGCGGTTTGACCGTCCCGCGGGCTCTCCGCTAGACTGATCGTTCCCCGCCGTGCTGGGAGGTCGTCCAACGGTAGGACACATGGCTCTGGACCATGGAATCGGGGTTCGAATCCCTGCCTCCCAGCCAAATGAAATCAATAACTTACAGATATAGAGTCTCCCGCCAAGCGGTCCGGGGTGGCACCGGGGTGGCGGCGTGACAGCGCTTCGCAGGCGTTCCAGGCACGGGCTGACGGCGGTGATGGCGCGGGTAAAGGTCCGAGGTCTCCACGCGATCGACCGGCGGTCAGCCGCGGCTCGGGCGCTGATCCGGTGGCGGGACGAGCTGCTG
>WNFB01003223.1_pt1 | contig 14364 bp, 12 predicted proteins | sample 5400501 | NCBI WGS metagenome assembly WNFB01 (sample SAMN13153341, study PRJNA577476) | soil metagenome | isolation source: 200 cm saprolite under Douglas fir tree site 2 hole 1 | place: USA:California | collected 2015-04-18
CGATCCCACGCGGTGCGGGCGGTGCGCTCAACCGGAGCGGCGTCATCCAGCATTGCCAACGGAAGGAATCCGTTATGCGGAAGTACCGGAACAAGCTGCTCGCGGCGGCGGGCGCGGTCGTTGCCGCGGGAGCGGTCGCGGTCTCAGGCCTGACTGCCGCCAGCGCCGCGACGGCCGCCCCCCGGCCGAGCGTCTCCGGAATTGAGTTTTTCCAGCTCGTGACCACGTCGGCGACCTCGAACAAGGAGAGCATCATCGCGCTCGGAAATGTGTTCACCGCTGGCGGCGTCGACCACCAGGGCAGCAAGACCGACCTGGCCGTGTTCCCCGGCGGAACGTTCAAGATCAGGCATTTCAGGGGCCACGGCACGTCGAGCTTCAACCCCACGACCTGCCTGGCCAGGATCAACCGGCACGGCACGTACCGGCTGCGGGACGGCACCGGCAAGTACGCGGGAATCAGCGGTCACGGAAGGTACCGGCTGAAGATCCGTTTCGTGGCCGCCCGCAACCCGAACGGCAGCTGCTCCCATAGCAAGCCGCCGGCCGCGTTCCAGCAGATCATCAAGGCGCACGGCCCGGTGACCCTGCCATAGCGGAACGCCAGCACGGAAGCAACGCGAGCGCCCCGCTGGCTACGGCTGGCGGGGCGCTTTGCAGGCTGGGAAGCGTGCCGCGGTGTCGGCGGCCTGCTGTACGCGCGCAGGCGCCCGCCAGCCGCACCGTGAACCCGCGAAATGTAACCCTGCATCCTGTGCTGGCCGGTCGCCGTGCAGCAGGCCCGCCACCACGCCGCACAGTTGTGCCGCGGTGTAGGGCTTCGCCAGCACCGCTGCGCATACCGCCGTGATCGCCGTACCGGCCTGCCCGGCCGCCGAATCGCCGGTAACAGCGACCACGGCCGGCTGACCGCCGTCCGCCACGGTCAGCGGATCGTCGTCCACCGCGGCCGGCGGCCGCCCGCCGCGGGACTCGCTGAGTTCCGCCGCGAGTTCCAGGCCGCTGCCGTCCGGCAAGTTCATGTCCAGCAGCACCACGTCGAAAGGCGAACCCGCAAGCGCGGCCCGAGCCTGCGCCAGATCACCCGCCTCGACAAGGCGGGCGGCCCGCAAATCCGGATCTGCGCACCGGGACACGATGGTTCGCACCAGGGCCCGGTTCATCTCGTCATCCTCGACCAGCAGAATCCGTGCGCCGGGACCCCTCGTGCCATCGGTCATCGGTCACCACCGTTCTCGCCGCGTCCCACGCGGACGCCGCGGCCAGCTCCGCCGTATGCCAGTAAGCCTCAGCGACTTATGTATACCCATAGCCAGAATTAGATCACGCTATGTAATAGGTGCCTGATGCGCGTGGCGGCGGCGTCGCGGGCTGCGGCAGGGCCTGCCGCGCGTGTGGCCGGGCATTGACGCGCCCGCATACGTGCTCCCGCGCTCGTGCCCGATTGCGCCGCCTCCCGCTGCGGCCCTAACGGCTGGCCGAGCCCCCGCGTGCCCGGCCTGACAACCCGGACGCCAGGTGGTCCGCAATCGAATCCGGCACCTTAATGGGGACCTTCGGCCCGTCCGCGAGATGCATCACGACGGTTCGCCAGCCCGATCCGGCGGTCGGCGCCTCCGCTGCCATGACGCGATCCAGCGACACATCCCCGAGGTATCTGCCGATCCGCCACCGGTAACGGGCCGACCAGACCAGGATCCGCGAGTCGGTCAGGCCGATGAACATGCGCGGAGCCAGCGGGAACATCGAGGTTCTGGCCGTCACCCGGCTCCGTCGCCGCCACGCGAGGTGCTCGGCGGCGACGATCAGCAGCGCTAGTCCGTCCAGCGCCTGGCCGCCGCCCGCGTGCGGCGGTGGCGTCAGCGCGGGGAACAAGGCCGACAGCTTCTCGCCCGGCCGCAACTCCGTCTCGGCAGCCGTGCGGGTTCCTTTCCGGCCAGGACGGTGTGGCATGCGCTCCATCATTCACGCGGCAATGAACCGCGAGCACTGAAGGCGGCCAAATCGTGACGCAGCGGGTAACTCCCGGCGCTTCGATCGCTGACGTGGGGGCGCAGGCCGGACTGCGGCGGTTTCCGGTCGGTCGACGGCCGCCCGGCGTGGCCGTGGCTCCTGGCCTGCTATACGCGGCCAGCTTCGGTGATCGGATGCAACTCCGGTTCCTGGCTGCGGCGCGGGCGGCGAGGTTCAGCGGCTGGGTTCAGCGGCTGGGTTCAGCGCCGGAGTTCAGCGGCGGAGTTCAGCTGCGGGCTTAGCCCAGTGCCGCTGCACCCGCGGAGATGTCCGATCCAGCTGGGATACTACAGATGTGCTAGATGTTTCCGGCGGGCAGCTGATCGGCAGGGAACGTGAGCTTGGCAGGCTCGTCGCCCTGCTGGATCAGGCAGCCGCTGGCGAGCCGATCGTGGCGCTGGTCAGCGGCGACGCTGGCATCGGCAAGACCCGGCTGATCGCTGAGCTGGCGGCTCAGGCGGCGGGGCGGGACTTCACCGTGCTGTCCGGCAGGTGCGCCGAGCTGGGTGACAGCGTCCCCTACCTGCCGCTGGCCGACGCCCTGCGGGCCGCGACGACCGGTCCGTCGGCGGCCCCGCTGCTGCTCGACGCGCTGGCGGCACGCCCGGTCCTCGGCAGGCTGCTGCCGGACCGGGGCAGTGCCGAGCAGCTAGGTGCTGACCTGCCGGGGATGGCGCAGCAGCAGCTGTTCGGCGCGGTGCTCGGGATGCTCGCGGAGATCGCCGCCGACAAGCCGGTGCTGCTGATCCTGGAGGACCTGCACTGGGCCGACCGCTCCACCCGCGACCTGGTGACGTTCCTGAGCCGGGTGCTGCACCGCGAGCGGGTGGCCGTGATCGCCACCTACCGGACCGACGACCTGCACCGGAGTCATCCGCTGCGGGGCGTGGTCGGCGAGCTGCTCAGGCTGCCGAGCGTCACCGCGATCGAGCTCGGCCCGCTCGCCGCGCCGGCCATGGCCGAGTACCTCACGTCGCTGGCCGGCAAGCGGCTGGAGGCGGTGGCGGTCGACGCCATCATCAGGCGCGCCGAGGGCAACGCCTACTACGCCGAGGAACTGCTGGCCGCCTCGGCTGACGGCTGCGAGCTGCCGGCTGGGCTCGCCGGGCTGCTGATCGCCCGGGTCGAGCGGCTGTCGCCGCCCGCCCAGCAGGTGCTGCGGGCCGCCGCGGTGGCCGGACGGCGGATGGACGACGACATCGTCCGGCAGGCGTCCGGCCTGGCCGCGCCGGAGTACGAGGAGGGGGTCAGGGAGTCTGTCGCGAACCAGCTGCTGATCCCCGACGGCGACGATGGCTACGCGTTCCGGCACGCGCTCATCCGGGAGGCGGTTTACGCCGACCTGCTGCCCGGCGAGCGGACCCGCCTGCACGCGCGGCTGGCTGAGCTGCTCGCCGACGAGGCGCGGCTCGACGCCGTGCCCGGCTCCGCGGCCGAGCTCGCTCATCACTACCTGGCCAGTCACGACATCCCGAACGCGTTCGCCGCATCGGTGCGGGCGGGCAAGGAGGCCGAGCGACTGGCCGCGCCGGCCGAGGCGCACCGGCATTTCGATCAGGCGCTGGCGCTCTGGGACCGGGTCAGCGAGCCGGAGAAGCTGGCCGGGCTTGACCGGGGCTGGCTGGCCTTCGACTCGGCGAAGAACACTGCCGCAAGCGGCGACGTTGTCAGGGCCGTGCACCAGCTGCGCAGGCTGCGCGGCTACCTGGACGCCGCGGCCGATCCCGTGCTCGTCAACCGGGTGGGCGAGCGGCTCGCGTACTTCCTGCTGGAGACCGACGAGGCCGTCGCGGCTGCCGAGGCCGCCGAGGCCGCAGTCGACGTGCTGCCGGCGGATCCGCCGCGCTGGGAGCGAGCCCGCGCGCTGGCGACCCACGCCCAGACGCTGATCTACACCCAGGACGAGGCCACCGCGCTGGCGAAGGCCGAGCAGGCGCGGGAAGCGGCCAGGGTCGCCACTGCTCCGTGGGTCGAGGCGGACGCGCTGGTAACGCTCGGGCTGCTCGACGAGCGCGCGGGCAAGATCAAGGAGGCGGTCCGCCTCTTCACCATGGCGCACCGGCAGGCGTTCGATGCCGGGGTGCTCGGCGTCCAGCTGCGGGCCGCGTTCCAGCTGGCCAGGACGCACCTGGAGAGCGGCGACCTCGCCGACGCGAGCAAGACAGCGCACGAGGGCCTGCTGCTGGCGGAGGCGGCCGGCCTCGGGCTGGCGCCCTACGGCCTTGACCTGCAGTACACCCACTATCTTGCGCACTACGCCGACGGCGACTGGGATCACGCGCAGCAGGTCGCCGACGGGTTCGTAGCGCGGGTCACCAGCGTCGCCGAGGCGCGGCTGTCGGCGATGGCACTGTTCATCGATGTCGCCAGGGGCAGCCAGCGGGTCGCCGAGCGGCGCACCTGGCTGAAACCGTTCTGGCCTGCTGACGGATTCGGCGCCTACATCGCCCGCGGGCTGCTGGCCGAGCACGCGCTCTGGCAGGGTGATGCCGAGACCGCGGCGAGCGAGGCAGCCGAGGTCGTCCGCTCGCAGGTGAAGTACTTCGGCGGGTACAGCCCGCCGGTCATCCGGGTTGCCGCGGTGGGCATCAGCGCCCAGGCCGACCTGGCCAGCCGGGCCAGGGCGGCTGGTGACGAGGCGGGCGCCCGAGCCGCGGTGGGCGCCGCCCGTGAGCTGGTCGAGGCCGCCCGCGAGGGTGCGGCGTACCGCCGCAAGCCCAGGTACGTGCTCGGCGTCGAGGGACGGGCCTGGCTGGCCCGCGCCGACGCCGAATGGCACCGCGCCCAGGACGACAACGATCCTGATGCGTGGCAGGCGGTGATAGAGGCGTTCGGCCCGGGGTTCGTGTACGAGAGCGCCAGGTCCCGGTGGCGGCTGGCCGAGGCGCTCGCGGAGGCGGGCCGGCGGGACGAGGCGCAGCAGGAATGGCGGCTGGCGTTCGAGGTGGCGGACCGGCTCGGCGCCGTGCCGCTGCGCGCCGCGCTCGATGATCTCGCCCGGCGGGCCAGGCTCCGGACCAGCGGGCCCGACGGGACTGGCCGGGCTGGTTCGAGCGCCGGGACTGGGGGGACGGGCGGGGGACAAGGCAGCGGGCCGTTCGCCAGTCCGCTGGCCGGGCTCACCGCCCGCGAGCGGGAGGTGCTGCGCCTGCTGGCGGCCGGCCGCAGCAACAGGGAGATCGCCGCCGAGCTGTTCATCGCCCCGAAGACGGCCAGCGTGCACGTCTCGAACATCCTGGGCAAGCTCGGCGCGGCCAGCCGGACAGAGGCGGCGGCGATCGCGCACCGGGAGGGGGTCGGGCTGGCCGCCCGGCTTCGCTAGGGCGGCAGTACTTACTTCGCTAGGGCGGCAGTACTTACGCTGGTCGCGGCATGCCGCGGAGGCAGGCCGGCGCAGTTGCTCGCGGATCAGCGCCGCGATCGGGTGGTAGCGGTAGTGCATCGCCTCCCACGGTCACTGCACGGCGGAGGCGGCGGCGGGGGCCAGCGCTTCCAGCAGCTCGCCTGCCCTGGCGGCCGCCGCAACGGGATCGATATCCGGAGCGCCCACCTGCGGGTCCCAGTTGAGGTCATAGAACAGCTCGGTGATACCCCGTTCAGAAAGCCAGGCAGTATCCTCGCGGATCTGATCGACGTCGCCGGACAGCAGCCGCCGCCCGCTGCCATCCGGTGCCGGGACCGGAGCGCCGGCCCGCACCACCCCGCGGCAGATGATCCGCAGCGTGGCCGGATCGCGGCCGGCCGCCTCGGCGGACTCGCGGACAACGCCGATCCCGTCGCCGATCCTGGACAGGTCGGTCCGGCTGGAGGTCAGCCAGCCGTCCGCGATGCGGCCGATCCGCTGCAGGGCCGGCCTGGCCATCCCGCCGAGCAGCACCGGCGGGCCGCCCGGCTGCACCGGCCTAGGCGCCATCCGGCCGCGCGGCAGGCGATAGAACTCGCCGCTGAACTCGCTGACGTCCTGGGTCCAGAGATGGCGCAGCACGGACACGTACTCCGCGGTCCTCGCGCCGCGGCGGGCCATCTCGCCGCCGGTCGCGGTGAACTCCTCCGGCATCCAGCCGATGCCCAGGCCCAGGTCGTGCCGCCCGGCGGAGAGCACGTCCAGCGAGGCGGCCTGCTTGGCGAGGTAGGCGGGGGAGACGAACGGCAGGTTGACCACGGCCGTGCCCAGTCTGATCGTGTGCGTCACGGCCGCCGCGTAGGTCAGCGCGGCGTAGGGATCCAGGACACTGTGGTACACCGGCTCCATGGCCGATTCAGCGGGGACGATGAGGCGCTGGAATGACCAGAGCGTCGAGTAGCCTGCCCGCTCGGCGCGGGCCGCGAAGCTAGCCAGGTTCTCCGGGGTAGCCCATGCGCCCGACACCGGGGCGCCGAAACCGATCTGCATGCCCTCACCCTAGGAGACGCCACCCGGCCGGCCCAGGCGGCCACGCGCATGGCAGCCTGTGTCATGGCGGCCGCCCGGCGGGCGGCGCCGCGGCGGCCGCCCGGCGGCCAGGCATGTTAAGAACGGAGAACCCATGAGTTCTGACCCGCGGCAGTGGATCGCCACCCTGCGCAACTCCCACGAGCGGCTCGCGTCCCTCGTCCGGCTGCTCGGCACCGGCCATTTCCGTGATCCGTCCTACTGCAGTGACTGGACGATCGCGCAGGTCCTGTCGCATCTCGGCAGCGGCGCGGAGATCGCCATGCTGATGCTGCCCGGGGCGCTGGGCGAGAGCGAGCATGTCGGCCGCGAGGCATTCCCGCCGGTCTGGGACGCCTGGAACGCCAAGAGCCCGGATGCCCAGGTCGCCGACGGGCTGGCCGCCGACGAGAAGCACGTGCACCGGCTTGAGCAGCTCACCGACGAAGAGCTGGCCAAGATCCAGCTGCCGTTCTTCGGCACGGACCTGGACGCCGTCGGCATGGTCAGGCTGCGGCTGGGCGAGCACGCGCTGCACACCTGGGACGTGGCGGTCGCCGTGGACCCGGCCGCGGTGGTGTCAGCGGACGCGGTCGCGCTGCTGATCGACAACGTGCCGCAGTTCCTCGCGCCGCGGCTCGGCAAGCCGCAGGAGGTCCCGCTGCGGCTGCGGATCCGCACGGTCAGGCCGGACCGGGACTACCTGCTGCGCGCCGCGGAGGCGGTGAGCATGACCGATTTGCGCGGCGATGCGGCCGCTGCTGCCGGAGCCGAGGGCGCAGGCGAGGTCAGCATGCCGGCCGAGGCGCTGCTGCGGCTGTCGTACGGGCGGCTCGACCCGGCGCATACCCCGGCCGAAGTCGTGGCCTCGCCGGACGACCTTGACCGGCTGCGGGGGGTGTTCCCCGGCTTTTAGGGGTATCCCGGCGCCGCGCTGCGGGGTGCTGCGGGGCGGGGCGCCGTGCTGCGGGGCGCTGTGCTGCGGGGCGCCGTGCTGCGGGGCGCGGTGCCGAGGGCGCCGAGGGCAAGTTCGGCGGTGTCCGCGGCGCAGCCCCAGGACAGCGAGACGCCCGCCCCGCCGTGGCCGTAGTTGTGCACGATGGCCTGCCCCCCGGGCAGGCGGCCTGCTTCGAGCCTGACCATGGGCCTGACCGGCCTGAGGCCGACCCGGTGCGCCACCACCCTGGCGCCGCGCAGGCCGGGCTCGATCGCCGCGCAGTCGCGCAGGATGCGCTCGGCCGTGGCCGGGTCGGGTTCTAGGCTCCAGTCGCCGCGGCCTTCCGTGCCGCCGAGTACGACCGTGTCCCCATGCGGAAACACGTAGGTAAGGTCGGCCGATTCATCCGCGAGCCCGATGAAGAACTCCGTGAGGCCGGGGTTGGCCGCCACCACTACCTGCCCGCGCACCGGCATCAGTTCACGATCCGGAACGAGGTCGCGGGCGCCAATGCCAGCACAGTTGACGATCACTCTGGCACTGGTGCGACTGGCCGCCTCCGGCAGCGAGCCGAACGCGCTGTCGCGCGCTGCTGCGAGCCGGCCGCCGGCGGCGCGGAACCTGGCCAGGAGGTAGGCCAGGTACACCGGCATGGTGACGACCGGGGCGGCGAACCGCCAGCCGGCCGCGAAGCCTGCGGGCAGCTCGCCGTCAGTGCACAGCCGGAAGCCGCCGAGCGCGGTCACCCAGTCTGGCGGGTCGGCCTTGACGCGGGACGCCTGCCGGCCTGCTACCTCGCGGACTCCGGCGGCTGGCTCGGTGACCAGGTCGAGCAGGCGTGCGAGGGTGGCGGCGCCCCAGCGGGCGACCCTGTCGTCCAGCCCGACGAGGTGCGGCGCCCAGATCGCTCCGGCCGCGGCTGACGTGGTCTGCGCTGGCGGCCTGGCGGCGCTGATGGTCACCCTGACGCCCGCCTCGGCCATGCAGACCGCGGTCGTCAGGCCGGACACGCCGGCCCCGATTACCAGGACGTCAGGCTCGCTGCTGGTCATCTCCCGACCGTAACGCGGCGTCTTCCCCGCTCTCGTCCGGGCCGGTTCCGTCCGGGCGCGCCTGGGCGGGGAGATCATGCGGCTGCGTCCGCCAGCCGGGCGCGTGCTGCTGAGCACATAGACACTGGCGGGTCAGTCAGGCGAGCGACGACGTGGGGCGGTGTGCCAGGCTTCGGCGGCGGCGATGGCTGCGACGATCAGGGCGGCGATCCGGTCGCCCCACCACCAGCCCAGTGCGTCGTACAGCGCGAGAGCGGTGAGCGCCAGCAGGCTGGTTGCCGCTCCGATACCGCTGAGGGCACCGTCACCTTGGAGGGCGCGGCTGGCCATCTGCCTGCCGAGACGGCGCTTGGCGTAGGCCAGGGGCGTGAGGACCGCAAGGGATATGCCAGCTGCCATCAGGGTGATGTTCGACGTGCCGGGACGGGAACCGCCAGCGAGCGCGGCAACAGACTCGACAGCGAGGACGGCGCTGACGACAGCCAGGGCGACGGCGACGATGATGGCGGCCCGTGCTTCCTGCGCGCCGGATTGGACAGGCTGGCGCCGCTCGGCCCTGAACCGCCAGATCAGGGCAGCCGACCCGGTGACGTCGGCGAGAACGCCCAGCCCGATCGCGAAGACACCCAGGCTGTGACCCCGGAGCCCGGCGATCACCGAGACCGCGCCAGAAAGGACGCCGAAGGCAACCGAGCTCGAGACCAGCCACAGCGCCTTAGTGACCAGGCGCAGCCTGACCAGGCGGCTGTCAGGCGACTGGTCTGCGAGCATGCGATTCCTTGCCTCTTGCCAGCTGGCTCGGGGAACAGCACTTTACGACCCTGGCTGCCGGACAGCGGCCGCTGGCAGACTTCCGATGCGACAGTGGCCACGGCGGACCCTACGAGAGCGCTGAATTCCTCTTGTGCGGGCCGGCGGCCAGGTGAGACTCCAGTATCGGAGGCTGGCGAGCAGTGTGACTGAGCGGGCGCGCAATGGCGGTGGACGAGAGCTGACCTGGATGCCGGGGGGGCAGGCCTAGCAGCGTCCTTGCATACAGTGGCAGGACTTCTCCTGCACGCGATCGAAGGGACGTACACGCCCGTGGGTCACACGGCCACAAAACAGGCCCGTTCCGGCAGCCTGACAGCGACCGAGCACCGTCTGGACAACGGTCTGCGCCTGGTGCTCTCCGAGGACCACCTGACTCCGGTCGCGGCGGTCTGCCTCTGGTATGACGTCGGCTCGCGGCAGGAGGTCAAGGGCCGCACTGGCCTGGCTCACCTCTTCGAGCACCTCATGTTTCAGGGTTCGGCGCAGGTCAAAGGAAACGGCCACTTCGAGCTGGTCCAGGGCGCAGGCGGCTCCCTCAACGGGACGACGAGCTTCGAGCGCACCAACTACTTCGAGACCATGCCCGCGCACCAGCTGGAGCTGGCGCTCTGGCTGGAGGCGGACCGCATGGGCTCGCTGCTGGCCGCCCTCGACGAGGAGTCCATGGAGAACCAGCGTGACGTGGTAAAGAACGAGCGCCGGCAGCGCTACGACAACGTGCCCTACGGCACCGCGTTCGAGCGGCTAACCGCGCTCGCCTACCCCGAAGGCCACCCATACCACCACATTCCCATTGGCTCCATGGCCGATCTGGACGCGGCGACGCTGGACGACGCGCGCGCGTTCTTCGGCGCGAACTATGCGCCGAACAACGCGGTCCTGGCCATCGTCGGCGACATTGACCCGGACCAGGCGCTCGCTTGGGTCGAAAAGTACTTTGGCTCCATCCCGTCTTACGACGGCAAGATGCCGCCCCGCGACGGCACGCTCCCCGACATCATCGGCAAGGAACTGCGCGAGGAGATCCTGGAGGAGGTCCCGGCGCGCGCGCTGATGGCCGCCTACCGGTTGCCGCGCGACGGCACGCGTGAGTGTGACGCGGCTGACCTGGCGCTCACCGTCCTTGGCGGGGGCATGTCGTCCCGGCTGTACAACCGGCTGGTGCGGCGCGACCGCACTGCCGTCACCGCCGGCTTCGGGCTGCTGCGGCTCGCTGGCGCCCCCTCGCTGGGCTGGCTGGACGTGAAGGCGTCCGGCGGCGCCGAGATCCCGCAGATCGAGGCTGCCGTCGACGAGGAGCTGGCGCGGCTCGGCGCGGAGGCGCCGACCGCCGAGGAGATGGAGCGGGCGCAGGCCCTGCTGGAACGCGAATGGCTGGACCGGCTCGGTACGGTCGCCGGGCGGGCCGACGAGCTGTGCCGGTATGCGGTGCTGTTCGGCGACCCGCAACTCGCGTTCACGGCCGTCAACCGGATCTTCGACGTCACCGCTGAGGAGGTCCGGGCGGTTGCCATGGCGCGGCTGCGCCCCGATAACCGTGCGGTGCTGGTATACGAGCCCGTCACCTCGGAAGACACGGCCGGCACGGCAGTCGGCGGGGTCGGCGACCAGGCCAGCGCGGCCGACGAGAACGACAAGCGGGAAGGAGCTGGGCGGTGACCGATGCCGCCGTGACCATGGACTTCCACCCGCAGCCGGCCTCCGGGCAGGCGAAGCCCTGGACGTTCCCCGCGCCCGAACGCGGCGCCCTCGCCAACGGGCTGATCGTGCTGCGCTGCCACCGGCCCGGACAGCAGGTGGTGGCCGTGGAGATCTGCCTGGACGTGCCGCTCGACGCCGAGCCCGACGGGCTCGACGGGATCGCCACGGTCATGGTTCGTGCGCTGTCTCAGGGCACCGGCCAGCACACTGCCGAGGAGTTCGCCGCGGAGCTGGAGCGCTGCGGCGCGACCCTCCACGCACACGCCGACTACCTCGGCGCGCGCGTCTCGCTGGAGGTGCCCGTCTCCCGCTTGCCCAAGGCGCTTGGGCTGCTCGCCGAGGCGCTGCACGCGCCCACGTTCGCGGCCAGCGAGATCGAGCGGCTGGTGCGTAACCGTCTCGACGAGATTCCGCTTGAGATGGCCAACCCCGGCCGACGTGCGGCCAAGCAGCTGTCGCAGGAGCTGTTCCCGGCGTCCGCGCGGATGTCCCGGCCGCGCCAGGGCACCGAGGACACCGTCGCGCGGATCCACGCGGCGGACGTCCGCGCGTTCTACCAGGCTCAAGTGCGGCCTAGCACGGCGACTGCGGTCGTCGTGGGCGACTTGACGGGTGTCGACCTGGATGCGGTGCTCGCCGACACGCTCGGCGGATGGACCGGCGACAGCACCGAGCCGCTGCCCATGTCGCCGGTGATCGCCGACGACACCGGCCGTGTGGTGATCGTGGACCGGCCCGGTGCCGTCCAGACGCAGCTGCTCATGGGGCGGATCGGCCCGGACCGGCACGACCGGGTATGGCCGGCTCTGGTGCTCGGCACGTACTGCATGGGCGGCACGCTCACGTCCCGGCTGGACCGGGTCCTGCGCGAAGAGAAGGGCTACACGTACGGGGTACGGGCCTTCGAGCAGGTGCTCCGGTCGCGGGCGCCGCACGGCGCGGCGGGTGCGTCGGTGCTCGCCATCCGCGGTTCCGTGGACACGGCGTCCACGGGTCCCGCACTGGATGACCTGCAGACGGTGCTGCGCACGCTGGCCGCGGAAGGGCTGACCGAAACGGAGCGCGACATAGCCGTGCAGAACCTGGTGGGCGTCGCGCCGCTCGAGTACGAGAGGGCAGCGTCGGTCGCGGACACATTGGCGGATCAGGTGGAACAGCACCTGCCGGACGACTACCAGGCTCAGCTGTACGCGCGCCTGGCTGAGACGAGCACGGTCGAGGCCACGGCCGCGGTGGTCGCGGCGTTCCCGCAGAACCGTCTGGTCACGATCCTGGTCGGCGATGCAACCCAGATCAAGGCCCCGGTGGAGGCCCTTGGAATCGGCGAGGTCAAGATAGTGACAGGCTGACCCTCCGGAACCTGGCTCACGTCCGTCACACCGCCTGTGGTCGCGCGGCATCTGTCCAGGCTGACGTCGTCGAGCGGGCCAGGGCGGTGACTGACCAGAATGCGGCTGCTGATACGGCAGCCTTGCTGATCGGATCCGAGCGAACCGGCCGAGGTGGCGGAAGTCCAGATGCCTGTCGCGGTCGCGAGCCGTTCTGCGATGGAACTGGATGGGCGGCGGGCTCGTGGTCCCCTGGGGGGCTGGTGGGCCGAGTTACTCGGCTTGGACGGCGGCGGCGAACTCGGCCATTGAGCGGAACTCGGCGTCCGGGCTGACGTCGGCCGGGGGTGCTGGTGTCGCGCCCCAGCCGGGAAGGTCGTGCCGCCGGTTGATCCACACGGTCGGCAGGCCGGCCAGTTTCGCGGGTGCGTGATCGTGAAACAGGCTCTGCGCGACGTGCAGGAGCTTGCCGTCGCCGACGCCGAGCCGCCGGGCCTCTTGGATCAGCGCGGTGAAGTTGCGCGGTGACGGCTTGTAGGAGCCGATGTCTTGGGCGGTGAGGATGCTGGTGAACTCGACGCCGAGCCGGGCCTTGGACGCGGCGAAGGAGGCCCGGTCGACGTTGGACAAGATGATGAGCTTGAATCGCTTACCGAGTGCTTCCAGCGCGTCGTGGGAGTCCGCGAACGCCGGCCAGTCCGGCACCGATGTCGCCAGAGCCGTGGCGTCGGCGTCGCTGACTTCGGTGCCTAGCTGGTCGCCGAGGGCCCGGAGGCTGCGTGTGAGGATGGCGGGGTAGGGGTCGGTGGGGTGCTCGGCCTCGGCTGTTGCCTCCTGGGTGGAGTAGGCGGTCAGCAGCTGTTCGTCGTCGAGGGTGAGTCCGCGGCGTTTGGCCCAGGGGCTGAGCACGGCGGCGATACCGGCCTCCCAGTTGATGAGGGTGCCGTAGCAGTCGAAGCTCAGCGCCTGGAAGTCGGTGAATCTCACGGGCCGTTCTCCTTGATGAGGTCGAGAAAGAATCGTTCGGCGGCGTCAAGGTGTTCTTGCCACGCTTCCAGGGCGGGGCGGATCTTGCCGGCGTGCAGGGCGTTGAGCAGGACCGTGTGTTCGGCGGCTATCTGGCTCGCGCCGCGGTAAGCGGGGCGGAGCTGGGCGATGAGCAGCCGCAGTTCAGCGCTGACGCTGTTGAAGGTGCGCAGCAGCCGGGGGGACGCTGACGCCGTCAGCACCGAACGGTGGAAGGCGATGTCGTGATCGGCGACCACATCCCACGTCGCCCCATCGGGCAGGGCTACGTAGGCGCCGGCGGTCTGCTCGATGCCGGTGACCGGGTGATTGCCCTCGATGATCAGCCGCACCGCGGCCAGTTCGATGGGGCGGCGCAGGCGGTAGAGGTCGACCGCGTCGAACGCGGTAAACGACCGGACCCGGGCGCTGCGCCCCCGGCCGCGTTCGAGCAGGCCGTCGGCGACAAGCATCTGGACCGCGGCCCGGATGGTGGGACGAGCGGCACCGAACTCTTCGGTCAGCTCGGTGTCGCGAAGCTCCTTCCCCCCGGGATACTGCCCGGTGAGCAGGCGGCGGCGCAGCTCATTGGCGACCGCTTCGGCGACGGACACCGGCTCGATAATCATGGATGACTCCGTAACAGGCGGTCAGGTTCTCGGCAAGCGCCGGGTCGCCGCGGCAGTCCCTGGCCGGGTTTGGGTGACGGCAAGGACCAGCCCGGCCAGGATCAACACGCACCCCGCCGCGATGGCTCCGGTGAGGTGCTCGGACAAAACAAAGACCCCCAGCAGCGCGGCGGTCAGCGGCTCCAGCAGCGAGATGGTCACGGCGGTGGGCGATCCGAGGGTGGACACCCCGTGGGCGAATAGCGCGTAGGCCAGGGCGAGCGTGGCGACACCGGCATAGACGGCGCCAAGCAGCAGCGCGGCCTGGCCGAACCAGCTCAGGTGCTGCCAGAAAAGCGCTGGCACCAGCATGACCGTCCCGGTAGTGAAGATGGCAGCCACCGAACGCGGTGAGCCATGACGCGCCGACAACGCGCCGATGGTGCTGGCCTGCATGGAGTAGCAGCCGCCCGCCGCGAGCCCCAGCAGCATGCCA
>WNFB01003224.1_pt1 | contig 14364 bp, 13 predicted proteins | sample 5400501 | NCBI WGS metagenome assembly WNFB01 (sample SAMN13153341, study PRJNA577476) | soil metagenome | isolation source: 200 cm saprolite under Douglas fir tree site 2 hole 1 | place: USA:California | collected 2015-04-18
TAATGTATTTGTCTCGAACGATATGGGATAGAATCTCAGTTCCCACGTCGGGTCGCTGTTACTTTGCTTGTAGAACAAGCAGTAGAGCTGTGACGAGCGCGTAGATCGCCAGAGCCTCTGCCAGTATCAGCGTGATAACTGCTCTTGAGAATATATCCGGTTTCTCCGCCGTTGCGGCGGCTAGAGCGCTCCCAGAAGTCCCTATGCCAAATCCAGCGCCGAGGGCGGCTGCACCCATTGTTAATCCGCCGGCGAAGATTCTGACTGAGCCAGCGAGGGTAAGCGTGTCGGTGATGTGGAAGACCGAGAGAAGACCGACTACAAGACCGTATATTGCGAGGGCTTCCGCGAGGATCGTAGCGATGAAGGTCTTGAACATGACCTCAGGCCGTTCGACCCCTGCACCGGCAATAGCCGGCCCGGAGATTCCTATTCCAATTCCGGCACCGATGGCGGATAGGAGGACGCTTAGTCCGCCGCCGAGTCCAGCCCAGAATGTGGGGCATAGAGTAACAGACGTTAGGGTAGCGCAGTCAACCACTTGGTTACACAGTCCAGCTTGTAGGTTCTCGGTAAGGCGCGAATGACAATCCCGATCCTTCATAAAACTTGCTAAACCATTCAACCCAGTGAAGCCTCAGAGTTTGCACGAAAACGATCAAACCCTCTAGAATCATTACTAAGAGATTTCCCGCTACGGCGCCCGCTATTCCGAAGGAAGTGAAGAATGCGAATTTTATTGCAAAATCCGCTAGGTTGAGCGCCCAGATTCGAAGATAGGATAGCGTATTGCTTCCTGCGCTGATGAACACTTCGAAGAAATGGAGAGGTCCCTCCTTCACCGCCATTATCCCCATCGGTATGAACAACAGTACGAGCAGTGCAGGGTTTTGCAGGAGCACTCCGAACTTGTAGCCTGAGATGACGACCTGTGCTGCGAGATAGATGAAGATGATGTAGAACCACGCCCAAGAAATCGGTCCGTAGAATGCGTGCTTGATCTCGTGATTCCGTACTTTATTGTATGTGCTGATTACTAGGCCCGAGAGGTAGTGTCCTACTCCGAACAAGAGTATCACCGACATATATATGAGAAGGTGGGAAATATCCGGAGTGGCCGCGAAGGCTCCCTCGTTCGGGTTGAAGAAGGGTCGAAGGCCGAAGACCGCTTGGGACTCAAAACCGAAAAAGTCACCGAAGAGAAACCCGAAAATTGTTATGCCAATGCCTAGCATAACTATGAGTTCCGCGCCGTTAACGAACAATTGTCCGATCTCGAAGATCTTGACCTTTCTTCTCTTCAGCCACAAGAGAAAGAGGCCTAGAGCCAAGAAGAGTGGACCCTCACCGAAGTCTCCGAACATCAATCCGTAGATCAACGGAAAAGTGAAAATCATGAAAACCAAGGGATTTGTTTCGTTATAGGAGGGGATGCCAAAATTGTCAATCACGGACTGCAAGGGCGTGCTCCAACCAGGGACTCTAACGAGCGTCGGTGGAGTCTGATGCTCCCCAGCTTCAAGGCCGTTTTCTAACGATCTGCCATGAGAGACCTCATGCGCATCTTCAGCGTTCTCTACGTGAACAGAAACGAGTCCGTTGCAGGCCTTCGAAGCTCCTTCTGTCAGTGCCTGGACACTATCCTCGGCGACCCATCCTCTTAGCATGTAGGTCGACTCGGTAGTAGACGAGTTTGAGATGGCTCTGGATCGGGCTTCCAGAATCTCTGTGAGATGCTCTAGAGTCTTGAGCCTCGGTCCGTACTCTTTTGTGAGGAGTTCACGCTGGTGATCAAGCTTTCTCGCCACGTCCTCGATCTCCACGAGTCGGCTATCAGTGAATTTCTTAGCTTCCTTGGGGTCTGACGGAAGTTCTGCCCAAGGCTCTTCTACTTTTGCGCCTAGTGCTGTGGCCGCTTGTTTTGCATCGTCTTCGAAGGCTCGGGGAAAAATAGCCAAGAAAGTTTGAGTTCTCTCTGCACTATGGGTGATGACGAAGATCAGATTTCCGTATGTCAATTCATCCAAGTCTCTCTGAATCGAAACGGTTGACTCTCTTGCACATTCTCCAGCGAGAGTGGCGAGGAATCCGCTGCTTCCAACAGTTCCGAGCGGCATTCCTACGGCTTCTAATCCTGAAAGGAAACGTGAGAGTTCCGAAGTTCTCTCATTGTCAGCTAGAAGTTTGCCTTGCGATTCCTCTAGTTGGCGGACCGACCCTTCGAGTTTTGAGGTTTCTTGGTCGAGGAAGAGGGCGAGCTCATCGATGTTGTGAATTGGAGCTTCAATTTTCTCATGTTGGACCTCAACCTGCTCAAGAGCTGCGGCAAGCGCGGAGATGCGGTTCCTGATCGTCGCGGATTTCGACAGCAGGCTTGTAGCTTCGACTGGCGTTGCGCCCAGCGGGAGCTGGTCGTCCTCAATCGTCATGAGGTGAATCATAGGTTCTCTTCCAGCATAGGAGAGGAGGTTGGGCAACTCGTCTTTTGCGACTATGATGCTGACCTGATGCATCGTCTCCGGTCTGAGCAAGAGATAGAGACCTACTCACCAAATATGGTTGAAGAGATTGTCGTTAGGAGCTGGTTGTCCAGTCTTTCGATGCGAGCCTTGAATGAATTGTTGAAGCTCATCTTTCCATCGGGGTCGCTTGCAATTACGCCTCCTAAGTCATCGATCGCGGTCTCATCAGCTAGGAATTTTATCCCCTTGGGAAACGTTTGTCCCAGAGATTGGAGACTCTTCCTCTCCGCATTCCGAAAGCCGACTTTCACTACTGCATTGTCTGTTCCGACCGCCTCAACCGCTTCTAGCACGAGGCGTTTCAATGTCGACTCGAACTGGTCCGTTCTGGCTATGTCCGAGAGGCGCTGTTCGACCGATTTGAGAACACTTTGAACGATCCTGTTCTTCTCCTCAAGGATCCGTAGGCGATTCGCTCTTACTCTGGAACTAAGGATACTCCTTCTGATGCTCTCCGCCTCCAAACTGGCTCTTGATAGAATATCGTTCGCATCTCGTTGCGCTTGGGCTCGGGACTCTTCTAGAATCTGCTTAGACTTTTCTTCAGCTTGCTCGACGATTCCGGCAGCTTTCAGTCTTGCATCTGACAGAATCCGATTATGAAGCTTCCCCAGAGACTCCGCCATTTTTTCAACCACCCAGAACCAATTCAACGCCCTTCTTGGCGGCAACATCTTTCCTATCCTCGAAGAGTTTCTTGTAAGTCTCAAGTAGAGCGTCGGTTTCCACGTCTGAGCTTCGCGCGTCAGCCTCTGCCTTCTCCCGCGACTCTCGAAGCATCTGGGCCTTACGCTGTTCCGCTTCAGCTGTCGAGCTGTGCCGAACATTTTGGGCCTCTTGGGAGGCACGAGCTAGAATTTCTTCGGCCTTTGACTTTGCGTCCTCGACGATCTGTTTCGCTTGTGCCTCAGTTTCAACAATTCTTCTGACAGCTTCAATTCCGGACAAGCGATTTCTGCTCCAAATACACCGTTAGACCGCGTTTTCGAATGCCCAGTTTAGATGCGCGCTATAAAACTGTTCGAAGAAGGGTTTTGATACAGTTTCCAACCCCTTACTCTACATACAAGGATTGCTGAAGGATGCCCGTCAAGATCATTTATCCGGATCACCTAGAAATCGTCGGTCTCGGACGCGTTCTCCTGACCGCTCCACACGCGACGAGCGTTGACGCAGATCTTCATACCGGACAAATTGTTGAGGAAGCAGCGCTGACTTCTAGGTCGTTTGCCGTCATCGGCAAAGTCGACAAAGAATTCCTGGATTTGAACCGAATCCAGTCTGCGCAATCGGAATTCAGAAAGGGCATCGAAGGATTCGTTTCCGAAGATGGAATCAGATATATTCTTGACATTCACGGAAAAAAAAAGCCAGGCGTGGAAGTTGGGACTGTTGCGGGGAGGACGTGTTCTGACTCGACGACCGAGCTAGTAAGGTCACGGTTGGTCAAAGACTTCACGGTAAACGTGAACAGCGAGTACAAGGGAGACGAACCTGGAAGCGTAATCACGAGTTACAACCGAAGAGACCCGAAAGGCAATTTCGCTGTCGAGACTATCCAAATTCGGTTCGGTCATGAAGAGAGACAGCTTCTGAGAGAGAAGGTGATTATGGACATCTCCGAGATAGCGGACATACTCAATGCGCGACTAGAGCCCGCGCGAACCGACTAGTGCAGCGGCAGCACTTTGAACCAGCCGAATCCAAGGGTCAGGATAAATTCCAATGGCGAAGATCAGAATCGTGGCAACCCAAAGAACACCCATATAGACGCGGGGTTCAGCAATCCTAGACTGATCTCCTGGTTCGTCAAAATACATCCTCTTAATCACCCAACCATAGTAGCTCATACTGAAACCGCTGTTAATCAGAGCCGCCAACGCCAGATAGCCACCCCAGCTGTAAGGCGAGTAGATCGACCCTGTGAACAGCATTACTTTGCTGAAAAACCCGTTCAAAGGAGGCACACCCGCAAGGCCGAGAAAAATTACTGCGATACTCAAAGACGTTTGCGGCATTCTTCGAGATAACCCATTGAAAGAATCAAGATCGGTAACCGACAGTTTGGTTGCAACTGCCGCCGCAGCGACGAATGCAGCCGTCTTCAGAATTGCATAATTCAGAACGTGAAAGAGTCCGCCCGCCAGACCCAACGGCACATTGGTCGTCGTGAATGGAGTGGCGAGCGCCATTAGGATGTAACCTGCCTGGGCAATGCTGGAATAGGCGAGGAGTCTTGTGAAGCTCTTTTGCATCAGAGCTGCAACGTTTCCGACACTCATTGTTACTACAGCTATGATCGCAAAGGTCGAGTAGAAATCCACGTTGAAAGCCGAGATCCCTACGATGAATACTCGAAAGGCCGCCGCGAATGCTGCCATCTTCGCACCGGCGGCCAAGAACGCGCCAATCGTCACTGGGGCGCCTTCGAAGGCATCGGGTATCCACATGTGAAACGGAACGACTGCCATCTTCACTCCGAATCCAACGATAAACAGGACAATCGCGAGGACCCCGAATGGACGAACATCTGGTCCCGCGGTCGACAGAGAGCTCGCAATGGCTGTAAGGCCTGTGGAGCCAGTGACGCCGAAGACCAGGGAAATGGCGTAGACTATGAGTGCAGAGGAGAGGGCTGAGAGGACGAAGAATTTCATAGCTGCTTCGTTGGAATTCGGGTCCTTCTTTCTGAACGCCGTTAGGGCATACGTGGGAATGCTCATCAGCTCCCAACCAACGTAGAGAAGTATCAGATCCATTGAGGCTGCTAGGACAATCATTCCGAGGGTCGAAAGGAGCAGAAGTCCGAAGAATGGTCCCTTGTTGGGGTCCTCACGCATGTATTGCAGTGAAGCAACCGTTACGAAGATTGCCACGATCAACAGGACTCCGGAAAAGAACAGAGTAAACAGATCCACTTGGAATCCCCCGAAAGACACTGGCGAAGGGGTTGTGAACCCCAGCCAGACTGTCGATACTAGGGCGATTGCCAGACCTAAGATACAGACGAAGGGCGCGAGACCGAGCTTCGATTTTCTGAAATGAACAAACCCGGCAGGAGTGGCGAGTAGTCCGAACACTGCAAGGCTGAGAAAAGGGGTCAGTGAGAGGAGAGCCAATCTGGATCACCTGGCTCCAAGACCGACTATCGTTCCAACCCATTTCTCCACTGTAGGAGCTATCACGCTCCCTAGTATTGGGGGCGGATAAACGCCGAAGATCAACAATGGCACGAGGAATGCTACAAGAATCAGGATCGAGTGAAGATGCAGCTCGTTCTTGGGGCCTACCGGGGGTGTCATCGCCACGCGCCGAAGCATCCAGAGGAAGTATCCGACAGTTAGGGCTGGAGCGACTATGGCGATCGCGAAGAGATAGCTCACGCTGAGAGCGCCTTGGATCACGAGGTATTCGCTGATGAAGTTGGCAAACCCGGGAACCGCCATAGCGGCCATCGAGGCCAAGAATAGTAGTGAAACCGTTTGAGGCATCTTTCCTCTTAGGCCTTTCAGTTCGTCGATATTTCTAGTTCCGGTGTGTTCGTGGATGTATCCTGACATGAGGAAGAGCATTCCAACGGCGAGTCCATGGCTAAACATCTGAAAGACTGCTCCCGAGACTCCTGCAACTGTTGCAGTGAATGCTCCGAGGAGAACATAGCCCATGTGATTGACACTCGTCAGGGCAATCATTCTTTTGATGTCCTTGGCGACAAATGCGACTGAGGCGCCGTAGATCATGGTGATGAGGCCGATGGTGGTAAAGTATGGCCAGAGAACACCCACTGCCTTAGGGAAGAGTAACAGGTTATACCTGATCAATCCGTAGCCTCCCATCTTGAGCAGCAAGCCTGCCAGCAGAACGCTAACCGGTGCGGGAGCCTCCACGTGCGCATCAGGTAGCCACGTGTGAAGAGGGAATATGGGAAGTTTTACCGCGAATCCAACGAAAGTTGTGATAGCTACTGCGAGCTGGAGAGGGAGAGCAAGGTTCGGGATCCTCGCTGCCAGAACATCGTAATCGAACGAGGGACCTCCAGGGTAAGCCGAGGTTCCAGTCCAGGCGTATAGTGCAAGAAAGCCGAACAGCATGACTGCGCTACCGGAATAGGTGAAAATGAGGAATTTTAGGGAGGCATATTTCCGGCGGGGTCCGCCCCAAATGCCGATGAAGAAAAACATCGGGATGAGGACGATCTCCCAGAAGAGATAGAACAGAATCAGGTTGAGCGAGGTGAAGACGCCGATGATCCCTGTTTCGAAGATGAGAAAGAGAGCATAGTACTCCGCATGTCTGAAAGTAATCTGATCCCAAGATCCCGCCGCGGACAGGAGGCTAAGAAACGTGGCTAGCATCAGGAGCGGAAGGCTGATCCCGTCAATCCCGACTTTGTAGTTGAGGCCAAAAGACCCAGCCCAGGGGGCGCTCTCGGAGAGTTGGAAACCCGGCTGGCCATATTGGAACACAACCAGAATCATGATCGAGATGGCGAAGACGATCGCAGTGGTCCCTACTCCCAAAATCTTTGCCATTTTCGGGTTCTTCCTGCCGAGCAGAAATGTCGGTGCCGCCAGGACTGCGGGGAGGAATATCGCGATTGACAGTAGTCCGATCATCTAGGTGGCTCCAACGACGAATAGCATGTAGGCGAGTAGGAGGATTATTCCGATCGCGAACGCGATGACGTACTGCTCTGTCACCCCCGACTGAAGCTTTCGGAGAAAGTTGCTGAGCCTTGAGCCGTACAATGCGATCTCGTTGGCGGCTCGGTCAACAACCTGAGTGTCGAGTTGATCACTCGCCCGTGAATAGTCCATTATGTCTCGACCGATTGTGTTGTTTAGCCTGTTCCAGATCCCCTGTTCAACGTACGTGTAGAGTCCCCGGCTCGCGGCGAGTAAACCTGAAACGAAGACTTTGTAGTAGATGGCATCTAGATACCAGCGTTCGTAGAGGAATCGCTGGACCGGGTTCATGTCAGTTTTGAAAACATAGTTTTTCCGGAAGTAAAAGATGTAGGCAATTCCGCCCCCAACGATAGCAACAACTGTGCTCACAGACAGCAAGAGGAGGTCAGTAAGACCGGAAGCTGGGCTGATTGCCGCCGGAAACTTGTAGACTGTTGAGCTGAATGTACTCGCAACATAGGAGGTCAGGGGACCGCTGTAGAGGGGGTAAGCTAGTCCCAGGCCCAGGCTGCCTACAGCGAGAAGCAGGTACGGAATGAGCATCGTAAAGCCAGCTTCGTGAGGATGCTTTCCACTTTCCATGAGGTCCTCGACATGTTTGCTGGGTTTTCCTGCAAGCGTGATGCCCAACATTCGAACGGTGTAGAAACCGGTAATGAATGCTGTGATGAGAGCTAGTCCGTAGAGGACGTATTGCCCTCCGAGGAAGCTCAGGGATAGTATCGCGTCCTTCGTCCAGAACCCGCTGAAAGGTGGGATGCCCATTAGGGAGAGCCCCGCCATGAGCATCGAGGCGGATGTTAGCCTCATGGCCTTAGCCAACCCCCCCATTTCGTCCATGAAACGCGATTCTGCAACGTGTAACATCCATCCCGCGGCGAGGAAAAGTGAGGCCTTGAACACAGCGTGGCTGAGAAGGTGAAAGAGTCCAGCGGTATAGCCTGCGAGAAAGTTAGCGCTGAGCCCAGCAATTCCGAGGGCCAGCATCATGTAGCCGATCTGAGAGACGGTGGAGTAAGCTAGTACCTTCTTTATTTCGCGAGCAACTGCGGCCTGACTTGCAGCTAAGAGGGCTGTAAACGCTCCTATCCATGCGATGACGCCGAAAAATTGTGACACTTGGTTGAACTGAGATAGCGCGATGAAGAATACGGGTCCCATTCTTCCGGTAAGGAAGACTCCAGCCTTGACCATTGTTGCAGCATGTATTAAGGCGGAAACCGAGGCGGGACCGGTCATAGCATCCGGGAGCCATTCCTGCAGGGGAAACTGCGCCGACTTGCCGATCGGTCCTCCGAAGAACAGGAGAGCAGTGGGGAGTAGAAGACCAAGGCGGGCAAGATTCGCAGCCCAGTTCCCTGAGCCCCCTAGTAGTGCTACCAGCTGATTGTAATTGAAGGTCCGCGCGAAAGCGTAGATAAGAAAGATTGCAATCAGCAGCGCGATGTCTCCGATTCTTGTCATCACGAACGCCTTCATCCCCGCCTTCGTCGGTGAATATTCTTCCGAAACACCTAGGGCTTTGTCGCCCGGGCTACCGACCCAGTACTGTGGCTCGTCGCGGTAAAAGTGACCAATCAGCGCGTAGGAGCATAGGCCCACGCCCTCCCACCCGAAAAACATCATGAGGAGATTGTCAGCGAGGACTAGCAGCAGCATGTTTCCGATGAAGAGGTTCATGAAGAACCAGTATCGTGTCAGGCCGAATTCGCCTTTCATGTATCCAACGCTATAAATCATGATGAGGAGGCTAATCCAGGCGACGATGTTTGCCATGAAGAGGCTAAGAGGATCCACTAGAACTCCAGCGGTAATGTTGAGAGATGGAATCCAAGCGACAGTGTAATCTCCAGCAGAGACCGTCAGCGCAGTTGTCGTCGCCAATATCGCCGCTGCAAGGGTGAATCCGACTGCTGCTACGTCACGAACTCTAGAATGAATCTTGGCGAATAGCGGGGTCAGAAGCGCGCCTACAAGGGGCGTCACCCAGATGAGCCAGGCGAGAAGAGAGCTAGCCAATTGTCTATGGCCCCACTATTGCTCTTGCAGCGGACAGGAGTCGGCCGAGTATGGGTTCGGGATAGATACCCAGGATGATGGTGACAATGCTAAGAGTGATGAGGGGAAGTGTGATTGTCCATGGCGCTTCCTTGACATCGGAGGTATCCGAGTTTGGCGCTCCAAAGAAGATCTTCTTCATTGCCATCAGAGAGTAGCCCGCGGTGAGAGCGGTTGCGATAATTCCTAGTGCCGCTATCACAAGGCGGTACTCTGACGCGGTATCAGTAGCTCTTACGAATCCGCCTTGGAACAGGAAGAATTCGGACAGGAACCCGCTTGTGGATGGAAGACCTGCAAGAGTGAGAGAGCCGATGAAGGCAGCGGTGGCCGTGATCGGCATCTTGCTGGCGAGTCCTCCGAGCTTGCTTAGGCTTCTCTCGCCGCGGACCTGAAGCATAACGGCGCCAACGACGATGAAGAGTATTCCTTTGGCGGTTCCATTGCTCACGTACTGAAACATTGAGCCAGAGACGCCGAATGAGTTGAATGCGGCGAGCCCGAACAGGATATAGCCCATCTGGCTGATACTCGAATATGCAAGGAGTCTCTTGATGTCGTCTTGCACTAGTGCCATCGCGCTGCCGTAGATCATCGTGATGAGAGCCCACCCAGCGAAGAAAGCAGAGAAGGTGAGAAAGGCCTGCGGAAAGATCGTCATGACTATTCGAACGGTCGCGTACCCTCCTATCCCCGTCATCGCAGCAGCCAGAATAGTACTGATTGGAGTAGGCGCTTCAGCATAGGCCGATGGAAGCCAGACATGAAGTCCGAACTGACCTATCTTGACAAAGAACCCGAAGCACATCGCCGCGACGATCCCAAGACGGAGCGTTGTTGAAACGAGGCCTGGAGTCACAGTGAGGTTGCTGATTACAACATCCATGTCGGTCGCACCTGTCAGATAGGCAGTGACCAGTATTCCGACGAGGAGGACTAGGGCTCCCACATGTGTCCAGATGAAATATGTTAGCGAAATTCTCTCTTTCTCGCCGTATCCCCATTCGGCAATGAGGAAGAAGGAGGGAACGAGCATGATCTCAAAGAAGAGATAAAACTCGATCAGGTTCGTCGCTAAAACAGTACCGATCATTCCGAGAGAGTAGAGCGCGTAGAGGCTGTAGTACAACCCATAGCGTCCTGGGTCGTCGCCTATCCTCTGGCGCATGTACGGGACAGAGAAGAGAGATACTAGGGCTGTGAGAAGGCTGATGATGAAGAGTATTGGAAGGCTCAGATTGTCGACCCGGAAACCGAAGTTTCCAATTGGGGACCACGAATATGACTCCTGATAAGTCCCTTGAGTGGACCCGGACCCCTGAAGGGCAGCGTAAAGTATTGTTATGAGTGGGATGAGAAGCAGGACGAAGGAAACGAATCCGGTCTTCTCTTTTAGCTGTTTGGAGAGAGCGTAGAGGATTGGAATCGCTAGCAGCGGCACGAGTATTGCGCCGATTAGAAGCAGTGTCATGGAGATCTATCCTTTCAGCTTCGATAGTTTCGACAGATCTATGTCGGCGTTAAGTCTGGAGACTAGGATGATTATCGAGAGCCCGACAGCCGCTTCCATCGCTGCGAGTGCAATGGTGAACAATACGAGGACTTGCCCAGTGACTATGGGAGGATTGCGCAGGCGGGCAAAGGCTATGATGTTCAGATTGGCCGCGTTGTAGATCAATTCAACGGAAAACAGAATGCGAATAGCGTTCCGCTTCGTTGTAAGACCATAGATTCCGATGCCAAGCAGGATTACCGATACGGCGAAGAAACTCGACAGAGGCTCCATTTTCTACTGCCCTCTATCCGTCTTTGACAGCGCCAACGCGCCGATTACGGCAGCCGCCATCACTAGAGACATGAATTCTAGTGGAACACCGTAATTCTTCAGAAGAGAAGTACTGAACAGGGAGAGATCGCATCCGGATCCGCACGAGTCTGGTCCCGGAAAGGCTGTCGCATTGGCCAGCGCACCAGTCATTCCTAGCAACAACGACACCAACATGGCTGCGAGAAGTGATACTCGTTTCAGCCCCAGTGGGGTTTCTCCCTTTTTCGGCCCGACGAGCATGACAGTAAAAAGAATCAGGACTACCACGGCACCGATGTATACCGCAATCTGGAACCAGCCAACGTAAGCTGCGTCGAGAACAAAGAAGAGCCCCGCCACGCCCAGGAAAGCTATTCCAAGCGCCGACGCTCCGTAAACAAGATCTCTTGCTTCGATTGCGAGGATCGCAGCACCGATCGTCACTGCCGCGAATGCTAGAAACATGAGGTCTGTCATTTTTGGTCTCAGAGCGTTGGGAATCCTACAACCAGAAAGTAGGTTATGCCTATGTTGAATATCGCAAGCGTGAGAAGAGTGGTCCAGCCTGCCCTGAGAAGTTGGTCGAGGCGGACTCGCGGAAATGTAGATCGCAACAGCATTATCAACACGATGACTATCAGAGTTTTGAGCAGCATCCAGAAGAGAGGAGGAAGAAAACTGGGGCCGAGGAACCCCCCTAGAAACATCACGCTGAAAAGAGCTGAAAAAGCGTAGAGTTTGACAAAGCCGGGGCCCTGGGCTGCAAGGAAGAGGACACCGGGATATTCGGCTTGCCAGCCCATCATGATTTCGGATTCTGCCTCAGGAAGGTCGAATGGAAGTCTCTCCATTTCTGCGACGCTAGTGACCAAGAAGATGAATGCTCCAAGAGCCTGGGGTAGTATGAACCATCCGCTGGTTTGGGCGTTAACAATCTGGGCGAGATTCATGGTTCCTGCCATCATTATGACGCCGAGAGCGGATAGCCAGAGTGGAATTTCGTACGCGGTTTGCTGGAAGAGAGCTCGTAGTCCCCCGATGAACGGGAACTTGCTGTTAGCACTCCATCCCGCAAGGAGGATGAGGGTGGGAGAAAGGGTAATGATTGCTAGGAATGCTGGGAGTCCGACCTCGATGTTTGCGATTTGAAGCCCGGGGGCGAATGGGATCAGCCCGACTAGGGCTGCGCCGAGAACGAGTCCCGTTGTCGGCGCCATTATGAAAAAGAAGGCGTCGGAGTTTTCTGGGACAAAAAGTTCTTTGAAAGATAGTTTGATCAGATCCGCGAACATCTGGAGAATTCCGCCAGCCGGGCTAGCGTAGAGCGGCCCGATTCGTAGCTGGACCCGCGCTGTTACCTTGCGTTCCAGCCACCCGAGCAGTGCTCCTATGATAGCGATTGACAAGAGACCTGGAAAGAGGACGATTTCGAGAAAGAGGGGGCTAGTGAGCATGTCAACTATGGGTTGCAACGGACCCAGAACTGGCGCCAAGCCGAGTACGGACTCCTACCAGTTCTCCCGATGGTTGGCAAGATGAAGCGCATAACCCAAAGGGATCAGGAGAACAACTATGAAAACGAGAACCGGAACAGACCCCGACGCGCCGAGAGCCCTTAGATTCAACCCCCAGGCGAAAAGAAACATAGCGATCACGTCGTAGACGACGAACATTAGGAGATAGGGATAGTATTGAATGATGAATCGGGTCCTGCCGGGGCCGGCCGCGATCTGCCCTGATTCGAATGGTTTCTTCTTTGCAGGAGTTGGGCGAGGGTCCCTCGGACTGACAAAGAGCCTTAGGATGATGACAAGGGCAACGGTCGAGACGAAGAGAAACGCGATGTAGGATCCGATCTCCGGGATTCCCTGTGCGACCATTTCTTGGACCCGTGCTCGATCTTCGAGCCACCGGGAGTTGAGCTATTATAAACGTTTGAGTTAGAGAGTAGTTTTGGCCCTATTCCTTCCTCTTCCATAGATAATCGGCGTATTCTTCGAGAATCTTCCGGTTTCTCAACCGTTTTACCTTCCTCAATGACGCCTTTGCCTCAATCGCGTAATCTCTCGCGCGTTTCCGTGCAAATTCCAAAGAGCCGGTTCTTCTCAGAAGCTGAAGGACCTCTCTATTGCTGTGACTGTTGTTCGAGTTCAATACGTCCGAGTTGTGGTTTGGACGAGGCGCCTCATGAAGACAGTGGGAAGTTACAATGTTCGGTCCCTTCAACAGTTGTTCCCCGGAGCCGTTGTGAAAGTCTAAGACGTCATCTTGAATCTGAAACGCCATTCCGCCTGACCTCCCGAATTTCTGCATGCTAACAAGATCCTTTCCATCTACTCCGGCAATTGCGGCTCCGATACCTGCGGCACTTCCAAACAAAGAGGCTGTCTTCAAATCAGCAATCGCGATACACTCGTTTACGCTCGCGTTCAGGTCTGAAATAATGTCTAGAAGTTCTCCCCTACTGACGTCCACCAGGGACGAGCCGATCATTCTCATAACCTCCTGGTTCTTGTAGTTCGACAGAAGCTGGACGCCTTTGGAGGCCAGGAATAACCCCGAGGTCAATGCCTTCTCGTTGCTGAACGCCATATGAACTGTCTGAGCCCCCCTCCGAACCTGATCCTTATCGATAAGATCATCAAAAACGAGGGTTGCGGCGTGAATGATCTCAAGAGCTGCAGCCGCATCCAGCGCCTCATTAGGGTCTCCTCCGAACGCCTTCGTTGAAAGAACGACCAACAACGGCCTGCAGCGTTTCCCTCCAGTCTTGAACATGTACTTGATAATCTGATTCGCCTCTTCTCGATCGAAATTCGTCTCAAGAGTATTGTCAATTTTTTCCTGAATCGGACCCCGCCAACTCTTGAAAACAGGAGGGAAGACGCTCATTCAACCACCATCTCGTCGAGATTGCAGATAGCGGTTGTCCACGCCCATATTTAATCGGTTGCAATGCGGAATTCCAGTGCTTGATTATCGGTATGTAGATGCTTGAAACAACCTTTATACCAAAAGCAACGAGCTCGACTCAGCTTAAGAAAAAAAATGGAAACAACACCAAAACCCATGGAAACCCCGGCAGCGAAGCCTAAGAACAGGAAAATAATCTTGATAGGCATTGTTATCATCGTGTTGATTGTCGTTGGCGTCGGAGCCTTCGAACTCTTGAACACCGGCGGAGGTGGGCCGACCGGAACCAAAATTACGATATTTGACAACGGATGCAGTGCCTCAAATCCTCCCAACTGTGGGTTCAAGGACGCGAATGGAAGCAATAGTACAACTA
>WNFB01003225.1_pt1 | contig 14362 bp, 13 predicted proteins | sample 5400501 | NCBI WGS metagenome assembly WNFB01 (sample SAMN13153341, study PRJNA577476) | soil metagenome | isolation source: 200 cm saprolite under Douglas fir tree site 2 hole 1 | place: USA:California | collected 2015-04-18
AGGCGAAACCCCGTCGCATCGAGACCCGAGCTGACCTGTCGTCCCCCGGTGCCAAGCCGGTGCGCGGGGGCGATGCCGGTGGCACCTGATCGAGTGCCCGATCTCGTGGCGCAGCAGCCGGTGACCCGCAGTAGGAGGTAGTGATGGCAGTAGCAGTCGGCATCGATCTTGGCACCACCAACTCGGTCATCGCAGCGATGGAAGGCGGGAAGCCGACGGTGATCCCCAACGCGGAGGGGGCGCGCACCACGCCCTCGGCAGTGGGCTTCACAGACCAGGGTGAGCGTCTCGTCGGCCAGCTGGCCAGGCGCCAGGCGATATTGAACCCGAAGGGCACGATCTACTCCGCGAAGCGGTTCATCGGGCGGCGGTATGACGAGGTCACCAGCGAGCTGACCGCCGTGTCCTTTGACGTGGTGCCCGGCCCCGACGGCGCAGCGAGGTTCGAGATCCGCGGCAGGCAGTACGCACCGGAGGAGATCTCGGCGCTGGTCCTGCGGAAGCTCGCCGAGGATGCCGCGAAGTTCCTCGGGGAGAAGGTCACCGAGGCGGTCATCACCGTGCCCGCGTACTTCAACGACGCACAGCGGCAGGCCACCAAGGATGCGGGCCGCATCGCCGGCCTGGAGGTGCTCCGGATCATCAACGAGCCCACGGCCGCCGCCCTGGCCTACGGGCTGGACAAGAAGAAGAACGAGACCGTGCTCGTGTTCGACCTGGGCGGGGGGACGTTCGACGTCAGCGTGCTCGACATCGGCGACGGGGTGATCGAGGTGCGGGCCACGGCCGGCGATACCCACCTCGGCGGCGACGACTTCGACCGCCGCGTCGTCGACTTCCTCGCTGATGAGTTTAACCGGGACAATGGCATCGACCTGCGCAGCGACCCCCAGGCCCTGCAACGGCTCTTCGAGGCCGCGGAAAAGGCCAAAGTGGAGCTGTCCTCAGTCACCCAGACGTCGATTAGCCTGCCGTTCGTCACCGCCGACGCAGCCGGGCCCAAACACCTCAGCACGACGCTCATGCGGTCGAAGTTCGACCAGCTCACCGCGGACCTGGTGGAACGCACCACCAAGCCGGTCGAGCAGGCCATGGCGGATGCCAAGCTCACCGCCGCCGATATCGACGAGGTGATCCTGGTGGGCGGGTCCACCCGGATCCCCGCGGTGCAGAACCTGGTCCGGCGGCTGACCGGCGGCAAAGACCCCAACATGACCGTCAACCCGGACGAGGTAGTCGCGCTGGGCGCAGCGGTCCAGGCAGCGGTCATCAAGGGCGACGTCCAGGACGTGCTGCTGCTCGATGTCACGCCGCTATCGCTGGGCATCGAGACGCTTGGCGGGGTAATGACGAAGGTGATCGAGCGCAACACCACGATCCCCGCCCGCCGCACCGAAGTGTTCAGCACGGCCGAGGACAACCAGCCCGCCGTCGACGTGGTGGTACTGCAGGGGGAGCGCGAGCGGGCGGCCGACAACCGGGTGCTTGGCCGGTTCCGGCTGGAGAACATACGGCCCGCCCCGCGCGGGGAACCGCAGATCGAGGTCACCTACGACATCGACGCGAACGGCATCCTGAACGTCTCCGCGCGGGACAAGGACACCGGGACGGAGCAGCGCATCACCATCAGCGAGAGCTCCAATCTGGACAAGGCCGACGTTGACCGGATGGTCTCCGACGCCGAGCAGCACCGCGCCGACGACCAGCGGCTGCGTGCGCTGACCAATGCCCGCAACGAGCTTGATTCCGCCGCCTACCAGGTGGAACGCCGCCTCGGCGAACTCGGGCAGGCGGTGGCGGTGCACGAGAAGGCCCGGGCCGAGACGCTGGTGGCCGATGCGCGGCAGGCTATCGCCGATCAGGCTCCGCTCGACCGGCTGCGCTCGCTGACCAGCGAACTCCAGCAGGTCTACCAGAGCCTCGGTGCCGCCGGGTCCGGGTCACCCGGGCGCGGCCCGTCCGGACCGGGCCCATCGGGCCAGGGCTCACCGGGCCAGGCACCGGGTGGCGACGACGTGATCGACGCCGAGTTCACGACTCATGACTGACCGAGCGCCCGACTGGGATCCGCGGTCCGGCCAGGGCGGCCCGCCGTCGCCGGCCGGTCCTGGCGGCCCGCCGCCGGGCGACGGCCTGCCGCCCGCGTCGCCAGCGGCCGGCAGCAGCCACGTCGACTCCGGGCGCAGCCTGGATGCCTTGCAGGCACGGATCGCCGAACTGGAGGACCAGCGGCTGCGTGCCCTGGCTGACATGGACAATATGCGCAAACGGTGTGCCAGGGACATCGAGCGGACGCGTTCCGAGGAGCGGGCCCGCGTCGCGGGTGACTGGCTACCGGTCCTGGACAACCTGGACCTGGCGCTGGCGCACGCCGACGCCGACCCGGCCGTCATCATCGACGGGGTCCGGGCGGTGCGGGACCAGGCGGCCGGTGTCCTGCAGCGGCTGGGCTTCCCCCGCCGCGACGACCTGGGCGCGGTCTTCGACCCGTCCCGTCACGACGCGATCGGGTCCAGGGCGGGGACCGACGCTGCGGCCGGGACCGTGGTCGAGGTCCTTCGGCCGGCCTACGGCGAGGGTGATCATCAGCTGCGGCCAGCGCTGGTGGTGGTGGCGAAGGACGGCTGATGGCACCGCCCCGTGACTTCTACGAGATCCTGGGCGTGAGCAGGACCGCCACCCAGGATGAGATCCAGCGGGCCTACCGCAAGCTGGCGCGCGCCCACCACCCCGATGTCAACCGCGATCCGGGTGCGGAAGACCGGTTCAAGGACATCTCCGAGGCCTACGACGTCCTGTCCGATCCGGAGACGCGACGCCGCTACGATGCGTTCGGGCCGGACTTCCGCCGGATTCCGGACGGCGTCGACCCGGATACGTGGGACCGCGCCGCCGCCGCTGGTCGCACGCGGGGCAGCAGGCCCGGCGCCGGGCGCCGGGGCGGGCCCCAGGCGGACACCGGCTTCACCACCGGGTTCGGGGACGACATCGACCTCGACGACCTCTTCGGCGGGCTCTTCGGCGGCCGGGCCGGCCGGGGCTGGGGACCCATCCCCGGCGCGGACCAGGAAGCGGTCATCGAGCTCACCGTGGAGGAGGCGTACCGCGGCACCCGCCGTTCGGTCACCCTGGAGGGCGGCGGGCAGACGCGGACCCTGGAAGTCACCATCCCGGCCGGGGTCACCAACGGGCAGCGGATCCGGCTGGCCGGCCAGGGCGGCCGGGGCACCGAGGGCGCCAGCGCCGGCGACCTCTACCTGATCGTCCGCATCGCCCAGCACCCCCGGTACCGCGTCGAAGGCCGCGACCTGCATGTCGAGCTGCCGCTTGCCCCGTGGGAGGCGGCGCTCGGCGCGACCGCCGCCGTCGACACCCCCGACGGCGAGGCCAAGGTCAAGGTCCCTCCGGGCACGTCGACCGGCCGCCGCCTGCGGCTGCGCGGCCGCGGCCTGCCGAACCCCCGGGGCGCGCCCGGTGACCTGTTCGCCGAGGTACGGATCCTGGTGCCAGGGAAGCTGTCGGCTGAGGAGCGGCGCCTGTTCGAGGAACTCGCCGCCACGTCCACGTTCGACCCGAGGAGGCGCCAGTGAACCAGCAGGCCACAGTGAACACCCAGGCGACAGTGACCTACGCGCTCTCCCGGCCCGCGCGCCTTGACCTTGAATCGTTCGCCCGGGTCACCGGAACCCACCCTGACCTGGTCCGCCGGCTCGTGACCCTGGGCGTGCTGGACGCGGAAACCGACCCGGCCGGGCGGCTGTGGTTCACCCCGGCGCAGTGCGCGGCCATGGCCCGGGCGCAGCGCCTGCGCGCCGGGTTCGCCCTGAACTACGCAGCCATCGGCCTCGTCTCCGACCTGCTCGACCGGATCGCGGCACTTGAGGCAGCGGCGCGCAGCAACTCCTTACGCAGTGGAGGCCGGCAGTGGACCCGAACCGACTGACGCAAAAGTCGCAGGAAGCGCTGCACGACGCGCAGACCAAGGCGCTCCGCTTCGGGCACACGGAGGTGGACGGGGAGCACCTGCTCCTTGCCCTGCTCGACCAGCCCGCTGGCCTGGCCCCCCGGCTGCTCGGCCAGGCGGGGGTGGACACGGACCGGCTGCGGGCCGACCTGGAAGCGGAGCTTGCCCGCCGCCCGCGGGTCAGCGGCCCGGGCGTGGCACCCGGTCAGGTCGCGGTCACCCAGCGGCTGTCCCGCCTGCTTGACGCCGCGGAGCGCGAGGCCGGCAGGCTCAAGGACGACTACGTGTCCGTCGAGCACCTCATCATGGCGATGATCGACGAAGGCTCCGCCTCCAGCGCGGGCCGCCTGCTGCAGGAACGGGGCCTCAGCAAAGATAAGTTCCTTGGATACCTCACGAAAATTCGCGGCAACCAGCGAGTTACCTCTGCCACGCCAGAGGGGGCGTATGAGGCGCTGGAGAAATACGGGCGCGATCTGGTGGCGGAAGCCGCGGCGGGCAGGATCGATCCGGTCATCGGCCGGGACGCCGAGATCCGCCGAGTGGTGCAGATCCTCTCCCGCAAGACCAAGAACAACCCGGTCCTCATCGGCGACCCAGGCGTCGGCAAGACCGCCATCGTCGAGGGCCTCGCGCAACGGATCCACCGCGGCGACGTGCCCGAGGGTCTCAGGGACAAGGTCATCTTCAGCCTGGACATGGGTTCGCTGGTGGCGGGCGCGAAGTACCGCGGCGAGTTCGAGGAGCGGCTGAAGGCCGTGCTCAGCGAGGTCACCGCGGCAGCCGGGCGCATCCTGCTGTTCATCGACGAGCTGCACACGGTCGTCGGGGCGGGCGCGGCCGAGGGGGCCATGGACGCGGGCAACATGCTCAAGCCGATGCTGGCCCGCGGCGAGCTGCACATGATCGGCGCGACCACGATCGACGAGTACCGCAAGCACATCGAGAAGGACGCGGCCCTGGAACGGCGGTTCCAGCCGGTCCTGGTCGACGAGCCGTCGGTCGAGGATGCCATCTCGATCCTGCGCGGCCTGCGGGAGCGGCTGGAGGTGTTCCACGGCGTCAAGATCTCCGACGGTGCGCTGATCGCCTCGGTGACGCTGAGCCATCGCTACATCTCCGACCGGTTCCTGCCGGACAAGGCGATCGACCTGGTGGACGAGGCGTGCGCGATGCTTCGCACCGAGATCGACTCCATACCGACCGGACTCGACGAGCTCACCCGCCGGGTGATGCGGCTGGAGATCGAGGAAGCCGCGCTATCCAAGGAGAAGGACAGGGCCTCCGGGTCCCGCCTCGCCGACCTGCGCAAGGAACTGGCCGACCTGCGGGCGGAAGCCGACGCGATGCGCGCGCAGTGGGAATCGGAACGCCAGGCGCTGCGCAAGGTACAGGCGCTGCGGGAGGAGATGGAGCAGCTGGGCCAGGAGGCCGAGCGGGCTGAGCGGGCCTACGACCTCAGCCAGGCGGCTGAACTGCGCCTGGGCAGACTACCGGAACTCGAGCGGCGGCTGCGCGCCGAGGAGGAACAGCTCGCCAGCAAGCAGGGCAGCGGGCGGCTGCTGCGCGAGGTTGTCACCGACGAGGAGATCGCCCAGATCGTCTCCCGGTGGACCGGCATCCCGGTGAGCCGGCTGCAGGAGGGGGAGCGGGAGAAGCTGCTCCGCTTGGACGAGATCCTGCATGAGCGGATCGTCGGCCAGGATGAGGCGGTGCAGGCGGTGGCGGACGCTATCGTCCGGGCCCGCTCGGGCATCAAGGACCCGCGCCAGCCGATCGGCACGTTCCTGTTCCTCGGGCCGACCGGGGTCGGCAAGACCGAACTCGCCAAGACGCTCGCCGCCGCGCTCTTCGACACCGAGGACAACATGGTCCGGATCGACATGAGCGAGTACCAGGAGCGGCATACGGTGAGCCGCCTGCTCGGGGCGCCGCCGGGCTATGTCGGCTATGAGGAGGGCGGCCAGCTGACCGAGGCGGTTCGCCGTAAGCCCTACTCGGTGGTGCTGTTCGACGAGATCGAGAAGGCGCACCCGGACATCTTCAACACGCTGCTGCAAGTGCTCGACGACGGGCGGCTCACCGACGCCCAGGGCCGCACCGTCGACTTCCGCAACACGGTCATCATCATGACCTCCAACATCGGCTCGGAGTACCTCCTCGACGGCGCGACGGCCGACGGGGAGATCAAGCCCGATGCCCGCGACCGGGTGATGGCCACCCTGCGCAGCCATTTCCGCCCGGAGTTCCTCAACCGCCTCGACGACATCGTGCTGTTCAAGCCGCTCACCCAGGCGGAGATCGAGCGCATCGTGGACCTCATGTTCGACGGTCTGCGGGAGCGGCTGGCCGCCCGGTCGCTGACGCTGGAGCTCACCGAGGAAGCCCGCCGGTTCATCGCTGAGCAGGGCTTCGATCCCGTGTACGGGGCCCGCCCGCTGCGCCGTTTCATCGCCCGCGACGTGGAGACCCGTATCGGGCGCGCACTGCTGGCAGGCGACGTCGAGGAAGGCGCCGTGATCAGGGTGGACGCCGCGGATGACGAGATCACGGTCGGCTATAAGAACGAGGGGTGAGCATGTCAGCGGAGCTGATCCGATGCCAGAACTGCGGCCGGACGAACCGGGTGCCGGCCGCAGCGCAGGGAACACCCCGGTGCGGTAACTGCCACCAGCCGCTGCCGTGGATCGCCGTGGCGGGTGACGACACGTTCGCCGACGTCGCCGAGGCGGCGGTCATCCCGGTCGTGGTCGACATGTGGGCGCCCTGGTGCGGCCCGTGCCGCGCGGTGAGCCCCGCCTTGGAGCAACTCGCCCGCGACCTGGCGGGCCGGGTGAAGCTAGTCAAGGTCAACGTGGACGAGGCACCGAAGCTGCAGCAGCGATTCACCGTTCAGGCCATCCCCACCCTGATGCTGCTGCGGCGGGGCGAGGTGATCGCCCGCCAGGCAGGTGCCATGCCGCTGCCCATGCTGCGGGACTGGGTCCAGGGCGCGCTCGCGACACCATGACCGGGGCCGCGGATGACAGGGTTCGCCGGTTCTGGGAGCGGTACGCGCCGCGTTACGACCGGGGCATGCGCATGTACGACCGGTTCTTGTTCACCGGTGGCCGGTCGTGGGCCTGCTCGCAGGCCGCCGGTGAGGTCCTGGAAGTGGCGGTTGGCACCGGCCTCAACCTGCCGTACTACCCGGCGGGCACCCGCCTGACCGGCATCGATGCCAGCCCGGCCATGCTCGCCATCGCCCGTCAGCGAACCGCTGACCTGGGCGTGCAGGCGCAGCTGCGGGAAGGTGACGCGCAGGCGCTGCCATTTCCCAACGCCAGCTTCGACACCGTGGTCTGCACGCTGTCATTGTGCTGCATCCCTGACGACAAGGCCGCAATCACCGAGATGCACCGGGTGCTGCGCCCGGGCGGGCGGCTCATCCTGCTGGACCATGTCGCCTCCGGCAACCAGCTGGTACGCGGCGGGCAGCGGCTGCTGGAGAGGCTCACGCTGCGGATGACCGGGGAGTATCAGACCCGGCGCCCGCTCCCGCTCGTCCTCGCGGCAGGGTTTGAGGTCGAGCGCCGTGAACGGCTCAAGGCCGGCATCGTCGAGCGGGTCACCGCCGTCAAATCCGCATCCGGCGCCGAGCCGGCGGCGGGCCCAAGCCCGATCGCCGGTACTGGCACGTAGCGCGCCGGATCCCCTAATCCGAAGTTTCACTCCGGATGAACTGATATCCGTGCATCGCCGCCGTCGATCCCTACGGGCGCATCCGGAGCGCTCATGGGGCGCTGCCGGGCGGAGGGGGTGGCTGGGTGATGGCGCTGGCGGGAGCAGCCGGGGCCAGGCCGCCAGCGGTGGCGGGGGTGCGCCGGTGCGTCTCGTACATCCGCAGCGCGACAACGAGCCCGGAAACGGCGGTGAGGGCGGCGACAACCCAGATGGCCGCGGCGAGGCCGAGCAGATCGGCGACCGCCCCGGCGATGAGCGCGCCGATGGCGAAGCCGCCGTCGCGCCAGAGCCGGTAGACGCCCACCGCGGACGCACGCCAGGCGGGGTGGGCGACGTCGCCGACGGCGGCGAGCAAGGTGGGGTAGACCATGGCGGTCCCTGTGCCGAGGAGCAGGGCGCCGGCTGCCCATGGCCAGAAGCCGTGGGCCGCGGCGATGAACGCGATGGCGGCGGCCTGGGTCCACATGCCCGCGGCGATGAGCCACTTGCGGCCGAGGCGGTCCGACAGGGCGCCGGTGACGAGCTGGCCGGCGCCCCACACCGCGGGGTAGAGGGCGACCAGGATGCCGATGCGGGCGACGGACAGGCCCCCGCGGGCGAAGAAGATGGGGAAGATGCCCCAGGCGAGCCCGTCGTTCAGGTTGTTGACCAGGCCAGCCTGGCTGGCGGCCGACAGGGCTTTCTCCTTGAAACTCGTGAGCAGGAACACCTCGCGGGTGGACAGGCCGCCGTGGGCCTCGGCGGAGGTGCCGGCATGGTCGCGGGCCTCGTGACGGGCGTGGCCGCGGGTCTCCCGCACGAACAGGGTGGACAGGCCGAGGCCGAGGCCGGCGAAGGCCATGCCCAGGAAGAACGGGTCCGGCCGCAGGCCGTAGCGGGCGGCGATGAACCCGGTGGCCAGGGCGGTGAGGGCCACGGCGCCGTACCCGGCGGCCTCGTTCAGGCCCATGGCCAGCCCGCGGCGGGCCGGCCCGGCCAGGTCGATCTTCATGATGACGGTGGTGGACCAGGTGAGCCCCTGGTTGATGCCCAGCAGAACGTTGGCCGCGATGATCCAGCCCCAGCCCGGCCCGAAGGCCAGCAGGAACGGGACGGGCACGCCCACGATCCACCCGGTGACCAGGACGGGCTTGCGCCCGAGACGGTCCGACAGGGTCCCGGCGACAAAGTTGGTGGCGGCCTTCACCACTCCGAAGGCGACGATGAAGGTCAGCGCCGCGGTGAAGGCGTGCAGGCGGAACACCCGGGTGGCGAGCAGCGGCAGCACGGTGCGCTCCTGGCCGATCATCCCGCCGACGAGGGCGTTCACCCCGACCAGCAGCATGAACTGGGCCAGGTTGACCCGCAGGCCCAGGCGCACCGGCCCTGATGCCCCGGTGCTCACCGGCCGGTCTCGAGGCTCCGGCCGGAAGCCGCGGCCCAGTCGTCAGGGCCGCCCACGGCCACGGCCAGGTTCTCACGTCCCCATGCGGCGAGAATGCTGGCGGCGGTCATGGCCCGTTCCCCGTGGCCGCACATCAGCGTGACCGGCCCGGGCTCCGGCGGTGTCCCGGCAAGCGAGCCCAGCTCGGCGTGGCGGGCTCCGGGCAGGTGCCCGGCGGCGAACTCTGCGTCCTGGCGGACATCGATGACCACGCCAGCGGCCGCGGCGGCGCGCACGAGCCGGATCCGGCGAAGCGGGAGCCCGGCGGCCTGCCAGGCGGCGATGCCCCCGGCCAGCTCGCCATCCAGGTGCTCGTAGCCGATCTTGAGCGCCTGGCGCACCACGTCGCCCCGGTCCTGATCCTGGCCGAGGACGAACACCAGCGGCCGGCCCGGTTCGGCCAGCCAGCCGAGCCAGGTGGCGAACGCCTCACGCAGCGGGATTGACAACGACCCCGGGACATGGCCGGCGGCGAAGGCGGGCACCGGGCGGACGTCGACGATGAGCGCCCCATCGCCGGCCAGGCGGCGGACCTCGCCCGCGCCCAGGCGGGCGAGCGCCGGAGGCTCGGAGCCGTAGACGGCAGGGCCGCGGCGGTTGACCTCTCGCATCCGCAGGAAATACGGCGGGTAGCTGCCGAGCCCGCCAAGCAGCATTTTCACAAAGGAGTCCTCGTCAGGCGCGCCGAGCAGCGGGTTCGCGGTCTTCTCCCGGCCGACGGTGGTGGTGCGCTCCGCACCGGCCGGCGCCGAGCAGAACGACCCCGCCCCATGTGTCGGGTAGACGGGCAGGTCATCGGGCAGGGTGAGGATCCGCTCGTGCAGCGAACGCCACAGCGCCCGGGCCAGCTCCTCGGTTCGCTCGGGCGCGATCAGATCGGTGCGGGCCACCGCCCCGACCAGCAGCGAGCCGCCCGAGAACAGCGCCACAGGCCGGCCGCCATCGAGCATCAGGTACGCCAGGTGCTCGGGGGTGTGCCCCGGCGTGGCCAGCGCCCGCAGCGTGAGGCCGCCGAGGCGGACCTCGTCGCCGTCCCCGAGGCCACGGTGGGGGAACTCGATCCCGCCGGCCGCGGCGGCGATCACCCGGGCCCCGTGCGCGGCCAGCTCCCGGCTGCCGGACACGAAGTCCGCGTGCAGGTGGGTCTCTGCGGCATAGGCCACCGTAAGGCCCTGGCGCCGCGCGGCAGCGAGGGGTGGGCCGGGATCGCGCTCGGGGTCGACCACGAGCGCCCGGCCGTCACCGAGATCGACGATGTAGGCGGAGTTGCCCAGGCCCTCGTCGACCAGGGCGATCGGCTGTGTCGCTGCGGGCATCGCTCTCCTCGGCTCCCCGTCAATCGTGATCGGCCACCGGGAGTTACTCTAATGTTCCATGGAACATCAGACAATAGACGGTAGCTCCTCGCCGGGACAGCGGGGCAAGGCCCCCGCCGATGCCCAGGCAAAGCGCGGCCCGACGCGAAGGCCCAGAGTTCCCGCCGGCCACGCGGCTCTACGATCTATTCCATAGAGGATTGGATGAAGGGAGCGGGCGAGTGGACGGTCGCGAGGCCAAGGACCGGCTGTATGAGGCGTTCGCACTCACAGCCAAGGCAGCCGCCAGCCCGAAGCGCATCGAGCTGCTGGAGCTCCTGGCGCAAGGCGAACGCACGGTGGAGTCGCTGGCCCAGGCCACCGGCATCAGCGTGACGAACACCTCGGCTCACCTGCAGGTGCTCGCCCGGTCCCGCCTGGTCCAGACCCGCAAGGACGGCACCAAGGTCTTCTACCGCATCGCCGGCGACGACGTCGCCGCGTTCGTGGTGACGCTGCGGGACCTGGCCCGCTCACGGCTGGCCGAGGTCGAGCAGGTGGTGCGCGACTACTTCGCCGCGCGTGACGCGCTGGAGCCGGTCCGCCGGGAAGAGCTGCTGGCGCGGGCGGAGCGAGGGAAGGTCGTCATCCTGGACGTCCGCCCGGTCCAGGAGTTCGCCGCCGGGCATATCCCCGGCGCCCTGTCGGTCCCACTCGACGAACTCGACGCCGCCCTGGGCAGGCTGCCCAAGCGCACCGAGATCATCGCGTACTGCCGCGGGCCGTACTGCGTGCTCGCCCCCCAGGCGGTCGAGCGGCTCCGCGCCAAGGGCTACCAGGCCCGCCGCCTGGCCGGCGGGCTGCCTGAGTGGCGCCTGGCGGGCCTGCCCGTTGCTGCCGGGCAGGAGCAGCCGGCCTGAAGGCCCGGCCGGTCGGGTGGCCGTGGTCGACCGCAGCCCCATCTACCGGTTCGCGGTCGTTCCTGAATGATAGGCATGTGTCTATGATTTCAGGCTTGCCGCATGCATAGCGCGGCCGCCCAGCGGAGGAGCCTGATGGCGATCACCCTCACTCAGATCCGTGCCTTCCTGGCGGTGAAGAGCACCGGCAGCGTTCACGCGGCGGCTGGCCAGCTGCTGGTCAGCCAGCCTTCCGTCTCGGCTGCGGTCGCCTCACTCGCCCGCGAGCTGGGGTCGACGCTGTACGAGCGGCATGGCCGCGGCGTGCGGCTGACCGAGTCAGGCGAGGCATTCGCCCCCTACGCGGCGCAGGTGCTCGGGTTGCTTGAGCAGGGCAGAAACGCAGCCCAGGAGGCGGCTCACCCGGAGAGCTCGAAAGTCCGCCTGATCGCGGTGAACACCGCCGGCGAGTACCTGGTGCCGCCGCTGATCCGGGCCTACCGGCAGTTCCATCCTGGGATCAGCATCCTGCTCGAGGTCGGCAACCGCGCGACGGTGTTCGAGCGACTGGAGTCCAGGCGGGCTGACATCGGGATCGGCGGCCGGCCGCCGGGCCGGGGCCTGGTCGGCTACCCGTTCCTGCCGAACGAGCTCCTGGTCGTGGGCAGGGAGATTCCCGCCGACCTGGCCAGGGCCCCGTGGTTGCTGCGCGAGGAGGGGTCGGGTACCCGGCTGGCCACCGAGCGCCTGCTGAGCGATCTTGATCTCAGCTCAGCTGAACTCGGCGCACCGGAGCTGCTGACGCTCGGATCGAACGGCGCGATCAAGCAGGGCCTGGCCGTCGGGCTGGGCGTCACCTTGATCTCGCGTTACGCCGTCGCCCGCGAGCTGCGGGACGGGCGGCTGGTCGAGATCGGCGTTCCGGGCACACCGCTCACCCGCCCGTGGCACGTCCTGTTCCCGCCGTCCGGGCCACGGCGTCCGGCGGTCCGGGCGTTCGGCGAGTTCCTCCGCTCGGAACAGGCCCGCCAAGTCATAGAAGATTACCTATGAACTATTGTTAAACTTGGTCTTTTCTTAATGATTTAATCTCGATACGTTCGCCCTGTGTTCGAAGCAGGAGTTCGCGAGTACCGGGAGGTCTACTGGACTCCCGGTTACCAGCCGCGCGAGACCGATGTCCTTGCCGCGTTCCGGCTGATCCCGCAGCCGGGAGTGGCGCCGGAGGAGGCCGCGGCCGCGGTGGCGGCCGAATCCTCCACCGCCACCTGGACCACGGTCTGGACCGACCGGCTGACGACGCTTGAGCGCTACAAGGCGCGTGTCTACGACATCGAGCCGGTGCCCGGCCGGGAGAACCAGTACCTGGCCTACATCGCCTACCCCCTTGAGCTGTTCGAGGAGGGGTCGGTGACCAGCATGATGGCGTCGATCACCGGGAACGTGTTCGGCTTCAAGGCGATCCGGGCGCTGCGGCTGGAGGACCTGAGGATCCCGGTCGCTTACGTCACGACCTTCCAGGGCCCGCCGAACGGGATCCAGGTCGAGCGCGACAAGCTGAACAAGTACGGCCGCCCGCTGCTCGGCGCCACGCTCAAGCCCAAGCTCGGCCTGTCGGCCAGGAACTACGGGCGTGCCTGTTTCGAGCTGCTACGCGGTGGCCTCGACTTCACCAAGGATGATGAGAACATCACCTCGCAGCCGTTCATGCGCTGGGGCGACCGGTTCCAGTTCGTCATGGAGGCCGTGCGCAAGGCCGAGGAGGAGACCGGCGAGCGCAAGGGCCACTACCTGAACGTCACGGCCCCGGACTGCGAGCAGATGCTGGAGCGGGCCGAGTTCGCCAGGGAGATTGGCTCGCCCATCATCATGCACGACTTCCTCGTCGGCGGTTTCGCGGCGCACGCCACGCTGTCCCGGTGGTGTCGGCGCAACGGCATGCTGCTGCACGTCCACCGGGCCCTGCACGCCGTCATCGACCGGCAGAAGGACCATGGCATCCACTTCAGGGTGCTCGCCAAATGGCTGCGCCTGGCCGGCGGCGATCACCTGCACACCGGAACCGTGGTCGGCAAGCTTGAGGGCGACCGGGAGGCCACCATCGGCGTGGTCGACCTGCTCCGCGAGGGCTTCGTGCCCGCTGACCGCAGCCGGGGCATCTACTTCGACCAGGAGTGGGCCTCGCTGCCCGCGGTGCTTCCCGCCGCGTCCGGCGGAATCCACGTCTGGCACATGCCCGCCCTGGTCGAGATCTTCGGCGACGACTCCGTCCTGCAGTTCGGCGGCGGCTCGGCCGGTCATCCGCAGGGCAGCCGGGCCGGCGCGACAGCCAACCGGGTCGCGCTTGAGGCATGCGTGCAGGCGCGCAACGAGGGGCGCGACCTCACCGCCGAGGGACCGGAGATCCTCAAGCGGGCCGCCGGGCAGTCTCCCGAGCTGGCCGCCGCGCTCGACACGTGGCGGGAGATCAGGTTTGATTTCGAGGCCGTCGACACGCCGGATGTGATGCCGGCATGAGGCTCGAGACTTTCTCCTACCTGCCCGGGATGTCGGCGGAGCAGCTCGCGCAGCAGATCCGCTCGATTCTCCGCCGGCACCTGGTGGTTGGCATCGAGTTCAGCACCTCGCCCGACCCTTATGATCACTACTGGACGATGTGGAAAATTCCGCTGTTCGACACCGATGACCCCGCGGCCGTGCTGGCCGAGCTCGATGCCTGCCGGCAGGCGAACCCGGGCGCGTATGTCAAGATCAACGGCTACGACCCGGTGCGCCAGGGCCAGGTGGTGTCGTTCGTCGCGAGCCAGCCAGAACGGGGCAGCTGATGCCCCGGCCGATCATGCTCAGCATCGCGGCCGACTCCGGCTCAGGAAAGACGACGATCACCCGGGGCGTGGTCCGCGTGCTCGGCGAGGACTCGGTCACCCATTTCTGCGCCGACGACTACCACCGCTATGACCGGCGCCAGCGCGCCGAGCGAGGGATCACCCCGCTCGACCCTGACTGCAACTACATCGACGTGCTGACCCAGGACGTCAGGCACCTGCGGCAGAACGAG
>WNFB01003227.1_pt1 | contig 14358 bp, 7 predicted proteins | sample 5400501 | NCBI WGS metagenome assembly WNFB01 (sample SAMN13153341, study PRJNA577476) | soil metagenome | isolation source: 200 cm saprolite under Douglas fir tree site 2 hole 1 | place: USA:California | collected 2015-04-18
AAAGGAATTGGAGGCTGTCCGCACCTCGCTCCTCGCCCAGAAGGATTAGTATTCTGTGCCCATCGGAACGGGCTGGCGTGGGGAGTACCCTTTGAGGGCGGGCAAGGCCGGGGCGGAGTGCCTTCGCTCTTATCGAGCAGCACCCGCCGCTCGAATCACGAATCACGAGTCAAAAGTCACTGATTCGTCGAACTAGTGAGAGGCGGAGGCGGGCGGTGACGCGTGCTTTTCCGGGTACAAGCGGTCAAACTCCGGGTCGTCATGAAGCAGGATCAGGGACGGGTCGCGGCGAGCCCACACCGAGTCCCTGAATCCCGCTTCCCAGGCTTTGCGCAGGGCCTCCAGGGCCTCCGGCTTTCGTTTCAGACCGCAGTACGCGCAAGCCGCGTTATAGAGAATTGAAGCCTCGTTGGCGCGCAAGGTTACGGCCAGGTTCAGTTCTCGCAAGGCGTCGTCCACCCGTCCCAATTCGGCGTAGTAGGCGCCCAGCAGGACGCGCGCCCGCGCATCCTCGGGCACTTGTTTCAAGTGATTCTCGAGCGCGACGATGACCCTGTGGGCCATGTTGCGGCTGGCTTCTTCTTTGCCCATGGCGCCGAGAGAGTTCAGGATGGGCACGTAAACGTTGTAGTCTTCGCCGCTCGCTTCGATGGCGGCTTCCGCAACGTCCAGAACTTCCTGGTAGCGTCCCGCGGCGAACAGGGCGCGGCAGAGCATGTAATAGGCGCCCTCGCAGTCGCGCTTGCGTTCGATGGCTTTTCTGACCATGCGCACGGCTTCGTCATGCAGTTCGGCTGCGTAGAGGACCCAGGCCTGGCTGACCTGCACTTCGGGCAGGTCCCAGCGCAGAGCCACGGCCTTGCCGGAGGCCTCCCGCGCGCGTTCGACCCACACCTGATCGCGGCTGTAGTTGCAGTAAAACATGGCGCAGGCGTTGGCGCAGGCGGCGTAGGCCAGGGCGAAGCTGGGGTCAATGGCCACCGCGTTTTCGAACATCTGTAGGGCGAACTCGAGATCCTGGCGGGTCTGGCGCCGCGCGTAGCGCTTGCCGCGCAGATAGAGGTCGTAGGCCTGCAGATTTTCCGTGGGCTTGACGGCCAAGGCCTCCAGTTCCTCCGGGGAAAGCGTCACGCGCAGGGCCTCGGCGATCTTGCGGGCCATTTCGTCCTGAACTTCGAAAACGTCCTTCATCTCGCGGTCGAACCGCTCCGACCAGAGCGGAAAATCGGTGCGCGTATCCACGAGCTGGGCGTTGATGCGCAGGCGGGCGCCAGCGCGGCGCAAGGTGCCGGTGAGGACATAGGCCGCGCCGAGCTGCTGGCCGACGTGCGCCGGGGTCACAGGCTTGTCCCGGAAGGCCAGAACGGTGGGGCGCGAAAAGGTGTTCAGTCCCCGAATCTTGGAGAGCTCGGTGATGACATCCTCGGTGATGCCGTCGCGCAGGTACTCGTCTTCCTTGGCGCCGCTTAGGTTTTCGAAGTAGAGAACGGCCACGGATTTTCCCGTCTGCTTCTGGGCGCCCGGATCCGAATCGGTCTTCTCCTTGGCGCGCCGTTTTCCCGATTCGAGATCGCGCTTCAGGCGGTTGAGGTCGGTTTTCAGTTCGGTGGCCGTCTGGCAGCGCAGATTGCGGTCCTTCTCAAGGGTCTTCTCCAGGATGCGCACAAAATCGGCGGGCAGCGAGGGACTCAGCTCCGCGGCCGGCTTGGGATCGCGGTTCAGGATGGCGTCGAAGATGACCGCCGAGGTGTCTCCCGGAAAGGGGAGCGTTCCGGTGGCCATCTGGTAGAGCACGGTTCCGGCGGAAAAGAGGTCCGTGCGGGCGTCCACGAGTTGCCCGCGGGCCTGCTCCGGAGACATGTAGGAGACCGTGCCGACGGCCGCGCCCGGCGAAGTGAGTTCGTTGCTGGAAACCACCGTCTCCCCCTGCGCGACCTCGCTCCGGCTCATCTTGGCTAGGCCGAAGTCTAGAATCTTCACCTGCCCGCGCTCGGTGAGAAAGAGATTCGCCGGCTTGATGTCCCGGTGCACGATGCTCTTGGCGTGGGCCGATTCGAGGGCGTCGGCGATCTGTATGGCCAGCGGCAGCAGCTTCTCCATTTCCATGGGCTGCCGGCTCATCTTCTGCGCCAGGGTCTCCCCCTCTAGCAGCTCCATGACGATGAAGTGCCGGCGTTCGTGCTGCTCAATCGCGTGGATGGTGCAGATGTTGGGGTGATTGAGGGAGGAGGCGGCGCGCGCCTCGCGCTGGAAGCGCTCAAGCAACTGGCTGTCCTGGGCCATTTCAGGAGGAAGAAACTTCAGGGCCACGCGGCGGCCGAGCTGGGAGTCCTGGGCTTCGTACACCACACCCATGCCGCCCGAGCCCAGTTTGCGGAGAATCTTGTAATGCAGGAGGGACTGGCCGATGAGGGGATCCTGGTTCATATTAGCCGGTTGATAGTATGGGGGCGGGTGGGCGCCGTCAAGGAGGCCGGCGGGGCGCCTCCGGCTTTTCTCAGCATGCCGCTGCATCCCGAAAAAGTCACCTGTCCGGTAGGCGCGTTATACGGCCAAACGGCGTAGTGTATTCGATGTTTTCGACATGAAGACAAGACTCACGCCCTACTACATCAATCTGGCTTACGACGCGTACCTGGGACCGTCCGGCAACTGCCTTAAGCGCTTGCATCTTAGTGCGTGCCACAAAGGTTCAATCGAGGATTAACGCACAAGTCTTAGCCGTTTACAGGGGCGGCCATCGAGCCCTTGCGGGTTATACATGTCAACTTGGCTGCGTTCATCTGGCCGCCATGCGCGTGTCTCGCTGCACTAAGTGAAGTTCGCAGTTTCTGGCCGGGAGGTGCTGCGCCGAGAGGCCTAGCTCCTCCGCCTCAATAGCACGGAGCACTTTAGTACTTTCCGCCTATGGTGCCACTTTGGAGCATCGTTGATGATTGTGGAGGCCTCTGGGACCGCTTTTGCGGGCCCATGTTTGCGTGATGAGCCGAAATGAAACTCCCTGGCCTGCCAGGGGGAAACCATAAGACTAGGTGAAGGTCGTCTTGAAACTACAAGAAGCTCAGGCTGAAGTGTTTTCCCGGCCCTGGGATGCCTCGCCCGGGAGCGCCCTGCAAGCGGGTCGCCAGAACCGGCCGCATATCCTGTTCATCATCGACCAAATCTGCGGGTTGGGCGGCACGGAGAACGTCCTGCTGAACATGATCCGCCTTCTATCCGCTGAAGGTTTTCGCTGCTCGGTCGCGACATTTAAGATCGAGCCTAGCCTCAGCATTCTTCAGGAGTTTCCCTGTCCTTTGCATCTGTTTCCGTTGCGGCGCACCTACGATTGGAACGCTCTCCGCACGGCTGCGCGCATCTGGCGGCTGATCCGCTCCGAACGCGTCACCATCGTGCATACTTTCTTCCCGACATCGAATTTGTGGGGAGGTATGGTGGCCAAACTCAGTGGCTGCCCGGTGTTGGTCTCCAGCCGCCGCGACATGGGCATCCTGCGCATCTGGAAACATCGACTCGCCTATTTCCTGATGAGCGGCCTGGCCGATCAGGTGTTAGCGGTGTCAAACACGGTGCGCAATTTCTGCATCCGACAGGAAAGGCTGGCCCCGGACAAGGTGCTGACGCTGTACAACGGCGTCGATCTGGAAAAAATCGCAGCAACCGAACGCCTCCAGGCCGCGCGCGCCTCGCTCGGTGCGAAGAAAGCCTCTCACCTGATCGTCACCGTGGCCAACATCCGCCATGTCAAGGGCATCGATGTCTTCGTCCGGGCGGCGCAGATCGTCCACCGGGAATTCCCTGACGCTGTCTTTGCCGTTATTGGCTCCAGGTTGCAAGAGGAAAATAATTATTTCCAGCACCTTCGGGAACTCATTCACTCAGCCGGCTTGACGGAGCATTTCAAACTGTTAGGTCCGGCGGAGAACGTCTTTCCGGTTTTGAAGGCCAGTGACGTATTCTGCCTGCTATCCCGCAGCGAGGGGTTCACCAATGCGCTGCTGGAAGCGATGGCGTGCGGCCTGCCGTGCGTGGTGACGCGGGTCGGTGGAAATCCCGAGGCGGTCCAAAATGGCGAAAACGGTTTCCTGGTCGAGCCCGAAGACGCCGACGGTGCCGCAGATCATATCCTGGCTTTGCTGCGCCAACCTGAGCTTGCGCGGAAGCTGGGATGCGTTGCCCGTGAAACGGTCGAGGCGAGGTTCACGCTCCGCGCCATGACGAAGAATCTAATTGAAGTATACGAGAGCTTACTGAGAAAGCGGCTTGAATACTCCACGGTCGGAAACGATCTACCATGCGCAGTGGAGCCGGGAGAGGGCAAGCCGGGAACGATGGGGTCCGTAGATCAGGCCGTGCCAGCCTCGCTATTCCGCACGGGAGAACCCGAACTCCATGATTGCCCAAGAGAGGACTCGAAACTCCGCGCCGTTGCGGGCACTAGAGCCTGAATCTATGGGGAATGGGCGCGGACTGTAGGCGAATCAAGTTGGACCGGCACTAGAGCAGGGCAGAGACCCACAATTCAAAGCAAGAAACGTGGCAAGTCGCGATTGTCGCTAACCGTGTGGCGTGATAACCTTTTGCCACACTGCTGGAGTGGCGGAACTGGCAGACGCGCGAGACTCAAAATCTCGTGTCCCAAAAGGACGTGGGGGTTCAAGTCCCTCCTCCAGCACCAACAAACTCTCTCCCCTCGTTGGACCCCGTTTTTGATCGGCGCAAGTCGGGCATTTCGACACCCTGTCTTGGCGCGCCAGATGACTCAGAAGGTCTCGGGGGAGGACGAGGAAAGTGGACACCTCGGCGCCCAGCGGGCGAGTTTCAGGCCCCGGGCCGATGCGTCTCATGCCCTCAGGCTCCAAGGTCAACGATACGGGCCTAGAGTTTCATTTTTCGAAGGCCTGCGTTGAGCCTCCGCGCACGGATATATCCGCGGCGCCCGGAACCTCTGGGGAAGAATTCGCGCAATAGTATGGTGCACCTCCTCACTGGCGCCACTGGTCCGGTTGGAACAAGAACTCCCCGCTGTGTCGCAGAGCCAGTTGGACACACTTAACAAGGTTGTGCACCATCGGATGTAGAAGCTCGGCTTGGCGCCGAGTTAGTGGACGGCCGTGCAAGAGAAAGTGCTGGATACGCAGAAATAGGAATTGCAGGAACATTTCCCAGACCAGGGAAGGCGGACTGACTAGCCATTGGCAGGCGGCGAGAATCATTTTCTGGAAGAACTCCGTCCAGGGGCCCTGCCCAAAGAAAGCAGCCAGAAACTGTCTTTCCAGGAGGTTTTCCGCTGGGGTTAACGCTTCTTTTTCTACCACCACTGTGGAGACCAAAGAGAGCAGTAAACTGAACACATCATAAAGCGGCGGGACTCCCCGGGTAAGATGCCCCCAATCAGTCACCGTCAATTTCCCGTTAGATGGCTCTAGAAACAGGTTCTCGACGGTGAAATTTCCATGCTGCACCCAATCCCCTTCTCCGCTATAGATAGACAGGGGAACTGAAGACACCAAGTGTAAGAGCCGCTGCAGGCTCGGCTCGGTCGTCAATTCGGGCAGAAGATCCCACATCCCGGGATCGATAACTCGGACCGTCTCCACCGTCGTCTCCCCGCGCAGCATCAGGGCCAATCGCGTAGCCGCATCGATGCAGCGCGGCAGGTGTCGACGGAGATACTCCAATCGGTGGTGCCGCGGCTGCTCGCAGACAAGCCGGGAAAACGAATGTCCTGCAGCCACTGACTCGACGGTATAAAGGAGCGATCCCACCGAGAAAGAACTCAGAGGCTCGGGTGCGAAAAAAGGAGGGTTGATCTGGCTGCGCAGATGCTCCCGCACCAGCGTGAGGCCGCGGAACTCCGACTCTACGGCCTCTTGGCTTCCCGGTGCCGGAGTGGAGGTTTTGAGGATGAATCGCGGTTTCTCTCGGCCCGACTCGAACACCCGCACTACGTTCTTCTTGCTGAATTGATTCGTCGAGAGCGTCGAGACCAGTTCTCCCAAGTTGGGCCCTTGCGGCACAGCGGCACGCAGATGCTCCGAGAGGCGTTCGCTCAGGGGCCGACGAGGGCCAACCCCTTTCTCAGCCAAGATTACAAAGTCTGAGATCACTAAGCGCTCAAAGCCACTGCTGGACCAGAGGACTTTGGCCAGGCGCGGCCATCCAGATCGCGATATTTGCCAAGGATCACTGAGTTTAGCGCGCAGATGCTCTCGCAAGAACGCGGTCTGGAGAGGAACTAAGGCGTAGGGCTGGTCGTAGCCGGGATCGGCCCAGTAGAAATCTGCCGAGGCAAATCCGCTCTCGGCCAGCAGTTTCCGGTATGCCCGTTCGCTGTAGGTGTAGTTCCGGTATGCCTTCAGAGCCGTGCGATGATGCAGCCAGCGGCTATAACGCAGGCAAAGGCTGGCAAGAAACCGCGGCATCCGACTGGTGTACGGAAGCCCGGAATGATCAATTTCCTCCAAAGAAGGCGTTCCAAGTCGATTCTCAACTCCGATCGCGACTATCCCGGTGTCTTTCAGCAGCCGGTGCAGCCTGGAGAGGAAGCGTGCCCGTTCCCACTCGCCCACACATTCCAGGCCGCCGTTCACTACGATGAGGTCGAAGGAATTATCGGCGAAGGGCAGGGCGCCCGCAGTGTCCTGCACCAGGTGCACATTGGAGATGCCCTCCTGTTGCAGCCGCGTGTGAGTGAATTCGATCCGCCCTGGAATGGCCTCCACCGAATAGACCTCTGCCACCATGTGGGCCAGCGAATGCGTGATAGCGCCATACTCACTGCCTAGATCGAGCGCCACGGCGTCGCGCCCGAGCCCGAGCAGCGACAGCCATGTGGCCCGTTGCCAGTTGATCGCGGAAAACCCCAGATATTCGTCGTCCGCGAACCGACGTAGGAAGGCCTCGCGCCAGCCTAGCTCTCTCGCCTCGCTCAGCAACTGGGCTGCATCGCTCTGCGGTAAGTCGCCCCAATAGTCGGAGGGTTGAGAAAAGCGAGGAATTCCATCCAGGACGGGCCAGCCGCGCCCACACCGAGGACAGACGACCTTCCCGGTCCCCTCCACCAAATCAGCGGAGCAGTCCAAGCAAATCAGTCGCGGGATTGGCCGCGATACACCCGCGGCGCGCAAATCTGTTTTCAACATTCTCAACTCCGCCTGCAAACTGGAAGGGTGCCGCAAACTACGTCATCCCTGCAGAGAGCAGCAACTATTTATGTTCGACAGGACACTGCCTGAGACAAGCAGCCGTGCACCACTCGCACGGCCAGGGAGAAGGGACTCTGCCTCACGGCGGTCAGCTTCCCCACAGAAGCCATACCGAAGCAATAAGTACCTCTCCCAGCCACTACATTATAGTCGCTGAGTCGGGCCTGGGCTTAGAAAGAGATTGGCTCACATACTTAAGAGTTACGTGGAATAGCATAAATGGTCGCGGAGAGAAAGAGCGAAGGATCGATCCACAGGCCAATGCTGTGTTGAGCTAGCTGGAAATTGCGGCGTAAAGCGCATCGAATTTTGCGACCCGTTTCTTTACCAGCGAAAAGATGATTTTTCGTTTGCAGATTCAGAAGTTTACGACGCCGCTGTAGCAAAAAGGTGGTTTGGGACTTGGCTGGTTTTTTTTTGCCGCGTTGGGCACCAATGCAACTGGGCCATTGAAATCAATGATTTCCGCATGCGGCTGCAACAGCCTTCTTGGCAAGCAGGATTCTGGTTCAGGGATTGGCCCTCCCTTAGCTTGGCCGCTCAGGAAACCCTCTCTCCCCACGGTTTGCAAGGGTCTGATTCTGTGGCTCACTCGATCAGGTTATCTCAGCGGCCGCAAAATCCGCTGGTGTGCGGCGAGTCCGTGTGTTCGCAGATCGGCGGGCAGGTAGGCCAGAGCGGCCTACAGAAAACTGGAACTGAGGAGCCGAGCCATACAAAAAGCCAGAGGCCCCAGGCGTTTTCATGCCTGCCTTAACAGGTAAGTGGTTTGTAATTGATAGGTTACAGTCAGCAGATTGGGGTTGCGGAGTGGTCAGCAAATTGCCGTTGAACATTGCGCGGGTGGTGGGGTCTTAGTGTCTACCAATCTGAATTTTGGCCCGTACTCGAAGACACAGAGGGCCGGTTCGAGCCATTATCCTTGCTGAATTGCGGCATTTCGCCGGCATCGAGGTAATTTAGGCCTCGGGATCGAGGCGCCATCACAAGGGTCTTGCCGCACCTAGCCGAGGGGCGGGGCTCGCAACAGTCCCTAGATAAGACATCCACTCTGGAATGTGTTCTCGGTAGTTTTGGGACGCGGAATGGAGGCCTAACCAACGGCCCTACAAAGCGAATTGCCGCCGCTGCCATGTGGAGTCGGGCAATTCCCCCGCGCGAGAGATGGCCACCGTCATGCGGCACATGCGCGCGCGTGCGAATTTGACCGAGTTAGAGACCGAAACGGTTCTATATTATCTCCGGTAACAGAGGTGGACCGCGGAGAGGAAATCGCAGGTGCGATATGGAGCGAGCATATCGAGCGGTATTCCTGATTGCTCTTCTGCTGGGGATCCTACTACTTATCCCGCTAGACCGGGTGACAGCCGATGACCGGCTGATCGAGATCATTGCTGACCGCGATAACCAGTTCAAGGTGCCCGGCCAGAAGAAAGCCGTCATTACGCTGAAGGCCGGCGAGCCGGTCCTGCTGCGAATCACAGCGCGTAGAGGGGGAGAGTGGAGAAAAGATGGGACGGTGCACAGCTTCACCATCGTTGGTCTAGAAGACGAAGGCTGGGACTTGCTTCTGAAGGAAGGGACACAGGAGTTTTCGCTCAAGGCCCCGAGCGAGCCCGGAGAGTACAAGGCACAGTGCACCGTCAAATGCGGGATCGGACATAACGAGATGCGGATGAAGGTGATCGTTACGCCGTAGCAGGATATCTGTTGCAAAGTTCCCGTTGCGGTCCGCGCATTCCGGCGAGGCAGCCGTCTCATCCCCATCGCCCCGAGGCTCAAGCTGGGAACCCGCGACAGGGGGAAGGGGCTGGCTGCGCGCTGGCGCGCCCGAGTTGTTGCACTCCGGGAGGAGAGTTGATGAAGGTTCTTCTGGGCGTGCTCGGCCTGTTCGGCATCCTGGTTTTGAGCTCTTGCAGGGTTAGCGGCCCCGGCAAATGGGAAACTCTGGCTGCGAATAAAGCGAAGAGGGTCACCATCGGCGGCAAGGATTGGAAGAATCCCATGCCCGACACCCCGGAGGCAGTGAAGGTCGGTGAGCGGCACTTCCAACGCCACTGCCAAGTCTGTCACGGACTGGATGGTCACAATACCGGTGTTCCTTTCGCCGATCGGATGTCTCCCCCGGTGGCGGACTTGGGTGGAGAGGATATTCAGGCTTACACGGATGGACAACTGAAGTGGATCATTGAAAATGGTATCCGCTTCACTGGCATGCCTGGGTGGGATGGTGTCCTCAAAGACGATGAGATGTGGTACATGGTCAGGTTTATGCGCCACCTGCCCACAAAGGGGAGCCTTGGCCCGCCCGCTGTCTTCCTAGACGACAACGAGCACAAAGAGATGGAAAAGGCCCTGAAAGTTCCCGTGAAGGAACCCGCAAAGCGCCGTGGTCGAGGCAGGCCCGACGCTTAGTCGTGGTCCCAACTCCCGTCCCACCAGGCATGATAGAGGTTTCCGTCCAGCGCTCGGGCGAACACGTCCAAGCGGTTTGCTCCCCAGGTACATGCAGTTACCGCCCCAGTGAATGGAATACATCTCGGTTCCGGGTCACGAGCTGTGGGCATCCCCAAGCATTCAAACGGGCCCCACACACGGCCGTCCCACCTCTTGTGGAGCAGATCACCATCTGGGCCCCTGGCGAAGACATCAATCCGTTCTGGGCCCCAACTGCACGCAGCAGGGGGACCTGTCAGCGGGGCGGCGACTGTGACAGCGGGATAGATTTCGTCTAGCACTTGAGGCCACCCCAGGGAGGCAAACTCACTCCAGTGCTTCCCGTCCCACCACTTCAGCTTGAGGTCGCCTAGGGGCCCGCGGATGAAGACCCCCATCCGGTCAGTCCCACAACTACAGGCCGCGAGGGGTCCGGATAGCGGGAGAGGGTGTTGTGTCTCGGCAATCCGCACAATGGGGGCTCCCAGGGATTCAAATGGGCTCCAATCTTCACCATTGCACGAAGTATGGAGCAGCTCGCCGCTAAGCCCGGCGACGAAGACGTCGATCCGCTCTGGTCTCCCGCTGCACGCCGCAGGCGGGCCGGCAAGGCCAAGGGGAATGGCGATGCTGCCCCGCATCATGGCTGGCGCGCCAAGGCATTCGAAGGTGCCCCACTCGCCTCCACTCCTGGCCATGTGCAGCAGTTCCCCATCGGGGCTTCCGGCAAAGAGATCGATGCGGTCAGGCTCACCACTGCACGCGGAAAACAGCCAGTCCGCAGGCACTGATCCCTGCGATGCGTCACGATGAGCGATGGGAATCCCCAGGGAGTGGAACTCACTCCAGCCTGTACCCTCCCACTCCTTGAAGAACAACTCACCCGTGGCCCCTCTTGCGAACAGGGTAATGTGCTCCGGCTTTGAGCTGACTGCCACGGGGCAAAAGAGACCACTGCCGATCGCTGCCCACCGCATCTGAGCCACCTTGACGTCGAATAGATTCAGTAGACTGAGAAGCCGGGAGTAGGGGCAAACGAAGCAGCCCCCCTCTTGCGGGAGGAGGGCTGCTCAGGTTGATGACATGAGCCAGGGTCGTGCGCCCGGCCTGCGCGCTACACTCTCGTCCTGATCCAGCCGTAGCGGGTGTTGTCCAACTGCTTACCCATAGCCAGATACTCGGATCTTATCTTTGAGAGGTTATCACTGGTAAACCCAGGGAACTCCAAAAGCGTCTTCAGCCTATTTGGGATACGCGATTCGAAGTTGGCGGGCACGGGCTTGTAGATGCTGCTCAGTCGCTCGTGCTCGTGTTCGTGCTCATGCTCGTGCTCATGTTCGTGCTCATGCTCGTCCTCGTCTTCCCCTCTTCCTGTGCGCAATTTATACAGCCGAGCCGAGTTGAGCCCAAGGATATTCCGCTTGGCCTCCTTATCTAGCTCTGGATAATCCCACCGGTCGGCAATCGCATCGGGGATCTCGAAGCGCCAAAAGGCTTCGATCTGCCACTGGGGGTTGCCATACCAGAGGGAGTCGGAGCCAAACACGATCCGTTCATCGCCAAGGTATTTCAGGAGCTGGCCGATGATGTGCGCCCACACCGTCGGGAAGGTGACCACAGACGACGCGAAGGTCGTCCCAATCTCGCCGTAAACATTCCGCAACGGCGCCGCGAGCTGAGCGAACTGGGTGGTCCAACTGATATCTGGTACACCCTCTCGCAACACTCCGGACCTGATCTCCTGGAGGGACTGAAGGTCCCAGAAGGAGGGCTGGATGCAGGAGTGGTAGATGATAAAGTTGAACTGGGGCCAGTCGGTCGCCGCCTTGGGAATGTCCGTCGGAAACCCTCTTTCCGGGACGACGGGCGGACCAGGCGCTAGTCCCTTGTGCACGCAAATGTTGAAGAACCCGGGGTGCTTCTTCAGCTCCTGCTTATTCCTGGCAATGACTTCATACGAGGGGTAGGCAACCTTTTCGTCGTCCAGCCGCCACTGCCGCATGAAGCTAGTGGGGTCGTTGTCCACCTTAGCAGCAACAGCGATGTTATACCCCTTCCATGAATCGGGATGGAACGCATCGATCTGGAACTGCATGAAGTCCAGATTGCCGATTCCGGTGTAGAGTTGGCCGTGGGCCAGCATTCGCGTCGATCCGGAAAGCTGGTTGACAAAGTCCCTCACTGCCGCCGTCTGCTCTCCCGTCAGAATCTCATTGGCAAGTGATTCCGCCACGTTCCTCGGGGGACGTGTTGTCGGTGATCCAGGGTCCCTGATGACAGCATTGTTGGCGTTGCTCAGAATTGAGACAGTGACCTGGCTGTCAAAGAAAAACCCCTGGATGTACTTGACCAAATTGAACTCAATTCCCGTATTGGGGATCTGGCCTAGGGCTGGGTTCCACGGGGTCCAAGCCCCGCCGAACTCGTCCACCCCAGGAACATTGGGAGGGGCATTAAACGGGTTGATCAAGAAACCAGCATTGAAGGATGCCGCGCCAGGGCCCTGCGCGATCGCCCTCAAGGATCGGCCTTGCCTCATCGATGATCTGACCATGTGTGTCTGGTCGTCAAACACAAACAGGTCTTCCGGCGGTCCCTTGGTGGCGGAGGCAGCGGGTTCAAACATCTCGACTGGGTCGACGTCGAAAAACTTTCCGTACACCTCGTTCATCGCCACGAAGCACGCCGCCATCCCTCCGGACGTGGTGAGGAACTTCCGCCGGCTTATCCCCAGTTTCTTGGCGGCGGAGTTCGCGAGTTCCTTGATCCTCGCCTCGACCCGCTTCTGCTTCTCCGTTTGGGCAATGGGCATGTACTCACCGTTCGATACCATCCGGGTCGGGACGGGCGACGGGAATTCTTCCGTCTCCGCCGGGGCGCACTTGGCTAGTTGCTCGTCACTCAACCAGGCATCGTCTTCACGGGATCCAGGTGCGCGGGTTGATGATTCTGGAATTTGCGATTTCTTATTTGTGAAAACTACGGGCGCGCCGAAACTCGACTTCAATTCTTTTCCCATGATCACTCTCCTTTAACAACAAAAAGGTGGGAATTGTTTCGGAGCGTACCGCGCTCAAAAACTGCACGGCACGGCGTCAGTGACGGAAGCAGCGGAGACCATGCCCGGCCGAACGATCCACCGCCAAAAACTTCTGGCATGTTGCCTCCGCGGATAGGTTTAGGTCTTGGGGACCCTACATCTTGAACTCAGCACCCCACGGCGGGCCGGCTGGGACCCGCGATAACCCAAAAAGGATGCGCGGATTCTCCTCCTAACAAAATAGCTTGTCCACCAGTCAACAAGATGATTTCCACAAGATTTCCACAGGGGGCGTTCGCACCTCAGGCAAGAACCACTAAAGGCGTTTGATCCCTTCTATTCGTTTGTTGTGCATCCGCCAAGCGGCTTTCCGATGAATTGTTTGATTCTTCTCTGGGCTTAAGAGGGTTGGGGACGGCCAATACAATCGCTTGATTCCGAATTGAGTGAGTCCCGTCCAATGGAAATCTTGAGTTCGTGGCTCTCCTGCTGACCCATTGCCCATTTTTCGGAGAACCTCAGGGACGCAGGTGTGCATTTAGTGGAACAGCGAGCGCGGCGACCAATTGTGACGCTTTACGGGAGCCACTAACATCGGTCTGACGAGGTCGTGAAGCTCGCATGACCCCCAAAGCGCGCAGTGCGCTGCTGGTCCGGCTGATCTGTCTGGGCAGCGCCTTGCTCTGGATTGTGCTGGTCGCTGCGGACCGTGGCCTCCTGGAGCGCTTTGAACTTGCTGCCCTCGACACTGAACTTCGCTTGGGGCCGCCCTCCCACGCTTCCCCTGACATCATCATCGTGGCTGTGGATGAAAGAGCTGTGCACCGCTACGGCCCGCTCCGCTGGCCGCCTTCACGGATGGCGGAAATCATCGCGGCACTCGATCGCGCCGCTCCGCGCGTGATTGCCTTTGATTTCGCGTTCTCGGCAGAAGGGGAGGCGCGCGAGCGCGGAGCCGCAGCAGGGCGCGCGGAGCTGGAGCCTCTTCGCGAGGCCGCCAAGCGCAGCGGCAAGGTGGTGCTAGGCAACTACTTCGATTTCGATGCCGACCCGGACGGCGCGCCCCTACCGCCCGACTCGGGATTTCGCGAACATCGCGTGCGGCGGCTGCTGTATCTGGGCGGCGCGCGGCCGGCGACCGCAGCACCGCCGGTGCCTGTGGCCAGCGAAGTGCACACGCTTGCGCCCGGCCTGCCGGCTGCCGCGCGGGCCTACGGTCACCTGAATCTGGTGCCCGGCGGCGATGGAATCATCCGCGCGATGCCGCTGGTGGCTCGCTATCAAGACGACTTCTATAGCGGGTTTGCGGTGGAGGTAGCTTGTGTCTACCTCAGCGACGCCGGCAAGGACACGCAAGGAGAGATTCGCCCCGAGGTGCTCATCGGCAGGCGACACGTTGAAGGCCTGCGCTTGGGGGATCACCGCATCACCACGGACGAGCGCGGGCAGTTGCTGCTCCGCTACGCGGGGGGACGCGGCAGCTACGCCACCTATTCCGTAGCGGATGTGCTCGCCGGCCGGGTCTCGGTGGAGCAGATTCGTGGCCGCGTCGTGTTAATTGGTTCGACTGCCGCCGCCGCAGCCGACGTCTGGGCGACACCGTTCGACCCGCTGCTGCCCGGGGTCGAGATTCATGCCAATGCGATCGATAACCTGTTGCGCGGAAATTTTCTA
>WNFB01003233.1_pt1 | contig 14347 bp, 10 predicted proteins | sample 5400501 | NCBI WGS metagenome assembly WNFB01 (sample SAMN13153341, study PRJNA577476) | soil metagenome | isolation source: 200 cm saprolite under Douglas fir tree site 2 hole 1 | place: USA:California | collected 2015-04-18
GACGCAGCCACATGTCGGCGATGCGCAGCGCGGGAAGCCACACGTAATACCGCAGGGGCGCGGCGTGGATGCGGACCCCGGCGAGGGCCGCGAAACGGGCATCCAGCTCTGGTGTGATTTCATGCTCCTGGTTGTAGTCGGCGAAGAGCGCCTCGGTTTCCTTGCGCTGTAGTTCGGAATCGAATGCGCGGCGGGGCAGGCGCGTGAAGTCTAACTCTGAGCCAGGGACGGGCCAATAAATTTCCTGGACCGAGGTGTATTCCGCGATCCATGTTTTGACCCAGCGGTTGAAGCCTTTCATCACCAGTTCGTCGGAATCGTTGGCGTAGCGCGGGGCCAGCGGCTCAAAACGATGCAGCGTGTGTAGATTGCGCACAGTCCAGGGCACCAGGGGGACGATCGCGCCCACGGTCAAGAGCACTCCGGCGGTGATGATGCGGCCCGGCGAAAGGCTTGCACGTGATTCGTGGTCTTTCGATCGCAGGGCTCGAACCAGGAGCAGCAGCAAATATCCCCCCACCGCAGCGAGCAGAATCCCGCCATCGGGCCGCAGCAAAATAGCGGCACCGGTCGCGAGGCCACAGCCAAGCCATGCGCGGGTGCGCAGTGGCTGTCCTTCGTCAGGCGATTCTTCTTGACCCACTCCCAATCCGCACAAGGTGAGATCCAGTGCCAGCATGGTAAAGAAGATTTCCAAAGTCTCGGTCAGAGCTGCGGCGGCATAATTCGCGAGAAATGGGCAGACAGCGGCGAGAAGAAAGCCCGCTTTCGCCGCGCGATCGGAGAACAGGCGGCGCGCCATATCGGCCACCAGAAAGCACGTTCCCAGATCGAACAGCACCTGGACCAGCAGCACGGCGCGGAAATTATCCACGCCAAAGATGGCGAAGATCGCCGCGAGGACCGCGGGATATCCAGGCAATCGCGAAAGTGTGGGAACGACCTGGCCGGAGTCGGTTACGCCGTAGATGCCGAAGCGCAGCCAGTTCCCGGCGATATTGGCATAAAGCCGCGAATCATCCACTACGGCCGGGAAGCGCAATACAAAGAGCAGGCGCAGCGCCAGGGCGGCGAGTCCAGCCGCGGCAAAGAAGGGCGAACTCCTTCGCACCAGTCGCACCAGTCTGGGCACGCAGCGAATATAGCGCGTTTGCGGCTATCCTGAAGGTGGGAAAATGCATCTTACGACTCAGAGCAGCTACCTGACCCTGACTCTCCTGGAATTGACCGTGTGCCGCCCGCGGCATAACATAAATCGTTCATCCCCCCATGGCTGACCCGGTTTTCTATGATCCAAAACGCGCCCGCTGGAAGCGCCTGCGGCGGCTGTTCGACGTTGTAGCCGTATCGTTTTCACTGCTGGTCGTCTTCTTCGTCTATACCGTACTCCGCGATGAGCCTCTGCCCGAAGTTTTCTTCTCCCCACAGAAGCGTACCTTCAAGCCGGTAAAGGAAACCGAGAAAGAGAAGGCTCGGGAACGCCAGAAGAAGCAAGCCAGCCGTCGACGCCGGTCAAAGCTCGCGCCCTCGCAAGTTACGCTGAATCAGCAAGAGGGGATTCGCGCCGCCTTTTATGTGCCGTGGGATGCGGCCAGCTTCTCCTCTCTTCGGGATTTCGCTCATCAGATCGATCTTCTCTATCCCGACTGGCTGCACGTGCTTACTCCCGATGGCCACCTGCAAGCCGTGGACGACCAGACCAACAAGTTCTTTGACGTGATGCAGGGCAACACAGTTCGCTCCGTCGATGAGCGGGTCATGCCATTCCTGAACGCGGAAGACACCAGCCTGGAAGTCTTCCCCATGGTCAACAACTTCGATGGATCGGATTGGGTGGACGTCAGCGGGTTCCTCAACGACCCTCAAGGGCGGAGTCTGTTTCGGCAACAGGTATCGGCGTTCCTCTCCTCGGGCCGGTATCGCGGATTGATGATCGATTTCGAGGCCTTTCCCCAGCGGGGCCAGCGCGGTTACGTGGCTTTGCTTAACGAACTTTCCTCGGACTTGCATGCCCGAGGCATGAAACTCTACGTGGCCGTGCCCTCGCATAATGAGGATTTCGATTATCCGGCGGTCGCCGCGGCGGCGGATGGCGTCGTGCTCATGAACTACGACGAGCACTATCCCGGCGGCAAGCCCGGACCGGTCGCGTCCCAGGACTGGTTCGCGCAGAATCTGACCTTCGCGAAGAAAGTGATCCCGAAGGAAAAGATAATCTGCGCGATCGCGAATTACGGTTACGACTGGGTGCTCAAGCCCAAGAAGGGCAAGCTACCGCCAAGCGTAAAAGATAGCTCGGTCAGCGTGCAGGAAGCATGGCTCGAGGCACGTGACTCGGACGAAGACGTCACGTTCGATGACGACGCCCTGAATCCGCATTTCAGCTATCTGGACCAGAGCAACCTTCGTCACGATGTATGGTTTCTTGACGGGGTGACGGCGCTGAATCATATGCGCATCGCGCAAGCCGCAGGCATCAATACTTTCGCGCTTTGGCGCCTTGGCGGGGAAGACCGCACCTTGTGGAAAGTTTGGGACGTCCCCGGCGATCCTGGAGCCGCCGACAAGCTCCGCGATGTGCCGCCCGGGCAAGACGTCGACATGGAAGGCCAGGGAGAGATTCTACGAATCGAAGACCGGCCTTCCCACGGCACGCGTGATCTGACGATCGATCCGAATACGAAGGTGATCACCGACGAAGTTTTCCAGTCGCTCCCCGAACCGTATCGGCTGGGGCGCTACGGCTACAGTCCGAACAAAGTAGCGATCACGTTTGACGACGGTCCCGATCCCCAGTGGACACCGAAGATTCTCGATGTGCTGAAGCGCGAGCATGCGCCGGCAACGTTCTTCATGATCGGCATTCAGGCAGACAAATTCGCGGGCATCGCGAAGCGAATTTACGACGAAGGCCACGAGGTCGGCAACCATACATTCACGCATCCCGACATCAGCAACATCTCCTCGGCTTATATGAAGTTCGAGCTGAACATTACGGAACGGTTGTTTGCCAGCCGCTTGGGCATTCGCACCGTTCTTTTCCGTCCGCCGTACTCGATTGACGAAGAACCGGACACCGCCGACCAGGTACGGCCGCTCGAATTTACGCAGGACATGGGTTACACCACCATCGGCGACAAGTTGGATCCTGGCGACTGGCGGGTAAATCCACGCCGTTCGGCCGAGCAGATTGCCGCAGACGTGCTGGATCATCTTCCTCCCTGCACCACCAACGACATTCACTGCGGGGACATCATTCTGCTGCACGACGGCGGCGGAAATCGCGCTGAGACGGTACGCGCGCTGCCGATGATCATTCGAGGCGTACGCGCTCGCGGCATGTCGATTGTTCCTGTGCATGAGTTACTAGGCAAGACCAAGGCGGACGTCATGCCTCCGTTGACCACGAACCAACGCTGGGCCGCACGCTTGAACTGGATCAGTTTCTGGCTGTTCGACGCCAGCAGCAAGAGCATCGTCTGGATCTTTTTCCTCGGCGACCTGCTGATGACGGGGCGGTTGTTTTTTATCGGAGCCGCCGCTATATACGACCGTTTGCGGGAAAAGATTTTCGGCAAGCCCGCGGAAGTCGAGTCTTATAAGCCGAATGTCGCGGTACTGATTCCCGCGTATAACGAAGAAAAGGTCATCGAGCGCACCGTGCGCGCTGCGTTGAACTCCGACTATCGGAACCTGCGCGTGATCGTGATCGATGACGGCTCCAAGGACCGCACGCTGCAGGTCGCACGCAACGCGTTCGCTGCGGAAGAGGCTCACGGCAAGGTGATCATCCTCACCAAACCCAACTCCGGCAAGGCCGACGCGCTCAACTACGGCATCGAGCATATTGGTGACGCCGAGATTTTCGTTGGGATCGATGCCGATACCGTGATCGCAGCGGACGCGATCTCACGCCTGGTGCCGCACTTCGTCAACCCCAAGGTGGGAGCGATTGCGGGCAACGCGAAGGTCGGAAACCGCGTGAACCTTTGGACACGCTGGCAGGCCCTCGAATACATCACCAGCCAGAACTTTGAGCGGCGCGCTTTGGATGTCCTGGGCGCGGTCAGCGTAGTGCCGGGAGCGATCGGCGCATGGCGCGTCTCCGCCGTGCGCGAGGCCGGCGGATATCACACCGATACCGTCGCCGAGGATGCTGACCTGACCATGGCGCTGTTGCGCCTAGGCTATCGCGTCGAATATGAAGACATGGCGCTGGCTTACACGGAGGCTCCGACCAACGCGAACGGGCTGATGCGCCAGCGTTTTCGCTGGTCGTTCGGGATTCTGCAGGCTGTGTACAAGCATCGAGGGGTGTTCGCACGCAAAGGCGTCCTTGGTTTCGTTGCGCTGCCCAACATCGTCATCTTCCAGATTCTGTTGCCGCTGGTGTCGCCACTCATCGACATCATGTTTGCCGTCGGTTCGATCTGGTACTTCATCCAGAAATACTTCCATCCTTACTCGACTGATCCCGCCAGCTTTCACAAGCTGGTGGCGTTTTTCTTTGCCTTCCTGGTCATTGATTTCTTAGCCTCTGCGATCGCCTTCGCTCTCGAACGCCGACGCCCCGACGCCAAGGAAGACATCTGGCTGCTCAGCCAGGTCTGGCTGCAACGCTTCGCCTACCGCCAGTTGTTTTCTATTGTTCTATTCAAGACGCTGAAGCGCGCGCTGGAAGGACGCAAGTTTGCCTGGGATAAGCTGGAGCGCACCGCGGCGGTAAACTATGTGCCGGCGGACAGTCGGGATTCGGTGAACGTTCCGTAGAAGTCGCTCCCTCCCGCTGTCGTCCTGTGCCCTGTCATCCTGAGCGGAGTATTTGCTTTCGCGAAGCGAGAGCAAATACGCAGTCGAAGGATCCCTTCCCTCTGCGCGCTACTGCAGTTCCTGAGAGGAGGTTGTGCTCCAACTGCCCTATCGGAATAGCAACCCAGCAAACTCCGCCAGATTCCGGCGCCATACCATCCAGGTATGCTGGCCCGGCGTTTCTATGTCGGTGTGCTGGATGCCTTTGCTCTTCAACCATTCACGAAAGTTTCGGTTCACTGTGATCAAACGATCTTCGGTGCCGCAGGCAATCCACAACAGCCGAATCTGCTGGTTCGCCTTGGCATCGAGCGCAGGGAAGTCGGCCTGAAAGTCTTCCGGAATTCCGCCGGAACTGAACGCGCCGATCCAGGCAAACTTGTCGAGATTGTTCAATCCGGTCAGCAGTGATTCCGACCCGCCCATCGACAGCCCCGCAATCGCCCGCGCAGTGCGGTCTTTCGTGATCCGATATTCGCTCTCCGCCCGCGGCATCACCTCGGTCAGCAGTGCCTGGCGGAACTTTTCGAAGTTCTGGGCGCGAACATCGTTGTGGCCCCACGCTCCCCATCCCAGCCGAATCATCTCCATGGTGCCGTAGCCCAGCGGCATCACCACGATCATGGGCTTGGCTTTGCCCTGCGCAATCAGGTTGTCGAGAATCACGTGGGCGCGTCCTACAGCAGTCCATCCGCTGGCGTCGTCGCTGAAGCCGTGCAGCAGATAGAGCACGGGATAAGTCTTCTTCGCTGCCGGCTCGTAACCCGCGGGAGTGTAAACATAGTAGTCACGGTCATCGCCCGCAACCGCGGACTTATAGAAGTGATGATGAATTTCGCCATGTGGGACATCATTCAATTCCCAGGGCAACGAGGACGGTCCGGGAACGTGCACCGCATTTTCGGTCGCCAGCAAATTCGGCCTCAGCAAGGGATTCGACGGATCAATCAACCGCACGCCGTCGGCAACGAAAGAGTACCCGTAGTAGTCCGGACTCAGGGCTGCCGTGGTGACGCTCCAGACGCCTTGCTCGTCTTTCTGCATGGGAACTGGTTCCGTTCCCTCGCGCGCAACCTTCACCTCCACCGCATTCGGAGCGCGGAAGCGGAATGTGACGCTGCTGTCGGAGTGCACCTCAGGCGAGACCAGCGGCGCGGGAGGCTGTGGAGGCTGAGCCTGGGCAGGTTTGGCAGCCTGCGCCGCCGACAGGACAGGAAGGAACAGAGACAAAGAATAAACCAGCAATTTCATTGCGGAGTCCTTTCCCCAGATTGGGTTCCCATTGTAAAAGCGGCACCAAAGGATTGGAATTGAAGTCGCTGCTCGTGTGGGGACAGCCGCCCTCGGCTGTCCGGCCGAGCGAAGCTCGGTACTTGAGTTCAGGCAAAAGTGACCCGGCCGGAAGGACTTGAAATCGAGAGATACTACTGACTCTTCTGCGCCACTTCCAGCCGCGTCTCAGCCCGGTGAAGAGCATCCAGCGCGCGGTCTACGTCCACCTCTGTATTACCACTGGTCAACAGTTGCTCCGCGCGCTCCTTTGCTTTGCGCGCACGCTCCACGTCAATTTCGGACGGGCGTTCGGCCGTTTCGGCCAGCACGGTCACCTTGTCCGGTAGAACTTCCGCAAATCCCCAAGCCACCGCAAGATGCCGCTCAGTCGCGTTCTCGCGATAGCTAATTTCCCCTACTGCCAGTTCCGTGATCAACGGAGCATGCCCCGGCAGAACGCCCAGATACCCATTCTTGCCTGGGATCTGAACCTCCTCCACCGGGGTATTCACAACTTTCTTCTCCGGCGTGACGATCTCGAGTTGGATGGTGTCTGCCATGCAAAAACCGGCGTCGGACCTCGGACCGCAGACTTCAGCAACTCCTTCGACGTCCGAGGTCTGACGTCCGAGGGCTGCCTCTACGCTGCCGTCTTCATCTTCTCGGCCGCTTCCAGCACTTCCTCGATCGGGCCTTTCATATAAAACGCCTGCTCGGGGATGTCATCGTACTTGCCTTCGACGATCGCCTTGAAGCCCTTCACGGTGTCGGCAATCTTGACGTAGCGTCCCGCCGCTCCGGTGAACTGCTCAGCCACGTGGAACGGCTGCGACAGGAAGCGTTGAATCTTTCGCGCCCGCGCAACGCTCAGTTTCTGATCTTCACTGAGTTCGTCGATACCGAGAATCGCGATGATGTCCTGCAGATCTTTATAGGTCTGCAGCGTTCTCTTCACCGACTGCGCCACATCGTAGTGCTCCTGCCCGACAATGCGCGGATCGAGAATACGCGAGGTCGAAGCCAGCGGATCGACCGCGGGATAGATTCCAATCTCGGTCAACGCGCGCGAAAGCACAGTAGTCGCATCCAGGTGAGCAAACGTGGTCGCCGGAGCGGGATCGGTCAAGTCATCGGCAGGCACGTAAATCGCCTGCACCGAAGTGACCGAACCTTTCTTGGTGGATGTGATGCGCTCCTGCAGTTCGCCCATCTCCGTGGCCAGGTTGGGTTGGTAACCAACGGCGCTGGGCATGCGGCCGAGCAGCGCTGAGACTTCCGAACCCGCCTGCGTGAAGCGGAAAATATTGTCGATGAACAGCAGTGTGTCCGCACCCTCGGCATCACGGAAATATTCCGCAACGGTCAGTCCCGTCAACGCCACTCGCAAACGTGCCCCGGGAGGTTCGGTCATCTGTCCGTAGATCAGCGCGGCCTTCGACTCTGCCGGTTTGCCGGGCTTGATGACGCCGGACTCCGTCATCTCCAGCCACAAGTCGTTGCCTTCGCGCGTGCGCTCGCCAACTCCGGCAAACACCGAATAGCCGCCGTGGTTCTTGGCGACGTTGTTGATCAATTCCATGATGACGACGGTCTTGCCGACGCCCGCGCCGCCGAACAAGCCGATCTTGCCGCCCTTCAAAAATGGCTGGATGAGATCGACAACCTTCACGCCGGTTTCAAACATTTCCGCCGTCGTGGCCTGCTCGTCGAACGCGGGCGCCGGGCGATGGATGGGCAGCCTTTCTTTGTACTCAATCGGTCCCAATTGATCGACAGGCTCACCGATCACGTTCATCACGCGTCCCAGCGTGCCGCGGCCCACGGGCACGGAAATCGGCCCGCCCTGGTCAATGGCGTTCATCCCGCGCACCATTCCGTCGGTCGGCTGCATGGCTATGCAACGCACCCGCCCCTCGCCCAGGTGCTGTTGTACTTCGAGAATCACGTTGATCGGGCTGGGTACGGTGAATCCGTCGCTGACCACCTTCACCGCCTGATAGATCGGAGGCAGCTTCCCTTCGGGAAACTGCACGTCCACCGCCGGCCCCGCCACTTGAATGACATGTCCGATATTTTCTGGCATATATTAGCTTCTAGCTACTGGCTGCTAGCTCCTAGCTTGCACCTTCAGGCACCCACAAGAACGCCAAACCTTCAAGTTCGCAAATTCGTTTTGGCTAGAAGCTAGTAGCTAGAAGCTTCTCCTCACATTGCCGCCGCGCCGCTGACGATCTCGATGATCTCCTTCGTGATCTTCGCTTGCCGCGCCCGGTTCATGACCAGGGTCAGCGAGTCGATCATGTCGGTCGCATTGCTGGTCGCGGAATCCATCGCGGTCATGCGCGCGGCATGCTCGGCCGCAACTGACTCAAGCAACGCGCGGAAAAGCTGGATGGCAACATATTTCGGCAATAGCGCGCGGAACAATTCTTCCGGGGGCTGTTCGTAGATGTAATCCACCTGCGCAGTGCCAAACTGCACCGCCGCTTCTTCGCCGGGACGCTCGCGGCGCATGCCCACGCCTGCGCTGATCGCAGCTTCCTTGGCCCTTTTCTTTTCTTCATCCGTCATTTCCTCGGCCTGGCGCACCGCCGGTTCGCCAATCTGCTCGATGGGAAGAATCTGCTCAACAATCAGCCGCTGCGCGAGCACCGACTTGAATTCATTGAAGACGAGGTAAACTGCATCGACTTCCTCGCGCCTGTAACGCTCAATCACGCCTTCGGCCAACGCTCTTGCCTGGGCGAAGTCGACTTTCCCGAGGATGCCGACGTGCTCTCCGGTAATCTGTGCCGCCCCGGCACGCTCGGACGCGTGACTCTCGGCTTCAATCGACTCCGCAAGCTCGGCAAGGCTGGGGGTCTGCACCGTTGCCGCCGGATAGCGTCGCCGCAAAAAATCGCGCCCTTTGCGTCCTACCGCTTCGATGTCGATATTCTTGCCCGACTTCGATTCCAGAAATCGCGCGGCGGCCTTAATGATGTTCGCATTGAAAGCACCCGCCAGGCCCTTGTCGCCGGTCACAACGATCAGCAGGATATTCTTCTCCTCCCGCTGCGCCAGAAGAGGATGCTTCGGTTGACCAGTCTCGGGATCGTAAATCTCCGCACGCGCCACCAGCGACTTCAGCACATTGGTCAACATCTGCGCATACGGACGTGCTGCCAGCGCCCGATCCTGGGCCCGGCGTAACTTCGCGGCCGAGACCATCTTCATGGCCTTGGTGATCTGCCGCGTGTTGATCACGCTGCGGATACGGCGCCGTATGTCGAGAATGTTAGGCATAAATCAGTTGCCAGTTGCCAGCACCCAGTTGCCAGTCTCAAACTCTGTCATCCTGAGCAAAGCGAAGGACCTATGCATTCCTTTCGCCCGGCGCAAGCTCCATCACTTCGTCACCGCTTCCCGCGAGGCTACAAACTGCTGCTTCGCTTCCTTGATCACACTAGTCAGCTGACCCTTCAACGCATCATCAAGAATCTTCTTCTCCATGATCGTCCGCAGCACGCCGGGATTCGTTGCATCCACGTACTTGTATAGCTCCTTCTCGAAGTCGCGAACCTGCCCGACCGGAAGATCGTCGAGGAACCCGCCGGTACCCGCGAAAACAATCAGAATCTGCTTCGAAAATGGCAGTGGCGAAAACTGGTTCTGCTTCAGGAGTTCCACGAGCCGCTGACCGCGATTCAACTGCGCCTGCGTAGCTTTGTCGAGATCGCTGCCGAACTGGGCAAACGCCGCGAGTTCGCGGTATTGCGCCAATTCCAACTTCAGGGTGCCCGCCACCTGCCGCATGGCCTTGATCTGCGCGCTGCCACCGACCCGGCTCACCGACAGGCCTACGTTCACCGCCGGACGCACGCCCTGGTTGAACAGATCGGTCTCGAGGTAAATCTGCCCGTCAGTAATGGAAATGACGTTGGTGGGAATGTACGCCGAAACGTCGCCCGCCTGAGTCTCGATAACCGGCAGAGCCGTGAGCGAGCCGCCGCCCATCTTGTCGCTCAGCTTAGAAGCGCGTTCCAGCAACCGCGAGTGGAGATAGAACACATCCCCGGGATACGCTTCGCGCCCCGGCGGACGCCGCAGCAACAGCGAGATCTCGCGATACGACGCCGCATGTTTCGAAAGATCGTCGTAGATTACCAGCGCGTGCCGCTTGGTGTCGCGGAAATACTCGCCCATCGCGCACGCCGCATAGGGCGAAATGTACTGCATTGGCGCGGGCTCTGAAGCGGACGCCGCCACAACGATGGTGTACTCCATCGCACCGGCGTCCTCCAGAATCTTCACCACCTGCGCAATCGACGACCGCTTCTGCCCGATCGCGTTGTAGATGCAGATCAGATCGTTGCCCTTGCTGTTGATGATGGTGTCGAGTGCGACCGCGGTCTTGCCGGTCTGCCGGTCGCCGATGATCAATTCGCGTTGGCCGCGGCCAATCGGAATCATGCTGTCGATGGCCTTGAGCCCCGTCGCCATCGGTTCGCGCACGGGCTGCCGGTCGATGACGCCCGGCGCTATCCGTTCCAGCGCGATGAACTTGTCGGTCGCGATTGGCCCCTTGTCGTCAATGGCCTGTCCGAGCGAATTCACCACGCGCCCAATCAGCGCATCGCCCACAGGCACGCTCATGATGCGGCCCGTGCGCTTGACCTCGTCGCCTTCCTTGATCTCGGTATATTCGCCGAGCAGCACAACGCCCACCTGGTCTTCTTCCAGGTTCATGGCGATGCCGGCAATGCCGTGCGGGAAGGAAAGCAGTTCGCCGGCCATGACTTTGTCCAGCCCATACACGCGTGCGATGCCGTCGCCCAGCGTGATGACGGTGCCGGTCTCGTCCACGGAGATCTTGGTTTCGTAGTTCTCGATCTGCTCGCGGATCAGTTTCGTGATCTCGTCTGCTTTGATTTGTGCCATAAGATCAGCTCTTAGCTTCTAGCAATTCTCTTGCTATCTTCTCTGCGTCCTCTGCGGCCGTTCTCAGTGAGCTCTGCGATTAAGGGTCCTGTTGCCCTCGCCCAGCTTCCGCCTGGGAGCTAGACGCTAGGAGCTCATCGCTTCCTTAATCCTATGCAGCTGCCCTAACACCGAACCGTCGTAAATTGTGCTGCCCACGCGGACAATGGCGCCGCCCAGCAGGGACGCGTCCTGCCCGTAGCGCGCGCGCACTTTCTTTCCGGTCAGCTTTGCGACCTGAGCCTCGAGCGCCCGCTTCTCTACGTCGCCTAATTCGCGCGCGCTGGTGACTTGCGCCTCGGCAAATCCCAGGCGGGCGTCAAGTTCCTTCTCTAGCTGATCGACGATCCGTGACAAAAACTGCACGCGGCGGTGATCGATCAGCACCGCGACCAGATTCCTGACCTGCTTCGAGAACCCATCGCGCTGCGCGATTACATCGAGAATGCCTCGCTTCTGCTCCGCCGGGACCGCGGGATTCTCCCACACGCGGCGCAACTCCACGCTTTCCGCGAGCAGTCTCGCGAGCGTGCGCAATTCCGAGATGGCGCGATCCGCATCGAGCTTGGCGCTGAGAACCACGTCGGCAAAAGCCCTGGCATAGCTGCTGGCGACGGAAGCCATGTTCTAGTGCCGGTCCTTTCCCGTGCCTGCTTCAGGACCGCCCGCAGCAACGCCCAACTGCCCGGCAAAATTCCGCACAATGGCCTGATCGGTGGCGGCATCTACGTGAATCTGTTTCTGCGCCAGCCCCACCGCCAGATCCGCGGCATGGGCGGTCAAGTCGCGTCGGGCCGACTTGATGGCTGCAGCAATCTCCTGCTCCGCCGACTGGATAATCTTTCGCGCATCTTCCTCGGCGGCCGCCTGGATGCGCGCTTCTTCCGCAGCCGCTTCCTTCTCGGCGGCGTCACGCATCATGCCAATTTCCACGTCGAGCTTCATCAGCCGCGATTCAATGTCGGCGAGACGGCGGCGAGCCTCTTCACTAGCCTTCTGCGCCTCCTGCATCGCCTTCTGGATCGACTCAGTCCGGGCTCGGAATGCCCCAGGCATGTACTTGCGTCCCGCCCAGACGAAAATGCCGGCGATCACCGCGAAGTTGAAGAGTACGGACAAAAGCGATGCAGTCTCAAGACTGACCCCGAATTTCCGCGCGATCCACCGAACCGAAGGCGACCGCCGGAACTCGGCTTTCTCGAGCTTCTCTTCTTCTCCCGCGGCTTCCCGAGTCTCATGCGCCAACTGCTCGCCGGGACCTCGGGATTCCTGCGAAGAGTTGCGAGCAGGCTCGGGAGGCGCACCCTTGTCTTGTGCGCGAAGCCCCCCAAGGGCAGTCAGCATCAGCAACGCCAGCAAGCCCGCGCGCACGCTTTTCGCGGTAGATTTCCGCGTCGGAATCATCGTCCCGCTCCTGCCGGAGCCAGCACGCGCCGAACGATCTCCCGAGCCAGCGTGGCCGCTTCTCCCTGCAAGCCCGCCTTTGCGGCTTCCTTGTCGTTCTCAATCTCTTTCTTGGCAGCCTGCACTTGGGCCTGCGTCCTTTTGCGGGCCTCGGCCGCGGCGTTCGCCCGGACCTGCAGCGCCGCTTGCCGCCGCGTTTCCTGCGCCCGGAAAAGCGAAGCCCGAGCCTCACGCAAACGCTGCTCGTACTCGGCGGTACGCGCCTCGGCCGCCGCAATGTCAGCCCGTGACTTCTCGACCGCGCCTTCGGTCTTGGCGCGCCGCTGTTCGAGCACCCGCCCCAGGGGCTTGTGCACGACCGTCGTATACAGGACATAGAGCAACGCCAGCAGAATCACCGTCGGAACCGCCCCGAGCAGTAATTCGCCTAGTTGGTGCAGCGTCTGATCCATGTGTGCTGATATAGACCGAGAAATGAGGGCTCAGAAAACTGATAAGTCTAACGTCCCAAGGAGTTTAATGTCAACGCGAAGGTGCGGAATTTTGGGCGGAAAACGGCCGAAAAAGCGGGTCGGCAGGAGCTTTTTAAGCCATGCAGATTCCTGCATATAGTGGCAATAATATACTAGGCAAAACGACCTTTGATTTAGCGGGAGACGGAACGCTTAACCCATACGACGAGAGCCAAGAAGAAAGCCCACAGAAGCAAAAACCCACCGAACCCGGCCAAATAGTAAGCGCCAGCCGGACTGGTGTGATCCATTATCCAAGTGGGCGGGTCGTTGCGATGCGCCAGGTGTGCCGAGATCGCCACCCAAGCTACTGATCCGACATAGCACGCTACGCCAGCAATCGCTAGTCTCAACGGCGACAGACCTGATTTCATGGGGGCTGCCTGACTTCTCTAAACAGGACAGGCGGCCAATTATTTCTTCGGTCGCCTTTTCACTTCCGGGTTTTGCTTCTCTCGATCTTCCCGCTTGAGCAGTTCTTCCTTCGACACCGTGAGCACCTGCCGCACGGCGTTGTCGAACCGTTCATACTCCGTCTTGCCGGGAATGATTGGTGGTGGAATCGGCTTCATCAGAGACTCACGATATGCCTACACACAGCGCAATTGTACCCGGTTGAGCACTTGAAATTCACAGGAACTCTGTGGAAAGTCTGCGCCATTCGCATTAACGAATGTTTGAAACATATTGACTATGAAATGTTTAGGAGCGATGATGGCGAAAGTAAACAAGGCCGGAGTGAAGAGCAACGTTGTGATGAGCGCTTTCTCCTCACCCCGACCCCCTGGGGCCGTAGCTCAAAATGGATAGAGTCCGGGGTTCGTACCCCGGGGATACCAGTTCGAGTCTGGTCGGCCTTACCAATTGGCTGCTGGTCATGAGACCTAACGGCCAATCTTTTGACATGGAGAGGTTGGGCATCGGTTAAGCCCAGCGGTCTTTAAAACCGCTGACTCTCGCGGGTCTTGTGGGTTCGACTCCCACCCTCTCCGCACCAAACTTAGAAAGAACCCTGCTCCCGCGAATTGTCGCGGGATTTTTTGTTAAACGCAAAAGTCTAGTCCGAGAGCGGCCCGCGTGCAAGGGGGCTTCCATCCTGTGTACTTTCGTACCCGCCCCTGTTTACCACTCTGGTACTTCTAGGATACCAAAACCGTGGAGTATCCTTTTGGCCCAACGCCAGCATGCTGGCATAGCATCATGCTGGCATGTCAGCATGCTAGTTTGCTAGTCCCTGTGAATGCAAGCATTTTTTTAGGGCCGAGCACCTATATGGCTAATGAGAACGACATGCTGAGCGTTCGCATCGGCGAGGATTTGCTGTTGCGAGTCAGTAAAGTTGCTGGGGCTCTGAACAAGAGTCAGACGCAATTCGTGAAAGAGGTGCTTGA
>WNFB01003234.1_pt1 | contig 14347 bp, 10 predicted proteins | sample 5400501 | NCBI WGS metagenome assembly WNFB01 (sample SAMN13153341, study PRJNA577476) | soil metagenome | isolation source: 200 cm saprolite under Douglas fir tree site 2 hole 1 | place: USA:California | collected 2015-04-18
AAGGAGTACAGCGGCCAGCGCAGGTGGCGCGGATCGTCCACGTAGTGACACGTCAGGGCGTAGTCGCAGGTCGAAAAGTCCGGGCGCTGGGATTCGCCCGTGAAGAAAACGCGTGTGCAGGAGTGCAGTCGGTGGTGGTCTCCGAAACTGGAATAGATAACGAAGTCGGGCCGGTCGCACAGCTCCACGGCAAAGCGCGTTTTCAGCAGGTTGTAGATCCGATTGTCGTCTTTCCGGAACCCGGGCCAGAAATCGCAGAAGTCGAGGCGGACCGGTTTCATGGCCGGTACGCTCGCGCGAACACGGAGTCCCAGGTGGTCAGGGCGCGCTTCGCGTTCGTCGCGCTGTCCGCCAGGCCCAAATGGGTGAACAGGGGAAGGATGGACCCCGGCGGCACGGCCATCCCGGCGGTGTCGAGATCGTAGAAGGTGAGCTGGAAGACGCCGCGCGCACTCGCCTGGTCCAGGAGCTGCGTCTGTCGCGCGATGTAGCGGGCCTCGAGCGCCGGCGTCGACACCACGGAGCCGACAGTGACCGACGGCCATCCCCCTTCGACGACCAGTACCGGTAAGGTCGTGCCCAGGGTGATCCGGCTGTAATACTCGAGCGGGATGTCCTCGGGGAGCGCAAAGCCGCCGAGAAACGGGTAGCTCGAGAGCCCGATCGCGTCCACGAACGGAAAATCGGCCAAGTCCTGCGCGATGCCCTGGTAGGGCGCCCCGGGGGTCATGCGGCCCCACGCCGTCTCCACTTGCACACTCACGTACAGCCGTGACGGCAAGGCCGCGGCGCGGATCTGCGCCGAGACGGCGTTGGTCATGACCACGAGGGCCCGGTACACCGAGTCCGGCGCGATCGCCCGGATGAGGTTCGATTCGGCGACCAGGCCGAGATAGTCCGGCCGCAGCTTCTGGGCGACCGCAAACACCCATTCGCGATACAGCCGCTGGACGGCCGTGTCGGTCACACTCCGTCCCGCGGCTACGAGCTCCGGGGCCTCGGCGGCCCGGTTCAGGCCGTCGGTCGCATCGACCGTGAACACCAAGCGCAGTCCCTTCGCGCGGAAGTAGTTCGCGAGTGGTACCTGCACGGTGTCGACCGCCGTCGCGGGCGAGATGCCGCTCAACATGGCTGCCCAGGGTGGCGAGGCGTGGATGATCGCCGCGTCGGCCCGTTGTGCCCAGAGGTTGATCGCGGGAATGAGGATCGCGTTGTCCAAGCGGGGCGGGATGGCGGAGAATCCCATGAGGAACGAGCGCGGCGCGGGCCGGGGACCGGCGCCGTCTCCGCACGCGAGGGTGACACCGAGCAGCGCCGCCGCGGCCAGCCGCACGCCGCGCCTCACGAACCGGCGCTCAGCGTGAACGAGAATGTCGCCCCCTCGTTCACCCGGCCCTCGCCCCAGACGCGTCCCCCGTGACGGTGGATGATGCGCTGCACCAGCGCCAACCCCACCCCGATCCCTTCGAACTCGTCGGCCGGGTGCAGGCGCTGAAAGAGGCCAAACAATCTGCTCGCGTACCGCATGTCGAAGCCCGCGCCGTTGTCCCTCACGTAGTACACCCGCTGGCCCTTGTCCTCCCGCGAGCCGACCTCGACCCGGGCGTCCGGGCGCCGACGCGTGAATTTGAACGCGTTGCCGATGAGATTCGTGAGGACCTGCCGCAGCAGCCCGCGGTCGCCCATGGCGGGCGGGACGCCTGAGACCTGTATCTCCACGGCCCGGTCCGGGTTGGCTTGCTGCAGCTCCTGGGCGACCGTCTGCGCGAGGGCGGCCAGGTCGACCGGCGCCACCTCGAGCGGCTTCCGCCCCAACCGGGAGAATTGGAGCAGGCCTTCGATCAGCTGGGCCATGCGCTGGGCCTGCAGGCGCACCCGGCCCAGGAGATCCTGACCCTCCGCGGGAAGTGATGGGCCATGATCCTCGAGCAATGCGAGCGAAAAGCCGTCGATCACCCGCAGGGGCGCGCGGAGGTCGTGGGACACCGAATAGCTGAAGCTCTCGAGCTCCTGCTCCGCGACCATCGCGCGCGTACGCAGCTCATCCGCCGTCGGGTCCTCTACCCGATGAATGATGTACGCCAGCTCACCCGTGTCATCGAGCACGGGAGAGTTCGTCGTGTCGGCGACACGCTGCTCGCGCACCCGGTCGAGCGACGCGTGGACGCTCGCGTCCGGATCGTCCGGGAAGGCGTCGAACAGGTCCCGGCCAATGATCGCCGCCCGCTGTGTTCTAGTGGCCCGGAGGTAGGCCTCGCTCACCGCCACGATCTTCAGATCGGGCGTCAGGACGAGGTAGGGGCCGGGCGCTCCCTCGAACAACAAGCGGAAGTCGGGCTGCTTCACGGGCGCGTCACGTAGCGGGAGCCGGGCGCCCCAGCCCCGCGTGCTCCCGGAGGTGTCCGAACAGGTCCAGCCCGGTCTTCAGGACGACGAGCAGGGCGAGCGGGATGAGCGGTGATCCGAGCATCTGGACCAGGAAGCCGCCGCCCAGTATCACGACGTGCAGCACCATGACCCGTCCATACGGACGGAACATCAGCGCCGGGACCAGCGCCGATTTGTATTCCCCGGTACCGATATAGTTGAACGCGAACGATACCGCGTGACTGAGCGCGAGCCCCCACGCCGCCGGGGCGATGCCCGCACCCTGCACCGCGTGTGCGAACGTCGCCGCCGTGGGGAATCCCCTCCCTGTAAACCCACCACCGAACAGCGTGAGCACGAAGACGCCATGCACGGTGGTGAACATGCCGTAGTGGAACGTGAAGAACGGGATCATGAACAGCTTGACCGCCCACATCGCACCGACCTGCGGCTGTGCCACGAGCATCCGCAAGATGTTGAACCCGCCCACGATCACGTTTTCCACCCAGAACAGCAGCAGGGTCGCGAATACGGTCCACCCGAAGAACAGCACGCCCGCGAGCGGGACGAGATTCGCCGCCACGAGCACCAGCGCGCTGGGCGTGAGCCGCAGGGTGGGCCGGTCCGCCATGGGCGAGGTCAAGGTGGCACTACGATGTCGAGTGGAGGCGGCGCCGCCAAGGGCTTGCTGGCTCCGCTGGGCCAGGAGATCTTGGCGGCGTGAGCGATTCGCCCCAGAGATTGGCCGCCGTGGGGATTTCCGGCAGTCCCTCCGCGACATCCAAGTCCCGAGTTCTGGTGGAGTATGCCCTGGCACAGCTCGCGGCCGGCGGGGCGGCGACCCAGATGGTCGATCTGGCGGGACTCCCTGCCGACCCGCTGCTCGGCCGGGGAGCCAGTGCTCTCGTGGCGGCGGCCGTCACCGCGACAATTGGCGCGCGGATCATTGTTGCGGGGACGCCGGTGTACCGGGCCACCTATAGCGGGTTGCTGAAGGTGTTCTTCGACCTGCTGCCACAGGACAGCCTGACCGGGAAGGTCGGCGTGCCGATCGTCACGGGGCACGGGGCCGCCCACTCGCTTTCGGTAGACCACGGCATGCGGCCGCTGTTCGCGAGCCTCGGCGCCGCGGTGGTCGCGGGCGGCGTGTATGCGACCAGCTCACAATTTCAGGACGGGAAACCCGCGCCCGAGTTGCTGCGGGCCGTGGATCGGGCAGTGGCGGAGGCACTCGCCCTTGCTAGGGCCGGGCTATCAGGACCGGGCCCCCGAGGCACATGAGCAGTCCCACCACGTAGGTCGCCCAGTTCAATCGGGGACCTTTCCTTGAAGGGGTTCGCTTCATATAGATGATAACGGAGATAGGTCCCTCCGCCCCGGAGGTAACTCTTGATCTGCCGAGATGTCCCCTAGTCGCCGGCGACCTCCCACGCGCGGCGGCTCCAAGATCGAAGCGACCGAGCGCGCGCAGGCCGCGCAGCTGCAGACGGCCACGTACCGGATCTCGGAGGCCGCCAACGCCGCCGAGGACCTGTCCGAGCTGTTCCGCGCGATCCACGACATCATCAGCGGGCTGATGCCGGCTAAGAACCTGTACGTCGCGCTATACGACGCGGATACGGGGCTCCTCAGCTTTCCCTACTGGATAGACGAGCACGACCCGCCTCCGGCGCCGCACAAGCTCGAGCGGGGACTCACCGAATACGTGCTGCGCACGGGACAGCCGCTGCTCGCGACCCCGGAAGTGCACGAGGAGCTGGGCCGCCGCGGAGAAGCCGAGCTGGTCGGCGCGCCGTCGTTGGACTGGATCGGCGTACCGCTGAAGGCCCACGACCGGACCATCGGCGTGCTCGTGGCGCAGACCTATACCGAGGGGATCCGGTTCGGGGAGCGCGAGAAGAACATCCTCCAGTTCGTTTCCACCCAGGTGGCGATGGCCATCGAGCGAAAACGGGCGGAGGAAGCCGTGCGCACCTCCGAGGCACGCCTCAAGGCGCTGCTCGACAGCGCGTTGGACGCATGCGTCACCATGGACGAGGCCGGCCGGATCACGAGCTGGAGCGGGGCCGCCGAAGCCGTGTTCGGCTGGTCCATGCCGGAGGCGATCGGTCGCAGCCTCGCCGCGACGATCATCCCGCCGCAGTACCGGGAGGGGCATGCGCGCGGGCTCGCGCGGTTCCTCGAGACGGGGGAGGGGCCCATCCTGCGCCAACGCATCGAGATCACGGCTCTCCACCGCGACGGACGTGAGTTTCCGGTCGAGCTGACGGTCACTCCCATCCGGCTGGGCGCTCGCTGGCTGTTTGGAGCGTTCGTGCGCGACCTCACCGAAGAGAAGCGGGCAGAGCAGGCGCTGCATCGTTCGGAAGCGAGTTACCGGGGCTTGGTGGAGCACGCCGCCTACGGCATTTACCGAGCGACGGGGGACGGCAAGTTCATTATGGTGAACCCGGCGCTCTTCACGATTCTCGGGTACGGATCGGCAGAAGAGCTGCTCAAGGTCGACATCGCCCGCGACCTATATGTGGACCCCAAGGCGCGCGTCCGGATCCTCGAGCGGTGCGACCAGTTCGGCTCCGCCATCGAAGAGGTGGCCTGGAGGCGCCGGGACGGCCGCGTCATCACGGTGCGGCTGAACGGCCGCACGGTACGGGCCCCGGACGGCGCGCTCGAGTGCTTCGAGTTCATCGTCGACGACGTGACGGAGCAGCGCGCCCTCGAGGAGCGGCTGCGCCAGACGCAGAAAATGGAGGCCGTGGGCCGCCTCGCCGGGGGGATCGCCCACGACTTCAACAACCTGCTCACCGCCATCCTCGGCTCCGTGGATTTCCTGCGTCGGGCGCTCGGTCCCGAGCATCCGGAGCGCGCGGAGACGGAGGAGATCCAGAAAGCCGCCGTTCGGGCGGCGGACCTGACGCGGCAGCTCCTGGCGTTCAGCCGCCAGCAGGTGCTCGCGCCCAAAGTCCTCGAGCTGGACGCGCTGGTGACCAACCTCGAGAAAATGCTGCGCCGCCTGATCGGCGAAGACGTCGAATTGCGCTTCGCGGCCAAGGCGTCCCGCGCCGCCGTCCGGGCCGATCCCGGGCAGCTCGAGCAGGTCATCGTAAACCTGGTGGTCAACGCACGCGACGCCATGCCCCGCGGCGGCAGACTCACCATCGAGACCGCCCGCGTGGATCTCGACGCCGCGTACGCGTGGGAGCACGGGACGGTGGAGCCGGGCCGCTACGTGATGCTCGCCGTGACCGATACAGGCGTCGGCATCGATCGGGCCGCACAGGCGCGGTTGTTCGAGCCGTTCTTCACCACCAAGGAATTCGGCAAAGGTACGGGCCTCGGCCTCGCGACCGTGTACGGCATCGTGAAGCAGAGCGGCGGCTACATCTGGGTGTACAGCGAGCCGGGGCGGGGCGCCACGTTCAAGGTCTACCTGCCGCGCGTCGAGCTGGCGGGCGAGCCGGTCGCCACTCCGCAACCACCCGCCCGCGCGCTGGGCGGCACCGAGACCATCCTCCTCGCGGAGGATGAACCCGCGGTGCGGAACCTGGCGCGCCGGGTGCTCGAGAAGCACGGCTACACCCTGCTGCTCGCGGCCACGGGGCGGGACGGCGTCCGCCTGGCGGAGCAGCACGGCAGCCCAATCGACCTCCTGGTGACTGACGTTGTCATGCCCGAGATGGGGGGACGCGAGCTCGCCCAGCATCTGACGACCCGGCAGCCCAGTCTCAAGGTGCTCTACCTGTCCGGGTACACCGACGATGCCATCGTTCACCACGGCGTGCTCGACGCGGGCGTCGCCTTCCTCCAGAAGCCGTTCAAGCCGGACGAGCTGGTCCGGAAGATTCGCGAGGTGCTGGACGGGGGGGCGTAGACTGTCGCACCAGCGCCCCACCGTGCCGCAAAAACGCCCTATCCTGGCCGCCTTGGTTCCGCGATGTTGCGCAAGCAACCGTGACTACCGGAATTAGAGGCATGTCTCGAGACCCGACGGCTTTCGCGGCCGACGAGGAGCCTCGCGTCCAGGCCGAGGTGCAACGCGCGGCGGTCCGTCAGCTCCTGGGGGGCGGCCCGTTTGCCGAGTCGCTGCACATTCTGCTGGTCTTCGTCGTTGCAACGCTGGTGTGGAACTCGCTGCCGCCCGCCGTCACCGCCGGATGGGTCGGCGCCGTCACCACGGCGGCGCTGCTGCGTACCTGGTGGCGGTTGCGCGTGCGCCGGCGGTCGCTCGCCCCCGAGGAGGCCTTGCGGGCAATCCGCCTGACGGTGACCGGTATCGGGCTTGCCTGGGGAGTGGGCGCGGCGCTGGCCATCCCCGACCTCGCACCACATGAGGGCGCGCTGATCCTCGTCGTGCTCACCGGGATCATTGCTGGTGCGACCAGCACGCTGGTTGGCGACCGCCGGAGCTTCCACTACCTGGTGTTCACGACGTTGGCTCCGCTCCCTATCGGGATCCTGCTACAGGGGCAAAGCAGGTTCAACCTCATCGCGACCATCCTGATCGCGCTGTTCGCTCTGGGGATGGAACGCGTGCACCGTCGCGGCTATCGCACCTTCGCGGAGCGGGTGCGCGGCGGAGTGCTGCTGGAGTTGTCCACGCAGGAGGTGGCACGGCAGCACGCCTACCTCGACGCCTTGATCGCGAGCACGCCGGTGGCCATCGCCGTGCTGGACGACCAGCGCGTGGTGCGCAGCGTCAACCCGGCGTTCGAGCTCCTGTTCGGGTACGCCGCGGCCGAGGTCGTCGGCGCCGGAATCGACCGGCTGATCGTGCCGGAGGCCCTTCGGTCCGAGTCGAGCGACCTCGAGACGCGGGTGAGGCAGGGTGAAGTGGTTCGGGTCGAGCTCGAGCGTATGCGCAAAGACGGCCGGCGCATCCAGGTCCGGCTGTCGGCTGCCGCCGTGAAGGCCGCCGCTGACGGCGCGCTCGTCGCCCTGTACGAGGACATCAGCGATCGGAAGGCCGCGGAAGCGGCGATGCGCGAGGCGCGCGACCTGGCGGAGCGCGTAGCCCGCGCCCGCAGCGCCTTCCTGGCCAACATGAGCCATGAGATCCGCACGCCGATGAACGCGGTCCTCGGCTTCGTCGAGCTGGTGCTGGACACGGAGCTGGCCCCGGAGCAGCGACGCGCCCTCGAGCTGGTGCGCACCTCGTCCGAGGCGCTGCTCACCATCCTCAACGACATCCTCGACTACTCGAAGATCGAAGCCGAGCACCTGGAGCTGGAGTCGATCCCGTTCGACTTGCCCAAGGTGGTGCATGCCACCGCCACGCTGCTCGCGGTCCGGGCGCGCGAGAAACACCTCGAGCTCACCGTGGACGTGCCGCCCGACGTGCCCCAGATGGTGCGGGGCGATCCGACCCGTGTGCGGCAGGTCCTCATGAATCTGATCGGCAACGCGATCAAGTTCACCGAGGAGGGCGAGGTGGACGTGTCGGCCAGCGTGACGCAGCACGACGGCGACGGCGCGGCCGTACAGTTCCGTGTCCGCGACACGGGAATCGGCATCCCGGAGGAGCAGCTCGGCACCATTTTCCAGGAGTTCACGCAGGCCGACGCGTCGATGACGCGACGCTACGGCGGAACGGGCCTCGGCCTCGCCATCTCGCGGCGGCTCGTGGCCCTGATGGGCGGCGAGCTCGCGGTCACGAGCGAGGTGGGCTCCGGCAGCGAGTTCAGCTTCACGCTCCACCTGCCGCTCGAGGCGGCCCAGGCCGCGGCGCGCGCGACGGTGTCGCTTGGCGGACGCCGGCTGCTGGTGGTGGACGACAATGAAACCAACCGGCGGATCGTCCGGGACATGCTGGGAGCGGAGGGGATGGCCGTGCACGAAGCGCCCCGCGCCGACGCGGGCCTCGAGGCGCTGCGCCGCGCCGCGCGAGCGCGAACGCCGTACGACCTGGCGATTCTCGATGCGCAGATGCCCGATCAGGACGGCTTCGAGCTCGCCACTACGATCCGCGCCGATCGCGCGTTGAAGGAAACGCGCCTCCTGATTCTCACGTCCGCCGGCCAGCGGGGCGACGGCGAGCGCTGCCGGCAGCTGGGCATCCAGGCGTATCTCACCAAACCCATCGCGCGGGCGGATTTGGTGGAAGCGGTGGGGACGGTGCTGGCCGGCACCGCGTCGGCCCCGGGAGGGGCGGACCTCGTCACGCGCCACTCGATCGCCGAGTCGCGCCACGCCCTGCGGATCCTCCTGGCCGAGGACAACCCGGTGAACCAGCAGGTGGCAACGGCGATGCTGCTGAAACGCGGGCACCAGGTAGACGTCGTCGGCAACGGTCGCGAGGCCGTGGACGCCGTCGCGAAGGAGAGCTACGACCTCGTCCTCATGGATATCCAGATGCCCGAGATGGACGGCTTCGAGGCGACGGAGAAGATCCGCGCGTTACCGCAGGGCCGGACGCTGCCGATCATCGCCCTCACCGCCCACGCCCTCAGCGGCGAGCGGGAGCGCTGTCTGGCGCGGGGGATGAGCGGGTATCTCGCGAAGCCGTTCAAGGCGCACGACCTGTTCACCGCCGTCGAAGGGCGGGGCGCCCAACCCGCCGACGCCGCCGCTGCGCCCGCGCCTGCGGTGGATCTCGCGGCCTTCCGGCGCACCATGGAGGAAGCGGGGGCGGCCGAAGCGGTGGATGGGATTCTCGAGACCTTCGTGGCCACCCTGCCGCAGCGGCTCGAGGCGCTCGTCGCAGCGGCGAGTGGCACCGACGCCGAGCCGCTGCAGCGGGCGGCGCATGCGTTCAAGTCCGCTGCGGGGACGATCGGCGCAGGCCACCTCGCCGCCCTATTAGAGGAAACGGAGCGTGCCGCGCAGGGTGGCGACGTGGCCGGCGCGCGAGACAAGCTTGAGCACATACAGGGGGAGGCCCAGGTCGTGCTCGACTATATTCGAACGGCCACGAAAGGCGGCGCGGATGCCTAACCTGATTTCGGTGATGGTGGTAGATGACGACCCGGTGTCGAGCGCTCAGCTGGGTGCGCTCGCGAAAGCGGCCGGATACGAGGTCAGGGGCGCCCCCAACGGCAAGGACGCGTGGGAGCTGCTGCAACTGGCGCGCGTGCCCATCGTGATCTCCGACTGGTACATGCCCGAGATGGACGGACCGGAGCTGTGCCGCCGGATCCGCGCCCGCACGCGTGAGCCGTACGTGTACTTCATTCTGGTGACGTCGCGCGGCGGCAAGCAGCAGTATTTGGCGGGCATGGAAGCCGGGGCGGACGACTTCATCGCCAAGCCGGTGGACCCGGATGAGCTGCGCGCCCGGCTCAAGGTCGCGGAGCGCATCCTCGGCCTCCGCAAGGAAATCGAGCAGCTCGAGGTCCTGCTTCCCATCTGCTCGTATTGCAAACGGATTCGCAACGACCATGAGGAATGGGAGCCCCTCGAGAAGTACATCGAGGAGCACTTCGAGCAGCTGCTCAGCCACGGTATCTGCCCCGACTGCTACATCAAGCACGTCCAGCCGCAGCTCGATCGCGGCAAGCTCTCGTGACCGAACCCGCGACACAGCCACCGCCGGCTCGAGCCTCGGCCGGCGGCTGGTGGGCCACGGTGCGCGAGGCGCTCCGCGGCTCGCGCCACGACTACACCTCCGGCCCGCTGGGCCGGGCGATCGTACTGCTCGCGATTCCCATGGTCGCGGAAATGATCATGGAATCGGTATTCGCGGTGTGGGACGTGTATTGGGTCGGCCGCGTGGGCCCGGCGGCTCAGGCCACGGTGGGGCTGACGGAGTCGCTCCTCACCCTCATCTATACCGCGGCGATGGGGCTCTCGATCGGCGTCACGGCCATCGTGGCGCGGCGCATCGGTGAGAAGAACACCGAAGAGGCGGCCGAGGCGGCGGTGCAGGGGATCGCGTTGGGGGTGATCGTGGCTGCGGTGACCGGGGTGATCGGCGGGATGTTCGCGCCGCGTCTGCTTGCCCTCATGGGAGCGAGCCCCGAGGTGCTGACCATCGGGAGTACGTACGCGCGGATCATGCTCGGCGGGAACGTCGTGATCCTGCTGCTGTTCCTGATCAACGCGGTGTTCCGCGGTGCGGGCGACGCGGCGATCGCCATGCGCGTGCTGTGGCTCGCGAACAGCATCAACATCGTGCTCGGGCCATGCCTGATCCTGGGTCTCGGGCCGTTCCCCCGGCTCGGCGTCACCGGGGCGGCGATCGCAACCACCATCGGGCGCGGGACGGGCGTGCTGTACCAGCTGTACCGGCTGTGGCGGGGGGATGGACGCGTAGCGATCCGGCGCCCGCACCTCAACCTCAAGCCCGCCGTGATGCGCACGATGTTGCGGCTCTCGGGCACGGGCACATTCCAGGTCTTGATCGGGACCGCGAGCTGGATCTTCCTGGTCCGGATCATTTCGAGCTTCGGGACGGACGCGGTCGCGGGGTACCAGATCGCGATCCGGATCGTCGTGTTCGCGCTGCTGCCGTCCTGGGGACTCGCCAACGCGGCGGCGACGCTCGTCGGGCAGGGACTGGGCGCGGGCAACCCGGACCGCGCCGACCGCGCCGTGTGGCTCGCGGGATTCTACAACATGGTGTGCCTGGGCGGCGTGGGCGCCCTGTTCGTGGCGTTCGCTGGCCCGATCACCGGCGTGTTCACTCGCGACCCCAGCGTGGCGCCGATCGCGGCCCTGTGCCTGCGCACGATCAGCTATGGATTCCTATTCTACGCTTGGGGCATGGTGATCACGCAGTCGTTCAACGGCGCCGGGGACACGTGGACGCCGACGTGGATCAACCTGGGCTGCTTCTGGCTGTGGGAGATTCCGCTGGCGTACGTGCTGGCGGTGCGTGGCAACCTTGGACCCTTCGGCGTGGCCCTCGCGGTCACGATCGCGTTCTCGAGCGTCGCCGTCGTCAGCGCGCTGCTGTTCCGCCGCGGGCGCTGGAAGCTGCGCCGGGTCTAGCGGCCTGGCGCGCCGAGAACAGAGTGGGGCGTCGTCACGGAAAGGCGGCGGCGGGAGGGAGGTCGAGCTCGAAGAAGAAGCGCGTCCCCCAACCTGGTCGTGTTTCGAGCCGCAGCTCGGAGCCCATCCTCTTCAACAGCTTGCGGCAGATGGCGAGCCCCAGGCCCGTGCTCGAGAAGTGGTGCCGCACGGCTGACTGCCGTCGTGGGAACGGTTCGTACAGCGTCTTGAGCGTCGTGGGGTCGATCCCCGGCCCCGTGTCGCGCACGGAGAACTCGAGCCGCGCGAGGCCGATTGGGCGTGCCGCGATCTCCACGAAGCCGGCGTCCGTGTACTTCAGGGCGTTCGTAGCCACGTTGAGCAACACACGCGACAGCGCCCGTGCCTGGCCCACCCGCCGGTCGGGAACCGGATACACCCGTCGCACCTCGAGCCCCTTTTCCTGAGCGATCGGCAGGATCATGTTGTGCAGCGACGCGAAGATATCGACCACGGAGCAGGGTCCGGCGTCCAGGTCTGCGACGTGGCTGCCGCCCCGGGCGAACTCGACCACGTGGCTCGCGGTCGACCGGAGAGACAGGGCCGCGGTGTAGATGAGGCCGAAGGCGCGGCGTTGCGCGTCGGTAACCGAGCTGCCGTGCTCGTTCTGGAGCGCCTCCGCCAGGAGCAGAATCGACGTCAGCGGCGAGCGGAGGTCGTGAGCCATTTCGGCCACCAGGTCGGCTCCGTTCGGGCCCGTGAGGCACGACGCGAGGTCACCGGGCTCTGGATCCGGTCTCGCAGGTGTCGCGGCCGCAACGGCCGTCCACGGCAACTGCTCAGGGGTGTTCGTCCTCATACGGTTGCTCCCTCTGCCGTCACAACCCGCACCTCGCGGGCATCGATAGCCAGGGCGTCGCCTGCGCCCGCCGGGATATCCCGCTCGACCACCCAACCTGCGTTCCCGCTGCGCTGCAACCCGTGGCGCTCCATCAGCCGGTACAGCGTCGTCCGATCGACGCCCGCGATGCGCGCGGCCTTGGACATGTTGCCGCTCGCCCGGCTGACGAGCCAGGTCAGATACTGCCGCTCGAACTGCCCGATCACCCGGTCTCGGGCGGTGTGATAGCTCTCCTCCACCAGCGTCGAAATCAGCGATGGAGGGTTCGCTCCGCTGCCTTCCGGCGTGGCGTCTCTTGTGAGGTGCAGATCCTCGGGCCAGATCTCGGCGCCCGGCTCCACGACGACGGCCACGTGCTCGATCACGTTCTGCAGCTCGCGGGCATTCCCGCGCCACGAGTAGCTGCACAGCGCGCGCAACGCTGCGTTGGTCAGGCGGGGAAACGGCGCGCCCTTGCGGCGATGACGCACCCAGTGAGTCGAGAGGAAATAGTCCGCGAGCAATGGGATGTCTTCTGGCCGCTCGCGCAATGCCGGCACGTTGATCGGCACGACGCGCAGCCGGTAGTACAGATCCTCCCGCATGTCGCCCGCGTTGACGGCGGCTTCGGGGTCGCCGTTGGTCGCGGCGATGAAGCGCACGTTCACGATTGCGTCGGTCGTCTCGCTGCCCACCCGGCGCACGACGCCGTCCTGGATGACGCGCAGGAGCTTGGCCTGGATCGACTTCGGCATCTCGACCAGCTCATCGAGAAACAGGGTACCGCCGTGCGCCGCTTCCAGCAGACCGGGTTTATCCCGCACCGCGCCCGTGAAGGCGCCCTTGCGGTGGCCGAACATCTCCGACTCGAGCAACCCCTCGGGCAACGCCGCGCAATTCACCGCGATGAACGGGCGGCCCGAACGACGACTGTGGTGGTGAATAAACTGCGCGATGATCTCCTTGCCGCTGCCGCTCTCCCCCGTGATGAAGACTGAGGCGTCAGTTGGCGCCACCTTGCGGGCGAGCTCGATGGCCCGGCGGAATGCCGGTGCGGTGCCGAGCAGGATCGGCTTGTCCGAGTGTACCTGCGCGCGGCCGAACGTGTCCTGCTGCTCGCGGGTCTCGCGGGCGACGAGTAACGTGTGCACCGCGCGCCCGATCAAGACCTGCAGGTGCGAGGCGGAGAAAGGTTTCGGGAGGTAATCGAACGCGCCTTGCCGCAGCGCCTCGACGCTCGCCTCGACGCTCGGATTGTCGGCCATCACGATCACGATCGTGTCGTGATTGGTGCCGAGCGCCGCGCGCAACAGCGACAGCCCGTCGGCCTGCGACATGTAGAGATCTACGAGGACGACGTCGAACGCACGGTGCTTGAGCAGCTCGAGCGCGTCCTGGCCGCGGCCGCAGGCCGTAACGTTGTAGCTCTCGTGCCGGAGCACCGCGGCGCAGCTCTCGCGCAGCGTGTGCTCATCATCTACCACGAGAATCCGCACGCCAGCCTTCGCTTCCGGCCTGATCACCAGCCGGGCGGCCCCTTCGCGCCCGTTGCCCGGCTGGATCCCGTCCTCCGTCATCGGCAGGGACATCGAACCCGTCCTGGGATGCGTTGACGGGCTCCTACGCAGCCTTTGGGCCACACGGTCGCGACCCGGCAGAGCCGGCCGTTTCTCGCAGGATTGGGGGCAACGACCTCTAGGGCGACCAGGTGCCGTCGTCCGCCTCGCACCAAGTTGCATCCGTCATCGGGGGGCGATTGCACCGATTTGGGGCATCCCGGAGCTCGCGTTTCTGTGCGCCCCCTTCTGATGAACCTACCCAGAGGCTTGCGCACCAAAGTCTTATATTGACGCCATACGACGTCGTCGTGGCGAACATCAACTTGTTGTGACATAGATCGTTAAGATGCGCCGGCTGGCGCAGCGCCCTGGCACTAGCCTTGCCCCTGCGCGCCGGCAACATTCCACCCCACCAGGCGAGGACCGCCAGCCATGGCCACCAAGGGCAAAGACGCGCAGTCGCCGCCGCCGGATCCCCAGACACAAAGCGAGTCCACCGCGGCGCTGTTGCGCGAGCTGGTGGCTCACCTGCGACAGAACCGGACGCAGCTGCGCGAGGAGTGGGCGCGGCGCATCACGCGGGCCCAGCTGCTCACGGCGATGACGGAGGAGGAAATCTTCGCCGAAGCGACGTCCG
>WNFB01003235.1_pt1 | contig 14346 bp, 13 predicted proteins | sample 5400501 | NCBI WGS metagenome assembly WNFB01 (sample SAMN13153341, study PRJNA577476) | soil metagenome | isolation source: 200 cm saprolite under Douglas fir tree site 2 hole 1 | place: USA:California | collected 2015-04-18
AGACCGTTTCCGCGCAAACCTTTGCCGCCGAACCTGGCAAGGTGGTTTGGCGAAGTCCAGTTTCTATTTTGATTGATGGCACAACCTCGGGAGCGGCGGAAGTATTGGCCTCGGCAATGGTAGCCAATCATCGCGGTGACGTGGTGGGTGAGCGCACCTTCGGCCTGGCTTCAGAGCAGAAACTGATCACCCTGGATGACGGCTCGGCGTTGTTCCTGACGGTCGCGAACTATTACAACGCCGGCGGCAAGTCCATCCTGGAGGACGGTGTGACGCCTTCGGAGGTCGTTCGCGCAGCGGCCGAGGATGATCCTGACGCCAGTGACGACAGCTCAGGCTCCGCCAAAGAGCCGCCTTCCGGTCCGCGCCCGCTGTCTCCGGAAGATCCCGTTTTCCACAAGGCTCTCGACCTGCTAAAAGCGCCCGCGAAGAAAGCAGCCTAACCGCCGGTGAACAGCCAGTCCCGACTGATTCGGGCGGCCACCTTCCTTTCGGCCCTGGGCCTTTTCGCTGCCCTGCTGGGCGGTTGCAAGAAAGAGCAAAAGCCTCCCGCCGCGGAAATCCATGCGATTACCCGAGAGTTTCTGGCGGCGATGAAGGCCGTAGCGCCCGCGGATGTGCGCAGTGAGCAAGGCGCGTCCGACCAAAATCCATCCAGCTTTGATCTCATCGACGTCACGATTCGGGCCGACTCCAACTCTTCTTCGCGGGCGATCGTCTTCCGATTGTTGCGCGTCATGAGCGGCATTGCCACTCGCCGCCGCTTAAGCCGAGACGGCCCGCTGGGAAGCCGCGAGGGAATCTTGTACTCCTACCGTCGCGCCGGCGTCGTAACCCATATGGTGCATTTTCATGAACAGATTGAGGCTAGCTCGCGCGAAGCGCCACCATCCGCTCAGGGCGAAGGCGCGCGTCTCGCCATAATCATCGATGACCTGGGAAATGATCGTGCCGCCGCGGACGCAATCTTTGCGCTGCAGTATCCGATCACCATCTCGGTGCTGCCGAATTATCCTCGATCGATCGAAATCGCCGAAGAGGCGCATCGCCGCGGCTATCAGATAATGCTGCACCTGCCGATGGAGTCCATGGGCAATGAGCGGCCGGAAGCGCAGGAGTTGCGGCCGGGCATGTCGGCGGCAGACGTAGGCAAATTGGTGGACGGATTGCTGCAGGCCGTTCCAGACGTCGCTGGCGTGAACAATCATCAAGGCTCGCAATCCACGGCGGACGCAGCGCTGATGGATGAGTTGATGCCGGTGCTGCGAGAACACAACCTGTTTTACGTTGACAGTCGCACCACCGCGGCCACCGTCGCCTACGACACGGCGCAGCGCTTCGGCGTGCGTTCCGGGTTCCGCAATGTTCCCTTTCTCGATGATGTCGCGGAAGTGGGCGCGGTGCGCAAGCAATTGCAGCTTGCGTTGCGCGATGCTCTGAAGAAGGGTGACGCGATCGCTATCGGGCACCCGCATGCCGCCACACTGCAAGCGATGCGAGACGTTTTACCCGAGGCAAAGTCGCAAGGAGTGCGGTTGGTCTTTGTATCGGAAGTGGTGCACTGAGTTTCGCGCACGAAGGCTTGGCTGACGGGATGGCGGCGCGCGCCGGCTGGAAGCCAGCGCTACCGGAAAATATCTCAGTTGTCTTTCTCCGCTTCTTTCTCTTTCTTTTTTTCGTCTTTGTATTTCTTGCTGCCAACTTCAGAGAAGCGTTTGTCCAAAGCGGCTTTCGTGAAGAAATCGTCGGAAAAACCGGGATTGTATTTGCAGGACTGAAAGAAGACCTGATTGACGCGGCGACCGTTGCGGTCGAGCGTAATCTGCAGCGGTGTCTGCACGCCGTCCATTAGTTGATAATTCGTGTAGATGTGCGTTTCAACGCTGCGATCGGGCGAGGTATCGTCTTGCAGAGTGACTACACTGCGCACCAGAAAATGAGTGCTGCGGTCCACAGCCAGGCGGAAATCACGTTGCTCCGTATCGGTGATTTCGACCCAATCCACCGTGCGGAGATCCACAACGTCGGTTCCGCCGAAACGGATGGTCATTCCGGGCTCTTTCAGCCGCACGCGGAGCAAATTGTTGATGTCGCGCTTGGCCTGCTCCTGAAAATCCGCGACCGCCGCGTTGCTCAGCTCCGTGACGCCACCGCGATCGAGCGTCCAGCCACGGTCGCCGTTATACACGTTGACGATTACACCCTTTTTTGAAAAGTCAGTGCGGTTCTTGTCCGGATAGCGCCAGTACACCTTGAAGGGCGTGTATCCGGTGAGTTCACCGGCGTGGCCAAACTGCGCAAGGCGCCCTTCGCAATTGCTCTCTCGGATATCAAGATAGGTCGGACCGCCTAGCGCCGTAATCAACTGGTCCAGAACCTGCTTGCCCTTGGCCGCGCGCTCCTCCGGCATCATGTTGTCCGGGTTTTGCGCGAGCGCACGCTGCGCAGGCAGCGCCGCTAGCAGCACGGCCAGCGCCAGAATCCAGCAGCTATTGATGGCAGATCTCAACCGCACAGCACCGCCCCTCCGTTTACATTGATGATTTCTCCGGTCATGAAGTTGGCCAGGTCGGAAGCAAGAAACAAGATCGGTCCGGCGATTTCTTCGGCGGTACCGGGGCGTCTCAGCGGAATCGCCGCGGCGATGGCTTTGCCTCCAGCTTTCGAGTTGATTACCGCGTAGGACATGTCGGTGGCCACCCAGCCGGGCGCGACGCAGTTCACCAGGATGTTGTGCCGCGCCAGCTCCGTGGAGAGCCCCTTCGTGAAACTGATGATGCCGCCTTTCGAGGCACCGTAGTGCGTGTGAAACGATTCGCCGCGCTGCCCGGCGGTCGAGCTGATCGGAATAATCTTGCCGGATTTTTGCTTGATCATCTGCGGCACGGAAAAATGGATGATGGAGTAAACGCTCTTCAGATTGACCCGAATCATATCGTCCCACTGCTTCTCGGTCATCTTTTCGATGGGCAAGTCTTCCGAGTTCCATACGCCGGCGTTGGCCACCACGATGTCGAGGCGGCCCAGGCGCGAAATCGCGAACTCCACAAGTTTCTTGTTATCCGCATGCCGTCCCACGTCCGCCTTGAACGCTTCGACGCGCGTACCGTGTTTGCCCGCTTCCTGCTGCACTTGCTCCGCGGCTTCCTTCGCTTTGTTGTAATTGAAGACGACGTCCGCGCCGGCCTGCGCGAACAGCTTGACTGCCGCAGCGCCAATTCCCCGCGACCCCCCGGTGATGAGCGCCGCCTTGCCAGCCAGTGAAATCATGATTCCCCCAGACCACAAGAACGAAAATCGAAAAACGAAACTAGAGCGGCCCGCGAAAAGCTGGCAGCGCCCCTGCAAAGAAGGTTAGCTCTTTTGTGCCACCGTGCCGCGAGCGCTGCGCGCGGCAGCGACAAATTCCGCGAACAGGCGCTCGGCAAGCGGATCATCCGGCATGCGCTCCGGATGCCATTGAACCCCGACGACCCAGTTCGCGTCGCCGGTCCACTCGATGCCCTCAATGGTTCCGTCTGGAGCCTGCGCCGTAACTCGAAGATTTCCGCCCGGCCGGTCAATGGCCTGATGATGGCTGCTGTTGATCTGCGCTTCGGTCCCCTGATTCAGACTGGCCAGCCGGCTGTTCGGCGTGAAGCTGGCTGGATGCACAGGGTCGCCCTTGGCGGCTCCTGGTGGTAGATCGGTGTTGCCGTGCCGCAGCGACCCGGGCCTCTCCGCCGGGATATCCTGCACCAAGGTCCCCTTCAAATGGACGTTCAGAATCTGGCACCCGTAGCAGATGGCCAGAACAGGCTTTTGAGCCTTCAGCGCGTGCTGGAGTATGGCTTCGTCCGTGGCGTCTCGATTCGCATCTAAAGTCTTTGTTTTTATATTCCTAGCGGCGGCATACCGGCTGGGATCGACATCGGCCGGACTGCCCGGCAGGACGAAAGCGTCGAACTCGTTGAGCTTCCGCTCCAACTCTTCCCTCGGCTGCTCCAGCCTGATCTCCTGGGGTTCGGCTCCCGCTTTGCGAACGGCTGTGAAGTAATAGTCGAGCTTCTCTCGGCTCTGGGCGCGCTCCTCTTGAGTGGTGCGCCAAGGGATACCCACGCGGGGCTTATGCGCAACTTCACCGGATGTCGGAGCGGGGGACATAGAACCATGAATCGTAGCATCTGGGCGGGAGAGGCGGCAACCCAACGACATGGTGTACTCGGCGAGCCTGCGCGTCAGCCGCGAGCTGAGGTGGCGTGCCGCAAGACTGCGTCGAGGCAGAACTCGGGGCGGTGGAAGTAACCGGGAAGCTCGACGAGGCGGGAGGCGAGTTCTTCGGGGGAGGAGGCGCGCAGTGTAACGTGGCCGAGCTTGCGGCCCGCGCGTGCCGATTTGCCGTAGAGGTGCAGGTGCGCATCGCGTACAGCGAGAACCTCGGCGGAGTCGGGCACCTCGCCGATCAAGTTGAGCATGGCCGAGCAGCCAATCGCATGCGTCGAGCCTAGCGGAAGCCCCACGACCGCGCGCAGGTGATTCTCGAACTGGCTGGTGAGCGCGCCCTCGATGGTCCAGTGGCCGGAATTGTGGACGCGTGGCGCCATTTCGTTGGCCAGCAAGCGCCCTTCGTGCTCGAAAAACTCAATGGCCAGGACGCCGACGTATTGCAACGCATCAAACACGCGGCGCGCCGCATCTTCCGCGGCGCGCTGAATTGCGGGATCGAGCTGTGGCGCCGGGGCCAAAGACAAACGCAGGATTCCCGCGCGATGGTGATTTTCGACGAGCGGATAGACGGCAGTTTCGCCTGTGCGCCCGCGCACCGCCAGAACGCTGAGTTCGCGAGTGAAAGGGACGAGGCGTTCGAGCAAAAACGGCACGCTCTGCTGTGCAAGCTCGGTGCCTCTGCGTTTCGCCGCCCCCGGAGCATTCGCTGCGGGCAACTCGGCCTTGGCTCTGCCAATGTCCTCCGTTTTGCGCAGAATCCATTGCCCCTTGCCGTCGTAGCCCATGCGGCACGTTTTCAGAATCGCGGGCAAACCAATCTGCTGGACGGCGTCATCGAGCGAATGCGCGTCGGCGACGGCGGCAAATTCGGTGGTGTCGATGCCGAGCTTTTGAAAGAGCCGCTTTTCGTTCAGGCGGTCTTGAGCTGCTTCGAGCGCGGCGGGGGGAGGGAGCATCGGCACGCGCTCGGCAAGAAAGCGCGCGGTTTCGACGGGCACGTTCTCAAATTCGTAGGTCACCAGCTCCAGTCCGGCTGCAAATTTCTTCAGCGCAGAGCGGTCCGTGAACTGGGCGGTGATGCGGGTGGCGATGCGTCCAACCGGAGCTTCCGGCGAGGGATCGAGAAACCGGAAGTGCAGACCCAGCGGATAACCCGCGAGCGCGAGCATGTATCCTAGCTGCCCGCCGCCGAGAATGCCGATGGTCACGCCCGCGTTCCTTTTTTCCCGGGCGTGGTAATCGTCGCAATTCCCAGCGCACGAGCCGGAGCCTTCGGGTCCGGGTTTGCGAGTACGCGCTCGGTCTGGCCGTTGCGGAATTTTCGGTACGCCTCTCGCACTTCAGGATGCTTCGCGCCAAGAATGGCCGCCGCGAGCAAAGCCGCGTTAATGGCACCTGCTTTGCCAATTGCCATGGTGCCGACGGGAACTCCGCCGGGCATCTGGGCGATGGATAGCAGCGAATCCAGGCCTTTTAGCGTTTTTGACTCCACCGGGACGCCCAGCACCGGCAGCGCCGTTTTCGCCGCCGTCATGCCAGGCAGATGCGCGGCGCCGCCAGCGCCCGCGATAATCACTTCGATGCCGCGCTTTTCCGCGGAAGAGGCGTACTCGAAAAGAAGATCCGGAGTGCGGTGCGCGGACACGACGCGCGTCTCATGAGGAACACCGAGCTCCTCCAAAGTTTTTGCCGCGTGCTCCAGGGTTTCCCAATCCGAGGAAGATCCCATGATGATCCCCACCAGAGGAGTCTTCCCTGCCAAAGTAGATTCTTTCGCCATTTCTTGCCTTCACCCGAACAGAGGCGGACATTTTACGGTGTTTTTCAGCGCGCCGCGACCTGTGCGCGCTGCTTCCAATAGTGGCGGAGCTGCCCGACCAGATACAGCGACCCGGTGACGAAAACGGCGTCTTGGGGCGCTGCCTTGGAAAGAAGATAGTCGAGCGCTTGCTCCGCATCGGCAATAACCGAGCTGTGACCGGCATGGTGCGCCGCGATCTCACTGAGCTGCGAAGCAGAAATGGCGCGCGAGGTGCGCGGCTCGGAGAAGACAACTTCGGTCGCGCGTGGAAAAAGCACTCCGGCGATTTCGTCGACCGCTTTATCGCGCAGCGCTCCGTAAAGAAGGAAGATCTTGCGGCCTGCAAAATTTTCTTCCCAGAAAGCGGCCAGCTCGCGCGCCGCGCCCGGATTGTGTGCGCCGTCGACATAAATGTCGGGCTGCGATTGCAGTTTTTCCAGGCGTCCCGGCCAAACGGCTGCCGCGATGCCTTGTTCAATCGCGTTTTCCGGTATCCGATAGCCGCGGGCGGATAGCGTGCGAGCCGCCGCCACTGCGTTGATCGCGTTCTGCAACTGGAAACGCCCGGCCAACTGCGGAGCGAGCTGGGCGGACCAGCCCGAACCAACTTCCGTGATTCGCGCACGGACGCAGCCGTTTTCCGTCGCTTGCTCATCCACGCGATACGCCGGAGGCGTTTCGATGACCGGACAGCCCAGTTCCTTGGCGCGCGACAGAATGACTTCGCGCGCTTCGGGCTGCTGCGCGGCGAGGACAACCGGAATGCCCTGTTTTAGAATGCCGGCTTTTTCCGCGGCGATTTCGCGCAAGGAATGACCCAGAAAATTTTCGTGATCAAAGTCGACGCGCGTAATGAGAGAAATAACAGGAGTTAGGATATTCGTCGCATCGAGTCGTCCGCCCAGGCCCACTTCGAAGACCCCGAAGTCCACGCGAGTTTGCGCAAAATATTGAAACGCCATAGCTGTCACGCACTCAAAGTACGTGGGATGTGCGCGAAGTCCCCCGGCCGCGAGCAACTCTTCGATTTGCGCTTGAATGCGCGTGAGCGTTTCCGCAAAGTCGTGATCACTGATTTCCGCACCGTTCACGCGAATGCGTTCATTGATTCTTTCCAGGTGAGGAGATGTGTTGAGCCCGGTGCAAAAACCGGCACGCCTCAGAATGGATTCGAGGAACGCAGCCGTCGACCCCTTGCCGTTGGTCCCGGCAATATGCGCCGAAGGATACGCGCGATCGGGGCGGCCTAGGCGCTTGGACAACACGGTGATGTTTTCAAGATCAAATTTAGCGGCCGCCGCCTGCGTCGGAGCAGCCAATTCCCTGCCGAGAGAGAGCAAGTACCGCACCGCGGCGTCGTAATTCATTTCAGCTCAACAGCAGGTCGAAGGAATTGGCGATGAAGTTCTTCATCTCTTTGCGGGGAACGACCGCGTCGAGGAAGCCGTGCTCCAATAAAAACTCCGAGCGCTGAAAGCCTTCAGGCAGTTTTTGGCGGATGGTCTGTTCGATGACGCGGGGCCCGGCAAAGCCGATGAGTGCGCCGGGTTCGGCGATGTTGAGATCGCCGAGCATGGCAAAGCTTGCGGTGACGCCGCCCGTCGTGGGATCGGTCATTACCGAGATGTACGGCACTTTCGCTTCGTCGAGCTTGGCCAGCGCCGCGGAAACTTTGGCCAGTTGCATAAGGCTGATGGTGCCTTCCATCATGCGCGCGCCACCGGAGCACGAGACAATCACCAGCGGCTGCCGCGTGTCGAGAGCCAGTTCGATCCCGCGGGTTACCTTCTCTCCGACCACCGCGCCCATCGAGCCGCCGATGAAATTGAACTCCATGGCGCAGCACACGATGGGCCGGCCGTTGAGCTGGCCCTCCGCGGTGATGATGGCGTCGCACATGCCCAATTTCTTGCGCGCTTCGCGCAGTCGTGTCGCATACGGCTTGGTGTCCACGAAGCGAAGCGGGTCGGTCGAGGTCATGCGCGCGTCGTGTTCGGTCCAGCGGCCGTCGAGGAGCATCTCCAGGCGCGGCTTTGCGCCCATCTTGAAGTGAAACTGGCACTTGGGGCAGACCAGCAGATTGGCTTCGAGGTCTTTGCGAAACACAATGGTGCGGCAAGATTCGCACTTGACCCACAGGCCTTCCGTGCGCACACGGCGCTCTTCGGGCGGCGTGGGCTGATCAATCGATTTCTTGTCGCGCTTAAACCAAGCCATTTTAGAGATGCAAGGTTCGATGGTGGAAGAAACTGACCGATTCAGTAGTCGATTCCTCGCTGAGCCAGTATACCCTTGGTGTATGGGTGTTTCACCTCGCGCATCTCGGTGACCAGGTCGGCCAGTTCCACCAGCTTCGGATGCGCATTCCTGCCGGTGCAAATAACGTGCTCCCGCTCCGGCCGTTTACGCAACGCCTCCACCACCTCGTCCGCGTCGAGCATTTTGTAGCTGATGGTGTAGTTGATCTCATCGAGTACGACTAGATCGTATTTGCCGCTATAAATGGCGTCGCGGCCGGCCTGCCAGCATTCGTACGCCAGCTTTATGTCTTCGGGATCCGTTTCCGCGCCGCCCACTTTCACGAAGCCGCGGCCCATCGGCCGAATCTCAAACTTGTCGTCGCCCAGCATCTTGGCGGCGTCGAGCTCGCCGTAGTGCCAGGAGCCTTTGATGAATTGCACCATGAGCACGCGCAATCCTTGGCCGACAGCGCGAAACGCGGTGCCCAGCGCGCAAGTTGTCTTGCCTTTGCCCGGCCCGGTGTAAACAATCAACAGCCCCTTTTCTTCCGGCATATCCCTCGTTGCGCGATCTGCTTCTCTGATTAGTCGCGAATCTGATCGACCGCCGATTCAGTAGCACGCGGTTCATCGTGCGCACGACGGAACAATACTGCCGCGAATGACAATCTGCAAATCAGCAGTGTCTCAGTTGAGTTGGAGCCGCTTGGCTAACTCCGCGGCGACAGCGGCGATGCGCTGCCTGGTCGCAGATGGGAGCGCAGTTCTGGGCTTGGCGTGCGGATCCTGCAAAACAATCCACAGGCCTGGCCTATACACTTCATCGTCGCCGGGACAGATCGCGCCGGTTAGTTGCGCAAGCTCAAGCGAAGAGTCCGAAGCGAGATCGAGTCCCGGGTGGTGCGCGGTGGGCTGGGACAGCAGCTCCATCAAAATGCCGCGTGTGTCGTCGACCAGATCGCGAAAGCCCTGCGAGACCAAGATAGCGTCCACGTCGCGAGGCGTGGGCTGGTCCGGTTGTTCAAGGTCATAGTCGGGAAGTGGCTTGTCCAGGGCGATCTCAATGGAGGCGGAAGGCTGGTTTTCGTCCGGCACGATGCGAATAGACATGGTGCGTATGGTTGTACACCAGCAGCCGCTGATTGCGATAGGGTGGCGCTTGCTATGGCGCCAATGAAACAATCCGCCGCGGCAGAGCATGCCGCTTGCGGTAGTGTGCTATTTTTGTGGGGCATCGAGTGAGGTAGGAACGGAGTCTACGTGCCGGCAACCGATACGCCACCAAGCCTTGTGCGCATCAGCGGGTCCACGTTCAGTCTGCGCGTGATCGCCGCGGCCATCATTTTGCTCTTCTGCTACTACGCGCAGGGCGTTGTGATTACGCTGCTGCTCTCGATCTTGCTCGCGTATTTTCTTGATCCCGCCGTGGAACTTTTGGAACGCGTGCATGTGCCACGCACCATAGGCGCGATGACTATGGTGCTGATTCTCATAGCGGTACTGGTCGCGGTCGGTTATGGACTCGGAGAACGCACTGCGGATTTTGCCGCGAACTGGCCGAAATATGGCGGCATGCTGAAGCAGGCAGCGAGCACCGTGGAGGGCAAAATCAGCGGTCTCGAGGGGCGCGTGACGGACCTCGGGCCAGAGGCAGCGAACGCCGCGCGCGCGGAAGTGCGCCCGGAACCGGGCGTGTTGCGCTCGTTGATACTGAGAGGCATCGGGTCCTTGTATGCCTTGTTCCTGGAAGTAACGTTCGTGCCGTTTCTGGTGTTTTTCATGCTGGCTGGCAAGCGTGAGGTGTGGCACGGGACACTACAACTGTTTCCAGTGTCGCGGCGAACGCAGGTGAAAGAAACGTTGGAAGACATGCGCGAGGTCTTGCGCGATTACCTTGCGGGAATGACCCTGGTTACGTTGCTGGTGATCGCCGCAAGCAGCTTGTTTTTCTGGTTCCTGGACATGGATTATCCGATTTTGACGGGAATCGCCTCTGGCTTGCTGAACATGGTGCCATACATCGGAGCGGTGATGGCTTGGCTGCCGGCGTTCCTGATCGCGCTGGCGAAGTGGAAGACGATTGGTTCGTTCGTGCTGATTGCCGGCGGCCTGACCGCGATTCATGTGCTGGCGCTGAATTTTGTGGCGCCGCAACTGGTGGGCCGGCGCGTGCGGCTCAACGCCGTGGCGATCACGATCTCGCTGTTATTTTGGGGCTGGGTATGGGGCGGCATGGGATTGCTGCTGGCAATACCCATAACCGCTACGCTGCGAGTGATTTGCGATCATAACGAGTCCTGGCGCCCCATCGGGCGCTGGTTGAGCGCGTAGGGAGGCCCCATGAAGCGCTATCTGATATGTGTGTGTCTGGCCCCGTGCTTCCTGTGTCTCGCGTGCGCGCCAGCGGTTGAAGCTTGGGGTTGCCGAGGTCATGAAGCCGTGGCGGCATTGGCGGAGAAGCACCTGACGCCCCAGGCGAAACAAGCGCTGCTTGCGCTGCTGACGGCAAACCCCATCGATCCGCAATTGAAACGCTATTGCGGGCAAACCGGGCTGGATGCATTTGTGGATTCTTCCACCTGGGCCGACGATGAACGGGGGCGTGAGCCGGCGACGGCGCCATGGCACTTCATCGACATCCCCTTGGGCGCGACGCAGGGCCCGGCGCAAAATTTTTGCGGCGCGGGTGGCTGCGTTCTGCAAGCCATCACGGACCAACTCGCCATTCTGAAGGACAAGAACGCCCCCGGAGCAAAGCGCGCCGCGGCGCTCCGGTACATCATTCATTTCGTCGGTGACTTGCACCAGCCGCTGCACGGCTCAACCAACAGCGACCGCGGTGGAAATTGTGTTCCGGTGAAATACTTCACGCGGAATCCACGCGCCAGGAGCAACTCCTATACTCCGAATCTCCATCACGTTTGGGATACGGAAATTCCTGAAAGCCAGATGCAAGGCGCGGACCCTGCGGAGTTTGCGGACACGCTGGATGCCGCCTTCGAGGGCTCACTAGCTGCGTGGCAGCAGAGCGGGATGCAGTTGGACGCGTGGGCTTGGGAAAGCCATGACCATGCTGCGGAAACGGTGTACGGGGCCTTCAGCAAACCAATTCCAGTCGAGCCGGACGTTCCGGTGAACACGTGCGCGGATGACAACAACATTGGACAGCGAATGCTGCACAAACACCTGGTGATCGGTCAAGCTTACCGGGATCAGGCCGCATCCGTAGTTGAGGAACGGCTGGCGCAAGCGGGTATACGGCTGGCGATGATTTTGAATGACGCAGCCAGGGCTGGTCTGTAGCGACCTTGGGATTTGATTGCGAAATAAGACTGAGTTAGTCCTACTTCGACCGGCATGTTGGCGTTCCAGCGACAGTCGCGACTCAATTCATTGCTATTTCAGCTAGAAATGATAACCTGTGTGTGCAAGGGTTAGTTCTCTACTTGCTAAGAAGTCTGCGCATAGCATTGCCCGTTTTGGCCCGACCCTCTCGCCGGCGGGAAACCTGACCCCTCTACGAACTCCCTCCCAGTTCTGAAAGACGAGAAGTGTAGATGCCGCCCAGCCTGCGGCCCGAACACGTCCTTGCCACGATCCTCTCCTCAACGGAGGACGGGTTACTCTCCTTTTCACTCGACGGCACCATCCAATTCTGGAGCCGTGCGGCAGAGCAGCTTTATGGCTATGGCGCCGCAGAAATCACCGGTCGGCCCCTGACCACGCTGCTGCCAATCTACGAAATACCAGCCTGCGAAGAGTTCTTGCGAGCCGCCAAAGAGGGAACATTCGCTTGCTATGAGAGTACAGAGCGCCTGCGGAAAGACGGATCAAGAATTCGCGTGATGCTGAAGCGGGCTGCCGTTCGCGACAACACCGGCGCGGTCACCGGAATCGTGGAAACAGCCCGAGCCGAAGGCTTGCATGCGCAGAGTCCAGCGGTCGGCGGGCAACTCACGCCGTTACTCGAACAGATGCCCGCCGTACTTTGGACCACGGACCAAAACCTGAGAATTACGTCGCACTGGGGAGCGGGGTTCGGTCCAACCAAGGTCAAGGCCCGGGAGTTGGTGGGCCGAGCTCTCTACGACTACTTGAAATGCCAGGATCCTCACGCCGCGCCCATCGCGCAGCATGCCGAGGCGCTAAGAGGAGTTTCCTCGTATTTCGAGTATCGGCACGGCAACCGCCATTTTTCTGTTCATCTCAGCCCGCTGCGCGCCGCGTCAGGTGAAATCACAGGTTGTATCGGCGCAGGCATTGACATCACAGAGCGTAAGAGGAGCGAAGATCAGATCCGCTACCAAGCGACCCATGACGCTCTAACGGGGCTGGCAAATTACCGCGAATTCATGGATACGCTGGAGCGCGAGGTGCGCCGGGCCGAGCGCAGCAACCACGTATTCGCGCTGCTGCTTCTGGATATGGACGATTTGAAGGCGATCAACGACAAGCACGGCCATCTGGTGGGAAATCGTGCGCTCAAGAGACTGTCGGATGTAATCAAGGACCACTCCCGGGCGACGGATCTGGCCGCGCGCTACGGAGGCGACGAGTTCGCAGTGGTACTGATCGACGCCGACCCCGGAATGGCAAATCGCATTGCGCAGCGCATGGGGCGGGCATTCCGCGAGGGGCACGAGCGGCCGCCACTGACCGTCAGCATCGGCATAAGCATATATCCGGAAGACGGACGCACCGCGCCAGAACTGCTGGAAGCGGCAGACCGGCATTTGTACAAGCGCAAGAAGGCTGGACACGCGCAGGGTGTCAGCGCGGGTTAAGTCCATTCGGAACCGAGCTCTTTGACGCACAAAAGGTAGCTGTAATACCGCGAAGGCGCGTTTTTTCCAACCGCTATCGACTTCATTGACTTGCGCGGCAACGCAGCCTAAGATGCGCTTCATCTGCCAGATAGGAGCAATAGCTGCGCCGTCCTTCCTGGCCGATTCTGCGTGGTCCCCGGCGGTGCACGTTGCCAAGCTCCGTAGTGTCGCATTACCGTTTACTCAATCCGCTGGGCAGCGGCGGGATGGGTGTGGTCTACCGAGCGGAAGACACCGCCCTGGGCCGCACGGTAGCCCTGAAGTTTCTATCCTCCCAAATTGTGCAGGACCCCAAGCGCGTGGAGCGCTTTCGCGACGAAGCGCGTACCGCGTCTTCCCTCAATCACCCCAATATTTGCACTATCTATGAAGTCGGAGAGCAAGAAGGCGAGATGTTCATCGCCATGGAGTATGTTGAGGGCCGGCCGCTCTCAGAATTCCTGCGCGATGGCGGAATGGCGGTGGAAACGTTGCTGCGATACGGGCGGCAGATCTCCGGCGCGCTGGAACATGCGCACGAACGCGGAATCGTGCACCGCGACCTGAAACCCGCGAACGTGGTTGTGACGCCCAACGGTAACGCGAAAATCCTCGATTTTGGCCTGGCCAAGCGCGACGATCCCGAGCAACTCCAGCGCAAGACCACGCAGGGTGTGGCTACGGAAACCAGCGTCGGGCTGACCGGAACGCTCCCGTACATGTCGCCGGAACAACTGGAAGGCAGGGAAACCGGGCCGCGTAGCGACATCTGGTCGCTGGGCGTGATGTTGTATGAGATGGCGTCGGGTAGGAGGCCCTTTCGAGGCGAGAACTTGTACCGGCTGTGCACCGCGATTATTCAGGAGCCTATGCCGCCGCTGCCGGAGAACGTCCCGGCGGGGCTTGCGTCGGTCATCAAGGGGTGTCTACAGAAGGAGCCGTCGCGGCGCTATCAGCGCGCAAGCGAACTGCGCGCCGCTTTGGAAGCGCTGGAAATAAGCGGCGCGGCTGTGGCGGCGCCGCCCCCCGTAAAGGCGGAGAGGACTATCCGGCGACCTGGATTGTGGATTGCGCTGAGTGCGGCAACGCTGCTCTTGGTGGGCGTGGGTCTGGCCATGCTGTTGCGCAACAACACCGTGCTGAAGAGTCCGGGCAGCAGCGGCATCAGCGTTCCCGAAAGGGTGCATCTGGCGGTTTTGCCCCCCAGCGGCGCGACGGGATCCGAGGACAGCGCATTCAATGATGGCCTGGTGGAGACGCTGACGTCGCGGCTCACAGCGTTAAGAGAAAAGCA
>WNFB01003236.1_pt1 | contig 14346 bp, 8 predicted proteins | sample 5400501 | NCBI WGS metagenome assembly WNFB01 (sample SAMN13153341, study PRJNA577476) | soil metagenome | isolation source: 200 cm saprolite under Douglas fir tree site 2 hole 1 | place: USA:California | collected 2015-04-18
TGCCTCCGGCAGCCAGGCCACCGGCAGACGTGCCTCCGGCAGCCAGGCCACCGGCAGACGTGCCTCCGGCAGCCAGGCCCCCGGCAGCCAGGCAACCCGCAGACGGGCCTCCGGCAGCCAGGCCCCCGGCAGGCGTGCCAGTAGACGTGCCTCCGGCGGCCAGGCCCCCGGCAGACCTGCCTCCAGCGGCCAGGCCGCCGCTGGTGACGGTGACCGGCGACCGGCCGGACGGCCGCCCGCTGCGCGTTGTCGAGCGCGCGCTGCGCGGGCCAGCCGACAAGCGCGGCGATGGCTGGCACGACCGCGTGGTGGTAGTGCCGGGCGGGCACCGGCCGGGACGGCCCGACTTCCAGCAGCGGGACCGCGCGCGGGCGCAGCTGCCGGTATCGGGATGCCGCCGGATCGTGGTGCTCGGCTGCACCGTCGGCGCCGGCCAGACCATGACCACGCTGATGACCGGGGAAGTGCTGGCCAGCGTGCGTGACGAACCGGTGGCGGTGCTCGATCTCAACCCCGGCCGCGGCTCGCTCGCCGAGCGGGCCGATTCGATGCCCGCGGTGGCGGCCGGCGCGGCGCCGGCCGGGCCGGATCACCTGCATCACCAGGCGGTGCCGTCGCGGCTCGCGGTCATCAGCAGCGACGCCAGCGGTGCGGGCGGGACACCCGACGACGCCGCGCGGGACGTCGCCAAGGTCTTCGAGCTGCTCTCCGCCCGCTACTGCCTGACCCTCGCCGATCCCGGCGCATCGGCCGTGCCGCGAGTGCTGGCGATCGCTGACCAGCTTGTCCTTGTTGCCCCGGCCAGCCAGGATGCTGCGCGGGCCATCGCGATGACCCTGGAGTGGCTGGAAGCACACGGTCACGCCGAGCTGGCCGCAAGCTCCGCAACGGTGATCAACGGCGTCAGCCGGGCGACGATGACCCATGTCGAGCAGGCGGAAGGGGTGGCACGGGGCCGGTGCCGCGCCATAGTCCGCGTTCCCTGGGATGACCAGCTGAGAAAACCAGAGCCTGAACGCAGATCAGGTGGTGACCCGGTTGCGCCGCTTGCCCGTCCCGGGGGCAGGCTGCTAGGTCCGGCCGCGGTGCAGGCCTACACCGCGCTGGCCGGCGTGCTCGTGGCCGGCCTGGCGGCCTCTGCCGAGCTGCAGAGGGCCCAGCTGTGAGGGCCTTAACGGTGCCCGGCCCGGCTGCGGCCGCCTGCCGCGAGGCGCGGCGATGAGCGCGCGGACCGCTGGCCGGACCCGGCTCGCCGTCCGGTACTTCGATGACCGGATCCTGCTGACCGAGACGCATGGGTGGGCGTACTACCGGCTGCCGACGGTGTCGTACGAGTTCATGACCCCGCAGGACCGGGAGACGCTCGCCACGAACATTACGGTCGCGCTCGCCGCGATCCGGATGACCGACGCCGAGGTGCACCTGCGCATCGCGCAGCGGCCATATCCGGCGGCCGAATGGGCCACCGGGCTTGACGCCACGTCGGACGGCGGCCCTGGCTGGCTGGACTACCTGGACGAGATGTACCGGCACGTGTGGGCCAAGGATTTCTGGGCCAAGGAGATCTACCTGGGCGTCCGGCTGGGCCAGCGCGGCATGCGCGCTCAGCTGTCCGGCGGGGTCTTCTCCCAGTTCATCAACCTCTACCGGGCCGGCGAGCAGGTCATGGGCCTGGACGACGAGGCGGTCAGCGCCGCCGAGATCGCCCGCTGGACCGACCAGGCCGAGCGGCTCGGACGGGCGCTTGGCTCCAGCGCGCTCGCCGCCCGCCATGCCACCTCCGATGACATCGCCTGGCTGTTCCGGCACGCGCTGATGGGAACGCTGGGCGACCCGCGGCCGTCGGCCGCGCGACGGCGGCAGTGGGGGGCTGGGGAGATCGAGTCGCTGCTGGAAGGACAGGTGCACAACGGGCGGACGCTGCTCCGGCTTGAGCAGCCGGCCGGGGAGTCCTTCGCCGCGTTCCTCTCCTTCGCGCGGTTTCCCGACGTCATGTACTTTCCCGACGGCGAGCCCTGGCTGCACTATGCCGACTCCCTCCCGTTCCCCGTCGAGGTCAGCCTGCGGATGAAGCTGATCCCGCCGGCCAAGGCGAGCAAGGATGTCGGCCGCAGGCTGGCGCACGCCAGGGATATGGACGCGCATATCAGGGAGGCAGGCGTGGAGGCGCCGATCGCCCTGGCCGAGCAGATCGAGGCTGCCCGCCTGCTGGAGCACGGCATCACCAAGGAACGGCTGCCGTTCGTTTACGGCCATCACCGGCTGATGGTGACCGCGCCGGCAAGGGAGTTGTGCGTCCGCCGGACCGAGGCGGTGACTGAGCATTACCGGGACGCCGGCATCGATGTCGTCAACTCCACTGGTGATCAGTTCTCGCTGCTCTGCGAATCGCTGCCGGGCGACAAGGTCAGGCTCAGCTCCTACCTGCAGCGGCAGCCGCTCTACACGATCGCGGGCGGCATGCCCACGGCGACGGTCGACCTGGGGGACCGGATCGCCGACGACGCGGGCTGGATCGGGCCGTACATCGGCGAGACGCTCGGCCGGGCGAGGTCGGTTGTCCACTTCGACCCGCTGGTCGCGGCCGCGCGCAACCGCCCGACGGCCATCGCGATCACCGGGGAGCCCGGTGGCGGCAAGACGACCCTCGCGCTGCTGCTGATCCTGCAGCTCGCGCTCCGTGGCGTGACCGTCGCGGTGATCGACCCCAAGGGCGATGCGGAGTCGCTGGTCCGGCTGCTGCACGCGCGCGGCCGCCAGGCCCGGGTGCTGCCGCTGGGCACCGCCGCGCCCGGCCTGCTCGACCCGTTCTCGTTCGGTGACGACCTGGCCGAGAAGCGGACCATGGCCACCGAGACGCTGCGGCTGCTGCTGCCCAGGATGAGCGAGGAGCGGGAGAGCGCGATGGTCCAGGCCGTGGGGGCCATCGCCGGGGCAGAGCTGCCCAGCCTGGGCAAGGTTGTGGACCGTCTGGAGCGGTCCGCCGATCCCGCGTCGATGAACCTCGGGGCCGTGCTGCGCTCGATGTCGGAGATGCGGCTCGCCAGGCTGTGCTTCGCTCCGTCCGGCGGCCTGGGGATCGATGCGGCGGGCTGGACGACGGTGTTCACCCTGACCGGCCTCACGCTGCCGGATGCCGCGGTCAAGCGGGACGACTACTCCTACGAGCAGCGGCTGTCTGTCGCGCTGCTTTATCTCGTGTCGCAGTTCGCCAGGCGGCTGCTGAACGGGATGGACCGCCGGGTGCCGAAGGCGATCATCCTGGATGAGGCATGGGCCATCACCTCGACGCCGCAGGGCGCGAAGCTGATTCCCGAGGTGTCGCGGATGGGCCGGTCCCGTAACACCGCGCTGATCCTCGTCTCGCAGAACGCGGGCGATCTCCTGAACGAACAGGTCACGAACTGCATCTCGGGAGTCTTCGCCTTCCGGTCCTCCGAGCGGGCTGAGGTAGCGAGCGTGATGGCCCTGCTGGGGGTGGAGCCATCCGATGAGCACAAGGCAGTGCTGCGCGGCCTTGGCAACGGCGAATGCATCTTCCGTGACCTGGACGGCCGGGCGGGCCGGATCGGGGTCGATCTCATCTCCGCGGAACTGACGAAATGGCTGGACACGAACCCGACCCGGGCCAGGCCTGATGAGCTGCCGCTGCCGCCGGTGCGCGGGCCGGCACCGGGCGGCGCCCGGGCCGGCACCCATCCGCCGTCGAGCTAGCCAGGCACTGAGCCACCCTGACCCCCCAGGAGCCCCGATGGTCAGCCTCCTCCGCCGCATCCCGCGCAGAACCTTGCTGGTGCTCGCGGCGATCGCCGCCATCACTGGCCTGCCCCGCGCGGCGCAGGCGACGACGGCTCCCGTGCGTCCGGCGGCGAACCCAGCGCACGCGGCGGTTCATCCCTCCGCGGCCACGGCGCACGCGGCGGCAGCTGAACTGGCTGCAGTTCACTCGTCGGCGGCTGTGACGCATGCGGCGGCTACCGCGCGCGCAACGGCAGGCCTTGCGCCCCCGGCGGCGGCTCAGCTGGCTGCAGTTCACTCGCCGGCGGCCGTCACGCATGCGGCGGCGACCCCCGTGCGCGCAACGGCCGGGCCCGCGCACGCGGCGGCGGTTCCCGCGCGGGCGATCACGGCCACGGCGCACGCGAGAACCGCCGTGCTGCTGGCGGCACGGTCACCTGACGGCAGCGGGCTGACCGCGCAGCCGGCCTCAGCCGCGGTCGCCGCTGGCGGCATCTGCCAGGTGCCCGGCATCGGTGACATCGGCGGCCTGCTGGGCTTCTGCGCCGGAGGCAGCGGCCTGACCGGGGACCTGAACAACATCTGCCAGCCCTCGCTGCCGAATCCGGAGCCGGCCACCGCGGGCATCGATTCGCTCGTCCGGCCGCCCGCGTCGGCAACCCCGGTGCCCAGGACCCTCTACAACGAGGACGGGGTATCCGGCCAGTACTGGGCGGCCACCAACCTGCAGTGCTCGGATATGACGTCGCTGATCGGCAACAACGTGGCCGGCATGGTGTTCGACGTAGCGAAATCGATCGACCGCGTCACGATCACCGTTTACCAGTCGGCCGCCGGCGAGGGCATCCTCAGCTGGCTGAAGAACTCGGTCGACCGGCTGATCACCAGCCTCGGCAACGCGATCTACTTCCCGTACCTGGCCGTGGTGGTGATCCTTGGCGCCATCTGGCTGGCCTGGCACGGCCTGATCCGCAAGCGCGGTACGCGCTCGCTGGAGGGCACGATCTGGATGGTCGTCGCCGCCGCGGCGGCGATCTGGCTGATCGGCAGGCCCGCCGACTTCACCGGGATCGGCAAGACGGCCTCCGACGGCATCACCCAGACGCTCAACGTCGCTTTCTCCAAGCTGCCCAACCCGGGCTCAGGCGGCTGCGTCCCGCTGCAGCGGACCGATCCGCAGGCCCAGGCCAGCTTCGGCTACACATCGGGCAGCAGCGTCGTCGACCAGAACGCTGGCGAGCTCTGGTCGGTTCTCGTCTGCAAGCCGTGGCTCGACGGTGAGTTCGGCACGACTAGCTTCGCCGCCACGCCCGGCGGGCAGCAGACCGTGATCAACGCCTACGCGAGGCAATTGCTCTGGGCGCAGACGATCGCCGCCAACGAGAAGCCCACCGCAGCCCTGATCAAGGCCAAGCAGGCCACCTATGCCGGAATCGCCCAGAGCATCCAGCAGAACGATCCCGGCGTCTATCCGCTCTTCCAGGGCAAGGAATGGACGACGCGACTGGAGATCGCGTTCGCCGCGCTGTTCGCCGCGGTCGTCGCTGGGGTGCTCGTGCTGCTGATCGCCGTGACGCTCATCCTGCTCAAGCTCGGATTCCTGCTGCTGCTCGTGGTAGGGCCGTTCTTCCTGCTGATCGGGACGCATCCCGGCTTCGGCCGGGTGGTCGCGCTGCGCTGGCTCGAGCTGCTCATCGGAGTCCTGCTCAAACAGGCGGCGGTCGCGCTGGTGCTGAGCGTCCTGGTCTATTCCTATGCGCTGATTATGGGTACCAGTGATGCGGTGCTGCCGTGGGCACTGAAGATCCTGATGATCGCGCTCGTGACGATCGCGGTGTTCATCTACCGGCGGCCGTTCCAGCACCTGTTCTCGGCCGTCGGCTACGGGGTGATCGGCTCCAGGGAACGGGCGAACGCCGATCTCGCCTGGGCCGGGTCGACGCTGCGCGCGAACACCCGCAGTGCGGCCACCGCCGTTCCCGGCTTCGCCGCCTACCGGGCCGCCCGCTGGGCACGGCGCAATCCCGCGCAGGCAGCGGGCCTGGCAGCCAGTGGCGGCGCGGGCGGGTCTGGCGCCGGCGCCGCAGCGGCAAGGGCAGCGGCGGCTCAGGGCACGGCCGCGGGCATGCCCGATGCTGACGGCGCGGTCGTGCTGGCCGGCCAGGATGGCTACCCGCCGGATCTTGCCGCCGCAGCTAGCGGCGCGGCGGGCCATGCCGCGGCAGGCAACGGCACCGACGTGGCGAGCGGCGGCAGCCGGCCCGGCGTGGCGGCCCGCGCCCGGTCCTGGGCGGCCTCGGCCGGCGGCGGTTCCGGCCGGTCAGCGCCGCCGCTGAATCTCCCGCCGCGTAACGGCAGCGGCGCGCCCGCGGCGCGGGGCGGCAGCGGCGCGGCCCCGTCGGGCTGGGCAAGGAATGGCGGCGAGGGCGGGAACGACCACCACGGCGGGCTGGCCCGGTCGGGCTCCGCTGGCTACTCCGGCCCGCCCGGCCGCAGCGCCGCCGCCGGCCGCGGCGACCCGGGGCCCGCCAGCGGCCCGGCCGCACCCGCTCCGGCCGTCAGCGGCCCGGCGGCGCCGGCCTGGCGGCCCGCTTTCACCGCGCGGTCCACGCCGCGCCATGGACCCGCCGGGCCGGATCCGGCTGCGGGCGGCAGTGGCGGCCGCGGTGCTCCGCCGGCCAGGCTCGCCCCCCCGGTCAGGTCCGTCCCGCCGGTCAGGTCGGCCGGGGCAGGCCGTGCCGTCGCAGCCCCGGTCGGCCAGCCGGCCGCCCCGGCGGCGGGCCCAGGGACCGGCCCGTTTGCCGGGAGCCAGGCGGAGGGCCAGGGACCGGCGCCGATGACCCCGTTCTGGCTCCGTCCCATCCGCCGCCGGAAGTAGCGGAAGAGCCATGGAACCGACGCCCGGCCAGCGGAAAGCCGCTTTCGCCCTGATCGTCGTCGCCCTGGCGGGACTGGGCATATTCCTGGTCAGGCCGGGCACATCCGGGTCCGCTGGGCCGGCCAGGTCGCCGGCACCATCCCGGCCCGCCTCGTCGCCGGGCGGCCCGGCGGTGGCGTTGACGCCGCCGCCCGCTGCGACGTCAGCCCCCGCCACGGCGCCAGATCCCGCCCTTACCACGGCGGGCACGGCCAACATCTACCAATGGCTCCCGTTCACCGCGGCGGAGCTGACCAGGGCAGCGGCGGTGGCCACCAGGTTCGGTGTGCTCTACGAGACGTTCTCCTATAGCGAGAGCGCCGCGGCCTACGTGCAGAAGATGCAGAGCGTGATCACCGCGCAGCTGTCCCAGGTGCTGGGGCGCGCCTATGCCACGCCTGGCCTCGCCGGGCCGCGGGCCAAGGCGAAGCAGGTCTCGGTCGGCTTCGCCAGCATCAGCTCGCTGCGCGCGTTCGGATCCGGCAGCATCACGTTCATCGTCGCCATCAGCCAGAAGGTCACCGGCACCCGGGGGACCAGCCGGAGCACGGGGCAGTACGCGGTGACCGTGGCCGGCTCGGGCGGCAGCTGGCAGGTGAGCGACATCCAGCTTGCATCGGCGGGGAACTCATGATAGGGCCAGCCGCCCCCGCCGAACGCAACCGGGGCGTCGTCATCGCGGTCGTCTGCATGGCCGGGCTGCTCATCCTCGGCCTGATCGCGGCGCCGATGCTGTTCTTTGCCAGCAGCGGCCAGCTCTTCGCGTCCGGCAGCGGCTGCTCAGCCGCGCGGGGTGGCAAAGCCGGGCAGCCGCCGCCCAGCCAGCAGGCCCGCAATTCGATCCCGGCCAATTACCTCGCGCTGTTCAAGGCGACCGGCCGCAAGTACGGGTTCCCGTGGGTGATCCTGGCCGGCATCGGCAAGGTCGAGAGCAACGACGGCCGGACCACTCTGCCGGGAGTGCACAGCGGCGCGAACGCGTTCGGCGCGGCTGGCCCGATGCAGATCGGGATCGGCGGCGCCGCCGGTGACACCTGGGGCGGCGCGCCCGTCCATCCGGCGGGCACGCGGGTCAGCGGCGTGGCGATCGACGCCAATCACGATGGCGTGGCCAGCGTCTACGAGCCGGCCGACGCCATCGCCGGCGCCGCCAGGTACCTGCTCGCGCACGGGGTGCTCGACAACGTCGCCGGGGCGATCTTCGCCTACAACCACCTGCAGTCCTACGTTCAGACGGTGCTGTCCTGGGCCGGGAGCTATGCCAGCGGCGGCTTCTCGGTCAGCCCGGTGACGCTCGACAGCGCGCCTGGCTGCCTGCCCGGCGTTGGCCGGGCACCGAACGTGGCCACCAGCACCGTCATCGCCTTCGCCGAGCAGCAGCTGGGCAAGCCCTACCAGTGGGGCGGCACAGGCCCGGACGCCTTCGACTGCTCCGGCCTGGTGATGGCGGCGTACCGGGCGGCTGGCCTTGACATTCCGCGCACGTCCGAGCTGCAGTGGACGTCGGGGCCGCGGGTCAGTCCCAGCCAGGTCGAGCCCGGGGACCTGGTGTTCTTCGCCGGCTCCGATGGCACGCGGGCCTCACCGGGACATGTCGGGCTCGTCATCGGCGGCGGAAAGATGATCGAGGCGTTCGCCACCGGCTTCCCGATCCGCATCGCTACTTACGGCAACCGGGCTCCGGTCGGCTTCACCCGTCCGTGGGCGCACCGCGGCGTCGTGCTGACCGGCCATCGCTCCGGCGGCTGAGCCTGCTGCCCCGGCGCCTGGCCGGAGTCTGCGCCCGGGTGGCCTTCCCCGTAGGCTCAGGCCGCGCTCGCGGTCGCGGGCAGCGCGGCATGAGATCCTGGACCCGCGCCCGGCCGGTAGCTCAGCTGGCTCGCGGGCGTGCCCTGGAGTCGGGAGGCTAGGTGGACTTCGAGCTGTCCGCGGAGCAGCGGCTCTTCCGTGACACCCTGCGCGCGTTCGTGGACAAGCAGATCCGGCCGGTGGCCCGCGAGTGGGAGGCGGCCGGCCGCTACCCGGACGAGATCGTGGCGATCATGCGCGAGATGGGCCTGTTCGGCCTGGCCGTGCCGGAAGAGTACGGCGGGATGGGCGCCGACATGGTGTCGCTGGCGCTGGCTTTCGAGGAGATCTCCCGGGGCTGGATGGGCGTGGCCGGCATTCTTGGCAGCCATTCGCTGTCCTGCTGGATGATCACCAGGTACGGCACCGACGAGCAGAAACGCGCCCACCTGCCCGCGCTGGCCAGCGGCGAGCGCCGGACCGGCATCGCGCTGACCGAGCCGGCGGCGGGCAGCGACCTGCAGGGCATCGGCACGACAGCGCGCCGGGACGGCGACACTTACATCCTGAACGGCAGGAAGACGTGGATCACCAACGCGCGGCACGCTGACCCGCTGCCGGTGCTGGTGAAGACCGACCCCGCCGCCAGGCCGGCGCACGCAGGGATGTCGGTGCTGCTCGTCGATGCCGGCACGCCGGGCTTCGAGGTGGTGCGTGACCTGCCCAAGCTCGGCTACCACGGCCCGGAGACATGCGAGCTGGTGCTCGATGAGGTCCGGGTACCCGCGGCGGCGCTGCTCGGCGGCACTGAGGGCAGCGGATTGCAGCAGGTGCTTGCCGCACTCGAAACAGGCCGGATCAACGTCGCTGCCCGCGCGGTCGGCGTCGCGCAGGAGGCCTACGACCAGGCGCTGCGCTACGCGGGGGAGCGGGAGGCGTTCGGCCAGAAGATCTCCGGGTTCCAGGCCGTCCAGCTGAAGCTGGCCGACATGGCGATGAAGGTGCAGTCGGCGCGGCTGCTCGTGTACTGGGCCGCATCCCGGGCCGATGCCGGCCAGCGCTCCGACATGGAGTCCGGGATGGCCAAGGTCTATGCGTCCGAGGTGGCAATGGAGTGCGCGGTGACCGCGATGCAGGTACACGGTGGCTACGGTTACTCCCGCGAGTTCACCGTCGAGCGCCTGTACCGTGACGCCCCGCTCATGGTCATCGGTGAGGGGACCAACGACATCCTCCGCACGGTGATCGCCCGTTCGCTGACCAGCGGCCGCGGCATCATCGGCTGACCGCTGCTGGCATTCCGCTGTCCGTGTCCGTCCGCCCCGGCGCTGGCCTGCCGGGATGCTGCAGGGCACCTCGCAACCCGCTCGATGTGGCAGTGAGCGGGCTGGGTGCCGCTGAAAGCCATATCGAGCGGCATTGACCGGCTCGCAGTTGACCTGCTGGGCCCGGCTCAGCGGGCCGTCGGCACGGCTGCAGCAGGGGCGGGCTCGGCTTTGACGGCGTTGAGCGCGTCCTTGGCCGTCCCGAGTTTCTCGTACAGGAACAGTACGGCTTCCCCGGCGGCCATCGAGACCGCGCGGAGCAGAGCCTGCGCCGGGCCGTCCGCTGCGACGCAGGCAATATCCGGCCGGGCCCGGCGCATCGCCGCGCTGATCAGCTCGGTCATCTCGCCGGGCCGCCGGCCGCGCTTGTCCTCGTCCTCGTAGACCACGACCCGGCCAAACCAGGCCGCGATGACGCCGGCCGTCTCGATGACCAGGTCGTCGCGGCGGTCGCCGGGCAGGGTCACGGCGGCCACCGGCTGACCGCCCCAGACGTTCCTGATCATGGCGCCGGTCTCCTGGAGCGCGGCGGCGTTGTGCCCGTAGTCCACGATGACCGGGCTGCCGGACGCCTGGTAGATGTTCCCGCGGCCGGGATTGTTCTCCGCCGGGGTGAAGGTGCCAAGGGCTTGGCCGATGTCCTTCGCGCTGACGCCCAGTGCCCGGCAGGCGGCGACGGCCGCGAGCGCGTTGGCCACGACGTGCGGGGCCAGGCCGCCGAAGGCGCCCGGCAGTTCGGCGACTGCGGCCAGCGCCCGTTCGCTGCCGCACTCGATCTCGATCAGCTGGCCGTCGCGCAGCACGCAGCTGATCCCCCCGGCCGCCTGGTGCTGCTGCACCACCGGGTTGCCCGGATCCAGGCTGAAATACCTGATGACCGGCGCGTGCCTGCGCACCGCAGGGCGACGGGCGAACGCGGCCACGGCAGGGTCGTCGGCGTTCAGCACGACCGTCCCGCCGTCGCGGATCTCCTCCGCGACCAGTGCCTTGACGTCGATGAGCTCATCGAGGTCATCGACGCCGTCCGCGCCCAGGTGGTCGGCGGTGATGTTGGTGATCACCGCAACATCGGCCTTGTCGTAGCCGAGGCCCTGCCGGAGAATCCCGCCCCGCGCGGTCTCCAGGACCGCCACCTCGACCGCCGGGTCGTCCAGCACCATCTCCGCGGACCTGGGGCCTGAGGCATCAGCCTGGTAGATCATCCGCCCGGCGGAGTAGACGCCGTCCGTGGTGGTCAGGCCCGCCCGCAGGCCAGCCTGGCGCAGAATGTGACCGATCATGCGGACCGTGGTCGTCTTCCCGTTGGTGCCGGTGACGGCGACCACCGGGACCGTGGCGGGCGCCCCTGGCGGGTACAGCCGGTCGATGATCGGGCCGGCCACGTCCCTGGGCATGCCCTCGGCCGGCGACAGGTGCATCCGCAGCCCCGGACAGGCGTTGATCTCGATCACGGCGCCGCGGGCCAGGTCATGCGGGCTGCCGCCGGGCAACGGCGCCGAGATGTCGGCGAGCCGGATGTCGATGCCGCAGATGTCCAGGCCGGCCGCGGCGGCCGCCCGCCGGCATATCCCGGCCACGTCCTCGTGCAGCTGATCAGTCACGTCCCGGCTGGTGCCGCCGGTCGACAGGTTGGCGTTCTTGCGCAGCGTGATGAGCTCGCCGGCGGCCGGTACCGAGCCTGGCCCCAGCCCGCTCTCCGCGAGGTGGCTGACCGCTGCCTCGTCCAGCATGATCCTGGTCAGCGCGCGAGCGTGCCCGTCGCCGCGCCTCGGATCGGTGTTGGCCCGGTCAGCGAGCTGCCGGATGGTGCTGATGCCATCACCGGTTACCGACGCCGGCCGAAGCTCGGCCGCGGCGACGACCCGGCCGTCGATGACGAGTACGCGGTAGTCCCGGCCGGGGATGAAGGTCTCGACGATCACCGCGGGATTCGCGGCACTGGCCCTCGCATAGGCCGCCTCGGCTTGCGCCGGTGTCAGCACGCCTGGGGTGACGCCGGCACCGTGATTTCCGTTCACCGGTTTAATCACTACCGGTGCGGCGATGAGTTCGAGCAGTTCGGCGGCCTGCCGCGGGCTGCGGGCAATCCCGCCGTCGGGCACCGGGATGCCTGCGTCGGCCAGCAGTCGCTTGGCCAGCACCTTGTCGGAGGCGATGTCCACCCCGACGGCGGAGGTCTGCTCAGTGAGCGCCGCGCACACTAGCCGCCGGTGGCAGCCATAGCCGAGCCTGAGCATGCTCCGGCTGCCGATCCGGCGGACCGGGATTCCGCGGCGGCGGGCGGCATCGGCTATCGCTGCCGTGCTGACGCCCAGGCTCTCGCCCTCCACCAGCCGGGAGATCCTGGCGATGCCGGCCTCGAACCGCGGCGCGCGGTGCTCCAGCAGGTCGCTGACTCCCGCGATGGCGATCGTCAGCAGTTCGGCCGGGACGCAGGAGTCCGCTGGCTCGTCTGCCGGGCACTCCAGCACGATGTCGTAGCGGCCGTCGGCGCCGGCCCACAGCGTCTTGCCCAGGTGCACATCACGGCCTGCCAGCCCGGACAGCTCGAGTGCGACATGCTCGGTGACGTGGCCGAAGTAGGTGCCGCGGGCCAGCGCAGCCAGGAAGCCGCCGGGCCGTCCCGCCGCGCAGTGATGGTCAGCAAGGCCGGGCAGCGCTGTGGTCAGCCTGCTGGCGAACCCGGGGTACTCGGCCGTCTCCTTGCAGCTCAGCTCGCCGAGCTCGAGCCGCGCGACGCTGACTGGCCTGGCGGTGTAAACGTTCGGGCCGTTCAGGTGGCGCAGGTCTTCCAGCCGCACGTCCGCTCCCTGGTGCTAGTCGTTTGATCGGCTGACCCCGGCTGCCGCCGGGGCGGTCTTCGTCCTCGCTTTCGCGGGCTGGGCCATCGCTTTCGCGGGGGCTGGGGCGTCGCTTTCGCGGGGGCCAGGCCGTCGCTTTCGCGGAGTATTTTTTCCCGCGCCGCCGGGCGCATCTGCCGCAGGCCGCCTTCAGTACCTGTCGTGCGCAGGCCCGATCGACGGCGTGCGATGCTCGATGTCGAACAGGCATCCGGCGGGCAGCAGGTGCAGGCGCACGTCGTACAGGGTGATCGGGTCGAGGTCACCGGCCGGGTGCACGACCGTGGAATTCTCCGCGTCGGCCACCGTGGCGACCCCGGTGCCGAGTACCTCGAAACTGGTCCCTGTCACCAGGATCGCGGTGTTCTCGTCGATGCCGACGCCCAGGTGATCGGGGTCAAGCGCGACCGCGCTCAGCAGCCGAGGCAGCCGGCCGCGCTCACCGAAATGCATGTCGATGACCAGCTTCGGGACGAGGCCGAGGCCGGGTCCGGTCCGCACAGCGGCGGCTGCCACCTCCGGGCCCTGCCCGCCTACTATCATCGTGCGGCCCATGGCGGTGGCGCCGGCACTGGTGCCGGCGATGACAAGGCCGCGGGCCAGTTCGTCGCGCAGAATGTCGTTAGTCCTGGAGCCGACCAGCGTGCGAAGGCGCGACTGGTCGCCGCCGCTGAAGAAGACGCCGGTGGCGGCGGTCAGCATCTCGGCCGCCTCGTCCCCGTCGGCGTCCGCCCGGCCGCAGAGCCTGAGTTCCCATGTCTGCTCCACGCCGAGCTTGCGGAACACTCGCTCATACTCGGCGTGCGCCTCGTCGGGCATGCCGGTCGCCGTAGTGACGAGCACGATCTGCGCCTGGTCACCGCCGCATAGCGCGACGAACCGGTCAAGCAGCCCGGTGCCGCAGCACCTATCCTCGGCTCCGCCGATGATCAGCAGGCGGCCTTCCTGCTGCCCGCTGGGCGGCTGCCAGTCCAGCGGCGCGCGGCCTAGCCGTGGCCAGTCCACCGCACCAGCGTCCATATTCACGAACGAATTGTTACCCAGAGTATTCGCCGGGCAACCGTTAATCACTTTCTGTGATGGATAGGACCGGGTTCTCGTGCCGTTCGGCACCCTGTCCCATGATCACGGAAACTTCGGCGGGCTCCAGCCCCCCCTTTGTTTCCGCGATCATGGAACAGCTACGACTGGGGGGCATCTCCGAACCAATGCGGGACGGTTCAGGGCAAGTGCAGGACACAGTCGCGGCCGCAAGACCGCACTGGCCCAGGCCATCCGCGCCGGGAGAGCACCGCGCCGACCTCGGCGGCGACCGAGCAGGGCCGCATGGTCACATCGGACCAGCCATAGCGAAGCGTGATGATCCCGTCTGCCGCGGCGGCATTGTCCCTTCGCACGTCGCGCCACCGAGCTTCGGCCGGGTGCGCGAGCCGGCCATCAGTCTCCACCGCGACCAGGTACCTGCGGTAGAGCATGTCCCGGTACTCACTGCGGCTGCCGCGGGCCGCGCGGAACTGGCGTTCGGCGCGCGGCAGTCCATGCGGGCGTTCGACATTGTGCAGGTAGCGGAATTCAAGTACGGCGTGCGCGCCGCCCGCGATGTCGCCGGGCGCCAGCAGCAGCGCGTCGCGGAAGCGCAGCCTGGCGCGCTGCGACATCGCGTCACGGACCCGCTGCGGCGTGGTCAGCCGCCCGCCGCAGGCGCCGCACCCCCAGCCCAGCGCATCGTCAAAGGTGA